>Ga0163180_10000151_pt1 | contig 37415 bp, 29 predicted proteins | sample AtlANTMetagenome_2_FD_109647 | JGI IMG/M metagenome (GOLD analysis project Ga0163180, IMG submission 109647) | Marine eukaryotic phytoplankton communities from the Atlantic Ocean - Atlantic ANT 4 Metagenome | ecosystem: Environmental > Aquatic > Marine > Oceanic | place: North Atlantic Ocean...
ACTGTATCAAACAATACAGTTAATCTTGGTGCTAGTCCATCTGATGATTCTCGTGTTTTTGCTGTAGGACATCAAAATTTAAATTCTTTGACATTTAGTGGATCAGCTGGTACACAATTTACAATGAACTATACACCTAGTTCTAATTGTAAGTTACTCGTATTCTTTACATCTGTATTTGAAACACATTTAGTTCCTGCTTCAAATTATAGTGTTAGTGGAAATGTGATTACATTTAGTGAAACTGTAAATCCTGCTGATATATTTGGTTGGTATCTTGATGAAGATACTACATGTGCTATTGTAAATACTGCTACATGGAATGATAATCAAATTCAAGGTATTTTAGGTTGTACAACTAAGAGATTTAATCATCATATAGAATCAAATGCTTCTAAAACTCCTGATGCATTATATGAGTTAAGAGCAAGAAATATTAGTGGTACTGTGTATGGTACTGGAACAAACTCAGTAAGAGGTTTTGATACTAGATTTACATATACATCTCCTTCACATTCATCTAGTTTTGTTGAAGTCTTAGAACCAATTACATTTAATGGAAGTACTAAGACATTTACATTAAAGAGAAATGGTGTTAATTATAGTCCTACGAATGGAGAAGAAAGTTTAGTCGTTTATCTGGATAATGCTGTTCTCGATCATGATAAGTATACGATTGTAGGTCAACAAATAATATTTACAGATGCTTATGCATCTACTGTTAAATGCACTTTAATTGATTATGTAAGTAGTTACTTAAGCAATACAGATGATGGTAGAGGTGCTATTCTTGATAGATTAGGTCAAGATCAGACTGGTACTAGAGTACAATGGAATTTAGCGGATAAAGGTGTTCCTCAGTATGTTGCTAATCTTACTGACATATTTGTAATTGAAAATAACCTATTATTAGAACCAAGTACATCAAATTATTCAATAACTGGTAATTTAATTACTTTTGTAGATCCTCCATTAACTACTGATAATATTAAGATACCATTCTTTAATAGACAACTTGTTCCAACAAGTACTAATAACGTTGTTTTAGATAAGTTTAGATGTATTAACGGTGAGAGAGTTTATTTCCCAATTACATCAAATGGAATTTTAATTGCACCTGCATTAGAAAAACACTTCTTTGTTATTAGAAATGGTGTTATGCAACGCCCTGGCACAGATTATACTGTTTCTGCTTCAAATAAAGCTATCACATTTAGTACTGCACCAGCTATTGGTGAAATTATGTTCTCATACTATTCTTATGATGGTGTGAACCAGAATATAATGTTAGATGATCTTACTGGATTTAATGGTTCTACTGCTACATTTAACTTGACACATAGTAGCGGTACTGCATTTACACCACCAGATGTTGATGATCTAATGGTTGTTAGAAATGGTGTTGTACAGAACCCAACTCAAGATTGGACTGTAAGTGGTAGTCAAATTACATTTACAACTGCACCTGCTAATTCAGAACAACTTTGGATACTTTATACTCATGGTTCTCAGGAATTAACTATTGCTAGTCAAAGTGCCGTAAATTCCAATAGTTGGAAAATAACTATGTCTGCATCGCCAGGTAGTAGTGCAGCAGATTATAGAAGATTATTAGTTCATGTTGATGGAGCTCCAAGATTCTTTGATAGATCAGACTTTACTGTTAGTGGTAATGATATTATATTAGACCATACTGGATCGCCTGCACCTACTAACGTCTTTGTAGTTAAGATTCCATCTATAACTCAAGTAGACGAATTTGACGACTGCCCAGATGGTACTAGGAAGAGATTTAAGTTGTTTACAGGAAATTCAAATCTTGCAAGTCCAACTGCATTAAACCTTGTTCCATCAGAAGTTGCAACTGATGCTGATATATTAGTTTCTATTAATGGTATTGTACAAGATCCTGGCACTGATTATTCACTTACTACTAATAGAGGATTTATAGATTTTGTTACTGCACCAGCAGCAACAGATAAGATCTTTATGGTTAAGATGAGTAATAACTTACATAGATCTTTAACTGCTTCTGGATCTAATTACACTTTAAGTACAGGACAGTCTGCTGCATCTGGCGAAAGAGATAATATTGTGGTATTCTCTAATAATACTTGGAAGTTTGCAGAATTAGGTGATTTCACATGGGTTAATGATACTACTATTACATTAGCGACTGCACATACTACAGGAAAACTATTTGCTATCAAATTTACTAGTATCTTCAAGTTATTAGATCAATTGAATCAGACATTTACTAATACTGGTAAGGTGTTTAATTTATATGATGGTAGAAAGAGATTTACACCAACTACTGCAACTTATACTCCTGCTAATGGTAATTTAGTATTAACTATTCCAAATCATGGTCTTTTACAAAATGCTGATGTAAGAATTGAACCAAACTCATTGAAGTTTAAGTGTAATATGGATAGTGGATATGCTATTAAGTCTTATCCAAGAACTACTGATCCTAAGTATAATACTAATATTAATATTGATGCAGTAACTACAGATACTATTACTCTTAACGTTGGTACATCGCCATTAGTAAATTACACTCCTGGCAATAATACAACTTATGATCCTACAACTGGAAATTTAGTTTTACATATTGGTACTACTGGTGCTAATGCACTTAGTGTTGGAGAGTCTATTAAGTTGGCTGATAGTGCTGTAACATTTACTTGTGGTGCTGATTATAATCAATCTAATCATTCATATCCTAGAACTACTATAGATATTAAGACACCAGAAGCTGGTACTACATATAACCCAACAACAGGTATTGTAACTATAAAAATTACTAATCATGGATTTAACGATGGTGATCTAATTAAATTAAATGATGGTGCTCTTAAATTTACTTGTCTACAAGGTTCTGGTCAATACGTTTATCCTAGACCAACTGATAGAATTGGTGGTGGTAAGTGGGTTCCTATTTCTAATTTAACAACAGATACATTTGATATCCAAGTTTTAGATTCTGCACCTTCTACCAATACTACTGCACATACATTTGTTAGTGCTGTTCAAAGTTCTTTAAGTAGAAAACGTGATAGATCTTATGATGCTCCTGTTACTATAACGGCAAAGGATGCAGCAGCTGGAACAATTACTGTAAATGTTGGTAAATCATCTGATACAACAACACATACATTTGTTGCTAATAGTGGTGTTGCGAACTCTGTAATTACTGGTGGTAATTATACACATACATTTGTATCTGCTAATCCTAGATGTATATTATCTGCTGGAGATCAAAAAATATTTACTCCTGTAGGAACAGTTGATAATGATAATGTTCCAGATGAAACAAGTCTATTAGTTGTTAAAAATGGTAAAATATTAGATCCAAAGGTAGACTTTACTTTAAGTGGAGATAATAAGACACAAATTACCCTTACAGATGATCCTGCTACTAATGATGTTATTTCAGTGAGATCCGTAGGTTCATTTGATAAATTGGATACTATTACCAACCAGAGTAATATTACTGAACTTGTTATAAACAAGTCTTCTGCGTCTTATTATCCAAATGCTCATATAGAAAGACCAAGGAATTGGGAGAATCAGTATTTGGTTATTAAGGATGGTAATCCTTTAAGTCCATTATATGATTATTATGTAACTGATAATAAAATGTACTTTACTTCAGCACAGACATTTACAAAACTGGTTATCTTAGATTTTCGTGGTACTGCTGATGATGTTAAGGTATTGAGTAGAGGATATGAAGTTGTAATTGGAGATGAGTTACAAATTACTGGAGAAGTGGATCCATCAACAAAAGAACCAGTAGCAAGAACTATTAGTGGAATTGTATCACCTACAGTTTTGACTACTCAATCCTTTACTGGTGATAATATCTTTACTTGGGGAACTGGTAACTTAGGATCTACTACTATTTCTAATGGTGTTATATCTGCACTAACAACAACTTCTGGTAGTGTAGGATTTAAGAATCCTGTTGTATTAAGAACAGAAGGTACAGGACTTGGTGCAAAAGCAACTGCAACTGTAAACATCATATCTGGTGGTGAAATAGTTAATAGTTCAATAGATATTCAGTATCCTGGCTATAATGTTTATAATACTCATAAAGTATTCCCAACTGTATATGCATCCACATATAAGAAACAGGCGGTTAGTAAGACTGAAGTAAGGAAGGGAACTAAACTTACATCAAATATTAATAATTCTGTAGAGACTATTGCTCTTAAGAATACAGCTAATATGACTTCTAATACACCAACATTCACCATTACTGGTACTCATAGTGGTAGTAATGCGTCATTTAGACCATTTATTTCAGGTGGTGAAGTTAAAAAGGTAGAAATTATTAGCGGTGGAACTGGTTATGATGATCGTGATATAAATATTACGCTTACTGGTGGTGGGGGAACTGGATGTGTTCTCGAACCAGTGTTAAATAGTTCAGGTACAGTTACTTCAATAACTGTTAAAAATCCTGGCGTTGGTTATGATACGTTTAGAGTTATACTCCGCAAAGAGGTTTCTAACGTAGTTAATGCTGAAATTGTCGAATACACAACGGTCACTAGTACTGGAATAGAAGGATGTACAAGAGCAGTTCTTGGTACAGCTCAATCTTATTCCGCAAATGACCTCGTATATTTTGATAATTATATCTAATAAATAAAAGTAACAATTCAGAACTGTAAAGAATAATGCCTTCACTTGTCACAGATAATTTTAGAGTCTTTGCGGCTGAGCAGTTTATCGAGTCTCTAGCAGAACCATTCTCAGATGCTTCAAATACTCAAGAGGCAGATAGTTCTGCAAAAGCACAGGCTTATAGAAGTAAAATTTACCTTTTTACGGGTAGACCTCAAAGTTGGACACTGGAAAGATACAGTGGTGTATCTGGAGTTAGTGAACTTGCTCCTCCAACTCCAAATGATTCATTCGATGATATGAATGAAATATATGATGATATGATTGCTATGAAGAGAGTATCATCTACGGATGTTTCTAAAGTAATTAAGAGAAACACTTGGAAGACTGGACTTAAGTATGATATGTTTAAGAATAATTATACACCAAGTAATCTTTCTGTTAATGGTCAATCAAAGTTATATGATGCACAATTTTATGTAATTAATAGTAATTACCAAGTTTATAAGTGTATATTTAATGGAGAAAGTCCAACTAATCCAACAGGAAAAGTTTCTACTGTAGAACCAACAGGAACTACTACATCAATATTTGATACTTCTGATGGATATCGTTGGTTGTATCTATACACTATTAATATTTCTGATTATATTAAATTTGTTTCTAGTGATTTTATTCCCGTAAAAACTGATAATGCAGTAAAAACTGCATCAGCAGCAAGAGATGGGTCTATTGAACAATTATTAGTAACTGCTTCTGGTAGTAGTATCAGTCCAGGCACTTACTATTGTCCTATATTAGGTGATAATGATACCAGTTCAAACTCCAATAAAGCTATAGCAACTATTGTAGTTCCTAACACTGGTTCTAATTCTGGTAAAATTGATTCTGCTACATTACATCAAATTGGTAAGGGTTATACTCGTGCCACAGTTTTATTAACTGCTGGTTATGCAACTGCCGCTGCTGCGATTGCAAGAAGTGGATCTACAACCTCTTTGAGTGGAACTGTACAGGCTATTATTTCACCTCCAGGCGGTCATGGTGCAGATACATCACTAGAACTTGGTGGTTATCGTGTAATGATCAATAAGAGTTTAGAATTCCTAGATGGAAGTGGAGACATCCCTGTAGACTCTCAATTTAGAAGATATGGATTAATATCTGATCCTGTTGTTGCAGGTGCTACAACAGATCTTATAGATCCTACAGTAACCGCTTGTAAAGCTATTAAATTTGCGTCATCTACTACAGATACATATACTGCTGGAGAAATTATTACTCAAGCTACTACTGGTGCTAAAGGTAGAGTTATTCATTGGGATACTGTTAATAAAGTTCTTAGATATTATCAGAATGAATACATTGATCAGACTCAAGCTGGTGCTAATACATATCAAGAAGTTGCCTTTACTGGTGCAAATGCAATTACTGGTGCTACTAGTAATACTGTGTTAACACCAGATGTGTCTCACGGTACTGCATCATCTGGTATTGCAGCTAGTTTATGGACTAATGGATATTCAGGTTCTGAAGTTAAGAAAAACAGTGGGACTGTTATCTATACAGAGAACAGGAAAGCAGTAAACAGGTCTAACGACCAAATTGAAGACATCAAATTAGTTGTCGAATTTTAGGATAAATACTCAAAAGAAATACCTTATTTAAATGGAAGTTACTAATCTAAAGATCTCTCCGTATTTCGATGATTTTGATCGGTCAAAAAATTACCAAAAGGTTCTTTTTAAGCCAGGATATTCTGTCCAGACACGAGAAATAAATACACTCCAATCAATTTTACAAAATCAAATTGATCGGTTTGGGTCGCATGTTTTTAAGGATGGATCTGTTGTAATTCCAGGCAACTTAGATTATAGTGTTAGTTATAAAGCAGTTTTAATACAACCTCTAATTAATGGTATTTCAGTAGAGACATTAAGAGCTGCTACATTTAAAGCAGGTACAGAACTAACTGGTCTAACATCTGGTGTTAAAGCAGAAGTTGTTAATTCTATAAGTGCTACAACTTCAGAGAAAGATACGATTACTTTATATGTAAAATATACTTCAGGTGGTAATATATCAAATGATGTACAGGCTAATGAATTTCAGAATAATGAGGTACTTCAAAATTCAGCTGGTACATCTGTAGCTGTTACTGCTGTACAGAATGCTTCAGCATATACAGGATCCTCTGCTACAATTAATGCAGGTGTATATTTCATTAGAGGATATTTTGTAGAAGTAGCTACACAAACAATTATTCTAGATCAGTATAATAATAAACCATCATATAAAGTTGGTCTTCAAGTAAAAGAAAGTATTGCAACTACATCTGATGATGATACTTTATATGATAATGCATTAGGTACTACAAACTATGCATCTCCAGGCGCTGATAGATTAAAGATTACTGCAACATTAACAAAACAGAATTTATTGTTGACCGATGATGCTAATTTTATTGAATTATTGAGATTAGAAAATGGTGAACCAACTGTACAAGTAAATAATTCTCTTTATAGTGAGTTAGAAAAGAATTTAGCAAGAAGAACATATGATGAATCTGGACATTATACTATTAAACCATTTGGTGTTAAGGTAAAAGAAGCATTAGATGATGGTGTTAATGGAGGTATATTCCTACCAAACTCAAAACTAGAAGATGGTAGAACTATTGTAGATGGTAAACCTTCATCTTCAGACCCAACAAATTCTATTAATGGTAATGATTATTATGCTGTTGAGTTATCTGAAGGTAAAGCATATGTAAAAGGATTTGAGGTAGTATCAAATAGGAAACAATATAAAATTGTAGAAAAACCAAGAAAAACTATTACTAAAGAAAATAAAGGATTCTATGCAAATATTGGATCATATTTTAAATTAGATCTTAGTAGTGATTCTAATACTAAAGGTGCTGCAGGTTTTGGTGCTGAATTAGATTTAAAGGCTGTAACTGGTAGTTCAATGGGAACTGCAAAATGTCTTGGTTTAATAGGTGCAGGCGATAGGTTATATGTAGCTGATGTTAACATACATTCACAGTTAACACTTAATCAAACTGCTGCAACAACTGGAATAGTTGCAGGTGATTATATTACTGGACAAACTAGTGGTGCTACAGCATATGTTAAGTCTGTATCTGGAAGTACTCTTACAATATATCAGGTTAGTGGTACATTTAGTACAGGTGAAACTTTATCACAAAGTAGATATACTGCTGCTACTTTACCAACTATCACAAATCATGCATTAAATAAATTAGAAGATATTAGAACAATAACATCAGGTACTGGATCTAATTCATTCTTGGGTACAATTTTACAAGATACAGTTAATTTAACTGGTGCTTCATTCAAGATTGCTGGTACTGCTTTTACTGGTATAGGATCTAATTTTAGGAACGAATTATCTTCTTTATCTAAAATAAGAATTGGTAGTGTTGATCATGAAGTTGGTGCTCTTGGCGACAGTGGTAATAGTAATACTGCATTAACATTAGATGCTTCTGGTGTTAATGGAACTTATTATGATGTTAAAAAATATGCTACTAAATTATATACATCTGATACAGGTTTAACATCTAAAGTATATACAAATCCAATTGCAACAACAAAAGATTATAGTCATTATACATCAGGATATATTACTAATCAAACTGCTGATGGTTCTGGAGAATATACTCTTACTGTTGGTGCTGGAGAAATAATAGATAAAGATAGTGTTTTTGTACTAGGAACATCTGTTAGAGATTCTAGTATTACAGTAACTAATCCAGATGCAAACTTTCCAAATATAGTTAAGATATCTAATTTAACAAATAATGCTATTATTAATGTATATTGGAAATCTAGAATACCATCATCTAAGATTAAGACAAAAGAGAAAGAATCATATAATATATTCTTAGTATCTAAGGATAAGGATGCTACTAATCATGCATATGGAACTAGATATGTTGATAAAGATATATCTTTAGGAAAACAAGACGTATTTAAAATTCATGCTATTCATGAAGCATTGGATGATTCTCAATCAACAGAGACTTTATTTGATCGTTTAAAATTAAATTCATCTCTTAATATAAATGTAGGTGATCTTATTATATCTGGTTTAATTAGAGCTAGAGTGATAAGTAAAGGTTCTGATAATTTAGTATATGTTAAGTACATTAGTACAACAAAATTCCAGAGTGGTACTAATCTTGCACTTTCAGTTAATGTACCAACTAATTCAGTTGCTGCTGGTATATTCATCAGAGAATCATTGTATGGTAATTTTAAAGATATAACTGATGATTTTATATTATTAAAAAATGATACTGATAATTTTTATAGACCATCTAAAATAGTAAGAAAATCATTTGCTGCAACTCCAAGTAAAAAATTGGTAGTAGTATATGATTACTTTAATCATTCAAATTTAAATAATGATTTCTATTCTAAGGAATCATATGATTTAACTTATGGAGATACACCATTAGCATCTAATTATAATTCATATGCAGATATAATAGATTTTAGATATGTTATAGAAAATGGTACAAGTGGTTCTGGTACTATTGGAGCTCCTTATAGTGATAATAATACAAATCCATTATTAATGGATGGTAAAAGTATAGCAACTTCTCAAAAATTTGTTTGGCCAACTGAATTAATATCTCTTGATTATTCCTTCTATTTGGGAAGAATTGATAATGTATATTTAACACCAGACGGTGATATACAAGTTGTTAAAGGTGCTGATTCTATAAGTCCACAAGAAACTGAGGATGATTCTGTTGGATTGCATATAGCAACATTAACTCTTCCACCATATCTTAAAGATGTTAGAGATGCTAATATAAAACTAGAAAGAAATAGAAACTATACTATGAAAGATATTGGTAAGTTAGAAACCAGATTATCTAATGTTGAAAAATATTCTTCATTAAATTTATTGGAGAATAATACAGTTAATTTAAATATTCTTGATGGGGAAGGTAGAAATAGATTTAAAAATGGATTTGTTGTAGATAGTTTTATTAATACTGATGTTGCTGATCTATCCAATCCAAATTATACAGCATCTATTGACTTAGATAACAATTTAGCAAGACCATATCCATATGTAACTGGTATTGGATTTACATATAATACAACTAGTACAACTAAACTAACATCTGGAGAAACAGGCAATACTACTGGATATATAACTATTCCATATACAGAAACTTCATATATTACTTCTGGGTATGCTAGTAGAGTAGAAAATTTACAACCATTTGAAGTATTTACTTGGTTGGGTGAAATGGAGATTATACCAAAGAAAGATATTTGGTATGATACTGTAAGAGAAATTAAGGAAGGTCAGAGTATTAATCTTGTAGATAGTTATAAATTCCTTTGGGATGAAATAGGTGCAGGTGCTGAAGAATGGGGATCATGGACTACATCATCATCTTCTAGAGGTGGCGGTGGTACTACTGTAAATCAGGTAAGAAGTGGTCAACAAGATGTTCTTAATTCATTAAATTTTGATATTGAAAGTGGTGATACAATTGATAAAGTAACTGATGTTAGATTTAGTAGATCTAGAGTAATAAGCATTAAAACTGAAAGTCTTAAACCAAATACTAAATTACACTTTCATATAGATGATGTAAATGCAGATAATATAGCATATCCTAAATTATTAACAGGATTAACAAATAATAATGGTGTTTCTTTTGTTATAGGAGAAACAGTTGAGATTACACCAATATATGATGATAATATTGTAAGACCTCAAGTAATTACAGGAATTAGAGCTACTGTACAGAATCCAAACGTATTTACAAATTTAACTCCTACATCTGATTTTACAAATGCATATACAGGTTCTACTAATAGTTTAGCAATTGATAGTATCAGATCTTTAGATGATTCTGATATAAATCCTGGCGAGATTGGTGTTAAGTTTAGAATTAAAGGATTAAGTTCTGGTGCTATAGCAGAATCTTTAACCCATCAAACTTTAAAATCAAATGAAACTGGAATACTAGAATCATTTGTTTTACTTCCTTCTAGAACATTTGAAACTGGTGATCTTACATTCTCTCTTGCTGATGATGTTAATAATGTAAAAATTCTAGGACTTAGTGGATCTTATGCATCAAGTAATTATTACACACAGGGAACAAGTTTAGAAGTCAGTTCAACAATTACTTCAATAGAAGTTCCTGAAGTTACTACTATTGCAGTCAATGATTCTAGAAGTTTCTTTGTTCCTGATCCTCCTCCACCAAGAAGAAATCGTGATCCTCTTGCACAATCATTCTTTATTAGTGATAAAGGAGGCGTATTTGTAAGTTCTATAGATCTCTTTTTCTATAGTAAAGATACTACAGCTCCAGTTACTATAGAAATAAGAACTGTTGAAAATGGTGTTCCAAGTGATATTGTAGTTCCATCTGGTAAGGCAACAGTTCCTGCTGATTCTGTTGTAATATCTGATGATGCTAGTAAATCAACAAGATTTACATTTAAGAAACCTGTTTATTTAACAGATAAAAATGATTATGTATTTGTTATTAAGAGTATATCAAAATCATATAATATATGGGTTTCTAGATTAGGAGAGAAAGATATTTCTACTGGATTTGTAATTGATAAACAACCAGCAATAGGAGTATTATTTAAGTCTGCTAATGATAAGACTTGGATATCAGATCAATATGAAGATATTAAATTTACTTTAAACAGATGTAAATTTACTACAGATACAAGTTATACAGCTATATTAAACAATAAACCAATTCCTTTATCATCTTTACCAAATAATCCATTTACACTTACCAATAATTCATCGGTAATTAATGTTAAACATCCAAATCATGGTATGCATAGTGTTGGAGATAAAGTGACATTTAGCAATATTGTATCAGATACTTTAAATGCTAAGTTATCTTCATCTCTTACTGTCAATGCTACAGATATTCTTTTACAAGATGTCTCTGGTAATGATTTTGTTCCTAGTACTACTAGATGGTGGTGGTCAATGGATAATCAAAACATATCAGAAACAAATTTAGGATATGTTAAAATTGGTGATGAGATTATATCATATACTGGATTTAGTACTTCTGTACCAGCAACACTTACTGGTTGTGTACGTGGTGTATTAGATACAACAGCATCTACACATAGTAAAGATGATGTGGTTCAATGTTATCAGTTAAATGGTATTCCATTACAACAATTAAATACAACTCATACAATAACTGCTGTTATTAATATGGATGAGTATCAAGTTACAACAACTACTAAAGCTAATTCCAATTTACAGACTGGTGGAAATAAAGTTCTTGGATCTAGAAATATTGCATATCAATCAATAGAACCAAAATTTAAATCCTTTGTTCCTATAGAAACTACAGCTAACTTTACTATTGATAGTTTGACTGGTAAGAGTATTGGTAATGCTACTCAAATACCTTATACTATAAAAACTAATGAGACTATTGATAATAATGTAGAAAATATTCTTAATGAACCAAAATTAATTGCTTCTGCAACATCTATTACTGCTAATACATCATTAACAAGTCTTTCAGGTACTTTAAATACTAATATTGAATTTTCAACTACAAATGATAGATTAAGTCCTATTATTGATTTGGAAGGATCTTCTATAGTTACTATTTCAAATAGAATTGTTAGAGAAAATCTTGCAAATGGTAATTTAGATCTGTCATCAGAATTACTTCCAAAAGGTGGTAAACATTCTGCTTATATTACTAAGAAGGTTGTTTTAGAAAATACATCTACATCTGTTAAAGTCTTATTTGATGGTATAAGAAATTCATCTAATGAGTTAAGGGTATTTGTTAAAACTAAAAAAGATTCTGATCCTGGCGATTTTGATGATATGAATTATGTAGAAGTAGATGCTGTTAATTATCCTTTCTCTGAAACCAAGAGTCAATATAGGGCTTTTGATTTTGAAATAAAAGATTTAACTGAATTTAAAGAGTTTAGTGTGAAAATTGCAATGATAGGTAATGATCAGAGTGACATTCCTAAGATCAGAAATGTAAGATGTTTAGCACTTGCGATTTAGTATGAAAAAGATGAAAGTTGAAGGACATCCTAATTTAACGAGGGATACTTCTTCTAAAGCAATCATAAACAATAACACTGATGATTACAATGCTTATATGAAGTCATATAAGCATAGACTGTCTGAAAAAGACAGATTATCTTCCGTAGAGTCTGATCTACATTCGTTAAAAACTGAGATCAACGAGATCAAAAATTTGTTAATCAACCTAAATAACCATTAGGTTATAAATAAATATAAGCGATAAACCCGTATGGCCGCACAACATAATCTCTATATTGATCAAGGAGCAGATTTCTCCGCTGAAATTGGAATCTATGATGATTTCAATGCACTCTGGGATTTGACTGGCTATTCAGGTGCAGCTAAAATGAAAAAATCTCATTATAGTTCAACCTCTCATAATTTCACAGTTTCCATTGGTACTGGTAAAGTGACTCTTGCTATGACTGCTGCTACAACTGCAGCAATCGAATCAGGCAGATACCTTTATGATGTCGTTATTACAGCCGCTGGTGGTACTAAAACGAGAGTGATTGAAGGTCTTGTAACAATCAACCCAGGCGTAACATGAATACAAAAGTTACTGTATCAAATCGACCTAAAGTACTAACTGTTTCTTCAGCTGGTGTTACTGGTTTAGGTAACCTTACAGACGTTAATGTTGCTGGTGCCGCTGATGGCGCTGTGCTACAATATGATGCAACCTCTGCTTCTTGGAAGGCTGAAAATGTTGTCGAGAAAGCAGGTCTTATTATAACAGGTGGTAATTTCTAAATCCAATCAGGTATTAACAAATGGCAACTAGAATAAAAATTAAAAGGTCGAGCGCAAACCCAACCGCTACACCGTCATCGGTACTGGGCCAAGGTGAACTTGCCTACGCTGAAGGTACTGCTACGTATGCAGATGCTGCTGGTGGATCAGTTACATCGTATGGTAAACTGTTTGTTGGTAAAGGATCTGAAACATCTGGGGTTGCTGCTGGACTTGATATTATCGGGGGTAAATATTTCACTGATCTATTAGATCATCAACATGGTACTCTTTTCAATAACTCTGCATTAATTCCTGACTCAGCAGGAAAACTCAATAGAGTTAATGTAAATCATATAAGAATAGAAACTGATACAATATCAACAACAACATCCAATCAAAGTTTGAATTTTGATACGGATGGTACTGGAGACTATGTTTTTAAAGGTGCTGCTACAGTAGGAACTAACGAGTTTAAAATTTCAGATGGGTCAACCGATAGATTTGTAGTTGATTCATTCTCTGGTGCTGTTGATATAACAACACCTGCATTAAGTGCTGCGGATACAGTTTTAAATATTGCAAGTACTTGGAATAATGGTAGTAATAAATTTGATGCTATAAAGGTAAACGTAACTAATACTGCATCAGCTAACACTTCCCTGTTAATGGATTTACAGGTAGGTGGTGCAAGCAAATTTAAAGTTGGTTTAGATGGAACAGTAACCCTGCCTGGAGATGGAAGTATTGGTGGGGATCTTGTTCTCACTGGTGACCTTGCAGTAAATGGTGGAGATATTACTACTACTGCTGCAACATTCAATCTATTAGAAGCAAATGCTACTACAGTAAATGCATTTGGTGCTGCTACTGTGATTGATATCGGTGCAACTTCAGGAACCGCTACAATCAACAACCCAACTGTAGTTGGTACTCAGACAACACAAAATCTTTGGAATACAGTTGCAACCACAGTTAATGCTTTTGGTGCAGCAAACATTATTAACATGGGTACTAATGTTACGACATTAGACCTTGGTTATATCAGAATTAAAGGAAATACAATTTCTACTGATAGTAACTCTGCAACAGAACTAATCATTGACCCATTCCCAGATTCTGGAGATGCTGGTGGTGATGTTATCATTCGTGGTAACCTTCAAGTAGCTGGTACTACAACAACAGTTAACTCGACTGAAATGTCAGTTAACGACCCATTATTCACTGTTGGTGATAGTGTAAGTTCTAAGACTGTACAGTCTGCTGCATCATCTGGACAGAATACTCTAGTAATTGATAATCCATCTTCTATTGTTGAAGGTGCAACTATTACAGCAGGAAGTGGACTTGCAGGTGGTACAACAATTTCTAATGTTCGTATTGAGTGGAATGTAGGTAGTAACCCACTAACATCTAACCCAAGTGCTGGTGCTAACATCTATTTCTTTGATGGTACTTCATTCTCACTACTTGGTACATATGTTAGTAAGACTGCATCTAGTGTAACCATTGACCTTGCAGCAAATATTTCTACATCTTCTGATGATTTCTATAATGGTAATAGTTTAACAACTCAGTCATCTGGTACTCCAACAACTGCTCAGAAAGCTGCTATTACAAAAGTAGATACAAAGGTATTCAAGACAACTACACTTACTTTAAGTGCAAACACAAACGGAAGTCTTGCTGTTGGTGATAAGGTAACAATTGCACAGGCGACTGATGATAACCTAGACCGTGGTATTGTTTATAAGACTCTTATAGGTAATGCTGCTAAGACTGGTTTCTTTGGATATGATGATAGTACAACTTATTTCACATTCATTGCTGATGCAACTAACAATGCAGGTGTAATTGGTGGATCTGCTAGTAAGGCACAGTTCAATACTGTTAAGATTGATACTGGTGTCAATAAAGGTGTTGCTTATTATAATAGTGATCTTGAATTAACAAGAACAGTTGCTGCAGGTACATCTGACATTACTACATCACATAAGATGTTAACATCTAATGGTGCAACTGGGGAACCAATCTGGACAACCACAGTTGATGGCGGAACATATTGATAAATAATTGAAATGATGGAGTAATTATGAATCCAACTGAAGCGACAAATTTGATCCAAGTAATGAACAATAGAATTAATCAACTGACACAACAAAATTTATTACTTGAAGCAAAAGTTTTAGAATTGACTTCTAAACTAGAACAAGAAGACGATTTTGAAAATGAGAAACCATTAGAAAAAACACGTAATGGCAAAACCAGCAACAAGAGCACAACTTAAAGAATATTGTTTAAGAAAACTTGGTAAACCTGTCATCGAGATTAATGTTGATGATGACCAAGTAGAAGATCTTATTGACGATACCATTCAACTCTTTAATGAAAGGGTATATGATGGTATTGAAAGAATGTACTTGAAATACAAGTTCACTGAAGATGACCTTGTTAATGGTAGATCGAGAAATCTTACTACGACAAAAACAGATAATAATTTAGGTGCATCTCCTGGCACTAGAACTTTAAGTTTTGAAGAAGGAAGAGGATATTTAACAGTACCAGATCATATAATTGGTATAGTAGGTGTTGCACCTATTGCTAATACATATGTTAATAGTATGTTTGGATTCAGATATCAGTTCTTTTTGAATGATTTCTATAATTTTTATGCATATGACATTTTGAATCTAGAAATGACTATGCAGTATATTGAAACACTAGAATTTTTAATAGAAGGTAAGAAGCCGTTAAGATATAATAAAGTACAAAATAGATTATATTTAGATTTAGATTGGAACAGAGTTGCAGATAATGACTATGTTCTTATTGATTGTTATAGAGCATTAGATCCAAATACATATACTAAAATATATAATGAACTGTTTGTTAAAAAATATTTAACTTCATTGATTAAGAGACAATGGGGTCAAAATTTAATGAAATTTACTGGTATTAAGATGCCTGGCGGAGTTGAATTTAATGGTAGACAGATATATGATGATGCACAGGGAGAAATCGAAAAGATTGAAGGTGAAATGCTGTCTAAGTATGAGACCGCTCCACTTGATTTCGTAGGATGATATGGCAAAGAACGTATACTTTTCTGGTGGTACTACTACAGAACAGACATTATATGAAGACTTAATTATAGAGTCTTTAAAAATATATGGTCATGATGTTTACTATCTTCCTAGAGAGATAGTAAAAGAAGATGATCTATTTGGAGAGGATGTTCTTTCTAAGTTTGATGAGAATTATATGATAGAGATGTATGTCTCTAATTATGAAGGGTTTGAAGGTGATGGAACCCTGATGACTAAGTTTGGTGTAAGAATTACTGATGAAGCGACATTTGTTATTGCTAAGAGAAGATGGGAAGATTTAATAGCAGCATCAAATAATTTAGTATCTTCATTTAGACCAAATGAAGGAGATGTAATATATTTCCCATTGACAGGACAATTATTCCAGATTAAGTTTGTAGAACATGAAAAACCATTCAGAATGTTGAATGATATTCAGACATATAATTTAGTCACTGAAGTTATGGAATACACTGGTGAGAGACTTGAGACTGGTGTTGAAGAGATTGATGATATTACTAGAGATATTGGTTACAGTCTAACACTTAAGTTAACTGATGGTCTTAAGGATGTCATTGTTACAGCAGCTGGTAGTGGTTATACTGCTGGATCTGCTGTTACATTTAGTGGTGGTGGAGGATCTAATGCTGTTGCAGGTGCAACTATAAGTTCTGGTAGTGTTACTGGTGTTAAAATAGCAGAGCCAGGTCAAGGTTATACTTCTGCACCATCTGTTGCAATTTCTGGTGGTACTGGTGCTATAGCAATAGCACGTATTGGTGGTCGTGGAAATTTTGTAACTGGTGAGATAGTAAATTCACAAATTAATACAGCTCAAGGTACTGCTAATAAGGTTGGAACTAGTGTTGCATCTGTTACTATTAATAGAGGTGGTAGTGGATATACATCTGCTCCTGCTATAATAATTGGTAAACAATGGTTGAGTGGAACTTCTTATTCTACAGGAGATCAAGTATTTAATCTTACTAAAATCTATACTGCCGTTGGTAACGGTGTATCTGGTGTAACTGCACCTACACATGCTAGTGGTAATGTAACTGATGGTGGTGTAACTTGGACTGCGGCTGGAACTAAAGCAACTGCTACATCAGTATTAACTAATGGTGTAGTTACTGGTGTAAATATGACAGAAACAGGAACTGGATATACATCTGCTCCTAGATTAACATTTGCTGCATCTCCTACAGAGACTGGAGTTGGTAAAGTTACTAGATATGATGTTACCAATAAGGAATTAGAACTTATTAATGTTACTGGTTCATTTGCCGATAATGATACTGTAGTGGGTCAAACAAGTGGAGCTGAATGGACTATAAATACGTTTAGTACAATAGAAAACGAAAACGATCCAATTGCTGACAATACCTTCTTTGAAACTGAGGGAGATTCTATTATTGATTGGACAGAGGGTAATCCTTTTGGTGAGTTTGGAAACGATTCTGACGGAGTATTTTAATGTTAGGTACACACTTTTATCACGAAATTATACGTAAAACCATTATTGGATTTGGTACATTATTCAATAATATAGAATTACGGCGTACAGATAATGCTGGAAATATTGTACAAACAGTTAAAGTACCTTTAGCTTATGGCCCTAGAGAGAAATTTCTTGCAAGATTAGAAACAGAACCAAGACTAGAAGGTAGAGCAGAAGTAGGAATTCAATTACCAAGAATTTCATTTGAAATGAAAGGTGTTCAATATGATTCTACTCGTAAGATGAGTCCTATTAATATTTGTACTAAAGAAAAGAGTGGAGATGTTAAAGGTGTATATAAACAATATGCTCCAGTACCATATAATGTAGATTTTGAGTTGAATATTATTAGTAAAAATAATGATGAATCGGTACAGATATTAGAACAGATACTTCCATATTTTCAACCAGCATTTAATATTTCATTAAAATTAGTAACTCAGACAGGTGAAACTAAGGATGTTCCTATAGTATTACAGAATGTTGGTATAGATGATCAATATGAAGGAGATATGTCTACAAGAAGAGCATTAATACATACTCTTAATTTTGTAGCAAAAACTTATCTATACGGCCCAGTTAGTACATCTAAGGTTATTAAGGAAGTTAATGTTGATATTGGTACAGCTATTAACCAAGCATCACGTTATGTAAGATACAGTGCAACACCAGCCGCTCAACAAGATTATACTGCTGATGGATCTGCTATAGCACCTGCTGCTGTTAATGTTAATGCAAATACTATTACATTAAATAATCACGGATTTGTTACTGGTGACTTTGTTACATATAGAGCAGACGTTAATGGTACAGCATTTGGTGGTTTGACTAATCTGGAAGAATATTATATCATTAAGATTAATGAGAATAGTTTCAGACTTGCTACAACTAAATATCACGCATCTATAAGTCGTGCTGTTGATATAACTGGACAAGGTACTGGTGCTGATCATAAGTTCTCTATTATTAATACATTAGATGATGCATTAGTAGAACCAGATGATAACTTCGGATTTAATGAAACTTGGACTGATTTATGACCTTTGATAAACTAGATAAAACTTTTGATATAGATTCTGCTATTGAAAAGGTTGAAGATACATCCACTGAAATCAAAAAACTTTCTGACAACAAGGATCTACAGAATGATTATGAGTATTCTCGTGGTCAGTTATATAACCTTGTAGAAAAGGGTCAGGAAGCAATTAATGGTATTCTTGATGTTGCACAGAATTCAGATCATCCTAGAGCGTATGAGGTTGCAGGCAATTTGATTAAAAACGTTGCTGATATAACAGATAAATTGGTTGATCTCCAAGGTAAGATGAAGGATATAAATCAAGAGAAAAAACAGACCACAAACAATGTCACAAATGCTATGTTTGTAGGTAGTACTTCTGAACTACAGAAGATGCTTAAAGAAATGGGAAAAGATAAATAGTTAATACCTAAATCAACAACTTGCATCCTCTACAAAAGCAGGGAGGTTTGGGAGAAGCATTTTAAAACGTAAATGGATAAGATCCAAAACGAACTTAAAGAGGTTCAAAAGAAACTTGACGATATTAGTAAAAAACAAGAAATGATGAATAAATTATATCAATTAGAAAGAGATAAAAAAGCTAAGATGGGAGAACGCCCATCGACACATTTACACAATGAAATGATGTAATCTAAATAGTTTTATACTATGGTAATTAATTGTGGCTACTACTGATAGCATTTATCTTGGCAATCCTAATCTAAAGAAAGCCAATACACCAATGGAATTTACTCCTGTTCAAATACAGGAGTTTGTCAAGTGTAAAGGTGATCCTGTTTATTTTTGTAAGAATTATATAAAAATTGTTTCTCTTGATGAAGGTCTAGTGCCTTTTAGCATGTATGATTTTCAAGAGGAGATGGTTAATAGATTTCATGAGAATAGATTCAATATAGCAAAACTTCCTCGTCAGACAGGTAAGTCAACAACCGTAGTATCATACCTTTTACATTATATTATTTTTAATGATAATGTGAATATTGGTATTCTAGCAAACAAAGCATCTACTTCTAGAGAGTTATTATCTAGATTACAGTTGGCATACGAAAATTTGCCAAGATGGATGCAACACGGAATTTTAGCATGGAATAAAGGTAATGTCGAACTCGAAAATGGATCAAAGATTCTGGCTGCTTCTACGTCTTCAAGTGCTGTCCGAGGCATGTCATTCAATATCATCTTCCTCGATGAATTTGCGTTCGTTCCAAACCATGTTGCAGAACAATTCTTTGCATCGGTTTATCCTACTATTACTTCTGGTAAGTCAACGAAAGTAATAATCATATCCACTCCTAATGGAATGAATATGTTCTATAAGTTATGGCATGATGCTGAACGTGGTAAGAATGAATATACAACAACAGAAGTTCATTGGTCGCAAGTGCCTGGCAGAGATGCTAATTGGAAAGCACAGACTATTGCTAACACATCAGAAAGACAGTTTGTACAGGAATTTGAATGTGAGTTCTTAGGATCTGTTGATACTTTAATATCAGCATCTAAATTAAGAACAATGGTATATGAGGATCCTTTACATGCTAGTAAAGGATTGCATACGTATGAACAACCTATAGAAGGTCATCAATATGTTATGACAGTTGATGTTTCTAGAGGAGTTAATAATGACTATTCAGCATTTGTTATTTTTGACATCACAGAGATTCCATATAAAGTTGTTGGTAAATATAAGAATAATAATATTAAACCTATAATATTCCCAAACATAATAAATGATGTAGCGAAAGCTTATAATGAAGCGTATGTACTAATAGAAGTAAATGATATTGGTGGACAAGTCGCTGATATAATGCAATTTGATTTAGAGTATGAGAATATTTTAATGTGTGCTATGAGAGGTAGAGCAGGTCAAATAGTTGGTCAAGGGTTTTCTCATAAATCTCAATTGGGAATTAAAATGACATCTACAGTTAAAAAGACTGGATGTTCCAACTTAAAAGCATTAATTGAAGATGATAAGTTATTAATACAGGATTATGATATAATTGCAGAGTTAACTACATTCATCCAAAGGAAACAATCATTTGAGGCACAAGAAGGTTGTAATGATGACCTTGCAATGTGTCTTGTAATATATGCATGGTTAGTTGTTCAACCATATTTTAAAGAATTAACTTCGGATGATATTAGAAAAAGACTTTTTGAAGATCAAAGAGAAGCTATAGAAGAAGATATGGCGCCATTTGGTTTTATTTTAGATGGAACTGATGAAGAGGTTGAAGTTGATGATAAGGGGGATGCATGGGCAAAGGTTGATGAATATGGAGATATGGCTTTCATGTGGGATTATAAGTAATGACACCAAAAGAGGATATTGAATTTATAGCTAATCTCATTGATAAAGGATTCCATTATGATAGATCTAATGATGAATATGTTCGTAAATGGATTACAGAAGGTGGAGAAGAATCTATATTAGAAATATATAAGAAAGTATGGCATACTAATAAATGGTGTCAGTCTATGGTTGGTTATGGTGATAATATCTTCTATGAGGAAATGTTAGAATGAATTTAGAAGAACAGTATGAATTAGAACATCTACTATTACAAGAAAGAAAATGTAGAACTTGTGGTGAAACTAAAGATCTTATAGATGGTTTTTATCTGACTCGTAAAAATAGAAAAGGGTTTCCATCAGCTTATGCTTATGAATGTAAACTCTGTACTATAAGAAGAATAATGGAGAACAGAAAAAGGAATACTACATTCTCAGATTGGTTATATCCTGATTGGTAGGGTGTTCATGTACAGTTTCCCCGTTTGTAAGCCGAGAAATAATAAATAGTTTGGAGAAAAAGATCTCATAGAGGAAATAAAAACATGGCTTTAGCATCACCTGGCGTAGAGGTAAAAGAGATTGATTTTACGGCTACCGTTCAAGTTGCAGATCAAAATATCGGTGTAGTTGCTATAGCGGCTCAAAAGGGGCCTACCGATGTAGTAACATACCTTGCGAGCGAAAGAGAATTAGTTGATACATTTGGTAACCCAGATAACAACAACTTCGAAGCATGGTTTGCTGCAGCAACAATAATACAGTATGGCGGAATCGCAGCAGTTATAAGACCTTCAGGGGCTACTGACTTAGGTTTACGCAACTCAAATATTAAGAGAGATAATAGTAGTGAAACTACTCTCGCAATTAAAAATAAAGACGATTTTGACACTAGAACAACAAATACTTTTGAGTGGGCAGCGAGAACATCGGGTGCTTTCAATAACGGTGTAACAGTTTCTGTTGTTGACCACGGTGCTGACCAAGAAATTAGTTTCCCTAATGATGTAGGATCTGTTCTTGCAATTGACAACTATGCAAATGCTGGTGCAACTGGTAGTAGAACTGCTGGTACTTATTCAATCGTTGCTACTGGTGGTGGTGGATCGGGTGCTACATTCTCGGTTGTAATCGCTGCAAACGGTGCTGCAACTATTACCATGACCGATAATGGTTCTGGATATGCAGATAACGATACTTTAACCTTACCTAGAGCAGGTAACTACGGTGGTGCTTCTGACGTTACAGTTCAAGTTAATGGTGTAGCTGGTGCATTACCTGTTGCTGGTGCTTCAATTAAGTGGGCATCTGGAACTAGTACTTACTACGGTAGTGTTTACAAAGTAGTTGATGGTGATACTATTCAAGTTACTCTATGGGATACTACACAAAGACTTGCTGTAGGTTCAGTTGTACAAACACATGCTGGTGCTGGAGTAGGTACTGTAAGTGCAGTAAATCAAGCTGATGTTTATGGTACTCTAGAGTATGCTTCTGGTAAGAAGTGGTCAACTATTGCACCACAACCAGGCACATCAAGTGTTACTTCATCTAAAGGTGGTAAGTATGATGAATTCCATATTGCAGTAGTTGATACACAAGGTACTGTAACTGGAAATGTTGGAGAAGTTTTAGAGACAATGACATATGTTTCTAAAGCAACTGATGCAAAAACATCAGAAGGAACTGCAACATACTGGAAAACTTATGTACAAGAACAGTCTAGGTTTATTTACGCTGGAGATCAAACATTTGCAGACACTGGAGATCAGTTAACTCAAGCAAATATAACAGCTGGTAAGACTTCTACCGCAATTGGTGCTGTAAGTACTAATGCATGGTTCAAACCATTTACTTTCGGTGGTGCTTCTACAGAAGGAAGAGTTCTTGCTTCAGGTGCCAACTACGATTATTCAACATCAAATAAGATTGAATTAGTTGATGCAGGGTTGATTGCTGGATATGATTTAATTAAAGATCCAGAAATTTTTGGAGACATTGATTTCTTAGTTCCAGGCAAGATTACAGTTGCTAAAGCAGTTGGTCTGATTGCAATATCAGAATTAAGAAGAGATTGTATTACAGTTGTTTCACCAGAACGTTCTGATGTAGTTAACTCAAATACAAATTCTCAAAAAGTAGATGCTATTATAGATTTCTTCAATCAACTTCCAAGTACATCATATGCAATATATGATTCTGGATATAAGTACATCTATGATAAGTATAATGATGTTTATCGTTATGTACCTTGTGCAGCTGACGTTGCTGGTTTATGTATTAATGCTACAATTAATGCAGAGTCATGGTTCTCACCTGCTGGATACAACAGAGGTGGAATCCGTAATGCAACAAAACTTGCATTTAGTCCAAGACAGGCTGATAGAGATAGACTTTATACCGCAAGGGTCAATCCTATTTCTACATTCCCTGGCCAAGGAACAGTATTATTTGGTGACAAAACTGCACTTGCTTCACCATCTGCATTTGATAGAATTAATGTTCGTAGACTCTTTATTGAGTTGGAAAAGAATATTGCACAATTCTCTAAATATCAGTTGTTTGAGATTAACGATGAGTTAACAAGATCTGGCTTTAGGGCTGCAGTTGAACCATATCTTAGAGGTGTACAGGGTAGGAGAGGCATATATGACTTCCTAGTTGTTTGTGACACTTCAAACAACACTCCTGATGTTATTGATAGAAATGAGTTTAAGGCTGAAATTTACATCAAACCTGCTCGTTCAATCAACTTCATCACGATAACATTCGTTGCCACCAGAACTGGTGTTTCATTCAACGAATTAATTTCATAATTTACCCTTTAGCTTACTACAACTTCGGAGAATAACACAATGGCAAGAGGCATATCAGAGTTTAAGTCAAAACTTACACAGGGTGGTGCAAGGCCGAATCTGTTTATGGTTCGCCTTAACTTCCCAAATGAATTATCTAGCGTAATAGATTTTGGAACAATTGATGCTAATTCTGCTACAGAAAAAGCTCAATTTCTTGTAAAGACCGCACAAATACCTGCATCAACAATAGGATCCATAGACGTTCCTTTTAGAGGAAGGATGCTTAAGGTTGCTGGAGACAGGACATTTGAACCTTGGTCAGTTACCGTTTTAAATGACGGTGAGTTTACCATTCGTAAAGCATTTGAAGCATGGTCTAGAGGTATTAACGCACTGACAGAAAACGTTTCACAACTTGGTTACGGTGATGGTGGTCAAGGATATACAGTAGATTTGGAAGTATTCCAATTAAGTAGAGATGGTAAAAAACCAGATAAAACTCCACCTAATATAACTGCTGCTGGTCAAGACGGTATGGACGTTGTTCGTGCTTATAAGTTCTATGATGCATGGCCATCTGCGCTATCTGCTATAGATCTATCATACGAATCTAACGATCAGATTGAAGAATTCACTTGCGAATTCCAATATAACTATTACGAGGTATCTAATCCAACTCTAGACACCGCAAGCTAAAGTAACTAAATAGTAAAGATTAAAGAGTAAATTTATACTATGACTCAGTTATTTGGGTTTTCTATTGCGGAGCGTAAGAAGAAAGCAAAACTAATTTCTCCTGCCCCGCCTAATAATGATGACGGCACCTCCGTAGTAGCGGCTGGTGCCTATTTTGGTCAGTACGTAGATATTGACGGAATACCTAAGAGTAATAATGATTTTGAGTTAATTAAGAAGTACAGAGAGATTGCATTACACCCAGAATGTGATAGTGCTATAGATGATATAATTAATGAATCAGTTGCTAGTGATTTAGACTTTGCGCCAGTTAATATTGAGTTATCTAATTTAGAAGCTAGTGATAAAGTAAAGAAACAGATAAGAGAAGAATTTAAATTTATTTTACGTTTATTAGATTTTGATAGAAAATCACATGATATATTCCGTCGCTGGTATATTGATGGTAGAATGTTCTATCATAAATTAATTGATTTTAAAAAACCACAAGAAGGAATTAAAGAGTTAAGATATATTGATGCATTAAAAATAAAGAAAGTTAGAGAGATAGTTAAGAATAAAGATGGTGCTGCCATGGTCACCCAAGAGGGTGGAACTTCGAGATCATATGACTATGGTGATGTTGTAGAATATTATATGTATTTCCCTAGTGGATACAAAACAACTCAAGCAAAAGGATTAAAAATTGCTGATGATGCAATAACTTTTGTTGCTTCTGGATTGATGGATCATAATAGAAATATGACTCTATCGTTCTTGCATAAAGCCATTAAATCAGTAAATCAACTAAGAATGATTGAAGACTCATTAGTGATTTACAGAATATCAAGAGCTCCAGAAAGAAGAATTTTCTATATTGATGTAGGTAATCTACCTAAGATGAAAGCAGAACAATATCTGCGTGAAGTAATGAATAGATATAGAAATAAACTGGTATATGATTCTGCTACTGGTGAGGTAAAGGATGATAGAAAGCATATGAGTATGCTTGAAGATTTCTGGTTACCACGTAGAGAAGGGGGTAGAGGTACTGAAATTACTACATTGCCTGGTGGACAAAACTTAGGTGAGTTAGAAGATGTTAAGTATTTCCAGAAGAAACTATATAAGTCTCTCAATATTCCACTCTCAAGACTAGAACAGGAATCATCATTCACCATTGGTAGAACCAATGAGATTACCAGAGATGAACTTAAATTTGCTAAGTTTGTTGGTCGTCTACGTAAGAAGTTCTCAGATCTATTCAATGATCTTTTAAGAACTCAATTACTCCTTAAGGGTATTCTTACTATTGATGATTGGGATGATATGAAAGAAAATATTCAGTACGATTATATTTTTGATAATCATTTCACAGAATTGAAAGATAACGAGCTTCTAACTGAAAGATTGAATTCAGTTGGAATGATCGAACCATACCTCGGTAGATATTTTTCAGTTGATTATGTCCGTAAACAAGTTCTTCACTTCACTGATGAGGAGATAGAAGAGATGGATCTACAGATTGAGAAGGAAAAAGAATTAGGTATCATACAAGATCCTATGGAAATGGATCCTTCAATGATGGGTATGGGTGGCGAAGAGGAGATGACTCCTGGCGCCATGAATGGCGGAGAAAGTGATTTAGATAGTGCATTTTCCGCAGCAATTGCTCCTGGCGATATGGCTAAGGGTAAGATTTAATAAATATATAATATAGTGGAGTATTATTATGCCTTCGATATCTAAAGAGATTGTTGACGCTATTGTTAGTAAAGACAATCACAATGCGAATGAAAAAGTATATGATGCACTTTATGGAAAAAGTTCTGAACAACTTCAGGCTCGTAAAGTACAAATAGCAAAACACTTTTTTGATCCTGAATATCAAATAGATCAGGATAAGGAAGAGAAAGTTGAACCAGCACCAGAAACACCTGTTGCTGAAACAGAACCCACCGAAGTAGAACCCACTGAACCAAAGGAAGAGTAACTATCATGAAACTTATTTCAGAAGAAATTGAATCAGTAAATTTTATTACTGAAGAAAAGGGCGGTAGGAAATCGCACTTTATAGAAGGTGTATTTCTTCAATCTGATATTAAGAATCGAAATGGGAGAATGTATCCCATGAATACTCTCTCTAGAGAAGTTGGTAGGTACAATGAGTCCTTTATTCAAAAGGGTAGAGCTCTTGGTGAGTTGGGTCATCCAGATGGCCCCACAGTAAATCTTGATAGGGTTTCTCATAAAATCATATCATTAACACAGGAAGGTAAGAATTTTATCGGTAAAGCAAAAATTCTAGAAACACCTATGGGTAAAATCGCATCATCACTCTTGAGTGAGGGCGTTAAACTAGGAGTTTCTTCAAGGGGTTTAGGTTCTATTGAAAGAAGAGGAAATATGAATATCGTTAAAGACGATTTTATGCTTTCGACTGCTGCAGATATTGTAGCTGATCCTTCTGCTCCAGATGCTTTTGTGGAGGGCATTATGGAAGGTAAGGAATGGGTAATGGCTGAAGGACGTTGGCAAGAGTCAGCATACTATCAGTCTAAAAAGTACCTAGATAATTCTCCGCAAAGCGAATTGGACGCAAGAAAACTTGAAGTTTTCGAGTCGTTTTTGCGTAACATTACAATTTAATAAATATTATTAGAAAATAACCATTTTTTCACAAGGGGAATCCAATGTCGAATGTATCTGAAACAAATATTGAAACCGTAGAAGAGGGCAGTAATCCTGTAACTAAGAATGCTAGCCCAGGTGATCCCATGCCAAAGATTGATAATACTGTTCCAGGCCAAACTGGATCCGCAGAAGACCTTGGTGGGCCCATCACAAAACCAGCTCCTAATTCCGAACCATCGGTAGGTGCTAAAGCTTCCGCAAAGGCTAAGAAGACAGCCACTAAAGTAAATGCAACTGGTGGAACACCAGATCCAATGCCTACTCTAGACGGTTCTGCTCCTGGCCAGAAGAACGAGGAAGTAGAGAAAAAAGAATTGAGTATAGACGTATCTGATGACGTTAATGCTCTATTAAAAGGAGAAGAATTCTCCGAGGAGTTCAAGTTTAAAGCAACAACTATCTTCGAAGCAGCCGTTAAGGCGAAGGTTGTTGAAGAACTTGAAAAACTAGAAAAAGTTTACGAAGAAAAACTTCAGGCAAAACTTGCCGAAGTTACCGAATCAATGGAAACACGTGTAGATTCTCATCTTGAGTACACTGCTGAACAGTGGATCAAGGAAAATCAACTCGCCGTTGACAATGGTCTACGTAATGAATTGACAGAAGAGTTCATCACAGGTTTGAAGGATCTCTTTGAAACACATTATGTCGATATCCCAGAAGATAAGTATGATGTTCTCAGCGATATGTCTGAGAAATTAAATGAAATGGAGACAAAACTTAACGAGCAAATCGAAAGTAATGTTGAGCTCAATAAGGCAATCGGAACCTATACTAAAAATGGAATCATTGGAGAAATTTCCGAAGGTCTTGCTCAAACACAAAAAGAAAAGCTTGCTTCTTTAGCAGAAGGTGTTGAGTTTGTTAGTGAAGAGTCTTATCGGGAAAAGGTCGTAACGATCAAGGAAAATTATTTCCCATCAACTAAAGCGTCTTCATCTGAAGATCTTGTTGAAAAACAGCAAGTAATTGCTGAAGATCTAGAGGGCCCTATGGCATCTTATGCCGCAGCGCTTTCTAAGTACTCTAACTAACAAATAATTAAAGAGGTAAAATTCTAAATGTATAACGCAGAAAAACTTCAAGAAAAGTGGGCTCCCGTACTGGAGCACGATGGTCTTGAGAATATTAAAGATAATCATCGTAGAGCTGTAACTGCCGTACTCCTTGAAAACCAAGAAAGGTTTATGCAAGAAGAGCGTGGTATCCTTACAGAGCAACCAACTAACTCCGCTGGAACTGGTGGATTTGGTGGTTCAGCTGCTCTACCTAACCAAGGTTTCGACCCTGTATTAATCAGCTTGATTCGCCGTTCTATGCCTAAGTTGATGGCATATGACATTTGCGGTGTTCAACCAATGTCTGGCCCTACAGGTCTAATCTTCGCAATGCGCTCACATCGTGGTACAGACCGTGATGGTAATGGTGCAACACCTAACGTATTCACCAACGAATCATTCTATGATGAGGTTCCATCAGGATTCTCTGCTGGTGACGGTGCTTACAGTGCTGCAACTGGAGAAGCTGCAACAAACCCTTCAGTTCTTAACGACGCATCACCTGGCAACTATGCTGCTGTTGGTGGTATGAACACAGCAACTCAGGAAGCTCTTGGATCTAGTTCTGGAACTGCTTTCCGTGAGATGTCATTCTCCATCGAGAAAGTCGCTGTTGAAGCAAAAGGTCGTGCGCTAAAAGCCGAGTACAGTTTAGAACTTGCTCAGGACTTGAAAGCAATCCACGGTCTAGATGCAGAAGCAGAACTTGCAAACATCTTGTCTGCTGAAGTTCTTGCTGAGATCAACCGTGAAGTTGTTCGTACAATCTACGTAACTGCTAAGCCTGGTGCTCAAAACAACGTTTCTACTGGTGGACAATTCGACCTAGACGTTGACTCAAACGGAAGATGGATGGCTGAGAAATTCAAAGGTCTTATCTATCAAATCGAAAGAGATGCTAATGCGATTGGTCAAGAGACTCGTCGTGGAAAGGGTAACTTCATCGTCTGCTCTGCTGACGTTGCAAGTGCTCTAGGAATGGCAGGTGTACTTGATTACGCTCCTGCTCTTGGTGGAAACAACTCTCTAACAGGTGTTGATGATACTGAATCCACATTAGTTGGTACACTAAACGGACGTATTAAGGTCTATGTTGACCCATACTCTGCAAACGTTGCTGACAATCACTTCTATGTAATGGGATACAAAGGAACATCTGCTTATGATGCAGGTATCTTCTACTGTCCTTATGTACCTCTCCAAATGGTCAGATCCATTGGTCAGGATACATTCCAACCTAAGATTGGCTTCAAAACTCGTTATGGTATGGTTGCCAATCCATTCTCACGTGGTACAACTCAAGGTGCTGGCGCTCTTACTGCTAACACTAACGTTTACTACCGTCGTGTTCAGGTTAAGAACCTTATGTGATTTAATATCACATATTTTCAAAGAGACCCTACGGGGTCTCTTTTTTTATGAAGAGAATATTAAACAGTTAAATAGTTTTACCAGACCTAAATATTATTGATTCTACCTTTAGGTGCAAGGGTAGTAAATACAACATGGACTGGGAACTAGAAAATGCGAACTATAAACTGCAAGATATGATTACCGTATACGAAACAGAAATAGCAGAACTACAGAAAGAAAAAAAAGAATTAAAACAAGAAGTTCTTTTTTTAAAAGCACAACTAGAGTATAAAACTTTAGGTAACCATGAAACTGAACATGACAAGGATTGATTATGACTACACAATTTTCCAAAGAAATTAAAGAAGGGACTAAGAAGTCTCATTCTGCAGCAGAGAATACTAAATTTGTTGCTTCATTTCTTAAAGGAGTGTTAGACCCAGAAGAGTATCGTAAATTGATTACTAACTTTTGGTATGTCTATGAGACAATGGAACTGAGGCTTCAAGAGTCTAATGATCCATTTGTAAAAGAATTAAAACAATGGAACGTATTATTATTCCGTACAGCTTTTATACAAAGAGATCTTAGATATTATTATGGGCCTTTTTGGAGAGAAAAACAGATACCAACAGAAGCATGTAATAAATATTGTCATAGAATCAATGAGATAGCAGAGAAAGATCCTTATCTATTGATTGCACATCACTACACAAGATACATTGGTGATCTATCAGGTGGTCAAATTCTTAAAGGTATTGCTAAGAAAGCATTAAATCCACCAGAAGGGGAAGGATTACATTTCTATGACTTCCCTCGTATAGAGGATGCTAAAGCATTTAAAACAGAATATAGATCAACACTTGATAATTTAGATTTAACAAGAGAACAAAAAGACGCATTAGTAGAAGAGGCAAATTATGCCTTTAAATTAAATATGGATATGTTTAATGAGATGAAAGGAAGTGCGACAAAATCATTATTAGTTCTATTAAGAAATACATTGTTTCCATTTTTAACTAAATAATATTAGCAATGGAGAATATTATGCACGGAAATTTGGAACCAGAGGAAAGTGTCTGGAGTACTGAACCCAATACTTATACTGTTCATCCCGAAATGGCTGGTGTAGATCTAGATTCAGAAGAATTATTATCAGTTAATTTTGAAACAAAGAGAGATGTAGATGTAGTATTTACAGTTGATCCATCCTTTCAAGAAAAGATTAATGGATATTCTTTTGATGAAGAAGATGATGATGACGATGGAGACATCGTAGTAAGAATATAAATAATCAGAAAGGTTATGGCGTATTTTGCAAATACTGATAACGCTCCGTCTAAATTTTTATCTGGTGTTGGCTTTCAACTTAGTTTAAATAAACTACCAGGCGTATCGTATTATTGTCAATCAGTTACTGTCCCATCGTTAAATCTTGCGGTTGCAGAACAACCCACGATGTATAGGCGCTTGCCAGAACCAGGCGATGAGGTAAACTATGATGACCTTTCAGTCCGATTCCTAGTTGATGAGGATATGAAAAATTATATATCAATTCATAATTGGATGAGATATTTGGGATATCCAGAATCAGAGAAAGATTGGACAACTTTTGCAGACGGTGAAAAATATAGTGAAAAACAATATAGTGATGGAGCATTATTCATATTAGATTCTAATTTTCAAAAGAAGTTTGAGATATATTTTAAAGATCTTTTTCCAGTAAGTTTAGGTGGACTTAATTTAGATGCAACTTATACTGATACAGAATACTTTGCAATAGATGCTACATTTAAATATTCATTGTTTGATATTAAGGAGGTAGGAGCGACCTCTTTTTTTAAACAGTCCTCGCTAGTAGCACCAACTGTTACGTTAAATAGCGGGGTATCAACAGTAGATGGTGAGGATGTATTAACTTTAACTTACACATCTACTAATGCAGAAACATTAGTAATTGGTAATGGAGTCGGATCAGTTTCTGTTACTGGTAATGGAGTTACATTAAAAGTTGCTGATATCCGACACTTATCATATAACGGAACTATATCATATACAATTACAGCAACATCAGCTGATAATTTAACAGCAGAGGCAACTACTACTGCTACATTACCTGGCGTTGCTCAGACAAGTACTAACAGAACTTGTATTGCTGTACTTGATGAAAATCTAGGAAGTCAGACATATCTTGGGATGGCAACTAAATGGAAAACATTTAGAGATACCTATCCAGATAGAATGTTTTGGTTATTACAACCAAATTCTAGTGGGGAAGGAAGTAATAATGGAATGTATAGTGCTAGTAAAATAAGTGACTTACATCTCCCACCACAATTTTTAGAAGAAACAGATCCAACTAAGGTAGATTTATGAGTTTTTCAGCAGCACAATTTACACCCAATAATACATCTCCGCTTGGAAGTACTAATTTTTTAGGTACAGGAACGTATGATATTTTACCTAATAAAGAACATTCTTCAATGCCAGAAAGTTTACCTAATACAGATGGCAATATAGCAAAAATACCAGTTAATATCAAGGAAGTACTTGATCAACTTCCAGCAGCTATAGCTGAAATGTATAACAATGATGTTAATGCATTAGTTAAATCGAGTCAGTTTACAGGTACAGCAGTAGATCCTAGATTATATGGAAATTCTGCACACCTTAGTGCATATTGGACTGCTGCACAAACTTTAGCATCTTGGATATTACATCAAATACCAGGCCCTCAAGGAGCAGGATCTAGTGCTTCAAATCCACTTGATGTTCCATTTACATCTACACAAAAGACTAATTTAATAGGTGCTTTGAGTTCGTATCCAGATCCTGAAACCCTTAAACTATTTTACGATACTAGGTTTAGTCAAACTGCTAATGGTGGCCCTTGGGATCCAGCAACTGCTAATACATTTTTTAATCTTGGTTATGGGAATAAGGCTTTTGAATGGGATACATCCACAGGAAACTTAACTTTAAAAGATAACTATGTTTTTTCAGGTTTAGATGATTTTGGTGTATCATTGGATTTTGGAACAAAGGGCCCATTAGGTTTTACTGTTGGATTGGTTAGAGCTATAGCTGTTTCGGTTGTAGTAGGAGTTCTTACAGCTACTCCTATAGTAATAGCTAGAATGATTTTAAAGAGAATAATGGCTCAAATGGGAATGGATATTGAGGATAGTGATTATCCATATAATATCCATAGAGGTCTTCCCTTCAATAATACTATTGGTGATGTTGCGATAATGCATATTAAAACAACATGGACACCAGCAGAAATTTTTGCTGCAAATCCTGAATTGTTCTGGCATGCTTGGAAAGAAGGTTATATTCCAACTTCTGCTTTAGAAGGAATAATGGCAAATTATCTGTCACCATTATCTGTAGGTACAGCATCTAGTCCATTTCTTCAACCAGATTATGCTGCTTCTGATGGCCCAATTGCTTCAAATCTAAGTAATATGACTCTTGGTGGTGGAGGTAATTATCCACAACCATTTACAAGTTTCTCTCAGAGAATAGTTAATGCTAGTAATAGTCTTGGAGCTTATGCAAAATTTGGATCTTATGCTGGAAGAATTGTAACAATAACAGATAGTCCGTATAGTGGACAATGGGGGTTTAGGATGCAGCCATGGGATACTTTTGATGATGGTAGTATTATAATTTCTGGTGGACATCAATTAACTAAGAATGAATGGTTTAACACTGCTCTTAAAGCTAAGGTTGCTGTTCGATTTTTACATTTACCAACTAGACCTTTAGTTTTAGTTGATGTAGCAATTAAAGGATTTTCTCCAACTACTACACTTAGTCATTTCTATAATCCAAACTATGGTCTAGCAGCTGCATCACTTGGTTCAACACAATTACCACAATTAATTGCAGCTGTAGGAGCTGCTACACTACTAATACTATAATATGCCAAAACCCACTAATGCTAATAAAGATCACTTTAAAACTGTACTAAGAAAGTATAGGAAGAAATTTGACAGCAATATACAAACTGTTAAGTATTCTGATTTGAAGGATATGTTTGATCATGTATCAACAAGTAGTGCATTTACTAGTGTAATAACTGACAATACAGATGTTCATGTTGTATTATTTGATGGTGAACAAAGCAATCCACCAATAGATATTACTAGTCTTATGGCGGTAGGGAAATTTATATATTTCCCTGCATTTGTGGGTGATTATATAAATTTAAAGATTGGAGGCTCCACTGAATCTTTAAAATTTTCTGCTGATAATTACTTTCAAATGAAACAGGGAACTAGTTATAATAGTTCTGCATATGGATTAAATAGTAATTGGTATTTTTCAACTAGAAGTACTACTGGAAAAGGATCTATAAGACATCATTGTAGATCATCAGCATTGGGTGGTCTTTTAATTCAAGTCACTCAATCTCAAACTGTAGAAATAACAACACCAGCTAGTGATGTTACTATAAATGAGAATGGTACTGCAACTTTTGGAGTTACCACAACAGGATATGGTAATGGAAATAGTATACAGTATAAGATAGAGGGGGATGGATTAAATTCAATAGATCCAGTAAATGATTTTACCACTAATCTAGGTGGTATTCAAAATATGACTGTGAATAATAATGCTGCTTCTGTAACTGTAACATTAAAAAATGATTATACAGTTAATGAAGGATTAGAACATTTTTATTTTCATATAGTAGATCCTACCAATACTAATGTAGTATTAGGAAGTAGTCCAAAAATTAGTGTTACAGATACATCTTCAGCATCTTATGCATTAGCTTTATCTCCTACGCCAGTAAATGAAGGAACTAGTTCTACGTGGACTGTTAATACAACAGGTGTTCCAAATGGAGCTCCAGTATTTTATTATACGGTAGAAGGTACAGCAGCTACTAACGCAGATATAGAAAGTTTAAACGGTTCTTTCCAAATCAGTAATAATACTGGTAGTTTTAGTATTCCTATAAGACAAGATTTTGTTGTAGATAATGCAGAAACCCTTATAGTTAAACTTAGACAAAATTCTATAACTGGTATAGTATTAGGAGTTTGGAATACTGTTACTGTTAATAATGTTGCTTGGTCATTATCTATTACTCCAAATAAAACAACTGTAAATGAATCTAGTGCATCTACTTCTGAATCTGTTACATTTGCTATTGCTACAAGTGGAGTTCCAGATGGAACAAAGGTAAGACTTTACCCACAATATGTAACTGGAAGTGCTACAATATTTTCTGATGTTTCTCTAAACTCTACAAACCCAGAATTTAATGCTTTTACATATAAAGAAGTTACTATTAATAGTAATGCAGCTACTGCAACTTTATATATGGGTAGAGATGGTTTGATTGAAGGATCTGAAGTTTTTAATGTAGCAGTTAAAGATTTTCTAGGAACTACAACTATTGCAACAAGTCCTAATATAACAATTACAGATACGTCATTTATTGGTTCGCAAAAAACTGATAAGACATTTGGGCCTCTTGCTGTTAATAGGGATGGTGGTAATGCAAATAATGTTTCAGATTGGTATACGATATGTAACCTAGATAGTTTACCAAATGGATCTAAGATTGCTGTCTATATAGATACTTCTGGAAGTATGACACAAGGTACTATTCAGGCATCTCATGACTTATTAATGCAAAAATTAAATGCTAGAAACATGGATGTTATAGTCGTAACTAACCCCAGTGAAGACTGGATTACACCTTTCCAACAAATATTGAATTAAATTTTTTATGATTACACTTGATGATGTGCAACATGAGTGGACTATTGATTCTAAAATTGACCCTGAGTTATTAGATGAAGAGTCTATAAAAATACCACAATTACATAGCAAATATCTTAAGTATCTTTCTGATGTAAAACTACTTAAGATTAAAAAAGAAATGGAGTATAAGGTTCTACTTCGAGAGAAGTTTGAATATTATACTGGTAAAGCAGATGAAGAAGTTTATAAAGAAAAACCTTTTGATCTAAAGATTCTAAAACAGGATCTATCACTATACATGGAATCTGATACGGATATTCAAGCTTTGCTTGCCCGTATAAATTACTATGAAGAGATCATGTTTTTTCTTGACAAAGTTCTCCATTGTTTAAACAACAGAGGATTCCAAATTAAGAATAGCATAGATTGGCAAAAATTTATGCAAGGTAGCATCTAATGTCTGATGTCACTATTCAGAAGAAGAATGAGGTATATCTAAAAGTTGATTGTGAACCACATATTAAATATGAACTTTCATCATATTTTACTTTTGAGGTTCCAGGCGCTAAATTTATGCCGCAATATAAAAGACGACTCTGGGATGGAACTATTAAATTGTTTAGTCCAGCAGAAGGAAAGATATATTGTGGACTATATGATTACTTAACTGAATGGTTGGCGGAGAATGGGTATTCCTATGAGGATAAAAGAAATGATGAGTATGGATTACCTTGTGAGAGGAATGAATTTATTACAGCACCAGGCGTAGCGGATTTCGTAAAGTCATTAAATATTCCATTAAAGGTAAGAGACTATCAATATAATGCAATATACCAAGCTTTAAAATATAATAGAAGATTATTATTATCGCCTACTGCATCTGGTAAGTCATTAATGATCTATGCTATTACTAGATATTTTGTTAATAAAGAAGATAGAGTTTTAATAGTAGTACCTACAACTTCATTAGTAGAACAGTTATGTGGAGATTTTAATAGTTATGGATGGTCTTCTGATGAATATTGTCATAAGATATATTCTGGTAGAGAGAAGTATACATCCAAACCAGTAACTGTCACAACATGGCAATCAATATATAAGTTACCTAAAAAATACTTTGAAGAATTTGGATGTGTTATAGGAGATGAAGCTCATTTGTTTAAAGCAAAATCTCTTATTAATATAATGACCAAGTTGCATAACTGCAAACATAGAATCGGTTTTACTGGAACACTGGATGGATCTAATACAAATCAATTAGTACTAGAAGGATTGTTTGGTTCTGTTAATAAGGTTATTAAAACTAAGGAGTTAATTGATAAAGGATTCTTATCTAAATTAAATATCACAGTACTTCTATTACAACATGATAGTAGGGTATTTGAATCGTATCAAGATGAGATGGATTATATTTGTACGATGGATAAAAGAAATAAATTTATTCGTAACTTAGCATTAAATCAAGAAGGAAATACATTAATACTCTTTGCCTACGTGGAGAAACACGGTGAGGTTCTTTTTGAAATGATAAATAGTAATGTATCGTCAGATCGCAAAGTCTTCTTTGTTCATGGAGGAGTTGATACTGAAGATAGAGAACAAGTAAGATTAATCACGGAGCAAGAAAACAATGCTATCATCATTGCGTCCTATGGTACTTTTAGTACTGGTATCAACATTAAGCGTCTTCACAATATCGTGTTCGCAAGCCCC
>Ga0163180_10000152_pt1 | contig 37397 bp, 43 predicted proteins | sample AtlANTMetagenome_2_FD_109647 | JGI IMG/M metagenome (GOLD analysis project Ga0163180, IMG submission 109647) | Marine eukaryotic phytoplankton communities from the Atlantic Ocean - Atlantic ANT 4 Metagenome | ecosystem: Environmental > Aquatic > Marine > Oceanic | place: North Atlantic Ocean...
GGACAGAACGCTGATATTTCTAAAAGATTTCTTCCTTGTTTAACAGCAGGTCTTGCTTATTATATGTCAATGAAAAGACCGAAAGTTGATCCAGGTAGAATAGCTATGTTAAAACAAAACTATGAAGAACTTCTTGAAAGAGCAAATATTGAAGACAAAGAAAGAGCTAGTATGTTTATTAAGCCTCGACTCGGTTATATTTAAAGTGAGTTGTTAATATGGCAACAAATAAAAATGCTAAAGGAATTTGTGATACTTGTGGATTTGAATATCCTCTAAGAGTATTACGAATGAATAGTTATGGAATGATGGTTTGTCCAACTGATTGGGAAGGTCAGTATGATTTAAAAAATCATCCACAGAATAAAACACCTAATGTAAGAGATGACGAAACACTTCGTAATCCCAGACCTCCGTCTAATAATGATAGAAATATTGCTTGGCAAGCAGCGGATACTGAATGGGAAAATGAAACAACTGAATGGAATCAGGTTTAATGAGTACACTTACTGGAAATTTAATTGCAAACACATATAAACAACTCCTGCAAGTTGGATCAGGTAATGATGGTTTAACCTCGACAGAACAATCTGTTCAAGATGGATCAGGAGAAAACTCAGCTTTAAAGTTAAGTAAAAGTGCTGTAGATGTTAATGGCACATTTAAACTTAATGGTGAAGCAATTACGGCTAATGCATCAGCCATTAATGCTATTACTGATCTTACGGGTATAACAGGTATTGTTGCTGTTAGTGGTGGTAATGCTTTAGGTAGAACACTAACCGCTGGAGCAGGTATTGCAATTACAAATGCAGATGGTACGGAGGGTAATCCAACTTTTGCTGTTAGCCTATCTGGTACTACAATTCATGTTGCTAAAGTTTCTGCATCTGCGGCAACGATTACAGGAACTGTTTCTGCTGCATTTTTTGTAGGAGATGGACGTAATCTAACAAATGTTCCTTCTGCTGAAGGTGGTACTGTAAAACAAGTTGATGCTGGTACAGGTATTAAAATGACAGTTGGTGGGGCTGTATCTGGCTCTATTCCTGTCAGTGGAGTTATAGCTGTATCTGCAAATCAAAACTTTGGTACAGTTTCTGTTAGCACTGCTTTTGCAGCAACAGGGTCTGCAGTCTTTGGAATTTTAAGTGCTACTAATATTGATTCTGACGAACTATTAATAGCAGGAGTATCAGCCGCAAATGTAACAGAAGTTGCTGCTGTATCCGCTCTTACAAAAACTAATCTTGATGCTATAACAAGTATTAATTCTATTATAGGTGATGGTGGTAATTTCGCTACTAGCGCAGAACTAGCAACTGTATCTGCTGCTTTAGCTACCAGTATTGGAAATACTAATACTGCTTTAACAGGACTATCTGCAACATTAGCAACTAGTATAGGAACAGCTAATACAAGAATAACATCTGTTAGTGACTTTGCAGTAGCATTGTCAGGAACATTAGCAACTAGTATAGGAACTGCTAATACTCGCATAACATCGGTAAGTGATTATGCAGTAGCTCTTTCAGCTACACTGGCTACTAGTATAGGAACTGCAAATACTCGTATAACTTCTGTTAGTGATTATGCAGTTGCTCTTTCAGCTACAATGGCTACCAGTATTGGAAATAGAACTGCTGCTATTACTTCTATTAATAGTGTTATTGGAGATGGTTCAGGTTTTATAACACCTTCACAATTAGCTACTGTATCTGCTGCTCTTGCTACAAGTATTGGAACTGCAAACACTCGCATAACCTCTGTCAGTGATTATGCAGTAGCACTATCTGCAACTTTAGCTACTAGCATTGGTAATAGAACAGGAGCTATAACATCTGTCAATACCGTTATTGCAAACCTTTCTTCTACACTTGCAACTAGCATTGGAACAGCTAATACTCGTATAACTTCTGTTAGTGACTTTGCGGTAGCGTTGTCTGCAACACTAGCAACAAGTGTTGGAACTAGATTAGCTATTGCTAGTAACCTTTCAGATTTAAATAATGCTGGCACTGCTAGAACAAATCTTGGCGTAGCCATTGGAAGTGATGTTGAGGCTTTTGATGCAGATATATTAAAGGCTGATACTGCAGACGAATTAACTGCTGGATTTAGTGCTGCTGCTCATAGTGCAGGTACTAAATCTAGTGGGACATACACTCCTGATGTTGATGATGGCAATTTTCAGTTTGCAACTAATGGAGGCGCTCATACATTAGGTGTTCCTGCTAAAAATTGTACGATGGTAATTTTATATAAAAATAATGCAAGTGCAGGAACTTTAACTACTTCTGGATATACCGTTACAGACGGAGATGATTTAACAACTACAAATGGGCATGAGTTCTTTTTATATATTACAAGAATAAATGATGGTTCAACTACATTTTCAATGCTAACCGTAAAGGCACTACAGTAACATGACTTTTCCACTACCTATAGTTCAAGGTGGTACTACAGTATTTTCTGGCGGGGGAACTGTTATTACACTTTCTTCTAATACAACTGATTATAATTTAGCTAATGACCTTACAAATAATTATAGTTGGGACGGGTCTACTGCTATTAATGTTACACTTAATATTAGTGCAGGTGTCAATATTAGAGCATCTGTAGCATCTACACCTGCTATTGCAGCCACATTAGTATCTGGTAGTAATCTAACTATAAATAACTCAGGAACTATAGCTGCTCATGGTGGAGTGCAAGGTGTTGGTGGTAGCGGTAATGCGGCTGGTGGCGCAGGTGCAGATGGTGGTAACGCTATAGAATTGAGTAATCTAACTGGAATAATTAATAATGCTTCAGGTGCAAACATTGCTGGAGGTGGCGGTGGCGGTGGAGGCGGCGGCGGTGGTCGAGGAGGAGGAACTCGAAATGACGAAACCGGCGCATGTAGTGGTCAATCAACTTTTAGTGGTGGTAACGGTGGAATAGGCGCAAGTTTCGATACTCCTGCTACAAATTCACCATCAGGTGGTTCTTCAGGTACTTCAACTTCAGGCGGCACAGGCGCTTCAGGCGGTGCTGGCGGTGGTTGGGGGCTTGCGGGTACGGCTGGCGGGTCAGGTTCTGGCAATGCACCGGCAGCTTGTAGAACAAATCAAGCAGGTGGTGCTGGGGGAGCAGCGGGTAAAGCAATTAATGTTGGTTCAGGTGCGACTAATACTTTTAATAATTCTGGAAATGTTTTTGGGGCTACAAGTTAAATAGGAATTAATTGATGCCATTTTTATTTTTTGCAAACAGAAGACTTTCAGGTCCATCATTAACTATATCTTCAAATACAGAAAATTATAATCTGTCTAATGTGTTGCAAGGTAGTTTTGATTGGAACGGTATAGACCCTATTGATGCTACAGTTATTATTAATAGTGGTGTAACTGTTTTTAGTCAAGTTATAAATGTACCAGCATTCACTGCTCATCTTGTCACAGGAAGTAATTTTACCTTAATTAATAATGGTAGTATTATTGGCAGAGGTGGACAAGGTGGTGTTGGTGGTAGTAATAGTGGTGGTAATGGCGGTGCTGCTGAAGATGGTGGAGATGCAATTAGCTTAGAGAATATTTCAGCAAGCGTTAGAAATAATTCCGGTGCAACCATAGCTGGTGGCGGCGGTGGTGGAGGCGGTGGAGGAGGCTTCCGTAGTTGTGCTACTTTTGATACTGAAGATGATACTTGTAGTAACTGTACTAATTTAGCAGGGGGTGCTGGAGGTGCTGGTGCAAGTACTGATAATCCTCCCACAAATAGTGCAACGAGTGGTTCTTCAGGTGCAGCCTCAACAGGAGGAACAGGTGGAACTTGGGGTAATGTAGGTAATGGTGGTAGTGGCGGCACTGGTCCTGGTGGAAATGTAAACTGTAGAGTGATAGGATCAGGTGGGTCAGGAGGATTAGCAGGAAAAGCAGTTAGATTAAATTCAGGTGCAACAGTAAATGTAACAAATAATGGAAGTGTCTTTGGAGCTACATCATAGATGTTATTTTCAAGAATCGTACTTACATTGCACCACAAAATAGTTTATACTACTGAAAGATATTAAGAATATTATGCGATCTAAAAAATATATAATAAATACGTTTAAAGCTTTCGGTATATGTTTTCTTTTTTATGGTTGTTTTGCATATTCTAAAGAACAGGTCAGAGTAATAGTTCAGCTTCATCAATTGGAAGAAAGTTTTACAGAATGAGTTTAGTATTAAAAAAAAGAGATAATCCTTTACCAGGAAGTGACAAGTCACCTTCTGATATTGGTTTAAAAATTATGGTTCTTAATGAAGCTAAGACAGCTTTTGAAGAGCAGTGGAAAGATTTATTGACTGTTAAAAAGGTTGTGCTAGAAAGATTTGATAAACAGTATATAAGAAATAGAGATTGGTATTTTCCAGAGCCTAAGAGTATTACACAAGTTGAACAGTTTCTTCGATCAGAAATAACTAAAGATCAAGCAACTACTATTTTAGGAGATACAGTAGAAGATAAAGCTACTGATGCATTAGATCAGTTTAAAAAATATGCATCTAGATTATTTGTTGAAGACTTATATAAAACTAAAAGACAAGAAATTTTAAATGCTTCTGATCCAGAAACTTGTGTAGACATATTAAATGATCAAGATATATTTATTAATCCTACACCTGAAAAAGAATGTGTCGAATGTTCAATTCTTTTACATACTGCTGTAGGTGTAGGACAAATTAAGAATGTATTTTATTATTTAGATATTGATTGTAGCATTAAAGTTTTAGATAAATTTACAAGTATATTTAATTTTGAAAGTAAATCTTCAACAGATAAGTCAACAGATGTATTGGGTGATAAACTTATTATTGCTCGTCCAGATTTTTTAAGAGTTGGATCAGGAGAGTATAAAACCACAACACTAGATTTAATCGGAGAAGCTATTCATTGTCTTTGGACTCCAAATGATAGAACAAATACTTTAACAGGTAATTTAAAATTAGAAGGAAGCCCTATACCTGATGCAACAGGATTTACAAAATCTTTTTCAGAAGTAGCAGATGAGAAAGGTGTAGAGCTTTGGAATGAAAATAAAGAATTAAAAGTATATTGGAGCGGAGGAATAGATAGTACAGTAGCTCTGGTAAGTTTACTAAAAAGTAAACCTTCTGATTGGCATGATAGATTAAAAATTATTTATACTTCAAATTCTATTGAAGAGTATTCTTTATTTTGGAATAATTATATTAAAGATAAGATTCAAACAGAAGAAGTCTTAATGCCAGATCAAGATGATAATAAATATTATATGGATAAACCTTTTTCTTCTCCAGTTTTAAAACATATTGCAGATAATTTAGATAAAGGTTTAACAATTACAGGAGAATGTGGTGATCAACTTTTTGGATCATCAGGATTTATAGCTCATCCTGAAGTATTAAAAATGACAGCAGATGAGTTTATTCAAGATAGATATTCTAATAATATTGAGGATATTAAATTGTTTAATTCTAAATGTCCATATACAATCTCGTCTATTAAAGATTTATTTTGGTGGTGGAATTTTAATTTAAAATGGGAAGAAGTATCTCATCGTTCATTAGCTATGATTAAAAATAGTAATAGCATAGATAATGTTCGTCATTTCTTTAGAACAGATAATTTTCAAAAATGGTCTATACTAAATCCTGATAAAAAACTTAAAGATACATTACAAAGCTATAAGTTTACAGCAAAAGATTATATATATGATTATACATCTGATGAAGATTATAGAGACAACAAATTAAAAATTGGTTCACTTAAAGTGAGATGGGGTCATTCTTTAGGAATGGATAATAAAAATAATATTATTTACGCAGGAGATACCTCTACTAGTACTGATCTACTTAAAGATAAGTATGGAGATTCTTTACAAAAGTTTATTAACTAATATAAAGTTGATTATAATGATAAAATATATAGTTTTTTTAATAGTATTCTTAACAGCTTCTGCTGTTAATGCACATCATGTTTTGATTTGGAATTTTTGTCACTCTGAAGAGAGTATTGTAGAGATAGCAGAAGCACAAACAACATCAGAAGAAGAACATGATTATTTTCTTAGAAAATATCTTATAGAAGGTGAATGTGTATTAAATGAAGAACCTATTCCAGGGGTAACAAATAAAATTTTGAATAAATTTGTGGATACAGCGGGGAAACTTTTTAGTGTTAGAAAAGTTTTTCTTCTTGGAAGTATACCAGTTTACACAATAGTTTTAGAGAATGAAAAAGGAATATAAGAATGGTAAGTAGTTACACAACTAGGATTAGACTAGAGAAGCAGGGAGATGGCGAAAATCCTAATAGCTGGGGTACAATTCTAAATCAAAATGTTATTGATCTAGTAGACGAAGCTATTGCTGCTTATACGACAGTTGTTGTATCTAGTGCGGATGTAACTCTAACAGCTAATGATGGAACGACAGATCAATCTCGCAGTCCTTTTCTAGAACTTTCAGGAACAGTCTCTGCTAGTCTAAATGTTCTTGTTCCACAAAAGTCTAAGAGTTATGTTATTAATGATAAAACAACCAGACAAAATTCTGCTGCTATCACATTAAAAACAGCAGCGGGTACAGGTAGCACTGTTGCTACTGGTAGTAGAAAAATGTTTCTATGTGATAGTGTATCTGTTTATGGTTTAGATTATTTAACTGCAGATACAACCGCAGGTTTTGCAAAACTATCTGTAGCAAATACTTTTACTGAAGCCAATACTTTTAATAAACCAGTTGCCTTTGCATCTGCTGTTGGTTTTGCGACAAGTGTTTCAGCAACAAATATATTTGTAACTTCGATAGCTGCTAATTCAGCGCAAGTATCTAGTGCATTATTTACTGCAGATGTATGTGTGAATGGTCCTGCTACATTTGTTTCGACAGCAACTTTTAATGGTCAACTAGTTATACCTCCGGTTACTCTTACAGATGCTGCCTCTATTGCTTTAGACTTATCTACAGCAACAACATTCTTTGTTTCTTTGGCTGGTAATAGAACACTTGGAAATGGTGCTAATGCCCAGCCAGGACAAAGTGGATTCATTTATGTTTTTCAAGATGGTACTGGATCAAGAACATTGTCTTATGGAGATAGTTATAATTTCCCTGACGCAGAGGTTCCTGTATTGTCTACCGCATCTAGTGCCGTTGATATGTTGGTATATAATGTACGAGGTGTTAGTGCAATTGATATGATTTTAGTTTCTTCATTTGGATAAAAATATATGCCCTCTACTCTTTCTAAATTACAAAGACTGAATTTAAAGCCAGGATTTCATCGTGAGTCTACTCAGTATTCTGAGGAAGGTAAATGGTTTGATGGAGATCGAGTACGCTTTCGAGAAGGTAAGCCAGAAAATTTAAGAGGATATCAAAAATTTATTGATACTTCTTTTACTGGAACTGCTAGAGATTTACTTGCCTGGACAAATAATAATACAGAAAAACTTTTAGGCTATGGTACTGAAAGTAAATTGTATGTTGTTTATAATGATTATCCTTATGATGTAACACCAATAGTTAGTACAGTTAGTATTGGTAACTTAGGAACTACAGGGAGTTTTGATACGGTTGCTGGCTCTCCTTTAATTGAAGTGAGTTCTAATAATAATGGTAGAAAAGTTGGAGATTATGTTGAGTTCTCTAATACTTCTATTAACGGTTTTACTACAAATGGACTAGACTTTTCTGCATCTTCATTTGGTGGACCTACATTTGAAGTGGTAAGTGTTCAAGGAATAAATAACTTTTTTATTAGTGTAACTAGTGTAGCTGCTAGTACAGAATCAAATCAAGGTTCAGGTATTGCTTTCTTTCTTTTAGCTACAGGTCAATCAAATCCAATTCAAGGATTAGGGTACGGTGCAGGTATATATAATGCAGGTGTTTCTACGACAGGAGAAAGAGCTTGGAATCAACCAGCAGAATCTTCTAACATTATTTTCTTAGGAACACAATGGTCTTTAGATAACTTTGGTGAAGATTTACTTGCTGCTAGACAGGGAGGAAACTTAATTCATTGGGACGCTAATGCAAGTTTAGCGCCAGTTAGGTCTTCTATTGTAGGTACTGCACCATCAAAAATTAATAGTATTGTTATATCTCCTAATGATCGTCATGTGATTGCTCTTGGAACAGAAGAGTTTGCAACATCAGTATTTAATCCTCTTCTTGTAAGATGGTCAGATCAAGAAGATTATGCTAATTGGATTCCATCAGTATCATCTACATCAGGTGAGCTTCAACTTATTGATGGTACTAGAATTGTTGGTGGTGTACGAGGACGTAATGCAATTTTAGTTTATACAGATAATGCTCTTTACACTCTGCAATTTGTTGGTCCTCCGTTTATATTTAGAATGGCTCAAGTCGGTACAAACTGTGGCTTGATAGGATCACATGCAGCTATTGATGTAGGTGGTAGAACATACTGGATGGGTGATACAGACTTCTTTATGTTTGATGGTTCAGTTAAAAAGTTAGATTGTACTATTCGTAGATATCTATATGACGATTTTAATATGACTCAAAAATCTAAAGTGTTTGCTGGTCTTAATTCAGAGTTCCATGAGATCATTTGGTTATATCCAAAGTCTGGGTCTAATGAACCAGATGGTTATGTAATATATAACTACATGGAAAATACTTGGGTCTATGGTTCTAACTTCTATACAACTTTTATTGATGACTCTATATTTCTTAACACTGTTGCTACAGGAGCAGTAACTGGAAATGTTTCGGCAACTAACCCACAGTTTATTTGGTACAATGAACCAACCTCTGTATTCTCTGGCGACAGTCAACCACTAACATCATTTATTGAAAGTGCTGATATCGATATAGGTGATGGTGATGACATTATGTTTATCGATAAGATTATTCCTGATTATACTATTAATACAGGTACAATTAAATTTTCAATCAATATAAAAGATTATCCTGCAGGAACTACAAAAGAAGTCGGACCCTTCGATATAACAGATGCTACACAAAAAATTGACATGAGGGCAAGAGGAAGACAGGCTAACTTTAGAGTATCAACATCTGATTTAAATACATCTTGGAAATGGGGTAGTGTTCGAGTAGCTATTCAACCAGCAGGTAAAAGGTAATGTCTTTTTCTTATCCTAACTTTTCTGTTAATTATAATATTACAGATGAAGAATTACGTCAACTATATAATGATATTAATTCATGGGCATCAGAGATAAAGTTTTTATTAGAAAGTAGAGATATAGAGATTGAAGCTTCACCATCAACGAAAATTTATTCTGTTGTTAGTGTAAATGAAATAGGAAGACCAGCAAGTGGAGATGTAGCATACTCTGCAAGTACTGGAAAGTTTAAAGGATATGTAGGCGGTACGGGTTGGGTAAACTTCAATTAATTTGGCACTGAACTTATTTTTATTGTATAATATACAAATCTAACTTGGAGAATTATAAATGGTAGCAATGAGAAATCAAGAGGCTCCGTATAGCGGAATAGCAGGGCTGATGGCTGCACAAGGACGGTATGGTGATACCGAACTGTTGCATGTGCGACCAGATGAATTAGCTGGTCTAGCTAGTATGGGTCAACTAACTGTAAATCCAGATACGGGTTTACCGGAAGCTTTTAATTTTAGATCATTGTTACCTGCTGTAGGTGCAGTAGCTGGTAGTTTACTTTTAGGTCCGGCAGTTGCACCACTACTTGGTGCTACCGCAGGTGGTGCTTTAGGTGCTGGATTTGGTTCTTTTGCAGGAGGACTTGCAGCAGGACAATCTCCAACACAAGCTCTTATGGGTGGTCTTATGTCTGGTGCTACTGCTGGTATTACTGGTGGTCTTATGGGAGTAGACTCAGCAGCAATGGCAGGAGACCTTGTAGGAGGTACAGGTGCGGCTGCTGCTGGTGGAGGAGATGCTCTTGCTTCTAGTGCTGTTGCTGCAGGACAGCAAGCTCCTTTAACAATGGCAGAATTGCAGGGTGTCGGTTCAGAAGCTGTTGGTGCTATGACTCCTACTGAAGCTTTATTTCCAGTAGCTACGGGTCCAGGTGGTCCTACTCCTGAAGCTTTACTTTCATCAGGAACGGGGCCAATATCTATGGGTCCACCTGATGCACCAATAGGAACAATGCCTCAACCATATAGTGCTGGATTTCCAGGTGGTCCTGTAGCAGTGCCACCAGGACCATTAGTAGCTCCTCCTCCTTTACCGGCAGGAGGTGCAGGTAATCCTAGTGCAATTCCAGCCGGTAGAATTAGAGTTAGTGGTGACACTTTAAAATCTGCTCAAGGTAATATTATTAACCCTGGATTAGGAAAGAAAGGTGCATTATTTTATGACGCTACACCACAAGAAATAATATCTTCTCAAGGTTTAAAGGCGCTTGGTCCCGTTGATGCTGCTCTAGTTGAAGCAGGTCAAAGTCCTACAAGTTACATGGATAAAGTAGGAGCATTAGCAATGCGACCACAAAATTTATTGCCTATAGCAAAAGCTGGAATAGGTGCTTTTCTTGAACAAGACGCTGAACAATTTAGAGAAGACGACGAAGATGGAGGCTTGGGTGATTTTGGAAGTACTTATACTCCTAGAAATTTACGTTTAGTAGGTGGTGAGTTTACTGGAAAAGGTTTAACAGAAGCTGACTATCGAAGAATGGCATTAGAAGGTGATAGAGAATCTTCATTAACTCCATTTACTTATGAAGAAGTTGATGATACTACAGTTGGTTTAGCTGAAGGAGGTCAGCCAACAGGAGGTCAGCCAACTGCTGAAGAAACTGATACCGTTGTAGAAGAAGAAACAGTTGATTCAGAAAAGCAACGAAGAGAAGAAGAAGTTTTACAGAAAAAGAAAGCTGCATCAGAAGCAGATAAATTTATTAGTGATACAGTAGGTGGAGCAGCATTAACTGCAATGGTTGGTGCAGAGCTAGGTCAAGGTTTAGTTCAAGACCCTGCAGCAATTGCTACTCCATATGGACAAACAGGAAAAGATTTTAATGTGGGAACAGATTTTGGATTTAATCAAGGTGGCCTTGTTGGGCTTGCTGTTGGCGGGAATCCCCGCAATGGCTCAAAAAAAAATTCCTTTACGCCTAAACAGGAAGTAGTATATTCTTTTTTTAAAGAAAAAGGATATCCTAGTGAAAGTATAGCTGCTATAATGGGTAACATAGCAGTTGAAGCACCTACCTTTGATTTCACTCAAAGAGAGAGTGGAAAGAAAAAAGGAATAAACCAAGGTATGGGTTTGTTTCAATATACCGGAGGTAGACAAAAAGATTATGCAAGATATCTAAGAGAGAATGATTTAAAAGATAGTGCTTCTAATCAAATGGAATATTTCCATGAGCAAATAAGTAGCACTGTACCCGATGGTGAACTTCCATATGATGCTGGTGGATTAAATAGAAAAAGACTACAAAAAATTCTACTGGGTAAAGGAATGGGAGCAGTAGAAGAAAGAGCAGACGTTATAAGAGAAATATTTCTAAGACCTAAAAAGGGAAAAGAACATATAGAAAGACGAATGGAAGAAAGTTTAAATATGTTTAATCTTATTCCTGATGCCGAACTTTATAATAAAGGGGGAGGGATTGGACAATACTTTGAAGGTAAAGTAGTTGGACCTGGAGATGGACAATCAGATCAAGTTCTATTTGAAGTAGAAGGTGATGATCCCGATATGGCTTTATTAAGCCCAGATGAATATGTTATACCTGCAGATACAGTTGCTATGATAGGTAGCGGATCATCTACTGCAGGTGCAAAGAAGTTAGATGGTTTTGTTAAGAACATAAGACAGAAAGCAACGGGAAGTAAAAAACAACAGAAGCCTATTAAACAGGGCTTAGAATCATTTTTAACATAGGATTGAATTATGGCACTTCCAGTAACTAGTATACAACGATCTCCTTTTGATGCGGTCAATGCTCCTGCAGTTAATACTCCTGCAGTCAATGCTCCTGCAACAGGTGGTGGACTTTCCTCTATTCCTGTTTCTCCAACAGGTTTTGTAGGAAATCAACCTCCAGTTAATCAGCCCCCTGATCCAATTGGTGATGGTAGATCAGTTGTTCTTGGTACTCCACCTAGTCTACCTTTACCTCCTGTTACAAGTATAGAGCGATCTCCTTTTGATGCAGTTAATGCTTCTCCTCCTCAAGGGGCTGGCGATGCTTCAGGAGGTAAAGGATCAGGAAGAACAACATTACCTAACAAAGGAATCTATAGCTTATTCTCTCCTTCATATACACCTACAGTATACAACATAGAGGATGCTTATACTGGTTCAGATTATTTAGATAGTTATATAAAAGCCGCAGAAGATAGTAGGCAGTCTCTTGGAGATTTATCTCGATCTATTCAACCAGGATCACTTGTAGAAGAGCCAGTTGAAGAAGTGCAGAGTGATGAAGATATTAGAGCGCCCAAAGCTGGAAAACGAGTTGAAGAGCCAGAAGACGATGATGACTCAAGTGATGATTAAAAATTGAAATTAATAAAAATTGAACCCAACTGTGTTGATGCAACATGGCCTCATGTTGTTGAGTTTATAGAGAAACCTCTAAAAAGAACTCAAGGGGAAAAAGATTTAAATGATGTTTACCAAGAGTTATTAGCTGGTTACTTACAACTCTGGGTAGGTGCGGATGAGGAAGATGGTATATTTGGAATTTGTATAACACAACTTATTACTTTTCCACAGTATAAAACTTTAGCAATACCTTATATCGGAACTAAGCCTCACACAATTCATAAATGGTTTGATTATGGAATGAGTGAAGATTCTCCTATTATTAAGTTTGCAAGAGAGCAAGGTGTAAAAAGACTTGAAGGATATGCTAGAGATGGCTGGTTAAAGTTTACACCTAAGTATGATTTTAAAAAATATACAACAGTTATTACAAGGGAACTATAGAATGTCTGTAAAAAATATTGTTTCTAAATTATCTACAACTGAAAAGATAGAGTTATATAATTGCTTATATACTGATCTTTCTGGTGAAGGTATAGGAGGAGATACTGAACTAGCTCATGTTAATATCGAGGAGATGCAAGTTCTTCGAGACATGGGTGGGTCTGGTACAGTCAATCCAAATACAGGACTAATTCAATTTATGGGTGGTAGTCCAGGTGGTGGAGGCGGTGGTCCTGCTCCTGCAAGTAATACTCAAACTGTTAAAGAAACTATACCAGATGAATTAAAACCATTTGTTACAGATGTTTTAGAAAAATCAAAAGCTCTACAAGAAAGAAGAGAAGAAGAAGGCTATGTTCCCTTTGAAGGCCCTCGTATCGCTGCTTTTAGCCCAGAGCAAGAACAAGCATTTGCTGGTGTTAAAGCTATACAAGGAGCAAGCCAACCTTATTTTAGAACAGCAGAAGCTCTAACTGCCTCAAGTGCATTAGCTCCCAATGCTGTATCTGTTGGTCAGTTTATGAATCCTTATATTCAAAACGTAATAGATATTCAAAAGAGAGAAGCTAGAAGAGCAGGTGATGTTGAACAACAAAGAATAGGACAGAAGGCTGTTTCTCAAGGAGCATTTGGAGGTTCTCGACAAGCAATCTTAGAGGCAGAAGCAAATAGAAATTTACAGCAAAGACTAGGTGATATTCAATTTAGAGGACAGGCTGCTGCATTTGAAGATGCTCAGAATAGACTTGCTCAACAAAGAAATAGAGAGAGAAGTGCTGGTCAACAGTTTGCTACTTTAGGTACTACTGTTCCAGGTCAAACGCTTAGAGAGATTTCTGCATTAGAAACTACTGGCGCTCAACGTCGAGGTGTTGGACAACAGGCATTAGATATTGCACAACAAGAATATGAAGTTGCAAGAACTTTCCCAGAAAGAACTTTGCAAGATTATCAGTCTATTATTAGAGGCTATGCTGCACCAATTCCTGCCAGTACTGTAACGAGAAGTACAACACAATCACAGGGAGCATCTCCGTTTCAACAAATCGGTGGCCTTGGTTTATCTGCTTTGGGTACTGCCGGTGCTTTTGGTGCATTTAAAAAAGAAGGTGGACTTGTTGGTCTTGCTGATGGTGGTAAGATTGGTAAATATAATACCGCTTCAAGTATAGGTAATCCTAATAATACTACTAGTAATTTTTTATTAGAATTTCTTACAAATGCTCACCCATCGCTGATGAATAAGAGGGACGCATATTTTGTAAAAGAACAGCAAGAAGCAATCAAAAGAGCAAAAGCCAGAGAGCTAACAGCAGGTATGGAAGTTCTTGGGAAGCAATTAACAGAAGTTGGTGGCCCAGCATCTCAATATAGCGATGAAGATATTAGAAAGATGGGTAGGCTATCTGTTCCAATAGAGGGAGGTACAAATGTATCTACAGTACCTACTCCACAAGCATTAGCTAGAGATGTTGCTACTGTTCCTCCACCTGTACCGCTTAATGAGGCGGTTAGACCTCCGTTACCTGTACCTGATCCTCTTAGACCTGCTACTCTTAAAGGAAAAAATCCAGCAAGTGATTCTGATTTTATGACAAGAGAAGAAAGGATTAGGGAGAATCTTTATGGAGATAGTGGAACTACTCTTGGATTTGATGATATTGAAGTAGCCGAACAAGTGAAAGAAAGTCCTCAAGTTAGAGCGCCTGTACCTATGGTTCGTCCTCCTATGTTGCCTATACCGTCTAGTCAAAGAAAAACGAATGTTCCTGTTTTAAGGCCAGCAGGAAATAAGAAGATGATGTCACCGGCTGGTTCTTTAATACAACGGGTAGATGATACTTTAACTGCACCTACTGATCCGGGTAATATTATTGGTGGTGCTGGTGATGATCAATTAATGAAAGCTATTCCAATTCCAGGCACTATTCCAGGTACTGTTCCAGATAGTGTGGCTGCTAAACCTGCTCCAAAAACTGCTAATGATCTTCAAGCTGATGTAGCAGAATATCTAAGACTTTTGAAAAAGAAGCCGTCTTCAGATGATAAGATTAAAGAAGCAGAAGAGATTCGTAAACAAAATCTTTGGGCTTCATTAGCTAATGTTGGCTTTAGATTAATGGCACAAGATAAGGGACAACCTATGCTAACAGCATTAGGTAAAGCTGCGGAAGGATCGACCAAAGAGTTAGCTCAAATTAACAGAGATTACCAGAAAGCTTTGACTTCTGCTAGAGATATAGATGCTAAGAAGTTGAAAGACAGTATTGCTATGCGAACAGCAGCAGATGCAGCAGAAGCTGATCTTGCATTAAAAAGAGCTAAAACTCTCAAAGAGGGAGTGGTTAGCGGTAAATCTGTTAAGGGACTAACTGAAGATAGACTGAGGGCTGCTGTTTCTGATAGTGCATCCCAGTTAGGTACTGATATTAAGCGTAAATCACTACGATCAGATTCTGGAAATTTTTACAGTGACTTTCAGATTGCAATGAATAAGCACATATTAGAGAATGAACCTACAAGTGTTAGAGCAGGTCAATCTAGTATGGCAGCAGCACAACTAAGATTTATTAGGTCGAACAAAGGAAAAGAATTTATTCGGAACTATTTTAAGAAGAAAGAAAAACCTGAATCTCCTGATTCAAAAAATAAAGGAGAAACCGGAAAGCGGCGAGAGAGATTAGATGACGTACTTAAGAGAGGGGAAGGAAGTTAAATGGTAGTCTCACTTGAATCTCAATCGTTTCACACAACTAGAGAAGAGATCATAGACCTTTTAGATAAATATCCTGAGTTTTCTAAAGACATACCAAAGCAGGAAGCGTTTCTTTCTGCAAAAGGATTTGATCGAGATGATTTTTTAGATGCTCTAGGACGATATGAAACTCAAATAGATGCTGGCAGAACTGACTTTAGACCAAAAGCTCCTGCACTTTTGCCTGGAACAAATGTAGGAATACCTGATGCTGTAGTTAGAACGGCAGGTAGCGGATTAGGTGAACTAGGTAGAGGTATAGATAATGTTTTTGAAGGAGTAACAGGTGAAGAATTATCTGACCTTATTAGAAAAGGGTCTAATGCTGTTCTGGGAAAAGAATTAACAGACGATCTTGCTATGCAAGTTGAAAAAACATTTGATCCTTATCATGGTGATACTATTCAAGGTGATATAGAAAACATTGGTGGTCAGATAGCAGGTTTTATTATGCCAGCAAGTTTAGCCCTTAAAGGTGTAAGCATGGGTACTAAAGCATTAGCCGGAAGCGGTAAAGCTCTTAATCCTTTAAAGACTTATGTTACTAATAGTAAAATTTTAGGAGGTACACCAGCAAAGATTGGAGCTTTGGGTGTAGGGGCTGCGGCACTATCTACAGGATTAACAGATTATGAGCAGGAGTTTGCTGATGAAATTTTAGAATCTGATGATGCTATGGAAATGCTAGAGAAGTCTATGAAAGAAGATAGTATAGTTAGTACAGAAGATGTATTAAAAAACTTCGCTATCAATTTAGGATATGAAGCAGCGTTTGGTGGTATTATTGGTAGTGCTATTGGCTTACCTAAACTAACAAAATACTTGTTGGGTAAAAGTAAAACCGGCGAAAAGATTATCCGACTCGGAGGTAAGTACTTTAATAGTCGGGGAGGTACTGATGATGTTACTTTAAATTCTACAATTAAAAGAAATAATGCTGCAGAAAAAGCAGCAACAGAAGCTAATGGTATAGCTAGAGATTTAGAAAGATCAGTCAAAAAAAATAAAGATGAATTAGAGTCTGTTGATCAACTCCTAAAAGGGGAGACTCCTACATCAGCCGTATCACAACAAACTGCTGATCTTGTTTCAAGAATGAGAAATAATATCGATACTCTTTCTAAAGAGCTAGGTGATAATGTTTTTAAGGGAGGACTGTCTGCAAGTATAGATAAAAATTTAGGTACTTATCTTACTAGATCATACAAGTTTTTTGATGATCCTGCATATACTAAAAAAATTAATGAAGCAGCAGAAAAATATATAGCTAATAAATCTTTTAAAGGTAAAAAAGTTGACAGATCAGATGAAGCAACAAAACTTGTTGATGATGCTTTTGATTATTTAAGAAAAGAAAATCCTGGTATTAGTGATCAGAAATTAGTTACCAAGTTTAATAAACTTATTAGACCTGAAGGTGGGTCTGCCGCCGCTTCTGGAGCAGAAGGTTTTTTTAATATAGTTACTTCTGCTAGAGTAGGTAAAGAAAAACAAAACTTACCAACAGAGCTTAGAGCTTTATGGGGTGAGATTAAAGACCCTAGACGATCTTACATTAATACTTATACAAAGCTTTCAGAATTAAAAGCAGAAGATACTTTTGTTAGAGAGATTACAGATAATCTTTTACAAAATGGTAATGTTGTTTCTAAAGCTAAACTTCAAGCAGGGCCAACAGGAACAGAAGGATTTCAAGATTTAAATGAGATTCTTTTAAATAGGTCTGCATCTGTATTTAGTAGAGAAGCTGCTAAAAAATATTTAAAAAATCCAGTATCAAAAGATTTATATGTGTCGGATACCTATGCTGATTTTCTAAAAGATAGTACTACTGGTCCGAACATGGCAGCTTTTCTAAAGTATTGGGGAGCAGCAAAAGGTATAACACAAGCTAATAAAACTGTGCTTAATCCTGCAACGCATGGCAGAAACTTTGTAGGTAATATGATATTCATGGGTGCTAACGGTATGAGTCCTGTACCCACTAAGAGTAAAGCTATTCAAGCTACTGCTGCTAGAATTAGTGGATACTCTAATGAAGAGCTAGGTAAGTATCTAGGTAAAATGATAGGCTTTGGTCTAGCAGATAGTAGTGTTACTTATGGTATGATTAAAGATAATTTAAAAAGATTTAAAGATGATAGTAGTCTTATAAAAGGAATAAAAGATAAAAGGATTTCAAAACTAGCAGGAACTATTCCAAGAATATATGAGGGTGAGGATTTTATTTTTAAAGCTACTCACTTTGAAAAAACAAAAGACTATCTAGCAAGAGCTTTTCCCAAGAAATCTGTGGATGAGATTGAAGAGATGGCGGCACAAAGAACAAGAGACTTAATGCCTAACTATAATCTTGTTCCTAAAGCTATTAAATCTTTACGATATATGCCTATTGGTGACTTTGCTGCTTTTCCTGCAGAGTCAATTAGAATTTCTAAGAACTTATTTAAATATACTATTGATGATATGCTTTCTGGAAATAAAGCATTACAAGGTGAAGCATACAAAAGAGCAGCAGGTATGACTGCATTTGGTGCAGTGCTTCCTGAAACTTTAGAAAATATATCGGCTGAAGCTCAAGGTATTACTGATGAGCAAAGAACAGCAATTGATTTAACTGGTCCTGAATTTGATAGATTTAGTAATAAAGTTTATACATCAGGTATAAAAGAGAATAGTCAGGATGGTAAAGAAGTAGACTATATTGCTCTTGGTCCCTTTGATCCTTTTGAACCTTTAAAAATTGCAGTTAAAACATTACATGGTACGTTATTAGCAGGGGAAGAATCTGAAATAAATTCCAAACAAAAATCAAAAATTGCACTAGCTGGAATGGAAAGATTTTTAAGTCCTTTTGTTGGTAAGTCTATGCTTACTGAAGCTATTCTTGAAGCAACAGAGGGAAGAGAATATAGCCGAGATAGATTTAATGATAGAACTTTTATGGGACATGTAGCAAGAACTTTAGATATTCCTGAAAACTTTGCTACTGTAGGAGCAGCTAATATAGCATCAACATTTGAGCCAGGATTTTTAAGAGAGCTTAGAAGAAGAGATATGTATGAAAAGGCCACCGCAAAAGACCCAGATGTAGTAGCGACTAATTACTATAGAGCCTTACCCGAACCTCAGTTACAAGATTGGCTTGGCTTTGGAACAAGAAAGTTTGATATTACTAACAGTGTTAGAAACAATATTAGTCCTCTTGTTAAAGAAATTCAGCAAGGCGGTAAAAGATTTTCTGATCGAGCAACTGAACGAAATCTTCCTGCGAATGTTAATCAAGAACAACTAGAAGAATTTTTTAAGAAAGATATTCGAGAAGATGCAGATAAACAATTACTACTCAGAGGTATTTTAAATATGTATGATAGGCTAGGGATGGACGATGAAGATATCCGTAGAGGTCTTACAAGATTTGATGAGAGGGGTTATGAAGACACACCTGTTGATCCTACTCTTCAAGCAGTAACAAATGCTAGAGAAAACTTCTATAATCCTTTTGCTTTAAGTGAGAATATATTAGAAAGAATATATGGAAGAAATCCTAATATTAATTTAGAAAAAATATTTGAGATTCAAGATAGAGTGTATGGTACAAGATTAGAGTAGGTGCAATGGAACTAGACGCAAGGATGGCGATTCAGATTGGAGCAGTCATAGCTTCATTAGCTGGTGCATGGGGATTAGTACGCAATCAAGTAGCATCTCTAAAACAAAGACAGGAAGAACAACGAAAATATTTTGATGACTTGAACAGAAAGTTTGATGGTGTTGAAAACACTGTTGCAGTCTTACGATCACAGATAACAGTCTTGTCTAATATTTTAAGTCCTGGTAATTTAGAGGAACAAAATAAATGGAGAGGTTTTGTTTCTGAAAGATTGAAAAAAACAGAAGCTGAAATTACGTCATTACAAAAAATGCATAACGGAAGACATCCCAGTGTGGATAAGTAAAATGACAGTCACTGTATTTGTAATATGCCTTACTCTTATTGCAGTATCTTATGTTGGAGGTTTTGCAGTTGGATGGAATGTAAGAAAATCCTTGATTCCTGTTGTACGAAAACAGCCTCAATCTAAAAAAAGAAAAGGACCGAACCGTATGAGAGGAAGATAGGGCTTATTTTTTAGTAAATGCTCTGTAAGACTGAACAATAATTACCAATAAACTTAGCCCCTTTCATGGTGGGTGGGTAGCAGGGACTGTCTTTACCCCTACTCTCCGTCCCATTTTGGGGCTTATTTTTTTGCTGTTAGTCAAATTTACAGCGTTTGACCATATCTTCGACCTGTTCTCTTCCAAGAACCTCAAAGGTTGAAACAATAAGAGCAATCAACTCTTCCTTACTAATATTCTTTCCATCTTCAACCTTATTACCTCTGACTCTAGACAAAAGTTCTAGAGCTTTGATGGCACTGTTCACATGTCCATTTGTTTTAGCAAAGGTATATTGATCTTCAATCTCAGTTACAACATCGACACTAGTTTTTAATTCTCTAGATAGCTCTTCTATTCTTTCTACGATAAGTTCATTTTGTAATAAACGATAGCCTTGATTGTAAGCTGACCTATCAGAATACCCAGCACTCTTTGCTGCATCAGTAGCATTGTTATTCAGTACATACGACTGTGCAAACTTCTCTTGCTTCTCTGTTAGCATTACTCAACTCCACTTACTGTCTATACCAAACAATCACATATAGTATGTATTATAGTTGATCCTAGTATGTATGAAAAATACAAAGCTATGGGAATTACAGTACTATAAAAAATTATTTTAGAATTTAAATTTTTTCTTTTTCTTTTTAAAACATTCTCTACCCTTCATAAAGAAAGAACTTCTTTGTATGTGCGTAACTTATGAGTATCAGATATTTCCCAGAGCTTAGAAACCAGTGTACCAGTTCCATGAAAGTTTATACTAAGGTTTACATCTTCCTTCTCAAATAACTTCTCACAGTCTTGTGCCATTGCTAGTAGTTCTCCGGTAGTCCAGAAGCTCTCGGTTCCTACACCTACCTTCAGATACTTTGGCTTTCCTTCATCCGTTGTTTCTTTCTTCTCTTCATCAGAAGGTTCAGGAAAGGAACAGTCATATCCAAAGAGATGGAACTCTCTAAAGCCTAGAGTATGCATAATGCCAATTGATCGCATAGCTGCACAAGTCCCACCGATAATCATGGTAGCTCCTTCTTTGATACCTAACTTCTCGTCAATCTTTACGGCATCATTCTTAACTTGATCTTTAATATTTTCTTGTAATGCGTTAGTATATGCGTGCCACCCTACAATGTTTTTTGTTTTCTTTCGCAGTAAGTCTATAACAGAAGGATCAGTCATAGATGCTGCCATAAATAAAGTACTGTCATCAATCTTTTTAAACAAATCTTTTCGGACAACTCCATGTGTACTTGTTCCGGTAACTGGGCGAGGGTCAAGAATGACACACCCAAAAGGCTGAATGTTATTCTTTAATAACTCTGGATAAGAGTGCTTAACACAAATAACTTTAGCTCTTTTCTTTCCAACCTTTCTAATTGTACGCTTCACTTCTTGCCAATTAGTGCTGCTTCCACCCGAAATAATAATAGCAACCTCTGAATGAGGCTTTGCTTTTGTTACCCATGTATCAATAACAGAAGTATTCTTTTTAACATTACTAAGAATATCTTCTTTAGGCATACAATCTTTAGGTTGGACAATAATAGGTGATCGTCCTAGAGTTTCTGGAATATCGTCAAGGCTATCATCTGTTAGAACAACAGCTAGGTGAGTGATACCTCCTTCCATAATTCGATCAGCAGAGGGTAACACTTTCTTTCGATGATCAATCTTTTCGATCAGTTTATTAACACCATAAAATTCTTCGCCTGGATCATTTCCATTTTCATCTTTGGAAATGTAATCATCAAAAACAATAACCTTACTTTCTTTTAACATCTCATAGTCATGGGTTACAGTTTCTTCAGAGTGTCCACCATCAATGTAAGCAAAGTCAACTTTCTTTTCTTGAAGTGTATCTTTTGTATCTCCCTTAAACAATTCAAAGTTAAACTTACGACCAGCATTTTTACAATTCTCTTGATACTCTGTAAGTCTTGCGTTTACTGCAGCAAAACTATTATGTTGTTTGCTGTTCAGTTCTTTTTCATCTATCTCTGTAGTAGCATTTTCAAATAGATCATAGCCATAGTAAGTTACTTCATGCGAAGATTTAAATGCAGCCTCTGCCATTTGAATAGCTCGACCACCATTCCATGTACCTGTTTCCGCAATGGTGCTAGGCTGGTAAAGCTCTACCAATTCAATTAACTTAGCGTATCTTTGAGGTCCATTAACATCTGGGGCTACGCCTTGAGCAGCAGCCTTCTTTCTACTACCTTTAAAATGTTTTACATAACTACCAAGAGGAAATAAATCGAAGGCTTGCTCACCTTTTACTTGCGACTTTATATCTTTTGATCCGGTCCAATCATGGAACTTCAAGCCATGAGCTTTGTAAATAATTAGAAGCCGTTCAAATAGAAACCCGTCATGCCATTCTCTATAATTAAAAACTTCTCCTGTTAGATAAGCGCCAATAAAGTCACCAATAAATTCTAGAGTTGTGTCGCTATTTAAATTAAAACCAATAAAAGAAGTTTCACTATAGGTAAAATGTTTTCTTCCTAGATGGACTAGATTAACTTTCTCTGGTAAAGATTCAAGAAGTGCTTTCTTTGATAATGTTTTTTCTGTAACAGTATCAGCATCCATCCATACTAACCAGCCAGGATTCTGATCACTCCCTGCCTCATCACTATCGCTCTTTAAATTAAATGCACAGTCAGCAATGGCAAATACTTTATGACTAAATTTAATACCATCCATACGCCAGTTATAACCCTGACTATCTTTACCTGTACCATTAAAATCTTTGTAGGTATTTCTAAACTGATGCAGTTCTTCTAGATCATTTAGATTTCTAAACTCAATGTGATCACACTCTGGTATATCTTTAGAATTAATATCGAAGTCATGGTAGTAAGCAACAAGTTTGATGGACGGTTCCCAATATTTTGCAGCAGACTTAATCATTCTCTCGGCATAGGTTTCCCAGCCATCCTCCGAAAAGGATGTTACCACCGTCACCTTATTTTTGTTACTCATACGTTTTATTCCATTTCATTGTTTTTGTTTTTCCTAGCACCTCTTCTATTGTAAGGGAATCTCTAAAGTTAGTCCACTCCAATGCATACTTAGCATCGATTGATCTCTTAGGTTTCCACTTAGGAAACCAAGGTCCACCAGTAGTGAAGTGTACGTTCTTTGCTTCCATCTCTTCTGGCGAATGACCATCTAACCAATTCCATTCTTCATGGATATCTCCAATTAGATCATCTGATAACCATTGAAAGTTATGCAGATAATAACCTGATTTTAAATTAACATCGTCAATCGTTAAATTTTTATGGGCTTCATGTTCACAGTTCCATAGCACAAAGCTAGACCAGTTCTTTCGATTGTATCTAGTCTGAACTTGATTATCCATTTTGTAATCATCTGATGGATTATAGTTATGCTTGACACACCATAAAGCTTTGTCTTCTTTCCAAGCATGATTAAAGACTTCCATTATGTCAGTCCTTACCATCATATCACAATCCATAAAAAGAGCAAGCCCTTGCAAGTTATTAACAAATGGAATTAAAAATCTTGTAAAGGAAAACTCAGTTGAGAAGGGTTTGTTATCTTGCCAATCAATTTTAACAGAACCATTATCAGTATTTTGAATATGAAATGATCTTCGATATAAATTAATACGCCGTAATGTTTCTTGATCTAAAGGAATTACTCTTACGGGTTTAGAAGAAGTATCAATAATTGATTCTTTTAAAATTTCAAAAGCATCATCCTCCTTTTTGTCATACCCAATATAAACTGTTGGAATGTCATTCATCTTCCTTGCCCTCTGTATTTTTTGCCATGTAATCTTTTTGTATTTTTATTTTTAGGTCTTGAATTAGTAGAAGAACCGATAGAAGTTCTCATATGTCTGGCTGTATCTACCTTTGTTGATAATCCAATTGACTTTCTAGCCGCCATTATAACTCCTGCAATTATAAAAGAAGCCACTACACCTAATAACAAAGACAGTGCAGCGGCTCCAAGTTTACTTAATATCTATTCTTTTAGGTTGTTCTTCTTCTGGAACAACTACATTAATGGTGACAGTTAAAAGACCGTCAACATATTTGCAGTCAGATACTTCTGCATTATCAGCAAGAAGAAACTGTCTTTTAAATTTACGCTTACCTATAGAGTGAACAACGAAATCAAGCTCGTTATCTTCGCTGCTATCTACTCCAGAAATGTAAAGAGTATTTTCTTTTTGCTCGATAGTTAATTCTTCTTTTTTGAAACCAGCCGCCGCAACCTCAATAACAAACTGATCTTGAACATTACCATCTTCGATATTACTACGATCAGTTCTCATTATATTATAAGGTGGGTACGGGGAAATAGGACGCTCGACAGTCATATGCCGATGTATGTCATCGAATACTTTATCCAGACCTATAGTGTTAGCTCTTATCTTATTGAAATGATTATTTAAATCTCCATAAAACTTTTCTATATTTTGTATATTCATTAGTCACTTCCTTTTTTTGTTAAGCAAAGTTAAATTAATACTGTCAATCCTTAAACGGATAATGTGTGACAGTATATTCTTTCCATCTTTCAAGAGCATATTCTTCTGCCTCTTTAATTGATGGAAACAGTAATGGGCCTACATTTTCAAATGACCCTGTTGAATTAGAATTTAATTCCCAGATTAATAGATCGCTACCAAAAGCTTTTCTTTTAATACCATACATTATATGCACACCTTTATATTTATGTCAAGGTTTTATCTGGCACTCTCGGCAGGACTCGAACCTGCAACCTACAGATTAGAAGTCTGTTGCTCTATCCAGTTGAGCTACGAGAGTATTTGTTTATCGTAGATATTTTTATAGTTTTGAGCAAGCATAAGAAGTTCATCTGGAGTTGCGTCTTTTTTAAGTGAGTTAGCCCTCCAACTTATCCACTGCACATTTCCTTTTATATATCCTTTACTACTATCAATTCTGTCTAGCGATGGAGTACTAGAATGGTTGGGATCACTATCCCAATCTAATGCTATATTTAATAAAGGACATATATTATTTTTTGGATATATACTTTCTAAATATTCTTTTGTTAAATTAAATTTAAGGTTATTCTTTTTACTTCTTTTCTTTGCAGCACTTAGTCTTCCAGGGATTGACCATTCCCATCTTTTCTTTATTTCTTTAACTTCAGGTCTTGAATTATATTCTTTTCTATATTCTTTTTTATTAGACACCGCACACTCCTCCTGCCCCAGAAATCTCACAGATATCATGCGTTTGAATATTCTCTTCAAACTCTTCACCTAATTTATCGACAGCCTCTTTGTAAGGAACACATGTTAATGGTTGTCCTCCTCTACTACCATCAGGGTAACAGGTAAATCCCCTAAGACGGTGTGCATATTTTGCAAGAGTGTTAGCAAAGGGAACTACAAGGTCTTCATTATTATCTTTTGATCCCCAGGCTGGTAGATTAATTGTACTAGAGATAGACATGTCTACATACTCTTGAATGTTAGCTTGAAAAGAAAGTCTACGTTCATAATCTGTAGCCAAATCTATAGCTGACTCAATCTTATCTGGATCAGCCCCATACAATTCGATCATCTCTTGTGCTGCACTATCGATAACATATTGATAATGCCATCTACGATTCTTTAGATACCTTCGCTTATATGCGACAGCAAAGATAGGCTCTACTCCTGTAGATGTTCCAGCAATAATTCCTATAGTACCTGTTGGAGCTACTGCTCGTTTAGCTACAGGACGAGATACCCCTAGCTCATCAGCAAAAGAATCTGAAACTCTATCAGACTCTGACTTATAAATCTTGAGCCAACGATGCATCTCTTCTGTTGTCTCGTATCGACTAGCTCTCTGAATCAACCACTCATGTAGACCCATCAAGCCTAGTCCAAGCCTACGATTTTTCTCTCTTGTCTTGTGAACTTTATCATAAGGAAGCTGCGCTCTTAGAGTTCCACAGATAAGAAACTTAGTAGCTAGTTCTACTACATTCCGTAGCTGAGAAACATCAGCAATCCTAGCAAAGTTAAGGCTTCCCAGATTACAAACATCCGAGTCATCCCCGCCATCCGCAGCATTACGATTGTTGGCAGTAACTTCTGTACAAGCATTTCGTAAAGTTTCATTTTCTTTCTCAAAAAAGTTAAAGCTAAATCCAGGTTCAGCAGTGGATAGGGCTTGTCTTACATTATTTAAAAATACATCCCCTACATCTCCTGTGTTCCAATAATTTAAAAGCCATTCAGTATCATAGTTGACACTTATATTTGTCATGTCTAAAGGTGCAGGAAAATTAAAGTCATCTTGCTTTACATCAAACAAAGATTGTCCCGTAGTTCCAATAGGCATATCTTTCCAGTTCTTACATGAAAGAAACTTGCCTATATCTTCATGCTTCCAATTCAAACTAGCATAAATAGCAGAGCGACGACTACCACCCTGCATAACCCTTCGACCAATCTCGTTGATCATCTGCATCTTAGGTAGAGGACCACTAGCGATACCTCCAGTACCACCTAGCTCTTTACCCTCTGCTCTATAAACAGAATAGTCAGCACCAATACCACCGCCTGTCATTAGACAAGACTCTGCCTTCCAAGATAAGTTAGCCCAATCCTCTCTTGTATCTTCTTCACAATCTAGAAGATAACAGTTATTAAAAAACTTAGACGGGCGACCTGCATAATATAAGTATCTACCGCCAGGAATAAAACGAAGCTCCGATATGTGGCTGATCAACTCATCTTTCTCTGACTTACGCAACTGATCTTGGCACACATCCTCAACCAGAGTGGCTGCTAACTCATGCATAGTCTCTGCATCTTTATGTGAGTACTTTGTGTAAAAGATATCTTCAGAAAATTTTGATCTAAACTGTGGATTTTTATTAGATTTAAACATGTTAGTCGCACCCTTCCCTTTTTTCTATGGTATATTCAAACTCTAAAATCATTTCAGCATACTGAATAATCTTTTTAATATCCTCTGCTTTGCCTTTGGTTCTGTGCCTTGTTATATACTTAACAATATTACCTTCAAAAAAATTAAGGCTATTAGCAGAGATATATTCTGCTGGTTGTATTATACAGTATTTATAGTGATCTCCTCCTATCTGCGTTTGAAGACTTGTATCCATTGTATCTGAAACCTTATCCATTTCGGACCTCCTAATCATCATGTAAAAGAAAACTCATGTGCTTTCTAAGTTTACTTTTGTTTTCACTTTCTAAAATTCTAATTGCAAAGCTTCGTACCCTTACAGGATTTACACTTGCAAGGTCACACACTGTTTCAAAATTATCAATGACTGAAACAACAGAAGAGAAGAACCAAGCAGCGGCCTCCTCTTTTTCTTTGGAAGATTTATCATTACAAACATCTATCAATGCTTGAACGATCACACCATTAAACAAAGCAGTGTGTGGGTCTTTAGATTTATCTACTAACTGCTCATCTAAAATATCTTCAAACTCTTCATCCGTGTAATTTAAAAAAATATTCTGCATCTACTACCGCCAAGGGATTTTTATTATTCTTCTTTATGATTAGCAGGGGTTCATTCTTACCAGAGTTATCCTCTGACTGTTCATATGATTTCCATATGTTTAGCTTCTCTTGATTCTTACATTCAATAGAGTAAGGAAACTTTTGTCGAGCGGCTTTCGCCATTATTAAATCCTCTCCTCCAGCCCCCATACTCCTGCTCTCTATATCTTCATCCGATATATCTAAAACTTTTATTAACTTATCTCTAACCCATTGTTGTAAACGTCTTCCTTTAGCTTTAGCGCTTTGGGTTTTCATTTCAACTCCTCGACCTTTGGTTCGAGTTGAACTTCTGTAAGATATGAGATGCCGTTGTTATAATTAAACTTACGAATCCCAACACCGGCATTACAATCAGCCCAACAAGAATACTTAAAAGAGCAAAAGCGGCAAGCGGTACAAAGCTGACGATTGCCAGACTTGCCATGAGGAACATCACTATAGCATCTAGGAGGTTTTTTATCTTCTTTGAGATAACTTTTAATAGTTTCGATTTTTGTTTTAACATCATGTAACTCCATTGGATGTACTTCAAGCAATGCTAACTCTCCCGACGACTTATCTATCGCAAGGAATCCTCCTTTCGTATCACCCTCTCCTTTGAGATAACCAGATAGCTGGCTTATATATCCAAAGGGATCATCTTCACATAGAGTTTTATCTTTAAACTTTTTAAATCCATACGGTGATGCACTCTTTACATCAATCGTAACACCATCAATACGACAATCCTTGTGGCCTACAACACCCTCAACAATAACTTCTTTTTGTTGTTCGGTTACTTCATGGCCGGAAGCATAACATAAAAATAAAACTATGTCCTCTAAAATATGTCCGTATAAAAATCTAATTTGATCGTGAGGTTTCATCTCATCAACTCTCGGTGTTTCTTTTAAATCATACCAGAGTTGTCGTAAAGGTTTACCTATATTAGAAATTCTTAGATATGGTTTTCGATTAGATCGATCTTCCTTAATTGCATTAACAAGATGACCCGCAATATTCTTACCTGCTTCCTCTGCAAATTCTTGAAGCTCTTGATCAGATCGAGGTGATCCCTCTCCATCCTGTAATACAGTATAGATATCTTCAATAAGTGAGGATAATTTTTTCATAATAAAAGTAGGGAGAAGGAGATTTTACTCTCCCTCTCCCACTCCTTTCGGTTACGCAGGGAACGGTATATCATCGGAGGCAGGTGCAACATAACCTCCTTTAACAGTATCAAAAGAATCAATCTGTGGCTTGTACTCAACCAAGTCAACTACTTGGATGGCACAGAGATCACCACCTCGACCCTTTCGATTACCCCACGACCAATCATAAGGCCGGAACTTAACCGTAACCAGTGATCCATTCCCTATGTAGGTATCATCCATAGGCGAATTTTGAGAATCAACCACTGATGGTCTTTGATTAAGAACCCCATCCTTACGTTTTACTTTTCTTTTTAACTTAACGAAGTCTCCTTTTTCATCTCCAACATTTTTAATTTCAAGACCAGACTCTTCAAAGATAGATTTAGCTTCATCTCCTAGCTGGGAAAGAGTACACTCCCATACACCATCCTCTTCAAACTTGGTATTAGGTGCGACAATGGAAGTCCAATACGCAACACCAGTTGCATACATATAATTATCAGAAGCTTGTGCTTCTTTTTTCTGAGTAGCCATAATTTAATTTCTCCTTAATTTAAGTTAATGTAATTCTAATTTAAGCTGCCGTCTGAAGAAGACGATAGCGGGTATAGTGAGAGCCATCATCAGCTTTAGCTTTGATAGTCTCAATGTTATGACCTCGATCTCGTAGGTCAGAGATAGTAGCAGTCAGGTTCTCACACCAACCATGTTGAATAGCCGTCTTACGAGTTACTCGCATACGTTTCTTCAAAGCTGATAGAGTTTTTTTCTGACAATCTTTCATACAATTTTCTCCTTTAAGTTAAAAGATTACTTACCTTACTACACACAAAAATATGTGTCAACAATTTAATGTGTATCAGCCCAATTTTTTCCAACCTTATATTCGGAATCTAATGGACATCTAAATGAATATATTTCTTCTACCTCCTTCATTGCAGTTTTAGTTATCTTACCAAACTCTTCACAGTCTTTATTGTGTACCTCGAATTGGTACTCATCGTGAATGCTGGCTACAAGTTTTACATCTAGTCCTTTTCTTTTGTATGCCTCATTAATCTGAACAAGCCACTGCTTACATATAACAGCACCGGCTCCCTGTATTAAAGTATTTAAAGCAGCATGAGGAGATCGAACCTGTAGGGTTCTACCATCTAGTCCAGGTATGACTCCATTCCGTTCTACAGTTTGGTTCAGATTATTTTTAAGAGAAGAAAACTTAGGCATGTTTTTCATAAACTTAGATATTAATTCCTCTCCCTCTCTTGCGGTGCCGCCTACAATCTTACCAATCTTTGCAGCACCTGCGCCATACATTAGTGCATAGATAAATGTTTTCGCCTGATCTCTATTATCAAGGCCAGCCATCTTCTGATTAGCTGTATGTACATCACCCTCTAATATTTCTTTAACAAAGATAGGATCGTCCATCATGTGTGCCAGACCTCTAAGCTCTAGACCTGATGCATCTGTACCTATCAGAGAGTAATTATCAGGGTCAGGTACGCTCCACATTCCTCGACACTCTTTACCCATAGGAGAATAAACAGCGGGAACTTGAGCCATGTTTGGAGAGGTATGAGCCATCCTACCTGTAACAGTCTTGAGAGTTAAAACTCTCCCATGAACTCTGCTTGAAGAGTCAGCAGCCTCGATCCAAGATTTAACTTGGGCGTATCTCTTACCTAACAAGAGGTATTCAGATATTTTCTTTGCCTCTGGTAAATCAATTGTCTCTAAGACTGCCTCATCTACAATAACATTTCCTTTATCTGTTCTCTTTTCTGGCTTCCATCCAATTCCCATCAACCTTTCTGCTATCTGCTTTCGAGATGCAGGATTGAATGGAGTTACAATATCGGCAAGAGGTTTGCCTGATCTTTTATGTGTTCTGCCAGAGATAACATGAGGTGGAAATATATTTTGTAATTCATTCTCGATGTTGTCCATCTTATCTTCAACAGAGGACACAAACGTAGTAGACTTTTGTAAGTCTAGATAAAACCCATTACGTTCCTGCTCATCAATAATACTTTTTATCTTATGCTCAAGTTGAATTGATCTAGCAGAGAATATATTTTGTTGTTGTTTAAAATATTTATACAAAGAGTAGGTTACATTAACATCTTGTTTACAATAGTCCAGCATATCTTCAGAGAAATTACTGAAGCTTTCAACCTCACCTTTATGGATTCCTAATCGAACGCCCCAAGATTTTAAACTATGACCGTTATCTATTATTGGATTATAAAGTTGTGATAAGATCATTGTGTCTATGATCCTATCACATTGAATGTTAGTTCCAGTAAGTCTATTGAGTACAGGAGCATCAAAAGATATACCGTTATGCATTACAAATTGTGACACACTCCTAGCAAAGTTAGGAAACTTAACGTAACACTCATCTCCTACAAAGGTATATGGCTTTTTACTTTCGGTATCATAAGCAACAATACAATGAATTTTTGTTGCATCAATAGCATCTGTTTCTATATCAAGAACTACACTCATAACTACACCTACCCTTCGTAAGTGAAATCCTTATTTAATTTTTAAAAGCTTTGCTTTCTTTAAGGGAATGACAAAGAAGTATTCTCCCTTGCTGACATACCTGTTTGATATCTCCTCCAGTGGAGAGGAGTCTACCACATCAGCAGGGATTTTCCAAGCCTGTTTATATTCTTTATTAAAAATAATAAAGCTTAGTGATGCCTTATTATTTTTTGCCAATTCAATCAACCTCTTCTTTCTTTCGGGAAGACGTACATCTTTCCAAGACTCAGGCCAATCTCCAGACCATACAAGCTTTGTTTCTACTTCTGTATAGTACAGCTTGCCAGCTTTCTCACTAACAATATCAGGCCCATAAGTCTCTGTCTTATCTAAAATCTTATGACCTTGAGACTTTAAATAGGCTACTCCTTTTTGAATAGCTTTGTTATTAGTTTTATTATACAAATCTCGATTGAACTTTTTTCTAACACTAGCTACAGGGCTAATCCTGTTTACTCGACAGGTCAAAATACTTCTCCTTCTTCTTCATCTCTAACCTCAAATGGATTGGATATCTCAGTTAAACGTCCCGTATCTTTATCATAGAAAAGATATGTTGCTGGACCTACCTCACCACTATATCTATTTTTAAGAACTCGAACAAGTGTTGTATTAGCAAGAGTCTCGTCTGTCTCTTGTTGATTTCTCTCCAAGGCATATACCATGTCTGATAATTGAGCTATGCTATGGCTCCCTCTAAGATGGGCAAGGCTAACCTCTCCACCTTCTTCATGGGACTTTGAAGAGTTTGCTCGTCGTAGGTGGGATACAAGGTTTAAAGATATACCTGTCTCCTCAACCAAGCTTCTTAGCTTAGTCATCAAAACATCTATACCTCTCCTCTCATCCCCGTCTTCTTGACCAGACACAAGAATAGATAAGTGATCTAAGAATATCCATTTACAGTCTAAAGCTTTTGCCATATACCGGATTCGAGAGAGTATCTCGTCGTTAGATATAGAACCAAAATGATCAAAAGCAAAAAGTCTACCCGTCCCAATTGTCTTCTCCTCCCAGCGAGTCAGCTGCTCTCTGGTAAATTGATCTCTAATTTCTTTAATGTATAATCTTTGGTTAGCTTCGACTGCCATCAAGTTGAAGGCCGTCTTCTTAGTGTTCTCCTCAAGCGCAAGGATACCTATATTATCTTTCGTATGATATAGAAAGTAATGCATAAGTTCTCGCAACACAGAACTCTTACCCATACCAGAGCCAGAAGTCCAGGTCACAAGCTCTCCAGTTCTACAACCAAAAGTCTTCTCATTTAAAGAAGGCCAAGGATAAGCAACACTCTCACAGAAGTCCTCTTCATAAAGAGACTCTCCTAGATTACCTAAATTAATAATACCAGCGGGTGTGTAGGGTTCAGCGTTCCACCAAGCCTTAGTAAATTCTTCTCGACAACCAGCCTTTAAATAATCTGAAGCATCTTTAAATGTTGTAAGCTTTACGATGCTACATTTATTCGGCTCGAATAGGGATGCGACTTGGTTCGCTGCTTCTCTTCCAGCTTTGTCCTTATCAAAACATAGAACTACATTATCAAATGAATTAAGATAGTCCATATTCTTTTGAACATCAGATACTGCTGTAGTGGAAGACCTTACAGAAACACAAGGCCACTGACTACCAAACATTTGGTATGTTGAAGCAGCGTCCAACTCTCCCTCTGTAATCGTAACGTATTTACCTTTAGCAGGAAAGTTTTTCTGTCCGAACAAAGCTGCGTCACTGATGTTACCTTCAGTGGGAAAGGTTTTGTTTGCAACAACTCGAAACTTATTAGCTACATGCGAACCGTCAGTATTATAATAAGGATATACATGTTTAATAATATTTCCTTGAGCATCCTTTACAACTGAAATACCGTAGGCTTTACAGGTAGCAGCAGTAAGTTTGCGATCTGGAATGTCTTGATAGTTTTTATCTTCAGCCATGTTTTTAGAGTAAACTTTAAGATTAGCATTAGAGGGTTGAACTTGTTCTTGCATACTAGAATCCTTTGTATATGTTTTACAAACAAAGCAAAAAGCACTGCCGTCATCATATAAAGCATTACCGTCTGACGATCCGCACTCTTCACAATTAACATGCTTCACAAACTTAGCATCTTTCTTCATGTATTTCTCCTCATAATTAAAGAACCTACAGTTCGTAAGAACTTACTGTAGGTTCGTTAATTAGTTCTGGAATTTAAAGTCTTAGCTGGTACTTACAATCGCATAGCTCTTAGGCCCAGCCTTTAAAGCAACAAGAAGTGATTCTCTGTTTTTAATAAAAGCTTCTGCATCCTTTCTATTTTTGAAGGAGATGTTTGTTTCCTTACCATCAAAACATATTCTATATGTTCTTCGCTTCATCTCTATCTCCTAGTGTTTTAATCAATGGAAATATTATACTCAATCTTTGTAAACATTCAAGCGCTATTTTTCTGTGTTCTTTTTGAGTAGACTTATCTGTGCGTAGTTGAATGTAATGTATCCATGATCGTAAGGTTCCATTCATATACATACGAGACATGGTTAAGCCTTCCGGCAAGATAGCTCTTGCCTGTTCTTTAGCTATACCTTTTTTAATAGCCCATGCGTACTCCTTTTCTACGGCCCAGAGAACTCTTTTCTGCGCCCATTCCCACTCTATTGCAAGCAGGTCATCGTCTACCTCAACAGAGTTTTGCCTATTGGTAAGGTCTTGAAGCCTTGCTTCTCTTGTCACAAAGTTTAATTCTTTTACAGGATCAGCATACCTCTGGCTAAACTCTTGAAAAGAAAAAGACCTATGCCGTAGTATTTGTCGTGCAATATCTCTTGTTGTCTCTATCTCAAGACAAACATTGACCATCTCAAACGGCGACCAGTGCTGATGTTTTATTAAATAACTTAATAATTTCTCAGCAGTCTCCGAGTTATCTTGATTGTCAGGGTTAGAAACCCTAGCACAAAATGTTATAAGTTTTTGAAAATTAAAATGAGTAGGTAAATACTCAGAATTTAATTCTACTTTTGCAGAGTTTGTATACGATATTAAGGATACACTCATTGGTCCTCTTCACTATCTAATAAGTTATCAATAAAATATTTTCGATCAGCTATTAATTCTTCTGCTTCTCTTTTAGCTAGACCTCTAGCTTCTTTTAAAGAATATCCTTCTCGTTGATACTCTCTTGTAAGTTTCTTAAAAATATTTTTGTAGTCTGATTCCCATAAATTTTTAGACATGTCTCTCTCGTTTAAAGATTTCTTGTGTAGCCCAAGGCTTGTTGCGATAGTTTTTCTAAACTATCTTCTGTTATTTTTAATTTTAATTTTAGATAATCATTCTCTTCTATCAAATCCTTAATTCTAATATTAGCGTTAGCCAATTGTGTATTCAATTCAAACACATTTCGTTTTAATATATCTAAGTCATCCATTTTATGAACTCATATTCTTTTTAATTTCATCGAACAAAACATTTAGCTTTGTTGCTGTTGTGTGTAATGATTGTTCTTGTTTTAAGTTTAGAAACTGAATAGAATTTACATCGTCTAAAATATCTAGAATTGTTTTTCTATAATAGATTAAGTCTTGTTCTAACCTCTCATCTATTTTACTTAGTTCATCAGATAGCCTCGGATTTCCAACAGGTAATCCACCTGACTCTCTTTCTTTTAATTTAATATCTCTGGTAATATTTTTTAGTGACTGTAACATAATCCCTCACATAAATTGTGGTCCTTTATACCAACAGACAATAGAGTATCTGTCGCCGTACTTAACTGGAGTTATTTGATGCCACATAAAAGAAGGAAACACAATAATGCTCCCTGCATTACGCATCTCTTTTACTGTAGTGAATCTTTTCTTTTCAACTGGAGAAACAAATTTCTGTATTTGAAAATCTCCACCCTTAAAATTATCATTCAAGGTTATACATACACTTAACTTGCGTACAAGTCCATCACTATCAGGAAGCATGTCATGGTGCCAAGTGTACTTATCATTCTTAGAGTATATACTTACTTGAGGTGTATCATAACTAGTTAGATTATAATTCCACATACATTCTTCTTTAGCAAAGCCAGCATACAAACTAAAAATATCTATAAATTCTTTTGAATTTAAAAATGATATTTGGGATTGTCTTTTCTCCTCATCAACAACATCACCCTCACCTTCATTTATTTTTGAGCTATTAAAATTTAAATCTTTTATAAACTTAACTATATTATTACAGTGTTCTTTTTCTATAGCACTATCATAAACTTTATATGTTTCCATTTAACTTTCCTAAACTAGAAGGTTTACTTTGTAGTTTTTCTTTTGACTCTGCTGCTTCTGTTGGTTCTGATTCCGGTCTTTCTGCATATGATATATTTTCTCCACCTTCTTGCGAACTATTCTCGGTGACTGCCAAAGGTCCAGAGGATGCATCCCCGTTATTGATATCATTACTTATCTCCTAACTTTATTCTATACTTATAGCACATACTTATCCTAAACGATACCCCTTCCTCACATCTTTTAAATATCCTGACGCACTGTACTTGTACTCTTCTTTACAATGATTAGGAATAAACCTAGCGCCCTTCTCCATACAGTCATCAAGTTCTTCTTCTGTCCATATAGGAAACATAGTAGTCCCTACAGGATAGTCATGTAGGAAATCATTACCAGTTCGGAGGTGTACCTCTATAATATTCTTACCTATACATTCTATGTTTAGATGTTTACATTTTAAATATAAAAGAAAGCTAGGAAGATTATGTCGAATGGACTGTATCTCTGGGCTACAGTGAGGCTCAACCATAGACACAGAAACCTTTTCCCAGCTATGAAATTTAGTTAGATTATCTTTTGTTTTATGTTTGCCTTCGGCCACACAGATAGATACCCATCTGTTATCTACTTTTTCAAAGTCAATACTATAATGCTTTCCCTCAAAATACTCGCACCAAAAATGACCAGGAGGAATATGAGCATGGTATGTCATAGCATCTCCATCCTTAACAGGATCAAGGTCTATGACCTTTGCGTTCATTCCCATTCCATAAAGATTATATATAGGACGCACAATATATTTACCAGATTTTTTTACAGGTACGCAAGCAGGACCAGCATCATAACCTAAAGATAAAGATAGCTCTAGTTTATTAAACAGCCATCTGTATTTTGGATAAGCTTCCCATGCTTGATAGTCTTCATCTATACTTTGTTCCATAATAAATAACGGGTCAGCCATACAATTATATACAACTGACCCGCCCCTTCTTAACAACTAATGGATATGCCGTGAACTCTCCTCGAAAATCTGTTCTGTTTCCCAAGTCTCTAGACCATTCATAAAATCATTGATATCATCTATTACAAGTTCCTCAATATGCACCGCTTCAGCAACAGACAGGAGATATATTTGTATATGTCCTGGTATTTCTGAATGATCTGTAAAATTATATTTGTTTATTGTCATTTTACATTTCCTCTCATTTGTTATCAAGATAGTGGAGCAAGTAAAAATATTTACCCACTCCAATCAACCCATGTAATACTGTACTATACCACTAAACAGTATGGTAAATGCAATTGCATTAATAATTATGATTGCTCTGTCGTGCCATAGTAGGCCGACAACTAGCCAGCCGAATGCTCCCGTTGCTTGAGCAATAATATTCTCAGGATATATATTGTTACTACTAAGAACCATACCAAAGATCAGTATAATACTAGCTAACCATTTGATATACCAATCTTTAGTATGGGTTGGAGTTATCTTATCCATGATAATATTAACAACAAAGTATAGTGCTATGTTGTTTATCAGGTTCTGCAGGTACTACAGGTGGTACAACCTTATCAGGTTTATTATAGAAAGAGGGAGCCGAAGGAGGTGGGACGACCCCACCTTCCTCCTGACCACATGCAACCGCAGCAATAATTATAACAACTGTTAAGAATGTTAATTGAAAAATCATTTTAGTTTTTTCCTTATGCAGCTACCTCAAGAAAGTCATCAAAGGCTTTAGAAGATAGCCACTTGCTAACAGTTTGTTGACGCTTCAACAGTGTATCAGGTCCAGAGTTTTTACGCAACCCAAACCTGCCACTTCCATGACTAGCATAGTTAGTCATAGCAGACACTAAAGAGAATACATTTTTACCTCGGTCATGTGTCTCATCTATGTACTGAGCAAACAATTTATCAGATAAAGTATTCTTCTTTTTAGGCTCGTCAGCACTACCACTTGTTAGGATACGCAATAACTTTTCAACTTCCATAGTATTATGTATCCCTCGATCAGCCCACTTCTGATACCTATCAACCATCCAAAC
>Ga0163180_10000154_pt1 | contig 37135 bp, 30 predicted proteins | sample AtlANTMetagenome_2_FD_109647 | JGI IMG/M metagenome (GOLD analysis project Ga0163180, IMG submission 109647) | Marine eukaryotic phytoplankton communities from the Atlantic Ocean - Atlantic ANT 4 Metagenome | ecosystem: Environmental > Aquatic > Marine > Oceanic | place: North Atlantic Ocean...
AAAACTTAGGAAACAATACAATGGACAACTTAAGGATTTCTATATTGCAAACTTCATGTACAAGGATTATTGGGTAGGAGATTTATTTGGTGAAGAAGCAAAACAAAACTATACAGAGTGGAAGAAATACAACCAATCTCTTCTCTACTCTTTCGAAAAAGATATCAGACATCTTAACACACTTGAAGGGAAACTGGACAATCTATTTAATACTAACAATTCTAGTCATCCTATCATTGTCCAGTGTCTTTTATCCAAATCCATATCATTTGGAACAGGAGTATTACTTGATGCCCTTGTTGGATGGAGTTCCCGCGTAGACATATCAGAACAATATGTCTGGCCAGAAGTTAAACAGAGATTGGAAAAAACTCAAGGATTTATCGGATACAATAACGATACATTAAAGAAGAAGGTATTAGAAATATATGAATGTTGATGTTGCAGTTGCAGAAGAACTAAGACCAGATATGTATTCACATTTAAACTTAACAGGTGGTAAGACTGCATATATTATAGGTAATGGTATCTCAAGACAAGGACTAGATTTAAATGTCTTAGATGGGGATGTATGGGGTTGTAATGCACTATATCGTGACTATACACCAGACTATCTCACCATTATAGATGTCAGTATCATGGGTGAATGTTGTGAGGCAGGATATCCAAAAAATAACAAATGTTACTTCTCTGGAGAATGGAATGACCCATTAGGATTTGAAGAATACAATGTGATTAAAGGAACAATGGGTGTACCAGTAAGAGAGTGGATAGACCCAAGTCATTCTAAAGTGACTATGCATGGAAAGGGTAATGGGAATGTAGGTATCCTAGAAATGCAAGCAATAGGAATAGAGGATGACTATAAGATTTCAAAGATAGGTGGCCCAGTCGAAGACTACCATCTATTTGAGAATTGGTTCGCAGGTACTACTGCAGCTGCAATGGCATCTATGAACCATGACTACGATAATGTAGTCTTTGTTGGATTTGATTCTATTTGGAATTACGATTCGACTAAATATAATAACATCTATGCTGGAACTCGATGTTATGGGACAGAAGACGACCCAGAGAACAACAGACTTGTTGAGACTGGTGACCAAGGTTGGATATCCCAGACAGAACAACTAAAGATTTTAGTTGACAGATTCCAAAACATAGACTATTATATAATGAAGGACGAATTAAGTATATCTCCATTGGAAGATTACTTAGTTTGAATACAATAATAAAATGCAATACAATGCTAATACGAGGATAAAATTATGTCATTTCAAGACTTAAAAAAATCTAGAGGTGGATTCGACACCTTACAGAAATCACTAGAACAATCATCTAGTGGAACTGAAACTAAATCATACAATGATGACCGATACTGGAAAATCGACTTAGATAAGACTGGTAATGGTTATGCAGTTGTAAGATTCTTACCAGCATCACAGAACGAGGATATGCCTTGGGTTCAATACTTTGACCATGGTTTCCAAGGGCCAGGTGGTTGGTATATTGAGAAGTCTCTAACGACTCTTAATGAGAAAGACCCAGTATCAGAACACAATACTGAATTGTGGAACTCTGGTCTTGAGTCAAACAAGGATATAGCAAGGAAACAAAAAAGAAGGTTGCACTATGTGTCAAACATTCTTGTAGTTTCTGACCCTACACATCCAGAGAATGAAGGTAAAGTATTCCTATTTAGATATGGGAAGAAAATCTTCGAAATGTTGAAAGACAAAATGCAACCACAGTTTCAAGATGAAACACCAGTGAATCCTTTTGATTTATGGGAAGGTGCAGACTTTAAAATCAAAGTTCGTAAAGTAGATGGATACTGGAACTATGACAAATCAGAGTTTGCAACTCCAAAACCATTATCAGAAGATGATGCACAAATGGAAGCAGTCTGGAATAGTCAACATTCATTAAAAGATGTTATTGGTGCAGACCAGTTTAAATCTTATGATGAACTAAAACAAAAACTCGACAGAGTTTTAGGAATGACAGCATCTACATCAACTGCAGCTTCGGTTGCATCTGATATGGACGATGTTGCATTTCCAAGTCCAGAACCAACAGTTGCAGAACCTACTACTGTATCAACAGATGTAGAGGAAGATGAGTCACTCTCATATTTCCAAAAACTTGCAAATGATGTGTAAGGATTGTCAATTCTAATCTATTTGAATTATAAATATACTATGCAGTAATAGAATTGACTTAGGGGGCTGAGTAACCACTTGACTCAGAGAATGTACCAAGTAGGATGGTTGAGGTTTGGGTACATACATCGTGGTAAGATATCAAATGCGGCAGTGTGATATCGGTTAGGTAGCGGGTCTAAAAAGAGGGGCTAATCTAACAACTTTATATTATGGAAAATTCTTATGACAAAGCAATGGCATGGTGGGAAAGGTTCGAAACAACGCCCATCAGAAGGTACAGTCTATCAAGACAATTGGGAAAAGATATTTGGTAAGAAAAAACCAAAGGTAAAGTCACATAAGAAAACACCTAAACATGGACTGACTCAAGTCCACAAAGATAAAACTAAAACTATTCCAAGAAAAGAAAAATATTCTACCCTAGACTAGGGTAATGAAGTGCAGAATGGTTCATCATATTTGAACCAGTTGCATTGAATCTTTTTATATTATTACTAACTCTATTACTTACTTGAGGTGCAACAACAACATTGTTATTTTGTCCTTGAGATTGAGTAGTACTAGTTGGTGTAATATCGGTTGAAGATACACTTGCATTGAAGTTTAAATCTACATTTTTCATGTCACCAAGTGCCTCTGTAATTGCCTCAAGGTGTTGAACTTTTTTGTCTGTTATATTACCTAGTCCATCACCTATTTTTAGAAGTCCATCACCTACTAAACCTAGTTTTGTACCAAGGTCTGTAGCTATCTGTAATTTAGACAGTTTTTTAAGTTCACCAGAGAAGTCCTCACCTGTCCATCCTCTCAGCATTGACCCCCAACCTGTTTCAGATTCAGGCATTTCTGGGAATTCAAATCCTTTTAATGCAGTTTTTAGATTAGTAATATTATTAATTCTTTCAGTAAAGTCACCCCTATATTCATCTAGTGCAGTTGCTAATTCTTTTAGTGGATGGTCAGTGAGTGCTTGTGCTATAATACCACGACCACCACTTATATCCATTAATTCATCTATCTCTCCACTTATACTTGCAAGTTGTTGAATGTTTTGTTTGATTCTAGGGACATTCATGGTTTCAAATGGTAGAATAGAAGTTGCAAATTCACCTAGTCCTTTACCAATTACAACTAAAGTACCAATTAATGCCATAACAGCTATTGCACCAACTCCCATAATCAATGCACCAACACCAGTAGTCACAATTGCACCAAGAACTCCCATTAGAGTTGCAAGACCTAACATACTACCAAGAACTTTGAGCATGTTAACTTTACCAAACTCTTTCATTCCTTCGAATGCACCCATTTTTTGACCTAATGCAAATGAACCAAAGATACCAGTAAGACCAACACCTAGTGCAAGACCACCAACTGCTAATGCACCAGAAAACTTAAACGCTGCAGTTGCAAATGCACTCATACCAGCTGCAGCTGCAGTTAATCCAGCACCAGCAGCAACACCACTTGCAGCTGCAACTCCTAAGAAGATAGATGCAGCTCTGAATGAACCACCACCTTGAGCATCATCACCTTCATCTGGTGAATCTGGTGCAGCTGCAGTTGTGGTAGTCCCTTGAACCATGGTCTGTTTGGTTTGGTTTCTAGCAATTTTTTCTTGTCTTTTATCATTTCTTAATGCAAGTTGCAAGTTCTTTTTGTCAATCTTACCTTGTTGTTTTCTATCAAAGATATTTCTTTTTATAGACATTGCAATTCTAATTGCTATTGCTGATGCTTGTCTACCAATAAAGTTTAAGAGTGTTCCTAATAATGGTATTTGTTGCAAGAAACCACCAACAGGGCCAAGGAATGTTAATACTTTATCAAGGTCACCAGATAAATCTTGACCTACTGATTTGAATATTTCAGCTTGAGTTCTACTACCACCTTCTTCAACAGATTTTTTCAAGTCATCAAATTTACCACCAAAGATTTTTACTGTAGCTCTTTCGAAACCAGTTAGGTTTCTACCAAACTTTTGTTGTTCTTCGAGTTGTTTCTTTTCAAGAATTAATCTTTCATATTCGGTATTACGATTGAGGTCTTGATTAGTTTCTTTTGCAGTAGACTCCATTGCATCTATTTTTTCATTAGTAGCTTTAAGTGCATCGGTTGTCATTGCAATTTGTTTAGCTTGCTCTTTACCAAAACCAAAGTTCTGTTCTAACATACCTTGATTTTTTGCCATAGTTTTGACAGCATCAGATAAACCTTCTTGATTATCGATGTTCTTTTCGAACGCTTCTCTTGCCTTTTCTTGACCCTTAGTGGTCTCTGCACGAGACCTTCTAAGTTCAGTAATGACTTTTTGTGCTATAGAGTTTTGCTCCTTTGCACTTAATCCTTTATCTTCGTCTGCCATAATACTATTTATCTATTTTGCGTTTGTATCATGCTCTTTAGCTGCACTATTAACATATAGTCCAAACCAAGCAGCACCTGCTCCAACTAGAATACTGATAAGACCAGATTGTTCCATTGTTGGTGCCTCTAATCCTATAAACCACATTACTACAAAGTAAATTAAGAATATGTACACACTTAAGAATGCACGAGGCCATATTCTCCATGCATCAACTGCCCTTGCAAGAAATATCCATTTTTGCCATGGATTAGTCTTATCATCATGTGTTAACTCAAATATTTGTTGTTTGAGGTCATTGTTTTCGGTAACCATCTCCATAAACTTACTTAAGTCTATTTCGACTTCATTACGGCTCATGTCACCACTGAACCTTTCTTTATCAGACATTATACTCTCCTATTCTATCTGTTTTGTTGTTGTTTCATCTTCAATTCTTCATCTTCAAGATGAGACACTAGTAGAGAGACATATATCTCCCTTTCCCAAGGATGCATTCCATCCAGTTCGGTCAATGACCAATTGTGGTGTTGAATTAAACCAAAGTTTGTCTGAATGTAATTTGCAAGTGTTTCATGAGAAAGGGCTAGACGAAAAAATTCTGAATTCCTTCTAGTTTTACCTCATTATGAGTACCACATTTAATACATTCAAACTCCACATTCTTTACCAGTTTTGGTAGTTCATTAAACCATTCCATCACATTATTGAATTGTTCAGTTGACAATTCGTTCATAAAATCATCTAATTCTTTTTCAGTAAAGTCACTTCTATTTTGAACTTCATCTTCTGTAAATACAGAGTCGATTGACATTGCAAGAATATTAAATATATCAGTTGTACTGATTGTTGCTACATCCTCTACAATACCTTGCACCTCATTGAAGTTTGGAACTTTCAAAGTGATACCTATAGTGTCAGTTAACATTACTCTGTTATCCTTAACTTCACCTTCTATTTCAATAGAATTCAAGTCTACTTTTACAGGTGTTACTCCATCACATTCTGGTTGGTTTTTACATCCCAACTGAACAGTAGTTTCTTCACCAACAGATTTAATTCTAATTTGCATAAACAAATATTCTAAATCTGTATTTGATAGTTGTCTAACTGAATCTCCAGATTCACTCAAACCACTACAACTTTCAACTAAGTTGATAACTGTATGTGCTATCGTTTTATTTTCACCATCCTCTAGTGCTTGAAGTAGTACCTTCTGTTCACCTACAGTGAAAGGTCGGTACTTTGCTTCAACACCAGATACAGGTAGTTTACAAAAATACTCTACAGTATTTAATTTAGGTAATGCCATAATATACTCCTATTGATTATCCGAAGATTTTGTCTTCAATTTTACCTTTAATTTTATTTGAGAATTTACTTAAATGTTTATCCATGAAACCCATAAACAGGTTAGATGGTTTAGAATTAGTAAACTCTCCATGCCAGTATCTATATCGAAACTGTGCATTAAATTTTGTTATATCTCCATTTTCATTTCCAAGATTAATTACACCTAGTTGTACAGGAAATGCATCGGTCATGACACATCTATAGTTAACATTATCTTGTTTGTCTAATGCCTCAACCATGATAATACCAGTGTAATCATCATGAAATCTACTATGGAAGTTACCTTCTGCATTTCCATTAATAGTACCCATCCATAGTTCTAGTATTTCTCTATCTTCAAAACTATTATCTAATATGAATGAACAATCAAATGCATCGTATTGTGGTTTATGTGGTATTGCTCTTTTAGGGCCATATTCTGATTCTTCTACTGTAAAGAAACCTTTGCCTGGCAATGTTGCAGAGTCACATTTAATACCTCTGATACTAAGACCACCATTCTTTGCACCAGTACCAAACATTGCAACATTGTATCTATTACTTCGTTGTAAATTATCTATTTGTGCCTTAAATCTTTCTATCTTCATGCCATTTTCTTCCTACTTTCTTTCCAAACTGCATCCATACTTGATTTCTTGAATGACTCTATTGGTAAAAATATTGCAATTTCCCAATCTGCACTATCTACCTTTGCAAATGCACTTCTTACATGTGAAGATAGATAATGTTTGTAACATGCTTTATAAAATGGTTTACCTTTTATCTGTTTAAGTAAATCATATGTCAATCTAAATTTTGTGGTTGCATCATATTTATCATTATTTGTTGTATCATATAATGCATCTAAAAACTGAGCTCTTAATGAGTGTGGTAGATAATGTAGATTAAGACCATAAAATCCACCTTTAGCAGGTTCTACTGGTATACACAATGGAAACCTATCATAGTAAGGTAAGGTTTGTTTGTGTTTTGGGTCGTACATATACATGTACATATCACCAAAGATTTGTCTTTTTCGTTGAGTTGCATCCCTCAGTAGTTCTTGTCTACTTACACCTTTAATTGAGGATACTCGTTGTTTGAACCATCTCATGGACTCTTTAGTCCTTGCTTGGATACCACCACGAAAAGCTTCTCGTTCTAATTTATCAAATAGTTTACCTGCCATATATGTATTTATACCACATTGACAGGTGGGTACATAATTTAGTATAATACCTTTGTAAGTTAGGAAAGTCGAGGTGTCGTTCCCTTGCCTGAAAGATGGAGTCAAGAACAAATAACGATTGTGAGATAACAGACCTAACCCAGAGACCCCAAGAGAAAAGGTTAGTAGCCTCCCTTCGGATTGGGGTTTCGTTTATTTAACAAGATGGTCTTCTGTTAGTATTCTAAATTTATATCCTCTATCCAGACAATACTCTCTAGCTGCATCCCATTTACATTCATTGATTGCATAAGTTCTTGCCTCACGAAGATACTTACCATAGTGTTTACCTTTCTTACTAGGTCGTTTACATTGTGACTTAGGTTTGACCTCTATTATCTCTTGAATCATCTTACCATCGTATTGTTTGTATTTAATCCAGAAGTCTGGATAATAACGATGGACTTTATTGTCAATAGAACGATAAGGTATCACAATCTCTTCACTACTCCATTCTAAAATAGAATCATTCTTATCACAATACTTCATAAACCTCAATTCCCACATAGAACGATAGATAATCTTGGTGGGGTCACCTTTATACTTTTTATACTGTTTTGGTTTGAATCTTCCCTTGTAACTCATATAAATACCTTATACATAACTAAATCTATAGAGAGTATTTATATGAATTTTTTCAAATCATTAAAAGCAAAATTGTTGGGTTCAATCAAAGAAGACCTCAACTCAGCTTTAGGCAGTCGAAGAGTATCTTTTAATTCAAAAATATCTGGTGCATTAGATGACCTAATTGCAATGAAGACAGGTATCAATATATCAAATATCCCACAAAGTATATCAGAAGAAGCATTACTAAGTGCAGAAGATAGAAAATCAGCAGAGGCTGATATTGAAAGTAGAGGAAAAGCAATGGGTAGAGTCACTCCTAAAATGACAGAGATACTCAAATTTCCTAAGTCAGATACTAGATTTGTAGATAATTGGATTATTTTTAGGACTATTAAAAGACCTATTTCAGATTTAGGTGCAACACCACAAGATGGTGTGTTTAGTACTTCGGATTATGGTGTCATTTCATCTAAATTAGGTGATGAACAAGAAGGGCCTCCATCACCAAATAAAGGTATGTCTAAAGAATATACTATTGCAATGTATTTTCCAACTGGTGTAAGAGATAATATATCAGTAGAATATGAGGCAAAAGAAGTAGGACTTAGTGATATTGCATTAGATTCATTAATGCAAGGAGAATTTGGTACATTATTAGATGCAGCTGGTGGTGCATTTGGTGAAACATTCCAGAAAGCAAAACAAGCTGCAGTAGCTTTCTCTTCATTTGAGTCTGGTTTAGTAGTAGATAATCCTAAATTTAATACCTTCCAAGGAGTAGGATTCAGAGACCATAGTTATTCATTCACATTATATCCATATAATGAAACAGATGCAGAAGAAATTACTCGAATTGTTCATGCATTTAAAATGATGATGTTACCTATGTCATCAAGTAAAAATAGAAGAATACAATTAATGCCAGCAGAATGGAGTATTGATTTCCAAGGCCCTATATTAGGTCATATAGAACATCCACAGAATTGTTTCTTAAAATCATGTGATGTAGACTATTCTGGTGGTAAAGATATGTCATTTATCGAAGGATTTACACAATCAAAAGAGGGAACACCACAATCAGAAGATGGTGTTTGCAGACCAGATGATAAACTACCAGTTAAGTCTGCTGTACAACATTATCCTAATGGTATTAATTTAAACTTAGTATTCCAAGAAATACTTAACATCGATAGACTCAGATATGTACAAAGAGTAGCTGCAAGTGCAATGGGAGCTGAACAAAAAGTTCAACAAGAACTTGATGAGTTTGAAAAACAAGTTAATGCAGAGGTCACTGATGAAGTAATAGAAGACCAAAACTTTGGTTCAGAAGAAGCAGCTAAAGAGTATATAGCTAAACATGGTTTAGGTAGTGAAGTTGAAGTATATTTAATAAGTGGAACAGAACTAGGGGATACATTAGATAGTAATGTTGTTAGAGGAGCAAGTATTCTGCCTGGCATACCTGGCATGCTTGCTGCTGCCACTTCATTATCTGCACGAAGCACAGGTAATTCACAACGAAGATATGGTATAAGAAGAAAAAATCCACAAGGTAATCAAACAGGATAGGGGAAAACATGACAGAGCAATATTTTAAACATTATCCAACGATTGATTTTGACCTCAAGAACGATGGTGAATTAATCGAAGCAAAGGATATATTTCGTAATATAAGAATATCAGAGGATGCAGAAGAAAGTATCACTGGGTATGAATATTATTATGTCGGTGACCAAGATAGACCAGATGTTCTTGCAGATAAACTGTATGCAGATAGTACTTTATATTGGTTATTCTGGATGGTTAACCCTCATCTTGCAACCTTTACTGATTGGCCCAAGTCTCAGAGAGTATTAGAACGATATATTAAAAGAAAATATAGTGGTAAAGCATTAGTGAGCAACCAGCAGTCGGATATCGTATCCAATTCGGATTCGAAATTTTTCCAAGGGGAAAAGGTAGTAGGTTCTACCAGTTCGGCATTCGGATACGCAACTAAGATAGACCCAACCAATAAACAGATTATATTAAACGATATACAAGGTAACTTCATAGTAGGAGAAACAGTCACAGGGTCGAACAGCACGAAGAGTTTTATTATTAATTCGGTCAGAAATTTTTCAGACTCACCTCATCACTACGAGGATTCAGAGGGTACGAAAACTACCATAAGTACAGGTAATACACCAGTATCTAACAAAGACTACGAACAAAAGTTTAATGATGATAAGAGAAGTATCAAATACATTAAGTTGCAGTTTGTCCCAGAGTTGCTCAGACAATTCAAGAGTATGATAAGAGAGTAAACATATGCCCATAATGATAGGTAAAAATACTCCTAATTCTTATAGGATTGAGAGTATCACCATAACAAATAATGAAGGTAACTCATATGAAGTGAGTAATTTAATGCAATCCTTTCAGATTACAGAGAGTATCTATCAGATGTTCCTTACTGGTAGTATGACCTTTGCAGATTCAATGAATATATTTAATAAGATTGGATTCACAGGACAAGAATATATTCGAATACATATCGGTGGTATACAAGGATTTGAGACTATTGTACCATATGAACAGAGAATAGACCAAGTATTTCGTATATTTAATGTCTCTAATCATATCAGAAGTATAGAAAATCCAGCACTCCAGATATATAGAGTGGAATTTTGTTCTCCTTTATTATATCTTGCACGAACTCAGAGAATATCTCAGGCATATAGAGGAAAGACTGGAGATATATTACATAAAATATGTTTCGATAAATTAAAATTCCAAGAAAAACCGAAGAAGAAAACAGGTCAAGGAAATAGTTCGAAACCGCGTGTGAAGGGGGGGCAGGCACTCGGTAATTACTTCTCCACATTCTCGGCAGGTGTGGGAGAGGTGAATGGAATGGTTATCCCTAACTGGTCAGTGTTTAAGACTCTGAGATGGTTGAGAGACAATACCTCAGACGATACAGAGGAGTGGGGAGACTCTTACTACTTCTATCAGACATGTATGGATGGATTTATGTTTCGTAATATAGATTCTATGAGAACTGTAGAGTATATGGGTGGCAAAGTTACCTTCTCTCCTCGTATGGGTGATGGAGATGAGGACTTTAATTACGATTTCAAAGAGGGTAGAGGTAATGACATACTCTCCTACAACAAGAGTGACACTTATAATGTCCTCAACAGTCATTTAAATGGTATGTATAGTGGTAATATACAGGTATTTGACCCTAAGACCAAACTTTTAATGGATATTCCGAGTCAATTCGACCAACAGTTCCCTATAGATGACGATGGATTCTATAAAAATGATGGAAAACACTTCTCAGTATCCCCTTCTTTTAGATTTGGTGCAGAAAATATCAAGATTCCACCAGATGGGGGTATAGCAGGAGAGGAGATGCCGCCCTTAGATGCAGATATACCACAGGATAGTATCTTAGAAGCGACAGGAGCGGCTGTATCGTTTAATTATAACAACCCTTACATGTTTAGTCAAGGGATATCCGATGATGGTCAGAGCGTCTCCTATGCAACAGAGGTAAGAAAGTTTCATAGAGAAAGAGCAGAGAAGTTATTAGAGAACAATAGAATGAATATCCAGATATCTGGGAGAACTAATATCAGTGCAGGCATGACTATTAATATAGATTTAAAACAACCTACGAGTACAGCAGATGTCAGAGATGAACTGACACAGAATGGTAGGATGTTAGTAGAAGGTATTACTTGGATAGGAACTGAGGATGGCTTGGAGACACAACTCACATGCACCACAGATGGATGGCAAGTGAACCCAGATACCTTTGTTGACCACAAAGGCTCTCCGCAATACTAAAAGGACAGTGTTTTGGGACTCCTAGACTCAAATCAGCTGGGCATTGCTACCCCCATTAAAGTCTTGGGCAGTAAATGTTAGAAAAAGGCTTTATATTATGATGGGACTCCTAGATATTATTCTGGGACTCCTATAAATAAATTAAAAGAGGAAAATATATGTTGAAAAGTATATTAAATACCCATAGAACCATGTTGTATGAATTCATGGAAGTAACTGGGTTAGATGATTATGGATTAGCATGGTTTTGTTTTATGAAAGGTGTAATATTTACATCTATTATAGTATGGATATTTTAATGAAATGTTATTTTACCACAATATTATGAGTAATTGGATTTTTAATAAACTAGTACCACATGCTCTAAGGTTTAGAGAGTGGTCTAAAGATAAATTATGGGTTAAAATACCACTGGGACTCCTAATCCTATGGATGATGGGGATATTTAATCCCTATTGGTGTGTTTACCCAGTGTGTTGGATATAAATTATGATTAGAACTTTATTAGGTGCAAAAATACATGGTTGTATCTGCACCGATGTAGATTTAGACTACGAAGGTAGTATATTAATTGATGAAGACTGGATGGATGAGGTGGGACTCCTAGTCCATGAACAGGTTGATGTATATAATAAAACAAATGGTAACCGACATACTACCTATGTCCTACCATTACCTAGAGGTTCAAATGAGGTATCAGTCAATGGTGCTGGTGCCCATTTAACCGATATAGGTGATGAACTTATTATTTGTTCTTATGTACAGTTTGATGAGAATAATGAGACTTTACCTCTCAGACATGAACCGAAAATAAAAATAATCGACCCTAAAGACCGACTTTATAGGGAACTATTGGGATTGACATGAGTAATACAGTAATATTCTTTCATATGGTAGTATTAATACCTATGGTGTACTTTATATGGAAGGATGGATATAACAAAGGAATAAGAGATGCCGACATTCGCAGGATTAAAGAATAATTTTTATACAGGAGTAGTCGAAGACCGATTTGACCCACTATCTTTGGGTCGTGTTCGTGTTCGTCTCTATGGTCTTCATACCGATGATAAAAAATTAATCTCTACAGGTGATTTACCTTGGAGTGATGTCCTTATGCCGACCACTTCTCCGAGTCTTTCTGGTCTTGGTCTCTCTCCTCATGGACTGGTAGATGGTTCTACTGTTATGGGATTTTTCCGAGACGAAGATGAGATGCAAGACTTTGTAGTTATTGGTAGTTTATTTGGTAGACCCTCTGAGAAATATAAAATCGATGGTGGTGACTCTAATAAACAAGTAGACCGAGGGCCCGATAAGGGATTTAATGACTCTCGTTATGCAGATTCAGCTGCATTTAAAGATTCTGTTGATGGTGAAAAAAATAGTAGTACTGGGAGAAACTTTCAATTTGGATTAACTCTAGAAAATTCTCCAGTAAGACCGAATAAATTAGAATTTAAATTGGATGGTCTGGGTACTGTTATTGATGGTGGTAAAGATAAAAGTTTATTAGATTCAGTAGTAGATGCAGTAGCAGGTAAAATATTTGGTTCAGACGATACTCATAATAATTCTGCAAGACTATCCGAAAACTTTCCTAGAAAAGAATATACTGAAAATAAATTATCCGATGTGCATAGAACTATGCAAGGTCAATTAAATTCTTACCCACATAATTTAATCGAACAAACTAAAGGTAGTACAGTAAAAGAATTAAGTCGTCAAGATGTAGTAAATCCAATATATCCTTTTGCACATATTGTTGAATCCGAATCTGGTCATGTATTAGAAATGGATGATACCCCTGGCTCAGAAAGATTACATATGTATCATAGGTCTGGGACTCGTTTAGAAATATTACCAGATGGTTCACAGACAATGAAAGTCTCTAATGATTCTTATGAAATAATAATGAAGGATAAAAAAATATTAATAGCTGGTAGTGCAGATATAGAACTTGCAAATGGTGATTATAATTTAATTACTAAAAAAGGAAATACCGAAGATGGTGGGAATGTTTTTATTACATGTGATAGAGATATGAATATTACAGCTAAAGGTGCAGTAAAAATAAAAGGTAAAGTATCTATTAATGGTACTAAGTTTGATTAAATATAATGTCCGAAACAGAAAATAATACTACTCCAGTTGCAGTTGCATGTCCAGAAGTTATTATTCCGAGTGCAGATGACCTCGAAGAAATAATAATATTTATTGGAAATACTTATGGGTGGGAATATATTAAACCCATCGAAGAAATATTAGGTGCATTTCCATTATCTCATACTTGGCCAGATGATTTAGATTGGCCTGAACTAGAATGGGAAGGTAAGATACAAGCAATCATTGAGGAATTTAAATTATATCCGATAGTAAAGATTGCAGAGTTTTTAGGAGTTGCATTAACAGTTGTTGTTCCACCATTTGGTATAGAAGTAGATTGTAAAAGATTATTTGAAGACCCTAGTTATAAAGCAGAATTACTTGACGAACTAGAAAAGAGTTTAGGACTAGATGTCATTGAACAACTCATGGATGACTTTAGTGCAGAGAATTGGAATGGTGACTTTGGTATAGATGTTCCAAAAATTAAACTTGCAAAAGCATGGAAAGAAATGATTGAAGAACTGAAAAAAATCTTCATGACTGGTGGAATGAGTGCAATGGCAAAGTTACTAGATAAAGAACCTCTTAAAACTATTATAGAATCTTTACCAGACCCTATAGGATTCTTCTTAGAATTAATTGCATCCTTTCCTAAAGGTGGATATGAGTTTGATGCAGATGCATTATTTAAAGCCTTAAGAGAACAAGCAGAGAAAGAAGGAATAGAATTATTAGAATTATTAAAACAAACTGAGATACCTTTCGTAGCAGAAATACCAGCAGAGATGTTAGGACTGGAAGATGTCTTACCAGAAACCCTAGGTGATTTAATTGATTTAGGTAAAACAGGAGAACATAAAAAGATAGACTTTCCTAGATGGGATGCACAAAGATTGTTTGAAAGATTTAAAACTTTTATAAAAGACTTACCTCAAATATTACTTGAAGCCTGTCTTGCAAAACTTACAGAACTTATTCAATACTTTATACCACCAGAGATACCGATACCATTTACTCTATGTACATTCTTATCATTACTTGGTTTCCCAAAACAAATAGATGTTGTTGAACTAGCACTTGAAGGTGCATAAATACTATTATGAGTAATAATTATTTACAGAACCAAAACAAAATTACTGCACGAAGATGGTATACAGATATTGATTTAAATCTACAACCCCATCCATCGTCTGGTGATTTGGTTCTTAAAAAAGATAATGATGCAGTTAAAAGGTCAATTAGAAATATCATGTTGACTAATAATTATGAGAGACCATTTAAACCAAACTTTGGTGCAAACTTAAGAGCTCTTTTATTTGAACTTGCAGATGACATTACTAAATTTGAAATAAGAAAACAAATTACCGAGGCAATCCAAGATTACGAACCTAGAGTTAAAATTGACCAAATATATTTGAATCAAGATAGAGCAAATCGAATGTATGTTAACTTACACTATGGAATCATTGGAGTAACAGAACCACAGGAATTAGAAGTAATACTACAGAGAGTACGATAATGGCAACAGTTAAAAGTTCACAAGTCAATATTACCGATTTAGATTTCGATGATATTGCATCCAATTTAAAAGAATATCTTAAGGGTCAATCGACTCTTAAAGACTACAACTTTGAAGGTAGTAATATTAATATATTGATTGACCTTCTTGCATACAGTTCACATGTATCAGCTTTCAATGCAAACATGGTTGCATCTGAGTTGTTTTTGGATACTGCACAAATAAGAAAGAATGTAGTCTCTCGTGCAAAAGAAATTGGTTACACACCAACGAGTGCAACTGCCTCTATGGCAACAATAGATTTACAGGTAAACAATCCTTTGATTGGTGGTGAGACTCCTACATCTTTGACAATTAGTAGAGGACATAAATTTAAAACAGTGTATGATGGATTTACATATCCATATGTTGCTCTTACTTCAAAAACAATTTCTCCATTAAATGGTGTCTTTAAATTTGAAGACCTTGAAATATATCAAGGTAAAATGAATTCAGATATCTTTGCATACAATGGACAGATTCAGAATCAAAGATTTCCATTAACAGAAGAACTTGTAGACACATCAACAGTTACAGTTACAGTACAATCAACAGGTGGTGGTTCATCTGCATGGTCTCAATCAACTGATATTAGTGCAGTGGACAAAGATAGTAAAGTATGGTATGTTCAAGAAAATGACCAAGGTCTTTTTGAAATATATTTTGGTGATGGTGTTATTAGTGCAGAACCTTTAGATGGAGATACAATTACAATCTCATACTTGGTAACAGACGAAACACATACAGAAGGTGCAAGTCAGTTTACCATGACTGATGCAATTGGTGGTAACTCTGATGTAACAATAATTAGTAAAACTGCATCATCTGGTGGTAAGGCAAAAGAAAGTATTGAATCAATTAGATTTGCAGCTTCTAAGTTTTACACCTCACAAAACAGATTAGTCACAGTAGATGACTACAAATCAAAATTACAAACACTATATCCTGGCGCAGATTCTATATCAGTCTGGGGTGGTGAAGATAATAATCCACCACAATATGGAAAGATATTTATATCAATTAAACCTTCTCAGAATGTAAATAAATTAACCTCATCTGAAAAAACTTTGTTAAGAGACAAGATGAGAAAACTAAATATGTTAACAGTCAGACCAGAAATAGTTGATGCAGATATTATAGATATCCTAGTGACAACTACATTTAAGTTCAATCCTAGAGCAACAACTAAAACTGTATCTGAACTAGAAACACTAGTAAGGGCTGCAATCATTACACATGACAGTACCTATTTAAGTGGGTTTGATAGTATTTTTAGGCACTCAGTTCTAGCAAAAGACATAGACAGTGCAGAATCCTCGATTCTTTCGAATATTACAACTGTCAAGCTTAGAAAAACTGTGACTCCTACTTTTGGACAATCCAAAGGTTATGAAGTAGAGTTTGGAGATGGAAATGGATTTTATAATCCTCACAGTGGACATAACAAACATGGTGGTGGTATTTTAGAAACCACTGGTTTCTTAGTATCTGGATTTACAGATACTTTCTATTTTGATGATGATGGAGAAGGAAATCTAAGACGATATTCTTTAAGTGGTTCGACAAGAGTCTATGCAGACAGTCAAGCAGGAACAGTAGACTATTCAAATGGTAAAATAACAATTAATGGTGTTAATATACTTTCAACAATTAATACCGATGACACAATTCACTTTACAGTGAATCCGAATTCATATGACAGTGTTGCATATAGAAGTAACCTTCTAGATATTAACTCGTCATTGATAAAGGTAACTGGTGCAACAGACACCATTGCCTCTGGTGATACGAGTGCTGGGGTGGGATATACATCCTCATCTAGTTACTCCTAAACTATGATTCGTGTGTATGCACGAAGTAATATTCCCACATGTTGTGGGTTTTTAACATGCTAAATTAGAGAGGAAACTTAAAATGGCAGATAAAAAAGTAACAGCATTGTCCGACTTAGGGACAGGCATCGCAGGTGAAGACTTGCTTCATGTTATTGACGACCCTTCTGGTACTCCAGTAAACAAAAAGGTTACAGTCAGTAATGTTTTAAATAACCTTCCAGACTACCTTGGATTTGCACAATCAGCAGAAGCTGTAACATTCAGTTCAAACGCTGCAACTGCAACAGTAGGTAAGTTTGCACACTATGTAACTTCAAGTGGAAGTGGAACTGATATCCTAACTTTAGGAAATGGTTCAACAGGTCAAGTTAAATATTTTGTACTAGTATCCGATGGTGGTGCTAATGCAAGAATAACTCCATCTGGTACTTTTACTGGTGGTTCATATGTGCAACTTGATTCAGCTGGGGACACTGTACAAATGTTGTACACAGGTTCAACTTATGGTTGGGTTGTTTTAGGTGGTAATTCTTACACTATTGCATAAGGATAATTAATAATGCCCATTCTCAATGATAGAATAGTAGACCAGATTGATGAACTCTTACCAGAGTACATTAGTGAGGAAGGACAAGGACTTAAACAGTTTTTGTCTGCATACTTTGACTTTCTTGAGAAGGGTATTCTTATCTTTGAACAAGGCACAGACCTTGAGACAATAGGATTAGAAGATGGAGAAGGTGCAGTCTTACAAGAAACTGCAACCTTCTCTCCATCACCTTTAGACAAAGCAAAATTCTTGTACGAACAAAATTCTTTAGGAACTACACAAACTGGTTCTTGGGAAATAGGTGAATATGTAGTTGGGTCAACATCTGGTGCAACTGCAAGAATCGATGTTATAGGAAATACATCTAATAAACTTTATGTTGAAATGTTCACCGAATCACAATTCCTAATAGGTGAAACTATTGTTGGTCAAAATAGTAGTTACACTGCAAAAGCAAATTCATTTGAAGGTGGTGCATTGTTCGCTGCAAATAATCTATTAGATTATGCAGATGTAGACAAAACCACTGGTGACTTTTTGGAATACTTCCGAAAAGACTTTATGCCTTCAATTGACACAAAAATAATTGCAGATAAAAGATTACTTGCAAAACATATTAATAATATCTATCTTGCAAAAGGTAGTATGGCATCATATGATTTCTTATTCAGAGTATTATACAATGAAGATATAGAGATTGTATATCCTAGAGACAACATTGTAAAACCCTCAGAATCTAAATGGACAGAATCTACAGTACTACATTTATTTTCAGAAAAAAATCTACTCGAATATGCAAAAGGAAAAATAATAAAAAGAGCAGAAGGTAGAGTAACAGCAAACATACAAGCAGACACAATTACAAGGGTTACTTCTGGAGAAGGAGATAATGTTTACCGAGTAGTAATTATGGAGCCTTACATAGGTTCATTAAACATTGGTGACAAAGTAGAATTACAATCAAGAGAAACAGAACTTAAATTTCACAATGCAGTAGTAAGAGGTATAATCTCAGACCTTGACGAAGAGAATAGTAATGTTCAATTAAGACTTGAGTCTGGAACAGGAACAGGATTCTTCTCATCTGAATCAGATGATACTGAAGCATTCCAATTAGAAACTGCAACAGACAATGTAAATCCAGATGTCAATAATCTCCTCTTATTAGAAGAAGGAACACAAACTGATAATAGTAATAATGAAGTTCATGGTAGAACACCAATCTTAGTAAGAGAAACAGTTAACACACCACAATCAGAAGCTGTAATTGGTGGTTCAATGAAATCCGAAGAGAATTCAAAGGGTGCATTGTATTCTATATCAGAAAATGTTACAGTTAATTTACCACAATCAGAACTTGGTATAGGTCAAGCTGCAAAAACACTTGTTGGTAATATTGAAGATGCAAAAGTAGAAAAGGTTTTAGTAGACCCATCTAATCGAGGAACAGGATACGAAGATGGTGACTTAGTTGTATTTGATAATACAGGAAGTGGTGGAACACTTTCGTTGGGTGAGGTTACTTCTATATCTGGTGATGTACTTTTAGAAAGTGGAACTACATTTGGTTCATTTGAATTCACTGCATCTGGTGGACAAACTACATTCTCTGGAAAAGATAATCATAATAATCTTTTAGTTTATGATGCAGAAAAAGTAATGGTAAGGGTTAAGAGGTCAGATGCAACACAAAATATAACTGCACAGGGTGGTAATATTTCATTCTCAGTATTTGAAGAAGTACGAGGAGCTGCAAACATAGGTCTCAATGGAAACTCTATTGTCTTTACAGGAACTTATGCACAGAGTGGTCATGCAAATTATGTTGGTAACGCAGGAACACTTATAGAAGTATTTGCAGAACCAGAAGAAACAACTTTAATTCTGGAAGATGGATTACAGTCAACAGGAGAAAACAAAATTCTTTTTGACCAATCTGGTGCAAATCCAACAGGTGCAATATCAAGAGTTAGAATGTTGACTAGTGGTGTAGGTTATCAATCCCTTCCACTTGCATTTGTTGGTGGTGAAGTATTCTATACAGAAGAAACTACACCTAATTTTACAATTGGAGAAACAGTTACATCTGGAACAACAACAGGAAGATTGGTTGACCATGATAAAGGTGCAAATAAACTTGTCATTGCAAAACTACAAACTACAACCGATACTACAACATTTGGTATAGGTGATACAGTTACAGGTGCAGCTTCTGGTGCAACTGCAACAGTCAAACAAAATAGTTTTACTACAGGTGTTGGTGCAAAACTTTTACCTTATGGTAATTCAATTGGTTCTATTGGTCAATTAAGAGTTATAGAAGAAGGTAATCATTTTGATAAATCTTCTGGTATACCATATTTTAGAAATCACTTTATCTTTGGTAGAGCATCTGCAATACCAGTAGTTGATACTACAGTTATAGGTGCAGCTTCTGGTGCAACAGGTACAATTAAAATTGTAGACAATGATAAAGGTATAGTAAGTATTGACCCTACACAAGGTATGTTTAGAAAGGGTGAAAATTTAACTGCATCCGATGGTAAGACATTTCAAATATTAGAAGGTAACCCAGCAACAGTTGGTGCAAAAAATAATTCAATTAGTAAAGTAGATGGTAACTATACAAGTGATATAGGTTTCCCATCTGTAACTGCACAAAGAATACAAGATTCAAAATTCTATCAAGACTTCTCATATGTAATTAAAGTTGGTCAAAGTATTAACAACTATCGTTCAGTAGTACAACAATTATTAAACCCAGCAGGTACAATCTTCTTTGGAGAAGTTGCAATCGTTAATAATCTAGATGGTAGTGCAGAAGCTTATAGAACAGGTTCTAACGATGATGGGTTTGATGGTGATAGAATTACTAGGTCATTCGTACCAACACTTTATATTGGTTCTAAGATTGACCCAGCAAAAGTTATTCTAGAAGAAGGAACAGTTGCATCTGGAGAAGAAGATGTATTCTATGCAGAAGAACAAAACATAATTTATGAGGATAACTCTGGTGTTGTAGTAACTGAAAGATTCCTTGCAGATGATAGATTACAATTAACATTAAGTACAACAGATATGGCACCAGCTGGTTCAACAGCATTCACAGTAGGTGAAACAGTATCACAGAATTTATTTAAAACTGCAAGTGGTGATATTGGAACAATTACAGGTAGAGTCATATCTATATCTGGTACAACATTAACTATAGACCAAATTAGACCAGACCATACTGCAATGAAACAATTAACTTCCGAAGGTGGAAGAGCAGGTATCTATGGTTTGTTTAAGGAAACTCATGGTGATTGGAAAACAGACCAATCAGATACAGACATAGAATTTGTACATGGTATTGTTGGAGAATCATCTGGTAGAAAAGCAATTGTTACTACAGTAGTAGATGCAAGTGTTAAAACAGACCAAGGTTCTGGACAAGCATTTATTGTAGGACAAGATATTACAGAATCAGATGTTGGATTATACGATAGGATAATTCGTGCAAATGTGACTGCACATGGTCATGAAGTCGTAAAAGAATTAGAGATATATCCTCACTATGCACATACCAGACTCTATTATAACACTTTAAACAATGCATTGTCAATAGGTCAAACTGTTAAAGGTGCAACTTCTGGTAAGTTAGGTCGTGTTATGGAACACGATACAGTCAATAAATTTATTATTGTTTGGGAAGCTTCAGATTCATTTGGTGCAAATGTAGGAAGTTTTGCAACAGAAGTAATTACAAATGAAGCTGGTAATACAACACACTTTACTGCAATAACAATAGAAGAACATCATGTACATGAGAATATAGTTAAAGTTGACATAGGACATAACTCTCCAGTATCAGTACCACCTCAAAACCAAGTGATTGACCCATTTGATGAGGATGACCTGCCAGGCAATCTTGACCCTAATGCATTCTTCAAAGCATCTGAATTCTATGAAGGTGCAAACAGACAACAAAGAAAGAACATTACAATGTTACAAACATTTGCAAGTGCAAATACTAAATCTGGTAGGACACTAACTATTGTCCCAGACAGTAAAGAAGATTTAAATCAACATGGTCTAAGAGGTAGTGCAAATGCAACTACGATTGCAATGGTTGGTGGACTTGAATGGGGTGAAACAATTAAGAGTGCAACCAGTGGTTCTATAATTAATAATATAGAAGCATCTGCAAAAAGAACTAATACTATAAATTCTTTTGATGGTTCTAATACAATAGTTAAACAATCAGATAGAAATAATGTTGGTGGATTATTTGCAAATGCAATTATTCCATCCGATGCAAAAAGAATCAACTCAGTTGCAAATGTTGATGAAGAGTTTATTGTAACAGAAGATGGTTCATACTTAATAGAAGAATTAGACCATGGGTTCTTAATGGCAGAACCAGAACCAGAAAAATATAATTCATATACTACTACAGATGGTCATTATTATGTTGGTGATTTATGGTCAGTAGACCCAACCGAAGAATTAACTTTAGAAGATGGTAGTAGACTTGCATTAGAAGATGCAACAGACTTAGAAAAACATGAAAGATTTGTGACTGAAAGGTCATTTAACTTGGGTTCATACTTCATGAAAACCGAAGAACAAGATACACTTGTCCTCGAAGATGATAGTAGACTAATCCAAGAAAACGCAATATCATTTGGTGAACCAGTCGAAAGACTAGGCCCAACACTAGGTGACCTTGCAAAAATAGGTTTCTCTCAATCCCTTAAATTTGAGGAAAGAATAACACAGGAAGATGGTGATAATATTCTCATGGAGAATGAAGCAGGTAGAGTACTTGTTGAAGCACCTTATGAAGGTGTTAAAATTAGTGATATAAGTACTTTATATCCAAAAGAAAGTATTAATGATTTACAAGAACACAGTGGAAGAAGTATGATATTAAATTATCCAGCTTCTGTACAATCTGGTGTATAAATACATATAAATACTATAATAGAAATTAATTTTAACTTAGAGGAAAGGATAAAATGGCAGCGATAATTACCGAAAAATTTCGTCTCCACAACGCAAAGGAATTTAAACAAAGTGCAACCGAAACTGGTAATGCAATGTATATGTTTATTGGAAGACCTTTGTCGTGGTCAGATGATTCAAACCCGCCTACTCCAGTAGACTCTCTAAATGATGAGTATGATGCATATGCAAATATGACAGCACTTAAGAAAGTTTCATCTACAGATGTAAGTCATGCCATTATCCGAAGAGACTGGACATCAGGCACAAAGTATGACGAGTATCGTCATAATTATACTTCAAGCAACACTGCAACTAGTGGTGCATCAACCCTATGGGCATCAACATTCTATGTTGTCACCAGTGATTACAATGTATATAAAGTAATCTCAAATAATAATGGTGCAAACTCAACTGTTATGCCAACAGGTACTTCAACAAATATCTTAACAACAGGTGATGGATACAAATGGAAATTTATGTATTCTATTTCTGCATCAGATGTTATTAAATTTGTGACATCTGATTTTATACCAGTAAAAACTATTGGTGCAAAAGCAGGAGTTGAAGGTGAAGTTGGTGGACTAGGAAGTGCAGCTTCAGATGATAACTCTGCACAATGGGATGTAGAGAATGGTGCAACAGATGGTACTATCGAACATGCAAGAGTCACAGCAGGTGGTTCTTCATATGGTTCAGATGGAACATATAATGTTGCAATCAGTGGAGATGGTGCAAGTGGACAAATTCAAGTAACAGTATCTTCTAATACTATTACAGCAGTAGCAGTAAATGCAGTGGGTAGTGGATACTCAGTTGCAAGTATAGATAATGCATTACTTAGAACTGCAACAAGTTCTTCTGGAACTGGTGCAGCTTTTGATATAATCATTAGTCCTAAGAATGGACATGGTTCAGACCCAACAGAAGAATTGGGTGGAAACTATGTCATCGTAAACTCTCGATTAGAATATGCAGAGGGTTCTGGTGACTTCCCAACAGATAACGACTTTAGACAAATTGGTTTAATTGTAAACCCAACCAATGCTGGTGGTAACACCTTGTCAAGTGCAACAACACTAAGTGCATTAAATAGAATTACATTACAGTCTGGTGCAACAATGCCAGCAGTAGATTCTACAATAGCAAGTGCATCTTCCATAACAACTGGAACTGCAACAGGTAAAGTAGTATCAGTTGATTCAACTAATAGATATGTTTATTATCTACCACATGTAGACACAATAGGAAACTATAATGCATTTGCAAATAGTAATGGTGTCTTTGTAGGTAGTGACCAAAAAGGAACTATCTTGTCAAGTGGTGGTGTGAGTGCAGCGTATCCAGAAGTTCAAAGAAACTCTGGGGATATTGTATATTTAGAGAATCGTGGTGCAGTAGCAAGGGCAGCTGACCAGATTGAGGATATAAAACTAATAATTGAAATGTAGGATAACTAACAGTGGCTCAAAAAACAGACCTTAATGTTAGTCCTTATTATGATGATTTTGCAGAGGATAAGAGTTTTCATCGTATCCTCTTCAAACCATCTGCCGCAATACAGGCTAGGGAACTAACACAATTACAATCAATACTTCAAAATCAAATTGAGAGGTTCGGTTCTCATATGTTCAAAGAGGGTGCAATCATCCTTGGTGCAAGAACTAACTATGACAATCAATACTTTGGAGTAAGGGTTGAGGATACAAATCCTAATGGAAGTGGTGTGTCTGCCACTGAATCTTTTCGTGCAGAATCAGTAGGTAAATTTTTTAAAGGATTAACCTCTGGTGTTGTAGGTAAGATTGTAAATTCAAGTCAAAAAACTACAACTGATTCTTTAACACTTCATGTTAAGTATCAAGCAACAGGTAACTCTGGTTCTACATTCTATACAGAATTCCAAGATGGTGAAATAATAGATGAAGTAACTCAAGATGCAAATGGTCTTGGTGGATATTCTTCTGTATCATCAAACAATCAATTTAAAATTTATTCAATAGCAGGTTCTACAGATGTAGGGTCTATGGCAGGTTCAGCTGCAAGTATATCCGAAGGTATTATTTATACTAGAGGTATGTTTGTACAAGTTCCAGCACAAACAATTATTTTAGAAAAATATTCTAATACTCCATCCTACAAGGTTGGTGTAGATATTGCAGAAACCTTTACATCGTATACAGAGGATGCAACTTTATTAGATAATGCACAGGGGTCATCAAATGAAAATGCGCCAGGTGCTGATAGACTTAAAGTACAATTAGTTCTTGCAAAGAAATCTTTAACTGCAACCGACTCAACAGACTTTATTGAATTAATGAGACTGTCTGCTGGTGAAGTAGTTAGAAAACAAGAAATTACAGAATACAACAGAATACAAGAAACTCTTGCACGAAGAACATTCGATGAGTCTGGTGATTATACATTACAACCATTTACTCTTGCATTCAGAGAACATTTAAACGACCTATCAAATAATGGTGTTTATACTTCAACATCAACTCCAGTTGGAGATGAATCTAAATTTATTGCAGTAGTATCTGCTGGTAAATCTTATGTAAGAGGATTTGAAGTAGACAAACAAACACCTTCATTTTTAACATTTAATAAAGCAAGAACAACTTCATCAAAAGATAATGTTGCATCTGCATTTAGAATTGGTAACTTCTTAAAGATTAATAATGTATATGGTCTACCAGATATTGGTGATGCTGGAGACTTAAGTGCATTCTCAACAGTCACACTTATGGATACTGCAAAGGGTTCAGTTGCAAGTGACGATGGTGGTGGAAGTGAAATAGGTTTTGCAAGAGTAAGAGCATACGAACAATTTGACACATCAAGTGATGCACTGCATTTATTTGATGTACAAATGTTTACAAAATTAACAACTGCATCAGTATCATTATCTAAAGGACAAAAAATTGTTGGTTCTGTTTCTGGTGCAACAGGTATTGTTGCAAAAGCAGTATCAAGTGGAACAACAGTATTAGTACACAGTGTTGTAGGACAATTTAATACTAGTGATGTAATAAGAAAAATACAAAATGCATCTGGTGGTGTAGCTGTCAGTGCAACAAGAATTTTTGATATTGGTAGAATAAGAAGAGTACATCAAGATAGAGGAACAGGTGTCTTCCAAGAATTTGGTGGAGATGTAGTATTAGAAGATAACTTCACATTAACAGGTAGTGCATTTGGTACTGCTGATGGTGATTCTGCAAACGATACCATAACAGGTGTTGCATCTAAGTTCACTTCTGAATTAATTGAAGGGGATAAACTATTATTCCCAGATGGTAGTAATGCAACAGTAGTATCTGTTACCGATAATGACACAGCAATAGTGACTGATTTATCTGCATCATTCAATGGTTCAGTAGTAAGACAAAGAGCTCAGTTCTATAACCCAGACCAAACAGTTGCAATATCTGGATTACCTAACTCTGGTATTAAAGAGATTTCAATTGAAACAGAAGTAGTAAGAAGAGAAGTAATAGTACAATCAAGTGGTACAGGAATATGTACAGTGACATCATCGGATGGAACATTCGTTGCATTTAGTGAAGATGATTATCATGCATCAAGAAGTGATAATGGTGCTAAGATATCATTAGCTTCTAGTGATGTATCAATTAGTAATGGTTCAAATACTGGTACAGTAAACATCGATGTAGGTGTTAATAATATTAATTGTAAAGTTATTGTAACAGTACAAAGAGGTTCAGTATCAGAATCATCTAAGACATTGGTCAAAGGTGGTGTACTAACAGTAGAGACTGCAAACTCAACATCAAGTTATGGACAATCATATCAACATAATGATATTACTTTAGGCATGTCAGATGTATTTGCAGTAAGAGGAATTTTTGAAGGTGGTAATGCAGTATCGTCTGGTGGTGCAGCTGCATCTACAGAACCAGTACCACCATCATTTACATATACAGCTGATGCTGGAAGTAATGCATTATCTAATGGTGGTGTTGAAGTCACAGGTAGTGTTTCAAATGCAAGAGGTATTTTAATTGAGAATGACTCTAATACTTGTTACTTCTATTACAAACAAGGTTCTGAAAAATTCCAAAGTGGAGAAGGAATAACCTTTACAGATGGTTCAGCAAAATCTGGAGTAATTAGTAACCTATCAAATGGTTCAAAAGAAATTACAGATAGTTTTATGTTTGACGATGGTCAAAGAGATGGATACTATGGTACATCTAAATTAACTAGAAAAAAAGGAAGACCAGCACCTACTAATAAGTTAATGATTATTATTGACTTCTTTACTCATTCTGGTGGTGGTAATGTATTTACTGGTAATTCATATGGTACTCTTGCATTCGATGAAGTACCAAGTTATGTTGCAGATAGATTTGACCCAAGTGCATCCTTTGATGCAGATGGTGAATTCCATCTTGCAGACTCAATCGACTATAGACCAGTTGCAGCTAGACTACTAGGTACACAACCAACAAATGATATTTCAAGTCCACAAAATATTTCTGGAATATCTGGATTACCTATGTCATATAGTTCAACTGCATTTGAAGGAAATGGTTCTTTCAATCCAGACCTTGCAAAAATAGGTTCAAATATTACAGTAGACTATGACCACTATCTTGCAAGACTTGATAGAATATTCTTAACTGCATTAGGTGAGTTTGTAGTAGTAAGTGGTGAACCTTCCGATGTACCTAAGAAAGGTGCAAAGGTTGATAATGCAATCGAAATTGCAGAACTATTTATACCATCATTTACTCCAGATGTAGGAGAAATACAAACACAATTAGTACAACATAGAAGATATACCATGAGAGACATTGATGGTATGCAAAGAAGACTTACTCAATTAGAAACAGCAGTATCACTTTCTATGTTGGAAGAAAAAACAGAAACACTACAAGTTTTAGATGATGAAGGATTTGATAAATTTAAATCTGGTTTTGTTGTCGACCCATTTAAAGGTCATGGAGTTGGAGATGTATTCCATCCAGACTATGGTATTGCAGTAGACCAGAAAGAAGGTATTGCAAGACCATCACATAGAACAAATTATTTTGACCTAGAATATAATACAGGTATCTCTTCTAACATTACAAAGAGTGGTGATTTACTTACACTACCATTTACAGAAGAAGCTCATATTACTTCTAACAAAGCATCACAACAAGTTAATGTTAATCCATATGATGTTGCAAACTTTGTAGGAAGAATGGAACTAAGTCCAGACAAGGATGTCTGGCATGACATGGAACAACTACCAAGTATTACTTCGTCTCAAGAAGGTAACTTTGATGCAGTATTAGCTGGTGTCGAAGTTGGTACAGTATGGAATGACTGGCAACAAACATGGGCAGGTGTTCCAACTGTAACAGGTCAAGTAGGTAATTTCTTAGAGAATAATATGTTAGGTGACGAACCAGAAGAGTTCGAATTACTTAGAGGTAGAAGATTTAGAAGAAGACGAAGAAATCCTAGAAGAGGTAGAGGAAGAAGAGCAATAACAACTACACAGGTTAGAACTATACCTACACGAGAAAGAAGAAGTGGTATTATAACTAATGTGGTAGAAGATATTACAACATCAAGAAATGATAGAGTTGTTGGTGTATCTGCAATCAACTTCATGAGAACAATAGACATCACTTTAACTGGTGAATTGTTAAAACCAAATACTGCATTAAATGTATTTTTTGATAACATCAATGTAAATGCACATTGTACTCCAGCATCTGCAACTTATGGTGTAAGTGGTGGAACTTCAAAAGGAACAAAATTAAAAACAGATAATCAAGGTAAACTTAATGCAACCTTTACAGTACCAAACGATGACACATTAAGATTTGAAACTGGTGTTAGAACTCTTAAAGTTACTGATACCGATACAGTAGATAGTGCATTGTCAACTACTTCTGCATTTGCAAACTTTATGGCAAATGGTTCATTAACTTCAACACAAACAGAAGTTATTTCAACTAGAAATGGTAGAGTAGTAAACGAAACAGTGAATGAAGGTAGAGCAAATCAAATTGTTAATGTTTCTACTACAACAAGATGGGTTGACCCACTTGCACAATCATTCCTTGTAGAAAAAGAAGAAGGTGTATTCGTAAACTCTATTGAAGTATTTTTCAGTGCAAAAGATGGTGGTGGATTACCAGTGACATGTTCTATTAGACAAATGTTAAATGGTTCACCAACTCAGAAAGTATTACCTTTTGCAGAGAAGACATTATATCCAAGTGAAATTACTGTCAGTGCAAATGCACAAACAGCTACTAAGTTTACTTTCCCAGCACCAGTATACTTGAATCCAAATACAGAATATTGTTTTGTACTTGAATCAAATTCAAATGCATACTTAGCTTGGGTTGGTCAGATGGGTGATTTCGATGTTCATACAAAAGAACCAATCGATAGACAACCATATGCTGGTGTATTATTCAAATCACAAAACAGTTCAACTTGGACTCCAGAACAATTACAAGACTTGAAATTTAATATCAATAGATGTAAGTTTAGTTCAACATCTGGTAAAGTAGTTCTAGAGAACAAAGCAATACCAAGTAAAAAATTAAAAAACAACCCAATCGAAGTTATTGGAAGTAGTGATAGAGATAGAATGAGAATATCACATCAATCACATGGTATGTATGATGGTGACTCTAATGTAACAATCTCTGGTGTTGAAGGAGATAAAGATAAGGGTATCTTAACTGCAACTAAAAATGTAACTGGAACAGGTGCAGCTAATACTTATACAGGTGTATCTGGAACTGCAAGTGGAAATGGTTCTGGTGCAACTTTTGATTTGGTACTTGATACAAACACAAATATAAGTTCACTTAAAATTAATAATCCTGGCTTTAACTATGCAGTAAATGAAACAATTACAATTAGACAGGATGCAGTTGGTGGTTCTGGTGCAACAACATTTGCAACAATAACAGTAGGTTCAGTTGAAGATACTTTAGGTGGAATACCAATCAGTAAGATTAATACAACTCACACTGCAATACAATCATTTGACTTAGACTCATATGAGATTAATGTATCTCTAGGAAATCATCTTGGTGGTACAGATAATATTACAGGTGGTGGAGTTAATATACTTGCATCAGAGAATATGTACTTTGATGTAGTCCATACTTTAGTACCAAATGTAATATATCCGAAAACATCTTTAGGTTCAGAACTATTTAAAACAAGTACAAACCAACCACAGGGAACTTCAAATAGTTATTCAATGGCAAATGCAAGTCAGACAATTGTCTTAAATGATAATAACTTTATGACAACATCTGGTATCGTTGCATCACAAATTAATGAAACTAATGAAATGGGTTCTGCAAAATCATTCAAGTTAGAACTTGATATGACAACAACTTCTGATTTCGTATCACCAGTTGTTGATGTAGGTTCTATTGGTGCAAACACTATTATGAACAGAATTGATTCAGTAAGTTCTTCTGGTGATATTTCAACAAATGCAACATATGTATCCTCAGAAGAACCAGAAGGAGATAACAACTCTGCAATCTATTGTACAAGATTGATACAGTTAGAAAATCCAGCAACACAATTGAAAGTTATCTTTGATGGTTTCAAACCAGCTGGAACTGCATTGGGTGAAATTAAAACATATTACAAACTATTAAAAGCAGATAATACTTTACCAACAGAAGAACTTGGGTGGACAGAATTTGATACAACTAATGTACCAGATGCAGACTCAAGTAAGTTTAGGTCATATGAGTATGATGCAGATAACTTAGAAGAGTTCTTAGGATTCTCAGTTAAGATTGTAATGAAGAGTAAAGACACAACACAACCATGTGCTATAAGAGCATTTAGAGGATTAGCACTTGCCTAAGATTAAAGGAAAAGACCATCTTATAAAAGATGAATATTCTCAAGCTGTTATAAATACAGATAAGGATGCATATACATTGTATAAAAAAAGAAAAGTAATTATGCAATCGAAAAATAAAGAAATAGAAAGTTTAAAATTAGAAATGTCTGAATTAAAAATAATGATGACACAAGTTTTGGAAAAATGTAATGGCAAAGAATGTTAGTAACAACGATACACTAGAAGTCTTAAGAACTTCCTATAACAACCTCGTAGATGAGGTTGGTGGATTAGGTACACTTAGAACAAGTCAAAAAGGTTCACTAGTAGATGCAGTCAATAGTATTATTGACCAGTATTTCTTTTTTCAAGATTTTGAATTTGATGGTTCAGATGGTGCAAGTTCAAACAGAACATTTAGTGGTGCAGACAACTTAGGTACAACTCTTAAATATTCAACTAATAGAGTTTTAGTATTTAAAAATGGAGTATTGCTTAGAAATGGTACAGACTATTCTGCAACAAATGGTACGAGTATTACTCTCGTAGCATCTGCAGCTAACTCAGATATTATAAGAATTACATCCTTTACAGGTTCATACGAAGGGGTTGCTGGTGCAACTCAACAAGCAACAACACAATGGACTAAGACTGGTGCTGGTTCTATTTACAATCACGATACTGAAGCTGGTGTTGTAATTAACTCAGATGATACTGGTATCGTAACTTCTCCACCATCTGGAGTTGGAATACAGTTAGAATCAGATGGTTCAGATATATATTTAAATGCTGGTGGTTCTTCAAACAAAGTTGATGTTAATGCTAACTTAAGTTTAAGAAGTGGAATGAAACTGCAAAAAGCAGGTGGAGATATTGCAATAGGTGATATTCAAGGATTACAAGCTGCAGTTAGAGGAGTTTTAAGTGCAAGTGGAGATATCTCATATAATAATTCAACTGGTGTAATCTCATTCAGTCAAGCAGGAGCTCCAGTAACAAGTGTATTTGGTAGAACAGGTGCAGTCACATTAACAACAGCAGATGTCACAGGAGTTGTTAATACCTCAAACTTAACAGAAAATACAAATTTATTTTATACAAACGAAAGAGTAGACGATAGAGTAAATGCATTAATACAAGCTGGTACTAACATAACAACATCATATGATGATGCAGCTGGTACTTTAACAATTAATACATCTGGTAAAACTCAAGAAGAAATTGAAGACATTGTTGGTGCAATGTTCTCTGGTAATACCGAAAGTGGTCTTAGTGTAGTATATCAAGACTCAGATGGTACTATGGATTTAGATGTAGCTGACTTCTCAATTACTTTGACAGGTGATGTTACAGGGACAGGAACAGTCACAAACCTAGGTAATGTATCTTTTGCAACTACAGTTGCAGCTAACTCAGTTGCACTTGGAACAGACACAACAGGAAACTATGTTGGTACATTAGTAGCAGGAACTGCTTTAACATCAACTGGTGCAACTTCTGGTGAAGGTATTGCACATACTATAAACCTAGACAACACTGCTGTAACAGCAGATACATATGGTTCTGCAAGTGCAATCCCATCATTTACAGTTGATGCACAGGGAAGATTAACTGCAGCTCAGGAAATTACAGTAGACACATATTCTGGATTTGAATTTGGTACAGCTTCAAATGATAAAGGACATGTTGCAGAAACAGAAAATGTCTTTATTACTGCAGCTGGAGCATTGAATGCTTCACATTCAGAATCAAGTGGAACACATACATTAGCACTTTCAATAGACGATGCAACTACAACTGCAAAAGGTGTTGCTTCATTTAATACAACAGACTTCTCAGTAACAAGTGGTGCAGTAAGTCTAGTCCATGAACATATCGAAGATATAGTTGGTGGAATGTTATCTGGTGGTGGTGCAACTTCTGTATCATACAATGATGCAACAGGTTCAGTAACAATTAGTTCAACCGATACTAATACCGATACTAATACACAAAGAAGTGATGAAGAGATTAGAGATGTTATTGGTGCAATGATATCTGGTTCTGGTGCAACATCTGTAACATACAATGATGCAGCTAACACTATGACTATTAGTTCTACAGATACTAATACTGATACCAATACTACTAACTTTAATATTCAAGCAAGTGGTGCAGCTTCTACAAACATTTCAGCTGGAGAAACTATAAACTATACAGGTAGTGGTGCAACTTCTGTAACTAGAAGTGGAAACACAATTACAATTAGTTCAACAGATACTAATACCGATACCAATACAACTTATAGTGCTGGTACAGGTATATCATTATCTGGAACTACATTCTCTATTGGTCAGGCAGTTGCAACTAACTCTACAGTACAATTTGGAGAAGTTAGGTCAACTGGTGACATCATTGCATATTATTCATCCGACCTTGCATTAAAAGAAAATATCAGTCCGATAGATAATGCATTAAACAAAGTTATGTCAATTGGTGGATATAATTTTGATTGGAAAGACAGTCATCTCGAAGATAGAGGTGGTGTAGATGGTATGTTCGTTAAGAAAAAAGACATTGGTATCATTGCTCAAGAAGTTCAAAAAGTACTTCCAGAGGCAGTTGGTAAGAGAGAAGATGGTACTTTGGGTGTTAGATACGAACAAATCGTTCCATTATTAATTGAATCAATCAAAGAACTTAAATCAGAAATAGAAAGTTTAAAGTCCTAATTTGCATAAATACTACTTAGATAACATCAAAAGGTAGTATTATTTATGGCAAGTATCAGTAATTTATTCGTAGACCAAGGGAGTGATTTTACAATTACTGTCTCATTGACTGATGCCGCTGATTCGGCATTAAATCTTAGTAATAACACCTTTCTTGCACAGGTAAGAAAGAGTCATGGTTCGAATACAGTCAAAAGTACATTTGCTACTGCTAATGATGGAGTTGGTGGGAATTTAACTTTAACTCTCACCGATGTACAAACAGCTGCATTAGAAAATGGAAGATATGTGTACGATGTCTTACAAACTGATGCCGCAGGATTAAAAACAAGATTGATGGAAGGGCAGTTGATTGTAACCCCAAGTGTAAGTAGGAGTTAATAAATAATGTCAACTATAAAAGTAAAGGTTGCCAATCCCCTTAACAAACAAGTCAAACAAGTGACTGTAGGTAAAGTGGATGCATCCTCAATTAATATGAATGACTTGGCAAATGTGGATACTACCACAGTGTCACTTCAAAGTGGTACAACCCTTATATTTGATGCAAGTACAGGTAAGTTTGAAGCTGCCAACACTATAGATGGTGGGACTTACTAATACTAAAGGATATAATTAGGAGAAAATAATGTCAACAGTAATTCAGATTAAAAGAAGCACAGGTGTTTCTGCCCCTACTACATCTGACTTAGCTCAAGGAGAATTAGCATATTCAATGGATGCTTCCAATTCTGGAAGTGGTGCTATCCTTTATGTAGAGTCACAGAATAGTGGTGGAGCAGCAGTAATACAAAAATTAGGTGGTAAATATTATACTGATATTTTAGATGGTTCAACACCAACACCAGCAGACTTCAAAGTAGGGAATGGAAGTTCAACAGGTGGTAGTTTAAAACTATACGAAGATACAGATAATGGTACTAATTTTGTTGCACTTAAATCACCAAATGCAGTAACCTCAGATACTACTTTCGTATTACCAGATGGTGATGGTTCAAATGGTCAGTTCCTTAAAACAGATGGTTCTGGTCAATTAAGTTTTGGTACAGTAGTATCAAGTTTATCATTAGCTGCAGATAGTGGGTCAAACGATTCATTCTCAACTGGTGAGACTTTAACTTTCACTGGTGGTGAAGGTATTGATACAACAGTAGGTGATAATGTTATTACCATAGCTGGTGAAGATGCAAGTACATCTAATAAAGGTCTTGCATCATTTAACAGTTCACACTTTACTGTATCAAGTGGTGCAGTAAGTTTAAACAATTCTTTCTTAGTAATAGAAAGTGAAGGAATTGGTTCAAACGATAATGACACAACAGTTCCAACATCAGCTGCAGTTAAAGATTATGTAGATACTAATATAACTGCTCAAGATTTAGATACTGCTGGTGACAGTGGAACAGGTGCAATCGATTTAGATTCACAATCATTGACCATTGCTGGTACAACAAATGAGATTGAGACAGTTGCAAGTGGTCAAACAATTACAATAGGATTACCTAATAATGTAACTGTAGGAAATAACCTTACAGTTGATGGTAACCTAACAGTTAATGGTACACAAACTACTGTTAACAGTACTACAGTAACAGTCGATGACCCAATCTTTGTTGTGGGTGGAGATTCAGCTCCTGGCTCAGATGATAACAAAGATAGAGGTATGGAATTCAGATGGCACAATGGGTCAGCTGCAAAACTAGGGTTCTTCGGATTCGATGATAGTACAGGTAAATTCACATTTGTTCCAGATGCAACTGATAACAGTGCAATTATATCTGGTACAAAAGGTAACTTAGATATTGGTGGATTAGACTTAGCAGGTTCTATTACAAGTGTAGATGGTTCTGCACCAACTAATGGACAGATTCTAATGGGTCATACTTCAAATGGAGATATGCAATTAGGAACAATAACTGCTGGTGAAGGTCTTGATGTCACCAATGGTGCTGGTAGTATAACTTTATCAGCTGAAGATGCAACTTCAAGTAATAAAGGTATTGCATCTTTTAACTCAAGTGAGTTTACAGTATCATCTGGTGCAGTTTCAATTACTGCAATAGATGGTGGAAGTTATTAATAGAGGATAATTATTATGAGTTATAATGGGAAAGTCTTTTCAGTAAATACTGGATTTGCAGATGAAACTGTAGAACAAAGACTAATTGATTTTGAAATACCTAAAGAAGTTATGCAACAACTTTATATTCCTATAGATGGTAAAGTTTACATAAGTGATAATGGTAATCTTACTGCTAAAATGAAGTTAGATAACTCAGAAGGTGGTAGAGAACTTAATTTAGGTTTTAGAGTAAATGACTCAGAATCCCCTGCTACTGATTGGTGGAATACAGGTGGAAATGTACAAAGAGTCATTAGAAAAGTTCCATGGGATGTATTAAGTTTCATAGGAATGGGTTATGCAGATGACCAGATTAAAATCAAATATACTGTAGACACTTCAACATGGAGTGCAACATTAGAAAAAATATCTGTTATATAACAGAATAGTATAGGGTATATACCCTAATGACAAAGTGAGTGACATATGACACAGACAGTCCAATTAAAAAGGTCTGCTACTGCTGGTGCAATTCCAAGTACATCTGACTTAGCGTTAGGTGAATTGGCATTAAACACCTATGATGGTAAAGCATACATTAAGAAAAGTGTAGGTGGAACTGAATCTATCGTTGAGGTGGGTGCAGATACTTCTACTGATATCACTGCAATGAAACATTACCTTTATAACTGTAGTGCAAACCAAACATCTTTTTCAGGCACCGATGCAAATGGTGATTCCTTGTCGTATACTGCTGGTCAAATTGCAGTATTCCTTAATGGAGTATTTTTAGACCCAGATGATTATACTGCAACCAATGGGTCAACAATTGTACTAGATGATGGTGCAAAATCTTCTGACTACTTAGAAATAGTTGCATGGACAGCTGGTGTCACTTCTGGATTAATTACAGGTATATCAAATTACGAATTCACTGCAACAGCAGGACAAACAGTATTAACTGGTTCAGATGAAAATAGTGTTACTCTATCATATACGCCAGGCAAAGTATTAGTATTCTTAAATGGTGTTCTTATGGACAACAGGTCTGGTGCAGATTATGTCGAAACGAGTGCAACAACAATAACTTTTAATGCTGGACTACAAGTAAATGATACAGTTATAATAAAAAGTTATACTGGTTCTGCACCATTTACAAGATTCCAATATGATGTAACTGCATCATCTACTACACAAATAAGTGGTACAGATGCAAATAGTAGAACATTAAGTATTATTCCCAAGTATACAGAAGTATTTGTGAATGGTGTCTTAGTTAAAAAAGGACAATGGAGTTCTGGTAGTGGTACACAAATTAATTTTGAAGAAGCACTTACAGACCCAAATTATGTTGTAGATATTATCGACTATGGGTTTGTCACACCAGAAGTAAACTTGTTCTTAGATACAGTACCTTTTCTTGGTGGTAATTTAGATACTAATGGAAAGGAAATAATTTCAAGTGGGACTGATTCAGTCGTACTTAAACCATCTACTTATGTAGATGTACAGGATGGGCCAGTGCATTTAGAAGTACTTGCATCCGACCCATCTGGAGTCACTAATCGTGCATCTTTGTATTCAAAAGATGTTAGTGGTAGTGCAGAGTTGTTTGCAAGAGATGAAGCAGGTAATGTTACCCAAATCTCTCCTCACAACAATCAAGGTGAATGGATTTACTATTCAGAAAATGTGAAAACTGGTAAAAGGTTTAAAGTTAATATGGAAAAAATGATTCGTAAATTAGAACAAATCACAGGAGAAGACTTCATCGAAATAGATGATTTACATAAATAACTATAAAGGATTTAAATTAGGAGAACTTTAAAATGCCAACAAAAGCAAGATATCTTGCAGACCTTTTAAATGCATCTGGAGAACTAGACTCCACAGGTGCTATTGAAGCGATACAAGACCAGATTTCAAGTCTGTTCGCTGCTGGTTCACATACAGGTATATCATTTTCATATAA
>Ga0163180_10000156_pt1 | contig 36970 bp, 34 predicted proteins | sample AtlANTMetagenome_2_FD_109647 | JGI IMG/M metagenome (GOLD analysis project Ga0163180, IMG submission 109647) | Marine eukaryotic phytoplankton communities from the Atlantic Ocean - Atlantic ANT 4 Metagenome | ecosystem: Environmental > Aquatic > Marine > Oceanic | place: North Atlantic Ocean...
ACTTGAAACTGATGATGCCCAGTGGTGTCTACCGCATGCCAGTAGAGGACGTCCGTAGTGTGAATGGTGGACCAGTTTCCTCGATTATCAAGGGCGATCAGTCCTGCACGCCAGCCCCGTTCACTCATTTTTTGGTGTAGCGCCTGAGCGGCTGTATTGAGGGAGACTCCGGCATCGATCGCGCTCACCAGGCGTGCGGCCAGAGCACCGTCCACGATATCTTCACCAATACCGGTGCAGCTGACACCCGCTAGCGGCGATGCAAAATTGCCGGCTACTGTCGCTGAATCGCTGACGCGACCGATGCCTTCCATTCCGCGTCCGCCGGTGCTGGTGGCCGATGCGATGTGTCCGTGGCTGTCGAGTACCACGGCCCCGATGGTGCCCGTTTCTCCAGCGAGTGCCGTTTCCCAAGCCCGTATCGACGCCTCAGTGCGCACATCGCCTTCGGATAAACCCAGCGCTCGTGCCCGCTGTAGGGCGCCGGTTCCAGACAACACCCGGTCTCGCTCATTTTGTAAGGCTAAACAGAGATCGATGGGGTTGAGTAGGCCTTCCACATTGATGACACCACTGAAGCATTCTGTTTGTCCATTCATGAGGGCAGCCGACAATCTTGCTACACCGTCACATTGAAGTTTTGAACCCAATCCCGCATTGAAAAGAGGGTTGTTTTCCAGCAGCCGAGCTGCGTCAACTGCTGCAGAAACGGCGGTATGCCCAGATTGGATTTGATCCCAAGTTTCCTCAGCGATCTGGGTGAGCGCTTTGGCAATGGCCTCTTGTCCGGCCTTGTTTCTGGCTTTTCCGGCTCCGCCGTGGATGATCAGTGTAGGCATTGGCGAACCCTCTCGGCCAACTGGAGGGCGGCCAAGGCCTCCTTCCCTGTGCAAGGATACGGGTTTTGCCCTTTCACTGCGCCCAGAAAGGCGTCATGTTCTGAGGTGAGGGCGTCGGTTTTATCCACAATTAATGGTCGACTATTATGGGGCCATTGAATGGTTTTACCTTCTTTTTTAATCAGGTCTAAACTCCAATATTGGCCGTCTTCAAACAGTCTCCAAGTGCGCAAAGAAATGGTGGATACACGGGATGCAGTGAGATTGGCTACGCCGGTTTTTCCGTTGGTCATAGCAATCTCGATGCGTGCATTGACGAGATCGGGCAGGTGGCTGGTGATGCCTACTCCTTTGGCTCGTACGTCTGTGACGATGCCCGGCATGTATTTGAGCACCAAATCGATGTCGTGAATCATCAAGTCTCCGATGACGTCGATATCGCTTGAGCGCCCACTGTTTGGTGCCAATCGTTCGATATCGATGTACTCCGGGTTCGCGCCTTCAACGGATTGAAAGATGGGATTGAAGCGCTCGATGTGTCCCACCGAAAGGTGAGCATATTGGGCCAGGTCTTCGGCATCGCTCAGGCGGTATGCGAGCGGTTTTTCGACTAAACACGGAACGCCTTGCTCCAGTAACGGCAATGCCACCTGAGCGTGAGCTTGAGTGGGGGTCGCGATGATGGCGAAGTCGGGCCGGGACTCCGTGGCGGTGTGAAGGCCCTGGTTCGGATCGACGATGGCGAGCTTTATGCCGGTTCTTGACGACAGCTTTTTGGCGTGGAGTTGCCCCATATGGCCGTGCCCATAGAGCACACCGTGGAGCGTCTGGGCGGTCATCCGTTTGCGTTAGGGGCCGTGCCCGCTGAACGGCAAATACCACGGGTGCTGGCCTCGATGAATGTGACCAGTTCCATGACTTCCGGCACTTCGGCATAAACCTCTCGGACTTGTTCGAGAGCGATGCGTAGAGGTAGGCCCTGGTGGAAGAGCTCTCGATAGGCGCCTTTAAGAGCATTGACGACATCAAGAGAGAAGCCGTTTCGTCTTAAACCGACAATATTGAGACCGAACAGCCGTGCGCGATCGCCTTGGCCAATGGTGAACGGTGGGACGTCTTGGGCGGCCATTCCGCCTCCACCCACCATCGCACAGCGTCCAATACGACAGTACTGATGAACCCCCACGAGTCCTCCGAGGACCACGTTGTCTTCGATTCTGACATGCCCGGCAACGTTGGCGGAGTTGGCGAAAACACAGTGGTTCCCGATGACGGCATCATGCGCCACATGAGTGTAGGCCATGAATAGGTTGTCATCGCCGATGACGGTGCTCCCACCGGCCGTGCCCCGGTTAATCGTTGCGAATTCTCGAAAGATGTTGCGTTGCCCGATTTTGAGAAAAGCCTCTTCACCCTTGAATTTTTTATCCTGAGCATCGCCCCCGATCACAGCGTGAGGAAAAATCTGGCAGTCTTTTCCCACTTCTGTGGGACCCGAAACAATGGCGTGCGCCCCAACGGTTACTCCAGAGGAAAGCTGAACCCTTGGGCCCACAATGACATACGGTCCCAAGCTGACGTCGTCAGCAATGTGAGCAGTTTCATCGATAATGGCGGTGGGATGGATCGACATATGCGCCTCCGGTTGGGAAGCCTAACCTTCGGGGCTCATCTGTGGTTGTTGAGATTGAACAATGGTTGGAACTGTTAGTTCTCCATTCCGCCCACACTGTATGTGCCGTCTTCGAATTCGTTGAAGAATACAGGAACGTACGGGTGATTTACGGGTTCTTTACTCTCATCAGCCTCAAGATTACTTTCCGCTTCATAGGTCTCGATGGCGCGATTGTGGACGAGAATCTGATACCAGGGGCGGTTTCGATCGGCAGCGCTTGGCGAGACCCGTTTCTTGAGTTCGTCGCTTCCTTCGTATCCCACATGAGCATCCACGATCACGCCTCGATAGCCGAACCGCTTGTGATTTACGACTTGACCGACCCTGAAGAACGGTGTTCGTCGTTTGTTGTTGCTCATGACGTTCCCCTGTCAGTCTCCCCATTCCCAGATTCACTGGGCGCCTTCAGTATCGCATATGTCGAACGATTTGTGTGTAGTCGTGTGTCACGCCGGAGGACGGACAGTGCTCCCTCAAAAGCTGCTGTTTGGCCAGCGCCGATTGATTGTCTGCCCATGCATTTCGGATACGAGCAATGACCGGTAGTCCGACGGCCTTTTCAACTGCTGCAGGACTAATTCCACTGTCTTCGTGTGCTCGATTAATGACTCCCAAAGCTATTTTTCCAGGAATTTCGAGGCTCTTTAGGACGTCGATTCTACGTTTGGCGCCGATGAGGGAGGGTCGTTGTTCCGTGGTGATGATGAGGCGCTCCTCTGCATAGGCGCAGGCCGTCAACGACACCTCGTTCAGATCTGTACCGCAGTCCATTAAAACCCAATCAAATTGTGCCCGAAGCTGATTGAGTAGGTACAAGACATCTTGGGCTTCTACGGCATCGGCGTCTTTCAGGTCTGCGGAAAGACCCAGAACCCAAAATCCCAATGGGTGGCGTTGTATGGCTTCGGGGGTGAGTGGATCATCTGTTTGGCCTATCCACTGCATGACCGTGGGCTCACCTTCTACACCCACGTGAAGACCGACGTCCCCTAGGAAAAGGTTCAAATCGACCAATAGAACGGATTGGTCTGAAGAATTTGCGAGTTCGGCGGATAGGTTTGCTGCAATGGTGGTCGTGCCGACCCCTCCCTTGGCTCCTAAGATCGCTATCGCTTTGCCTGTTTTTGGCATGAGGTTCTCCGCTTAGTAGGCGTAGGCTTGAATCACATTCTCTGGTGATGGATCGGTGTTCCAAGCATCCAAGATGTCGTCTGCTGGAGAGCGTCCACTCTCCATCCGTTCAAGTAGAGGATAAATTTTATCGAGATCGTCGGGAAGACACGCTTTCAGACCCCGTTCGGCGATGGCACCCAGATCGCTCGCCCAGTCGGCTAGCGTTCGGCCGCCGATGGGGGCTTCAAGGCCATGGCGACAGGCGGCCTCAAAGCGTTCATCATGGTTGCCATGGTGTTCAAATTCCTTGATCAGCTCTGTGCCTTCATCGAGGGCAATATTGCAGTAGAGCATTCCGGTAAACAGAGCGCAGAATGCCAGGGCCATTTCGTGATCGACACAATCGGCTCCTCGGATCTCTATCGTCCGTTTGATTCGAACTTCCGGGAAAACAGAGGTTTGGTGGAGGTCCCAGTCTGCCTTGGTCGGGAAGTGACCATCGATTCCCTTCTCCAGGAATACTTTAAAAGGCGTTCCATGTGCGGGGATCCAGTCGCCATTGTGCAGTCGAAACATCATGGGGGCATCCAGAAGATAGTCGACCCATCGCTCGTGAGAATAATCGTTGCGCAGTCCTTGAGGGAACCCGGTTCGGTCCGGATCGGTTTTTGTCCAGATATGGCCTCGGTAGGATTTGAAACCCGAGGGTCGATTTTCTAGCAGCGGTGAATTGGAAAAGAGTGCGGTGGTCAGAGGCGCAAGCCCTGAGGCCAATCGGACTTTACGCGCACAATCGGGTTCGCCGGAAAAGTCATAATTGGCTTGCACGCTACAGGTGCCTTTCATCATATATGTGGCCAGCGGGCCCCGTTCAGGCAGATAGCGCTTCATGATTTCGTATCGCCCCTTGGGTACCCAAGGAATCGATGCGATGGGTGCTATCGGTGTGAGTCCTGCGGCGATCCAGACCTGGTCTTTATCTTTAGAGATGGCGAGTAGCGCCGCCCGATTCGCTTGCATCTCTTCTGCTAAAGCGGTCAGAGTTCGATGGGGCGCACCACTCAATTCAACCTGACCGCCTGGCTCCAGGGTGATGTTTGCCATGTCTTCGCGGTGCAGTGCGATCATGTTTTCACCCTCAAAATGGGGTGCCCATGTGGTGTCCTTAGCGAGCTCTTTCAAGATCCACTGGATACCGTCCGGTTCAAAATATCCGATGGGTTGCCCATTTGGACGCACGACGGCGCGTTCAAATTCTCCACCGACCAGCCAATTGTGCTTGGGTGTTCCGTAACCGTGGAAAGTTTCGATCAGTTGCTTTCTGTTCAGTCGCATGAACTTCTCTTGCAGGTTGGATACTCAGCATGGGTATGATGCCTGAGGAGGTAGAGCATGCGGTTTTTTCTGTTTGCGTTGTGTGCCAGTTGCACACCCCACCTGAAGAGCAGTCCAAGAGCCACCTGTGGTGGTGAGGACCTCGATAACTCCTGGGACAAGGAACTACCGCCGCAGACACTTCAGGGCGAAGGGCATGCCAAGGGCCAAGTCGTTGAAGACTTTTGTATGGCTGATCAGTATGGAGACAAGACATCGCTGTGGCAATTTTATGGCGATGTGATCCTATTGGATATTTCTACGATCTGGTGTGGTCCCTGTCAGCAGGTGGCGGAGGACGTGGAGGAGACCTGGAAGGACTATGTGGACGAAGACTTCACCTACATCACGATGCTTCCCGAAGACTTAGAGGGTGGGCAAGTGGAAGTAGATGAGCTTCTTGAATGGGCAGAGAGGTTTGAAATTACCGCACCCATCGTCGCTGATAATGAAGGGTATGGTTACTCGGTTGAACCGCAGCGTGCCTGGCCTGTAGTCATGCTGATCGATCGAGATATGACCGTGTTGGTAGAGCGAATCACGCCGTCTGACGAGGCCATTCGTTCGGCGATTGAGGGAGCTCTTTAGAGCTATTTCAAACGTTTGATGATGTGAAACCCGTGGTTGGATTCCACAATCGCGGTGTGTTCACCCGGCTTTAATCCGAAAGCCGCCTTGTCAAACTGGGGCGCCATTTGTCCTTTTTGAAACCAGCCGAGCTGGCCTCCTCGTTTTCCAAACGGTCCATCCGACCATTCTGCGGCGACCTCGGAGAACGATTGGCCTGCATCGATCAGAGCGAGTGCTTGCTCGGCGCGGATCCGGGCGTCTTCCCGGGTGCGGTCGGACCGGGTTTTTTTCAGCCCCTCCCATTGAACCAAGATGTGTGCCAGAGCCAGTTCGACGACCTCCAGCCGTTCGATGATGTGGAAGCCAAAGGGGGTTTCGATAACTTCCGAACGGTCTCCCACCTCAAGGTCGAGCGTCGTCTGCTCGAAATGGGGATTCATGACACCTTTGGTGAACACACCCAGGTCGCCACCTCGTTTTCCTGACCCATCATCCGAATGGGTTTTGGCAAGTGATGCGAAATTGGCTCCGGCTTCTAATTCTCGGTGAATTCGTTCCACTTCAATTTTTGCATCGTTTCGATTTCGCTTGATCCTATCCGGTGCGCCTTTGGCGTCTGCGTAGGCGATCAAGATGTGGCGAGCACGAATGCGTGGGTTGGGGATTTCCGCGATTTGTTGGATTTCACGTGTGGGAGCGGCCTTGGGGCTTGCCGTGTCGGATTCCACAATTGCGGGCTCGGTGGCAGGCACAGCCGCCTCTTCCGTGTTGCACGCCATGGTCATCATTAGCAAGAGTGCACGTTTCATGATGACTGAATAACCGACCAGAATCCGGGAGTGTCTGATGCGACCTTTATTCCTTCAAATTCTATGTCTTTGGCTGGTTGGGACGAGTGCGGCCCAAGCCTCCTCGGACAGCCTTCCAGATCGTGTCGACCGTTGGATGCAAAGCGTAGTTTTACTCATCAATGGGCCGGGCTGGTGCTCGGGTGTGGTGATCGATGACAAAGGAACTGTGGCGACGGCCTATCACTGCGTGGCGTCTGGGTTGCGCACTGAAATTCGGACCCGAGATGGACAACGCGGTATCGCCAAAACCACAGCGACTCGGCCGAGAGATGACATTGCTCTGTTGAGTGTTCCTGAGTTGGCTGGGAAAGTCCCTGCCCTTTCGGTACGCAAGGAAGAGCCGAGGCAGGGGGAGCGGGTCTACGGTTTGGGACACCCCTTTGCTCCGTTTGCGGATCGGACACCGGCGATGGAAGGGATGCTCACTTGGAGTGTGTCTTCCGGGATTATCAGCAATGTGGGCCCCAGACTGATTCAAACGGATGCGGCCCTTAATCCTGGAAATTCTGGGGGTCCGGTAGTCGATGAGACCGGTCAAATTATTGGTATTACCTCCCGTAAATTGGGGGGGGATAATGTCGCTTTTCTCTCCAGTGCGGCCAATCTGGATCGATTGATCGAGTCTCCGAACGGTCCGTCATTGGTGGGTGGAACGGTGGGAATGGCCGTGTCCGCTGTATTCCACAATGATTCAGAAGCCTTTCCGGGTATTGGCCTGAGTTTGAACACGGCCGTTCGTGACACTCTGGTTTTGAATGCTGGAGTGATATTGAGCGGAGGGACGGTATCGGATGCCGTCCAGATGGGTTCCGTTTGGTCACCCGTTTGGGAGACCACTGCCGCTCTAAGGCAAAGCCTGGGTCGCGGGCACTTCAGTACGGCCCTCGAAATCGGGGCCGGTTTCTTGGGAAGCCGTTCCGTTTATCGCACCCAATACGATAAATCGTCTCGGCTTTGGAGAACGGGCACATCCACCCACATCGATCATCAATTCTTTGGCCGGTTTTTGATGGGAGGTACAGCCATCCGGGCGGCCATGGTTCCCAACCGAAAGAATAGCTTTGGGGGCGCCATCTATCTGCTTACCCTGGACTTTGGTCTGCCGACTCTTCTGGTGTATTAGCGATAGCGAATGCTGACGGGTGCGTGGTCGCTGAGACCCGCTTTACGGCTGATCCATCCGGCTTCTGCTCGCGCCGCAAGATCGGGCGTGGCCATGTGGTAGTCGAGTCGCCATCCCCGGTTCAACTCGCGAGCTCGGCCGCGGTTGGACCACCAGGAATACTCTTGAAGATCCGGATTGAGATCACGAAACACATCGCGCCAGCCCTGAGCGATCAGTCGATCCATCCATTCGCGCTCGTGAGGCAGGAATCCTGAGTTGTTTTTGTTCGCTTTCGGGTTGTGGATGTCGATTTCCCGGTGGGCAATGTTGAAATCGCCGCAGACCACCGTGGGCATATTTGCATCCAAGAGCGCTTGGGTTTGTTTTAGCCAGTGCTCTAGGAACTCATCTTTCATGGTTTGCCTGACCTCGCCTGAACTCCCTGATGGAATATAAAGACTGATCACCTTCACAGGGCCGATCCCGGGGGCATCGACTACCATCCAGCAACATCGCCCTTCTCGATCGGCCCACTCGAGCCCGGTTCCCTGTCCGGTTTCGAGTACGGGCAGTCGACTCCATGTGGCGACACCGGAGTATCCTTTCTTTTCGGCTTCTACTCGGATACCGCTCCACCCTCTTGGGGGTTTGTGTTCCTTTTCAAGTTGGTTTTCTTGAATCCGGAGTTCTTGCATCGCAAGGACATCACACTTTTCTTTAGGGCGCCAAGAGGTGAAGCCCTTCCGGGCGGCCGCTCGAATTCCATTCACATTCAGTGAGGTCAGGGTCCAAGTCACTCTTCTTCAACTCCTGTGGGGACAACGGGATTGTACCCACCGATGGCCTCGCCATCATCTGTTGTTGTGACACGAATTAAGCGGGCCTCGATATCGATGGATTGCCCAGGACGCAATCGTTCTATGGCCTGCCCGTCCGCTGTCACCTCTAGCAAACCTTGAGAGCATGCTACACGGTATAAGCGGGGCGTCTGGCCATGATAAATCGTTTGCCAAGAGGAATCTGCGCTGTCGCCGCCGGCGACATGAATCCACCCTGATTCAGACAGTCCGGGTAGCGGACGTTTTCTGGATCGATTGGGGTTGCCGCTGACAACCTTTACATGGGTAAACATGGAAGAAGGGTTGTCCGGATCTTCATCTGCGGCATCAGATTCTGCAATTCGAAGATCCGGTGCTTTGCCTTCGGAGCGTGGCTCCTGTGTGCTGCGTCCGCCTTCGACCAGTTCGACAGAAACGGGATCAGTGTCCTGGAAGGGAAAACCCTCGCCGAGAATCTGTACATCCAGGTCGACGCCCGACTCTAAAGACTCGAGCGCTTGTCGAACTCCTTCCGCAAGCGCGTCGCGCGTGCTCGTGTCGCTGACGTTGGCGTCATCGAGCGCATCAAGAACTTGGTCCACCACATCGGACCAGCGATCGTCTTCGGACATAAGAACTCCTGGTGGAGTGCCCTATCCCACTTGGTTCAATGCTGCGCCTCTAAGCCAAGCCTCTCCTCGCATCCGGTGCAGCAGTACAAATGCGAGAACAAAAAGTTCCAACGTAAATGCGCACCAGGCGCCTATCGCGCCGTATCCCAGCACGATGGCTCCCAAATACGCCACTGGGACTTTGATGAGCCACGCTGCTAACAGGGATACGACCATGACCCAACGTGTGTCTCCTGCACCGTTGAGGCCGCCTGAGATGCCCATGACCAGTGCATCAAAAATTTGGAATACTGCAGCGACTAAGAGAATGTTGGTGGCCACCAATGCCACGCCGGGTTCGGTGTCGAATGGCATGACGAGGAGTTCGGGTATGGCCATGAACACGACGCCCCAAGAAGCCATGATCCCAATGGCCAGTTTTATGGCTGAGACGATGACCGGTCGAGCGAGGTGAGACCGATTTGCGCCCACAAACTGCCCCACCAATACACCCGCTGCTTCGCTGACGGCGTGACCTGGCATAAAGCTGATTGAACAAATACGGACCACGATAATGTGGGCGGCCAGTTCGATGGGTCCGACGTGAGTGATCATCGCTGAAAACACCACAAAACTGCCCATTTCTAAGGCGTAGCGAATACCGATGGGTACGCCCATATTGAAGATGGCTTGTATGAGCTGTTTGTCGGAGCTGGACTGAACCGTTTTGAGTTTAGGGGCGACTTTGAAGCCCAAGTACACGACCTGGACGAACATGGCGCTGATGGTGGCGAGTGCAGCTCCCGCTACGCCGAGGACTGGAAAACCCCATAGGCCAAATATCAACAAGGGGTCCAGCGCAATGTTGATGCCGTTTCCAAGAAGGGTGGCTCTCATGGGTGTCTTGGTGTCACCGCACCCCTGAAAGTAGGCGGAAATTCCAATGTTGAGCAACACCAGAGGCGCACCCAGGATGCGAATACTGAAGAACCGGTCGCTGTGTTCGGCTACCTGTTCTGTCGCCCCCAAAAGATAAAACAGATCGGGTGGGGCGAGGCTCAATAGGGTCATAGCGACCCCGAGGGGTGCACCGATCCATATGGCTTGCCACCCGAGTTTTGCGGCAGTTTGAGCGTCGCCCGCTCCGGTACATTGGGACACCAGCACCCGGACTCCACCCATCAGCCCCGCTCCGAAACTTTGGGTGAAAAAGACAAGGATGGCGGCCAGGCCCACGGCGGCCAAAGGATGGGTGCCCAGGCGCGATACGAACAGGGTGTCCACCACGCTCATCGCGGTGTACGACAACATGGACACCATGATCGGCCAGGCTAAATCGAAAATCGCACGGACCGACGTCTCTTGTTTTTCCGCTGCGCTCATCAGGGTCCTCAACCGACGCTTTACTCTGCGGTCAAGAGCTTAGACTGTCAATCGGTTGGGTTACCCTCGAAACTCCGAGCGGCCAGATAGGCGTCCAAATCTTTCGCGCCTTCTTCTTCTTGGCCGAGTTCAAAGCGTAACAAACCTCGGTCGCGTCGGGCTTCGATGGCATCGGGAGTCAACAGGAGGAGTCGTTCCACGCATCGAAGGGCGCCAGCGAGATCGTTTCGGCGCAAATAGGAGCCTTTCAGGTTGTTGTTGATACGGCACAATATCTGACGGACAGAAACGGGCTTCAACCACCAACTGAATGGTGGCATGCGGTCCTCTGATCGGTCTGAAATCTTCGTGAACCACTGTTCCAGTTGTTCGACTCGTAAAATACGACCACTATTGAAGGGGTCGATGAAGAATCGAGGCAGCGCGCCTTGGGGTGAGACCAAGAAGTGCGTGGGGAAACCGATGCCGTGCAATTGGATGCCGGCCCGCTCAGCAGCGACCATCGTGATCACGCTCAGAAGAATCGGAAGGCCCTTTTTCTGTTCTATGACGGCATCGAGCATGGAGTTGTCAGGGTGATCGAAGTCGTCGTCATCCCCCCTGAAGCCCAGACTCTCGAATAGGTGGTGATTCAGTCGTGCAATGGACTCCACGAGATCTGTCTCTTCAGGTATAAAGAGCCCCTGACAAATGGCGTCCATGTCCGCCATGATGGGTGAGATGTCGGTCAACCCTCGCTCTTCAGCACAGATCCACGCGGCCGCTTCCAGCAGAGGAATGTGGTCGGTATGCGCAGTGATCAAAGAGACAAATTCCGCACGGGCGGTATCTCTTTCAGCACATGCTTTGGGGAGGGTGTGGGTGGGGGTAAGCATGAGAAGCCTCAACTAAGACGTAGCCAGGCAGCAACATTGGTGCACGTTGTGGTAAGCATAAGGCTATGACTTGGATTCCCTATAATGGACAGCAGTACCTTGATTTTCCAGCATTAGAAAGTTGGCTTAAGAGTCTCTCGGATGCGCATTCAGACTGGGTCCGGTGCTCAGAAATCGGCCGGAGTCGTCACGACCGCCCCATCATATTGGTCACGGTGGGGGATCACTCGGGGCCAGTCTCTAAGCGGCCGGCCTTGTGGTTGGATGGTGGTACACACGCGTCGGAGTGGACGGGTGTCATGGCCTGTCTTCACACCCTTTCTCGGTGGGTTGAGCGTCTGGCTTCCAAGGATGAGTCCACTCTAAAGCTGTTTCGTGAGCGTACAGCCTATGTGGTTCCGTGCATTAGCCCCGACGGGTTTCAGGCATTGTGTGAAGGGTCTCCGTTTCTTCGTTCGAGCCTTCGTCCTCCCGCTCCCGGTGTTCACCCCACAGGCCTTCGACCGTCTGATCTGACCGGAGATGGGACCATTCGATGGATGCGTTGGAAACACCCTGCCGGTCCGTGGGTGGCAGATCCGGACTGTCCCATGTGGATGAGGCATCGGACGTTGTCGGACAGCGCTGATGACGCCTATTTCTTTTGTGATGAGGGGACCTTTGTCCATTGGGATGGTGTGGCCTGGTCGGATGCTCCTCGGGAATTTGGTCTCGATCTCAATCGCAATTTTCCGGGCAACTGGGAACCGTTTGGCATGTTTGGCATGGATGGCGGGATGTATCCCCTCAGTGAGCCTGAAAGTCGAGCTGTGGTTGATGCGGTGGCGGCGCGACCCAATGTGGCTGTTGCGTTGACCAATCACACGTACACCGGATGCATTCTGACGCAGCCTTACCGTGACCCCAGTCCCCTCTCGACTGGGGATATCGATTTGTTTGAATCGCTGGCCTCGAGTGCTGTTGAAGGGACGGGCTACAAAGTCATCAAGACCCATCCCGACTTTGTTTACGATCCCAAGAAGGCGATTGTGGGCGTGTGGAGTGACACGCTCTCCACCACTTTTGGAATTCCCGGCTACACCTTAGAATTGTGGAACCCCTATGGCTTCGCCGGGGTCGAAATCGAGAAGCCTGCTGAGTTTTTCCGGAAGCCTGATCCCGAGATTATCAAGACGCTCGTGTCCGCTTTCTCGTCGGATCCGGACATGATCTCGGAGTGGACAGCTATTGAGCATCCTCAGTTGGGACCGGTCGAAGTGGGGGGACTCGACTATATGAAAACGGTTCGCAATCCGCCTCCAGCGCTGCTGCCAGCCGAGGTGGCCCGCGGTGCCACCGTCGCGGATCGGATGTTGGCTTCGACGCCCCAATTGCGGGTTGAACTCAGTAAGCGAGAAGAAGGGGGCGTGATCATCTTAGATGCGTTGGTAGAGAACCTTGGGTTCTTACCCACATCGGCATCGGCATTCGCGGAGACTGCTGACTTGGTGGTACCGATACGAGTGGACCTTCAGTTGCCTGAAGGGGTTGATTTGTTGGATGGAGACGCCACTCAGACTCTGGGCCAATTGGATGGATGGGGAAGTTTACAAGTGGGTCCATCACGGCATGCCATCTATCCGGGGCTGGGTCCTCGAGGTCCACGAGCTCGAGCGCGCTGGGTACTCCGAGGCGCTGGGGACGTATCGGTCACATGGTTTTCAGCGAGAGCGGGTTCGGGCGAAGTGCAGTTGACCGTTTAAGTTCGGGTTCTTCGTTCGATATTAGTGTGTTTCAATCGGGGTTTTGGCCACGATCATTTGCTCTAACTTGTCGCCTGTGACGGTGTACGGGACGTTGCAGAAGTGGCAGATGACCTCCGCCTGTCCATCTTCGTTCAGCATGGCTGTGAGTTCTTCGACGGGCAGACTTAAAAGGATGGCTTCTACTCGCTCCGGTCCACAGGAGCAGCGCCATGTGACGTCGATTCGTTCGAGAATGTTGAGGTCGACGCCCTGGATGCTTCCATCATTGACTGCTTTCACGATTTCTGCGGCCGACATGTCCCGCACTGGATCGAATGTGACTACAAATTCGGCGCTCGCTTCGAGTTCGGCAACCTCTTTGGCGGGAAGACGCTCAATAAGGATTCCGACAGCGTGCTCAATAGAGCCATCGGCTGCTATCCGGACCTGGATGTTGAGGATGTTGTCGACTTGAGCAGACGTACCAATATGGCGATTGAGGGCCTCAATGATGGACTCTTTTTCTATCGAGGTGACCCCTCGGTACAATTCCTTCCCGGGGAGCGACTTGATGGCGAGAAACATACCGTCCAGACCGGTTTGATCAGACAGAAAAACGGTCTCAGGTGTAAATCGTGCCCGAATGCCTCCGTTGGCATCGACATCGGCAATAAAGGCGCATTGTGGTCTGCTGCATTGCATTTGTAGGCTGACGCGCTCCTCCCCTTTGATTTGGCCAGCCATAAATACGCTTGCGACGACCGCTTCGGAGGCGAGATGGACGGCATCTTTTTTCAGTTTGTGGAATTGGCGAGTTTGCTCAGCCACACCGGTGACATCGATGGCGAATATGCGTGCGACTCCATCGCCCAAGATGCCCCGAACTAATCGGTCTGCCATACTGTTTCTCCTCGGGTCGCGGTCCTATCTTCATTGTGCCCTGTTGACACACGGAAGGACAAACAAGGTGGAGACCGGATACCCTTTACGTGCAGATTTTGTTTTCTTGGCTGAGGTTTAGCGATGTTTCATACCCGACCCTTTCGAGCGTTGCTGTTCAGCGTGGGCGTGCTGGTAGCGGTGGAAGGTGTGATTCGGATGTCTGTCCCGGAGTCGGACGTGCTCTTCTCTTGGGAGCAATCGGATGGACTTATCGGGGTTTTGGGTGATGGCGTCTATGTTCGCGAGTCGCGTCAACATCGAGGTCAAGATGGTCCGTATTCGTTTACGATTCAGACCAATTCTTTGGGTGTGCGAGATACCGTGGAGCACGAATACCCAAAGCCGGCGAACACGGACCGCTATTTGGCTCTAGGGGACTCCTGGATATTTGGTACGTCGGTCGACCAAGGGTCCACCATACCGGAGCGATTGGAGACGGTTCTCAAGGCGAAGACAGGGCGAGACACGGTGGTCGTAAACGCGGGGATCCCTGGGGGCTCCGCTTTTGAAGCTCTGGTTCGGTGGACTGAATTCCGAGATCGATATGAGTGGACTGGCCTGATTATCGGCATCCCTCACAATGTGGGTCGGCAAGGTGAGTTGGCGGCGGCACGAGAACAACTCTTTCATCCAACTCAGGGGGCGCCTTACATCAACGTTCGCATGTATTTGCTTCTCCGCTGGTGGATAGCACCGTACACGCGGCCCCGGTATGCCCCCTCTGCCCCCCCTAATGATCAGGGAATGCTGGATGATATTTCGGAGATTGTTCGACAGGCTGGGGAACGGAACATGTCTGTCACTGTCATTGAAGACCCGGGTCATATGAAAGATGCGGTTGGGCGGGTGCGTCGCTTGGAACCGCGATGGCGAAAAGCGTTGGAGCCTTTGGGTGCTGTTTTTGCTGGTCATGCTTTGAATACACGGGACTGTTGGGGTTTTGAGGACCTGGGACATCCGGGTGAGTCGGGTGCTCACGCGATGGCTCATGTGGTCGCGAGTGTCATGGTGTCTGGGGAGAGTGCTGATGGGCTTCAGACGATGCCGACTTGTGCTTCCGTGCAAGGGGCGGGCCCTGGAAAAACAGCTGATGTGGACACCCTTGAATGAGCAGTAAATGGGAACGGGTGTTGTCGGCAGCTCCATTGGGTTTGCCGCTGCTTGTGCTCATGGCCATTTTGACCCAGCATTTTGCCTGGCTTGACCTGCACACTGCCGTCGAAACATGGGATGACGACGCGGGGCTCTTCAGGTTGGCGATGTGTCTTCAAGAAGGCGCGGTTGGGTCCGGCGAGCCCTGTGCTGTGGGTGCGCCCTATCCTCCGCTTGTGCCTTGGGTCACGAGTTTGTTCTTCAAGGGGGCGGGTGGTGCAGATCTTCGGATTGCACTGTTTAGTTTGTGGCCATTTTTACTGTTGTTCTGTGGTGCGCTCTATATCGGGATGCGACGAGCGGTGTCGCCGATGGCAGGGCTGGCGGCCATGGCGTTGGGGCCGGTCGTGATTTGGTCGCTTCATATTCGAGGGAAGTACTATACAGAGGTACCGCTTGCGGCTTTGGGGCTGGCTGCCGTGGTGGCCCTGGCGGCATCCGATAATTTTCGAAACCGTCTGGCGAGTTTGACGTTCGGCTTGTTTTTGGGTCTTGGATTGTTGACCAAGTGGTCCTTCGCGTTTTTCTTAGGTCCTGTTGCTGCTGTCGCCATTGCGATGCTGCTGGGGCGGACTTTTCAGTCGATCAAATGGGGTGTTTTGTCCGCTGTAGTCAGTATTTTGGTGCCACTTGTGGTGCTTGCAGGGGCGGCAGGTTGGGTTCAGTATGGCCTCACCATTGGCTTTTGGACGGCCCTCAGCTTGGTGGCTGTATTGGCGCTACTGTTGAGGTTTCGGCCTCAGATCTTCGTGTCGAATTCGGGGTCACGCATGCTCAACGCGGGTTTGTGTGTGGCGATCTGTGTGCTCATTTCGGGCCCTTGGTATTGGACTTATTTGCCGACGATGCAGGAATTTTTAGCGGCTAATATGGCGCAGAAATTTCATGGCGACCCCGTGAGCGGTTTGGTGGGTTGGCCATTTTATCCGGCCGTTCTATTCACGCGTATGATGTCCACACCGCTTCTGGTTTTTGCTCTACTGGGTGGGGTGGTGTCTTTCCGTAAGGACTGCCCGAGTGTGGTGCGGTGGTCGCTGCTGGGGTTGATCTCAGGAACGCTGATTTTGGGCGTTTTGCCTTATCGATCCGGTCGCTATCTCGTGGCCGGATTGGGCTTGCTTGTTCCCATCATAATTTGGGCGATGGCCTTTTGGCCGACAGTCCGGCGGGTCGCTCTGACATCGGCTTTAGTGCTGGGTTTGGCTCATCAGATCAGTTGGATTCCCATGGCTGTTGGGGGTTCTTCGGTGCCTCATCATTGGTCTGTATTTACGCTGCCAGAACCCGACCTCATGGGAAATACCCGTCATGGGATCTATGCGGCTTACCAAGACCTTCTCAGACCACGCTGGCGTTTTTTACCTGTGGCCAACCCGCCGATTCATGGCCGGGCGCTGTCGGAGTGGGTGGCGCGAACTGTACGCCGATATGGGGGGCAGGTACCCAGTCTGACGGTTGTGGTGGATGCAGGCCAACGGCTTAATCTCAATGCGATGGCGACCCACCTCGCATCGACTTTACCCTTGCCCACGACAAAGGTCATCGCAGCCGATGGTGGACTCAGTCGTCAGCGATTGCAGGTTTGGGCTGCTCGAGCCAAGCGACCGCGAGATCAGCCCGCGACAGCTTTGGGGCCAGCCGTCCCTCGCCAGCTTTTCGTGGTTTGGGTGTCTCCCCCCAGTATACCGATGTCAGCCAAAGAGCTGGCTGCGCTGAAGGGGCAGAGATTTAGTCCTGTGGCTCATACCGGTCGCGTGTCCGGATTTGAGCCGGTTCAGGTCAGCCTATGGATGGCCAATCAACCATGAGAGTGATTGCCCTTCACGGGTTTACGGGATCCGCTAAGGATTTTGAACCCTTGGTGGAACGGTTGTCTGTCCACGTCCACGCTTTGGACCTTGTGGGGCATGGCGACGCTCCTGCTCCGGAACGATGCGAGCCATACCGGATGGGGATGCAGATCGGGCGGCTGGCTGAACAGATTCCTGATGAGCCGATTGTGTTGCTCGGCTATTCCATTGGTGGGCGTGTAGCGCTTCGTTTATGGCCATTATTGAGAGACCGCCTGAAGGGTTTGGTGTTGATTGCGACCACGCCTGGGTTGACCGATCCGGTTGAGCGTACGGAGCGGATTGCTCAAGATTTGGCCTTGGCTGCACAGATTGAAACCCGGGGAGTGGGGTGGTTCTCCGAATACTGGTCCGAGCAGTCCATCATTCAGAGTCAGAAGCACATCGCTCCGGAGATTCGTGAGGCGATGGGGCAACGGCGTCTGGCGAATCGTTCTGTGGGGCTTGCCAATACTTTACGGTCTTTGGGTCAAGGTGCGGTTGATCCCGTGTGGTCGACCTTGTCTGGCCTATCGGTGCCAACCCTCCTACTTACTGGGGCCCAGGACCGGAAATACACCGATATTGCGAGCGCCATGGCTCAGCGGATTCCCAACGCGACTCATCAGATCGTAGATGATGCCGGTCATTGTGTTCATTTAGAAGCGCTGGATGTCGCGGCTGTGGCGATTCAAGAGTTCTTGGACTCGCTCAACGAATAAATGTCCAGGTGGTGTCGGTAGAGCTTGAGGGATCAAATGTGTATCCCTCTTCATTAAAATCTTTGAGCGCATTTGGATCTGCGATGCGATGAGCGATGATGTGTCTTGCCATCATTCCGCGGGCTTTTTTAGCGAGGAAGCTAATCATCTTGGCCTTCCCATCTCGCATTTCTTTGAACGCAGGAGTGATGACTTGTCCTGGAAGTGCATCGGTTTGAATCGACTTGAAGTATTCGTTCGAGGCCAAATTGATGATGCTTTGGTCAGCGTGGTCCGACAGCCATTCATTGATTTGAGACGTGATTCTTGAGCCCCAGAATTGATACAGGTTGGTTCCTCTGTCTGTGGATAGACGGGTGCCCATCTCAAGTCTGTAGGGTTGAATGAGGTCAAGGGGCCTCAAAATACCGTATAGACCCGAAAGGATGGCGAGGTGGTTTTGGGCCCATTTTAGATCGGCATCTGACAGCGTATGAGCGTCCAGTCCGGCGTATGTGTCTCCATTGAACATCAGGGCTGCTGGTTTCGCATTGGCTTCGGTGAAGGGTGTGGAGAAGTCTTGAAAGCGTCCGTGGTTAAGGGTGGCCAGTTTCTCCGAAATTCCCATCAAATCCTGGAGGTCTGCAGGTTTGAGCTTTCGAGTGGTCTTGATCAGCTGTTGAGTGTCGCCGAGCAGGTTGGGCTGGGTCGGTGTCAAATGCCGATCGAGGCTGTCGGTGTTGAGCTTTTTTGCGGGCGATACGACTGCAATCATGTGGGCCTCCACAGCGTGGATAACCCCTCTACTCTTCTTCTGGGAGCTTCCTTTGGCGACGAGCCAGTCTGATCAGACTTAAGAGCGCGTCGAGAGTGAGCATTCCGAGGAAGCCTCCGACCATTAATCCGCTCATCCACCATAGTGGGGAAAGAGGGACTCCATCGGACCGTCGGTCGCGGCCGATGGAGATCAGACTGATGGGTTCAGAGCTTGTACGCAAAGCGGGTGTGCCTTGGCTCATGTCTCCGGGGCAGACCATTCGTTTTTCACCCCAACTCACGAGAACACTGTCTTTTTGTTTGGTGAATTCGACAGGTTGCACGTCGGCTGGTGGGCTCAGTTGACCCATGCAGGCAATCTCTGTCCCGTTCAGCGTGGCGGAGGATGGTTTGTCGGGAGATAGCCAGACCCAAAGGCCTTTTTCTCGGCTGGCTGCGAGGCTGATACCCACGGTGCCAGAGAGTTGGGGTCGAAAATACAGTTGCTCTGCTTCTGTGACCGAACGCCATAGAGTATGGGGCCCGACTCGCCACACGCTATTGCCGATTCGCGGTGGTCCGTCTGTGGGGCTTAGGGCTTCTCCGTTGATACGCTCCCAATCGGGAGGGGTGGATGTGGCGCGCTCTTTCTCGATGTGGTTTAGGGCGACGAAGGATCCGCCCAGTGAGGCCGCAGCGATAAACACCCGATGAAAGCGGAGTCTCAAATTGCATCCCCAATAAGCGAAGGTTCTTTCAGGGTGGGTATGGTGGCACCCGTTCCCTTTTTGTTGAGCTTACGGCCCCGTAACCAAGGCCGCAATTTCTGTGCCAGAGCATAGCTTAGAATTCGATGCCCTCGTTTGGTCAGCGTGGCATTTTCAGCAAAGAGTTCAGCTTGTTTTCGTCCGCTATCTGCGAATAGCTTGGGTCCATCCACTATGGGTACGCCGTGCCGAACGGCCACATGATTCAGAGCTTCACGGTAGAGGAGGACGCGGTCATCGATGTGAGAGGCCATGAGATCGGCCGGAACAGGGAGCATGACGAAAACGATGTCCGCTTGGTTCTTTAGCGTGTCTTCAACCAACCTGTTGAGGTGTTGAGCATAGGTATTTGTGCCCACACGAGGTCTTCCCTGCGGGTTGATATTCTGGCCTTGTATAAAAGCGTTCTGGCGTCGTTGGGCGGTCGGCCCCGTGTGAATTCGCAGCCAGTAGTCCAACACCCGAAACACAGCGCTTTCCTTTAGGCTGTGACTGACTTCAATGGGGCTTTTGAATCGAGAAATGACGTCCTTGTCAACGTAGGGTGCGACATCCATCTCGTGAGCAGGACCTGCGATAATCAGAAGATTGGGGACCAAGGACCATCCCCGCATATCCATCAAGTTGCGAGTTTGATCGATCGTGTATTCGGGTACCGCCAAAAGAATGGTCTCAACGCCTACTCGGTTTCCTCCCAGAATGTTGATGGCGTCGACAGAGTAGGTTTCAGACCGTTTGACACCGCGACCAAAAGCGGTGTCTCCTCCGACACTGATCACGCGACGAATGCCGCTGGAGGGATTCTTTTCCAGTTCAGGTCCGCGGGCACCCATACTGTTGACTTCGATGCGTTGATCCTGAACGTCCACGTCGCCGGGGGGCATTTCCCACAGCAGGTGAGGGTGTCCGACACCTTGGCTTGATGGCGTAGAAGGGTCCCCTGTCAGTTGGACCAGCATGACTTCGGCCGTGCGCTCTATGCCCCACAGTACACAGGCAGCGAAACCCAAGCTCAACGCCAGGGTTCGAACCAGATGGGCTGAAATTGGCAGGTTGAACCTCACGGCAACCCTCTATCCATATGTGTTGATGGCTGGCGAGCTAACTTAAATGATGATATATCAACAACATTGTCACTAAGGAGACATTGAGATAATATAAAAACATGACTGATAATATATCGTCATATCTCGCACTCAATGTTCGCCAATTGCGTTCTGCAAGGCAGTTGAGTCAAGTCCAGCTCGCCCAATTGGCTGGCATACCCCGCCCAACATTGGCCCACCTGGAATCGGGTGTGGCCAATCCCACCCTGTCTGTTTTGATGCGTCTGGCGAGCGCACTTCAGGTGTTGATTGAAGAGTTGGTGGCCCCGCCCCGCTCTTTGATCAAACACTTCAAGGCAGATGAACTCCCACACCGTCAGCGGGGAGCTGCTAGTGTTCGAAAATTGCTTCCAAACCCTTTGGGGGGTTTGGATGTGGAACGCATGGAGCTCCCCGTTGGCGCCGATTTTGTGGGGATTCCTCACATGCGTGGTTCACGGAAATATGTGGTGTGTGAGCGCGGTGAGATGACCCTGAGCTTTGATGGAGACCGGTACACGATGGCAGAAGGCGATCTTCTTGTGTTTCGGGGTGATCAACGCCACAGTTACACCAATGTAGGGGCGGGTTCGGCCGTTGCATTCGGAATTGTGACCCTGGCTCCCGTTCCGGAGTGACGATCGTAGTCGCGCATGTCGAGCCGACTGTGTATGCTTTTTCGGTTCAGGCGCTGGAGATAAACGATGCAGTTTCGGTCAGAGTGCGTTCGGCAATTTGTGGGTGAAAGCACGCTCTTTGCTGTCACGAAGGCTTTCATAGCGCGATACCAGTCCAGTGTGGACTGCCGTGTGGCTGCTTTCTCACGCTGGGTCGGGCCGAGGGCTCACGAGGTTTCATAAAAATGATTTGGTTTACAGTGCTCGCATCCGGCCTTTCCTTCGCTGCGAAGATGGGCACCCAGATCGATACTGTGGAGACCCGTTGGCTGGGTGGACGAATCGTCCATGAACATATGCTTGTTGAAGGCCTCCCGGTTGAAGGGCCACCGGCAGTGATCATGATGGACCGTGCCGGTGATGTACGTCGCCGCTTACGCGAGACCCCTTCGGTTTTGATCGATAGTTTTGACCCCGTGGTGTCCGCGGAAACTGCGGCTGAAGAGGTCATGGCTGGGTGGCTTACATGGCCTCGCGATCGTGGAACACTTGTGGTGTTCCCCGGTGGACATCGAGCCCGTTTAGCATGGCGTTTTCAAGTGGCGGCGGCCGATTCCATCTGGAGGGTATGGGTCGATGCAGATGATGGAACCGTTTTTCATGCGGAGGTGGACAGTTGGACCGCCGATACTTGGGTCTATGATCCAAATTCCGTTCAAGCCGATATCGGAACTCATGAGCTTCTTGGGCTCGAGACATCCGGGCATCTTGAAGGGGAGTATGTTTTCGCGACCAGTTGCGTGGATTGGTTGATCGATCCGCGACCCTTTGGAGAGCGGATTTGTTTGGATTGGGAACATACGTCCAAGGCAAATCCACTCGGCGACCATTTTCATTCGCCAAAAGAAGGCATGACTTCCGACCCTTTTACTGAGGGTCAAGTCTATGTCTATGTGGACCGAATTGCCCGATGGGCGATTTCGAATTTTGGACTTTGGCTAGGCGAACCCATTCAGGTGTTCACCAACTTTCCGCTCACCAATGCTTTTTTTGGCGATTTCGATGGTGACGGCGATCGAGACTTAAGTTTCGGCATCAGCGATGATGGCTACAATTTTGGCTACGACACCGACGTCATTTACCACGAGTTTGGTCATGCGTTGGTTCGGAAGTTGGCTGGGAGCATGTGGATGCAGGCGGACTCTCTCGGCGTCGATTGGACGCCTGGAGCGCTGAATGAAGGCATGGCAGATACGTTTGCCATGATCCAAAACCCGGACCCCATATTGGCCGAATCGCTCAGTCGATCCGATCGGTGGGATAAAGGAATTCGCGACCTGTCTGTTCCGCGCACCTGTCCGGGTGATCTCCAGTCGCAAGTGCATCGAAGTGGGCGCATATGGGGCTCCACTGTTTGGCGTATGATTGAGCACCCGGACGTCGGCCCAGACCTCGTAGCCGATATTATGGTGGCTGCCGTCTCGACCTGGTCGAACGGAACCAACTGGCCCGATGCGGCGGAGTCCGTTTTGATGGTCACGGAGGACCTGCTCGCCGATGACCTTATCGGACCGGCATCAGCAGAAGCCATCACCATCATCATCAAATCCAGCGGAATGTTGGAATGCGAGCGCATTATCGATTTGGAACAAACCGATAATATGCGTCTCACTCTTATCAATTACGGCTTTCGTGGAGACTATGAGCGCGTTCCGGGCGGTGTTCAGTTCAAGCATCGGGTGGACCCTTCGGTCGACCACTTGAGATTGAGAATCGATAATTTCACCGGTTTTGATCGGGGGACGGGTTTGGCTGTTTATCTACGGATCGATTCGCCGGTGGAACATGAGGCGACCCGAGTGGAAGGAATCGGCCTGCATCATGCGATCCCCGTGTACTTTGATGCCGTACTGGAGATCGATTCAGAATCGGCTGAGATTCGCATTGATAGTGACACATTACCCGGCTTTGAACCGGGTGTTGTGGTCTATGGCTCTGTAGCATCGGTCAACATCGATCGGGATCCTTTGGATGTCGTATATCTCTCGGTCATTTTGAGTGCCGATGCCGTGCTGGAAACAGGCAAACTGGACGTGGATCAAGACGTTGGAGGAGGATGTTCCACAGGTGCGATGCGCCTCGCGCCGAAGACTCAGGCTTGGCTGTATTTTTGTCTATTTGTAATGGCAGCACGGCGGCGCAGCGGCCGACATTAACGCTGATAAGCCGCGTCCATTCTACTCTTCAGGGGATCAGGTCTATACTGATACTGGGTAGAATAACGATTGGTTCAGTACAATTGTAGAAATAGAGACCCGTGCTGTATGGATTCACAACAACTCATGTTCGCTCTCCAAAGCCCCGTTGGGCTGAGGTTTGGTGCGACGATTCAGGTAGATTCTGAACGGGTCACTTTCGAAATGGACCTGAAAATTCCCAAGGGAACGGAATGCCCTTTTCGAATGGAACTCTCGGGTTCAGAACACACCGTCATGGGTGTTGTGCGAATAGAGAAGTTGCTTCCAAAGCGGGGTGGAGATGCGCCTCGCTACATTGCGCGGATCATTGAGATGCCGTCAGCCGACCGCTTAGCCTTTGATGGCTGGCGTCGAGATTTGGCCACAGGCGGGGTGTCGAGAAGATTAGAGCGCGACCCCGAAGCCCTCAAAGAGCAGATGTCCAGTCAGATGATGAGTGGGCTTTCGGAGCACGAATCGAAAGCAGTTTTGGACCGTATGAACAGCAGGCGGGCCAATTACAAACGTACAGAGGAAGCTCCTGTAGTCGACTTTGGCCTGGCGGAAGAGTCCGAAGTTATAGACAAAGAAGAGCGAGGAAAAATTCGCGAGCAACTGCGTTCTGTGAAGGAGCAATCTGCTTCTGAAGAGCAGTCTTCAGAGCCAAAGGCAGACAAGTTGGAATTGTCGGATTCTGGCTTTGCGGCCATCGACTTGGATATTCAGTCCGAGGAAGCCGACCCATTGCCCACACCTGAACCGACTGTGGAGCTGGATCTCCCTGATGATGGGGAAGATGAGGAGGCGCCGTCGCCGTCCTGGATGCCGCCAACCCAGGTAAAACCCCCTCCAGTCCAAATGGATCCACCCGCAGAGGAAGCCGTCCCTCCGTCTCCACCGCTGATCGTTGTCAATGCCGACGCTCAGCCCATTGAGCTGACCATAATTTATCTGTCGGATGAGTCCTTTATTAGCGATTACGAACGGACCCTTCACACCAGCGCGATAACGTTGGACCATCCCGACTTGAAGGAGTTGTACAAGCCGGTCAATGTCAAGCTCCAATTGGCCAGCGGAGAGTCCGTCGAGACCATCGGACATATGGTGGCGGAGACTCCCCAGGGCATGGCCATAGCGATGGAGTTGGGACCAGAAGATCGCGCTTTACTAAAGCGTTCAGCAGGCCGATAACTCCGGTTATCGCACGCCCCATATCCGAAGTATGCGGCGAAGATCGGGTTGGGGCCCGATCGGGTAAATCGCTGCGTCTGGCTGTGGGTGTCCGCTGGAGACCATGGTCGCCCGAAGATCCATGGGCGACATGGGTTCGCCGCGTTGCTCGATCATGACTCCATTTACAGCTGCAGCGATGGCAGCGATCATGGGCGAAGCACCGCTGGTTCCACCAAAATAGGCGGTGTATGCCTGGCGTCCATCCTCATCTGGGTAGAAAAGGTCCGTGAAGCGTGGAGCACCATCCGAGGCGGAGGCGGTAATGATGTTGTCGAACCATGCTTGGACGTCGATACGATCGCCGTAGCAGCTCCCGTTTGGATACCAAGTTCGGGGCTCGTATCCACTCAATGGTGAGGCACCACCTCCAACAATTATCGCTCCGCTGTCCCGCTCCTGCCGATCAAACCACCCGTCCCACATGGGGTCGTCAAGATCGCACGCTCCATTTCCTGCGGGCTCAATGACGACGATTCCTTTGGCCACCGCCATCGATATGGCATCGAATTCCGCAGGACTGACTTCAACCGGCGTGAAGATATCGCCCACCCAGCCCTGTTGTTCGATCAACAGCACATCACCCGCCACCATTTCTGAGCTTGCTAGGTTGATGGCATCGGCCACGCTGTAAGTGTCTTCGTCCATAAATGGAGAGACCATGATGAAGCTGGCTCCAGGGATCATGCCGAGGACGCCGAAACCCATGTCCGGTGGAGCCAATATGCCCAGCACACCATTTCCATGGGAGATGTACCAGCCGGACTCGAAACCCAGACTCAAAATATCCAATTGGTGAAACATCTCATGCGCTGGATCGAAGCCATACTCGATATCCGCGACGCTAATCAGTGCACCGTCTGCCCCGACCCAACCCCCGGCAATGTCGAAACCCATACCCTCTGAGCCGGGCCCCAAGTGTTCCTGGTCGTGGACGAACGATGGGGTCTCTGGCGGAATATCGAAGGGGGGCGGAGCCGCTTTGGGGGCCAAATACGCGGTTTCGACTCGGGGATCGCGGAGTAGAGCATTTCCTCTGGCTATGGCGTCATCAGCTTCGATTCTTAAATAGAGGCTTAGATCGGCGATATGCAGGCTTGGGTCGATGATCTGACGTTCGGCTATAAGCGTGCTTCGTGGCCGACTAAAGAGAGGCTTTGCGCCGTCCAATAGCGCGTGCAAGGGGTCGCTCGCCTTCCCGTTGAATCGTCCTTGCTTAAATGCGAGATTCTGGCCTTCGGCCAATTTGACCACGAGCCTGTTTGAGTCTCGACCCATTTGCGGGGTGATTTGCGCCTTTCGCGCTGGTGGAGCTCGATGCGGAGCGGCCAGTGAAACACCGAGAAGTAGGGTTAGCAGCGCCACCATCGCCCCTCCCGGAATTCGACTTTTGTGGGTCCCTCGACAGGATGTTGCGCGGGGTAGCTGGGGTCTCCCGGTAAAACAACCGTCCATTGGCCATCAGAGACATTCAATCTCGGCATGATGGGCCGGACTTCCCTGGAAAGGGCAGACTCCATGAGCTGAGTACCTGATTCACATTCAGACAATTCGCAGAGGGTCAGGTAGGTCGGTGGTGCAAGAAAGAATAGGCCGGCTTCGGCTTCTTTGACGGCTTCCGTGGGTTTTATCCATCGGTGCTCTACGGTTTCTCGCTCATCGCATTGAGCCTGATCGGCCTCGTCGGGGCGAAGCAAGGCAATGAAAAAGCGTGTGTCGTAACGCTTGGGCTCATTTTCAGGGGTGATCCACCAGCTCCAAAAGGCCAGTCTTCCAAGATCAGCAACGAGTTCGGGCGCTTTGGATAGGTCGGCCGTTCGCGCATTGAGTGCTTGGCGGAATTCCGTGCTAGCGTCTCCGTCTCCCAACCAAACGCCTGCTTCTTCGAACGTTTCTCGAATCGCGGCGACGCCGAAAGCTTTGTCGGCACTGGCCAAACCCAGAGCATCGCCTCGGACCTGCGTTGAGGAATCCGCAGGATCGACTCGCCCACCGGGGAACACCCAGGCGTTGGGGAAAAAACCTGAACGACCGGACCGTTTCAACATCAAGACTTCTGGGCCTTCGAAACCGTCTCGTAGAATGATGACGGTGGCAGCGGGGCGTGCGTCGGTGGGCATGGGTCCTCTCCGGATCACTGTAGCCTGCTTGGAGCGTGTTCACCTCCGTCGAAAAACAACCAGGTCTCGGGAATCACTGGCTGTCCACCGTCCGACTTCTTGGAATGACTCCTGCTGTGCCTCGACAATCCTTGGTGCAGGCGGCATCGTGGCCGGATCCGTATGATTCGCTCGCATCGTGGCTTCAATTTGAGCACTCGAAGGCCATGGCTCTCCAGTCGGTCCCACCCACAGAAAAGCATCCATTTCGTGAAACATTTCGAATGTCCCGTGTGGATCCATGACCACTCCGCGAGCGGGCGTTCCAGGCCATCGCTCTCGAGTCAGCAAGAGTAAAAACCCTTCAAAGAGAAGCCTGTCGCCAGAGAGGACAGCGATGTGTTTGGGAGATTCGGTCGACTCCGAGAGTGCAGATAGAGCCGGTTCGATATCGACGTCCAATGCGATGGGGGGTCGAGCGACAGTATGACGGGGGCTCACCCAGGCTTCAGGCAGCCAGGGTCCGCCCGGTGCGAGTCCCAAACCGACGCTGGAAAAGGACCATAGTCCACCCGCGACACCCACTAAAGCGAGACGGGGTCGAAGTGAAGCCAATACGGCCAGGGGTCCCAGGATGGGGAGCGTATAGAACACCTGGTTTTTACTGATAAAAGTGAAGAAGGCGACTCCACCCAGGACAGAAGCCATCAAGATGGTTCTGGCTTGACTTCGTCGTCCCAACAATCCACAAAGAAGTACAAATCCCAAGATGGGACCGGCCTGCGAGTCGATGAGTGTCAGCGGATAGTACGCCCACTCGATCAATGCGGGAGCCTCGGTCAATGCGCCAGTGCTATCAATTTCTCCGGTTGTGGCTTGGCTAAGAATCTCCCCGCTGTGCCTCAGAAAAAATTCACGGTAGTACGCTGCTGTGAGCAGCAACGTCAGCGCGGCGGCTTGGCAAAGGTTGATGAGCCCTCGTCGGCTGACCGAAATCAATAAAGGAATGAGGGCGGGCAATAGAAAGAAAGCCACGCTGAGGCGGTCCATCATGAGCCCCAACCCAAAGCATGCGCCAAAAAGCCAAACTGCACGTTGTTTTTCGAGTCCCTGACTCGAGATCAATGCAGCGAGCCCTGCTGCAGTCCAGGCGATTGCGGCCAGGTTGGGTTCAAAACGGACCAGCGTTCCAAAAACGCCTGGACACAAGCACACCAGGAGGACTCCCCATCGGCCACCCAACCTGCGTGTCATGTGATTGACGGCGATGATCAAAACGCCCAGATGGATGAGATTACCGAGAATCATGGCGAGTCGAGTCGGACCCAAAATCGCCATAAATGGCCATGGTGCGGCGTACAGCCCCCAGGGCCAATACCCGGTGTACATGTACCACCGAAGGTGCCAGACGTCGGCCGTGACGAGGGCGCCCCAAAGATCCATGGCATTACCGATAAGGAGGTACTCGTTCTGAAAACCATCTGGCAACGTGTTGGTGCCCACCCACCAGCAAAGGTAAGCGGCGCTTATAAGCCAAACGACAAAAAGGGAATACCAGCGCACGAACGGAGGGTACTACAGGATTTGCCGATCGGTTGCTGTCGGAATGCGTATCTTCGCGGTAGAATGAAGTATAGGAGGGGCCGTGCCCGCGACTGATGGAATCAAAGTAGCCCTTGTTTACCCACCGTATGGACCGGTTCGGAATGAGCCGGGTATCAAAACGGTCAAGGAGAACTACGGTATTTTTCCGTCTCTTTCTCTTCTCTATGTCGCTGGCATTTTGGAGCGAGCAGGTTGTGAGGTGTTGTTCATTGACGCCCACGCCGAGGAGCTTTCTCTGGAGTCTACCGTAGAGCGTTTGAAGGCCTTTGGTCCCGATTATGTTGGATATACCATCACGACATACCTGTTTTTCCAAACGATGGATTGGATCAAAGCCATCCGAGAGCAGGTTGAAGTCCCCACTATTGTAGGGGGCGTTCACCTATCGATTTATCCGAGAGAAACTCTTGGCTATTCGGCGATTGACTACGCCGTCACCGGAGAGGCCGAACGCGCGTTGCCCGATATGTTGGATGCGTTGGTGAGGGGCAGAGACCTGTCTCAGGTTCCGGGAATTGCCTATCGCAAACCTGGAGGCGAAATTGTGGTCACGCCCAAGGCGGCGGACTGCGATGTCAATGCGGCTCCATTTCCAGCACGGCATCTGCTCGACAATAGCTTGTATTTCTCCTTCATCTCCAAGTACAAGAATTTCAGTTGTTTCATCACCAGCAGAGGGTGTCCGTACAAGTGCATCTTTTGCGAACAGGGTTCGAAACCATTCCGGGCGCGTTCACCGAAAAATGTGGTCGATGAACTGGAATTGAGCCACCTCGAATATGGAATCAGAGAGTTCGACTTTTTCGACTCGAGTTTCACCATCCGAAAAGACAGAGTCATCGCCATCTGCGATGAAATCAAGCGGAGAAAGCTAGATATTATATGGGCCGCGCGGACCCGTGTGGATTGCATCACCGATGATGTGCTGAAGGCGATGAGAAGTGCGGGCTGTACCCGTATTTACTATGGCATTGAGAGTGGGAATCGAGAGATTTTGGCCACGCTGAAGAAGAGTACGAGCCTTGAGATGTACCACGACGTCATTCGACGGACGCGCGACCACGGTATCCACACCTTTGGGTACTTTATGGTCGGCAACCCCTACGAGACCGAGGCCACGATTCGCCAGACCATTCGACTCGCCTTGTCGCTCGACCTGGACTACGCCCAGTTCTCTAAAGTGACACCGATGCCGGCCACAGAGATGTATACACTCTTGCTCAAGGAGACCGGCAGAGACTACTGGCGAGAGCACATTGTGAACGGGATCGATGACGATATTCCGCGTCCGCTTTGCGATATGACGGACGAGGAGATTCAGAGATGGACGCGGCTGGCTTACCTTCGGTTCTATTACCGGCCGAGCTACGTTTCCCGAGCCCTGGGTCGCCTGAAATCGTTTGAAGAGTTCAAGCGCAGTGCCACCACAGCGGTACAGATGCTCAGCCGACCGGCCAGAGGGGACGATGCTGGGATGGAAGTTCTCGCTTAGCCTCGAAAGCCGAGCGTAATGCCGTAGCCTTGCTGAAGACCAAGAGCGGTGACCGTGCGCGTGTAGCCGAGTCCAAGGTTCATGTCGTCGATGGCAAGAGCAATCCCAGCAAATGTTGAGAACTGATGCCCGAACCCAAACTCATCGGTTTCTGACCAAATGACGCGTCGGTCCGGATTGCTGAGAAAGGTGGGTTGAAAGCCGCCGTAAATGGTGACGATACTCACGCCTGTGGTGGCAATCAATGGAATTCCATAGCCCATGGTGGCTTCCATGGTTTGACCATTCCACTCGTATTTATCCCAACTGATATCGAGACCAGACTCAAGGCCGAAATACTTCCATGCTGGGCCCATAAATGAACCCAACTTCACCTCCATACCGTTGGAGTCGGATGCGACGATGTATTGTGCTGTGGCTCGTGTTCTTCCTCGAAGACGTGGATTCGGTGTGTTGACCTGCCAGTAGCGGATACCGCCTTCGAGGCCCAGGCCCACAGCCGTGGTGTTGTTTCCGGAGTTGTCGGAAAAGGTGCTGGCGCTGATCAGTGGCCGTGCGTAAAAGCGATTTTTCCAGTCCGGTTTGGCCGAGCCTTTCTTCCCGCTTTTTCCACCACGACTCCCTTTCTTTGAGACGGCCGCGGGCGTCATGGATCCTGAAATCGCATCTATTCCGTGAGCGTTCGCGTCGAGCTCTACACTTTGAGCGAAGACCATGGATGTCAATAATATAGGGAGCATGTCGTCCTCCGAAGCTGGAGCCTACCACTGGTGGTGTTTGCGTAAAGGGTAAACTCCAAATTCAACTCGTAACGGTGCCTTTATCATCCAAAAAACGCTCCAGGCTCTGATTGACCTTTTCAAGGTTCGGAGTGATCAGCATGATGATGAAGGATTCAATTTTTGGCGCAATTCTCCCTGCAAGAAGACGGGGCACGCCCGGTACTTTTTTCATATTGATTTGCAGATCACCGGTGAGCACCACTTTGGTGCTGTTGGGGCCATCGGCGAAAAAAGCATTCCGACCACTGCATTTTAGGGCGTCGGGGAAGGATGGGATGTGCAGCCGCCAGTCGACGTGTTGCTCTGCATCATTCCACTCAGCGTAGTCGTCCCACTGGAGCATGTCGGGTCGGATGATCCCTTGAGCGATCTTGGGAATGTCACGGTCGGCTACCCAAACATTGTGGATCTTGGGCCCTTGCTCCAACTCTTCGCGACTCTTGACGATGATTTCTCGGATGTCTGGTGTGTAGGGCGCAATCTGTGGCAAGCGGTCCCTGTAGCACGCGTAAACTAAGTCAATGGGGTGATGAATTCGGCTCTCAGAATGAATCTGCATATTTACCTCGAAGGTCTTGGTATCATCCGTCCCGACGTGTCCGCCACTCGACTTGAACCATCCAGCTTTGATCGGCTGTCTACTTTCTTAGAACGGGATCCCGTCGCCCACGTTTTTGCGTTGGCTGTGCTCGAGAATTGGGGCCTTGATGGTCTTCCCGGTACCGAGTGGTGGGGAGTCCATGATGAAGAAGGGGTGCTCAAAACGGTGGTGTTTGGGGGCGAGTGGACTCCAGATGGTGGGTTTGGTTTGATCGTTCCCATGGGTGATCCAAAATGGGCCGCCAATATGGGCGCGGCCCTGGCTGCCCGAGGAGGCGGAGCTTGGATGGTGGGCGAGTGTGCGGTGGTCGATGCGATTTGGGCCAGCATGGATGGTCCCCCAGCCCGTTGGACGAGTCGCCAGCACTTGATGGAGGCTCGTTCGGTCACGCCCGGCCGGACGCTCGATATTCGTCAGGCGGTCCAGTCGGATGTGAACTGGGTTCACACGGCTGCAAGACAAATGCTGATCGATGATCTCGGGATTGATCCGACTCAGGATGAGCCTCTTAAGTTCGAGCGCCGGGTAGAGGCTGCCATTGCATCCGGATCCGAGTACGTGGCCGTTCATGATGGCGTGCTGGTTTATCGCGCGAAGGTGGGGCCAAAAGGGCGCCACGGTGCGCAGATTGGAGGTGTTTGGGTACCTCCAGCGGTTCGAAATCGGGGTGTCGCTCAGGCGGGAACGCGCACTTTGTTGACTCAACTGATGGATGAATATCCTCGGGTCACCTTGCATGTCCGGGAGACGAATGTGCCGGCAATTCAGTCCTATTTGGGAGTTGGTTTCCAGCATGTGCGCGACTTCAGGCTGTTGGTGAGATAAAGTCGGCGCGATGGGAAAACGTCGTGCTGGACCGCCCATTGCGCGCTCAGTACGTCGAGCGGGTGATGAGGCCATGAGTAAGCTGCTCGCGGATGCGCTGGTCATGGACGGTGCTGTCGACCGAGCCACCCACGGTTTTCACACCTACCCTGCGCGTATGCACCCCGATGCTGCCGCTGCACTGATTCAGGCGTGCCCCGGTCCGGTTCATGATCCTTTTTGTGGGGGTGGAACCGTATTGGTGGAAGGTTTATTGGCGGGTCGAGAGACCACCGGGACCGACCTGAGTCCCATTGCCGTTTTGGTGAGTGGGGCGCGGACTGCGCCGCATGACCTGGTGACACCGATGCGCAGTGCTTCGAGGAAGATAACGGAGGCGGCGCGCTTGAGGGTAGATGTGGAGGTTCCTGAGTTGGCTGAACGATGGTTCCAGCCCCATGTGGCCCAGGAATTAGGGCGTATCCGAGATGGGATCGCCCAGGCGGACGCGGCTGTTCAACCCCTCTTGAGGGCCTTGTTGTCGAGCATCATCATCAAATGTAGTTTTCGTAAGAGCGATACTCAAAACCGTAGAGAAACGCATCATAGAGCGCCCGGTACTACGGCTATTCTCTTTCACAAAAAGACGAGAGAGTTGGGCCGTTGGTTGGATGCCTTGCCGGAAGGTCCGCGTCCAGCAGTGCAGCTTGGCGATGCGCGTCGCGACACCCCCGCCAAAGATTGTGGTTTGGTGTTGACCTCACCGCCCTATCCGGGCGTCTATGACTACCTTCCTATGCAGCAGCTCCGAGCGGCATGGTTGGACCTCGAGTTGGGCCCTCCGTCTGCCGCAGAAGTGGGGTCTCGCCGTTCTTTTCGGGCGAAAGGGAGGAAGGATGCACTTCGCCAATGGCGTGAGGATACGTCCGCCTGGATTGGCCAGCAGGCCCGCTGCCTTGCGCCCGGAGGGAAAATGGTGATCGTCGTTGGCGATGGACTCGTGGGCGATCGGATGGTCGATGCGCTCGGTCCCACGGTGGAATCTTTTAAGGAATGTGGTCTGAAGGTAGTCGCTCGGGCGAGCGCGGATCGGCCGGATCATGCACGCGAAGCCATCCGAATAGAACACATGGTTATGGCTGAACGTCCACAGGGATAGCGCCACATTGATGCGTGCTCTGGACATAGAGTTTTCAGACAAAACAGACGCGCCAGTACGGAACATGCGACAACTGTAGAGAGGGTTTGCGACGCCAGAGTCGAGCTCTTGATTACTCTTTACGGTGTACCGGATGCCTAAGCGCACCATCATCAATCCCAGTCATCGCAGTATGGACAAGGCCCTGTTGGGTCGTTTGGATTCGAAGCTGGCGGCCATGTCGGACGATGAATTGGTCGCCTATTTGTCCGAGGTGGTCTACCTCGAGCGCCAACGCTTTGATCGGGAGCCCGAGGATGTCACAACGAAGGATCGCGATCGTATTGAAGGTATCGCCCGCGCTTTAGCTGAAGACTCGGATACCATGCGCCAGGCTGCCGCGCGTCTGGTCCGAGCCTACAGTCAAGAGGTCCACAACCGGTTCAGCGAGTTCACCTTCGGGGCGGCCATGCGGTTGGCGCCGACGGCACTCAAGCGGTTGCTAGCCCCTGCGGAATCAGGGACGTGGGTGTGGCCCAGTTGGGATGGTCAGGACAGGCTTTTGATTCAGGGGCCTATAGAACACCTCCGTGACTTGGCGACACGCCACACTCTAGTTTTTGCACCGACGCATGTGTCCAACCTCGACAGCCCTCTGATTGGCTATGCGCTTCATTTGGCCGGCTTGCCGCCCTGTACTTATGGGGCGGGATTGAACCTGTTTTCGAATCCGTTGATGAGCTTCTTTATGTCTCGGCTCGGGGCGTATACCGTCGACAGGCGGAAGCGCCACCGGTTGTATAAGGATGTGCTCAAGTCGTACTCGACTGAACTGATTGGGCGCGGTGCGCACTCTCTGTTTTATCCAGGCGGCACACGTTCTCGATCTGGGCGTATAGAGCGTTCTGTTAAGCGAGGCCTACTGGGTACAGGCTTGGCCGCTTGGCAGGAAGGATTGATACAGGGCGAAGACGCTCGCGATGTTTTGGTGGTTCCCGTCACGCTGAGTTGCTCGCTGGTTCTCGAGGCTGAGACCTTGATCGAAGATGCGCTCGCAGCCGAAGGAAAGTCTCGGTACATCATTTCAGATGACGAGTTTTCTCGCCCGACGGCAGTATTGAAGTTTGTTCGGCAGTTGATGGACCTGGATATCAGTGTTGTGGTGCGTTTTGGACGGCCTTTGGACCTCTTTGGCAATGGGGTGGATGAGCAAGGTCAATCCATGGATGGCTTGGGCCAGGTCTTTGATCGCCGTCTGTATGTGTGTGATCGCGATGGAAATCCGGTTCATGATCAGCAACGCGACCGGGTGTACACCGACCAGTTGGCTACCGCATTGTGTGAGGCATACCAACGCGACCATGTGGTCCTACCGACGCAGTTGGCTGCTTTTGCAGGCTGGCACACATTGGGTCGCCGTTATCCGCATTTGGATGTCTACAACCGCGCATTATTGGCACCCTTTGAGCGTTGGGTGGATCGAACGGATCTGTTGGAGGCGATAGAACGCGGTGCCGCGGTGGTCGACCTCCAGGTGTCGGAAGGTCGCATCTGTTCATTGTTGCCGGATGGAGAGGATCGGGCCGAGCGTATCTTGAATCAGGCGGTTCGCGCCTTTGAGTCTGTTCACTCTCGGAGAGGTTTGAGCTTTGAGGATTGGCGCGTGTTGGTCGATCCCAAACTGTGTTTGTACTACGGAAATCGGTTGTCTGGGGTTCTGTCTCCTGAAGACCTGGAGTAGGGTTTAAAGCATGAATGTAGGAATTATTGGCGGGGGTGCATGGGGTAAGGCGTTGGCGACGCTGGTGGCTGGAGCAGGTCATCAACCTCGGATCGGCTACAGAGGGGCGAGGCCGACGGGCTTTCCAGGAACGCCCAATTTGGATGCTTTGGTTCAGGAATCGGACTTGGTGATCGTGGCGGTGCCGTCGGATTCGGTGGTCGATGCCGTGGATATGGCGAGCCCCGATGCGGCTTCCGTATTCGTTTTTGCGAGCCGTGGAATGGACGCTCGAAACGGCGGTTGGATGTCGGAATATCTCGTCAAAAATACCCCTTGTCGCCGAGTGGGTGCGCTCGCGGGTCCTGGGTTGGCTTCGGAGGTGGCAGGGGGTCGGCCCACGGCCATGGTTGTGGCCAGCCCTTTTGATGAGGTCTGTCGGATCACGCAGGAGGCACTGCATTCTGAGCACTGCCGAATCTACACCTCATCCGATTTACGCGGTGTGGAGCTGGCAGGTGCCATGGTTAAAACGCTTGCGGTCGCCGTGGGTGTCGCTGAAGGTGTGAACTATGGTGTGGGTGCAAAAGGGGTCATTATCACCCGAGGTATCGCGGAAGCCTCTCGTCTGGGTGCGGCTATTGGTGCTCACCCGAAGACCTTTTGGGGTTTGGCTGGCGTGGGCGATTTGGTCAGTTGTGCCTCGAGCGACAAACATCCCAACTACGCTGCTGGATTGACTTTGGCTCGGGGTGGAGCCATCAGCAGTCGAATCCTCGAGGAGACTCGAGCATTGCTTCAACTTGCGGATAACCACGGAGTCGAACTTCCTCTGACCAAAGCCGTCCTGGGTATTGCAACAGGGGAATTTGGGCCTAAGCTGGCCTTTGACGATTTGATGAGACGTGAAGCTCGCAGTGAATGACTCGCCACCAGTGGACTATGACGCAGGGTCTTTGATCCTTTTCGCTGGGTCTCAATCTACGTTTTGTGGCCAGGAATAAGACTTAAAGACCACTCGATGAGGTCATCTCTTTGTCCAAGATGACGGCACCCGTACCGGTGTCGACGTGAGTCTCTTTCACGAGGCCCATGCCTTCGACCCAGTAGTAGGTGGCTTCGCCGGGGTAGTCCCGAGTGAATAGCCCTTCCCCCATAGCCGTGAGGGTCATGGTGTAGGTGCTGGAGATCATCCATGCTTCCATCGTCACGCCATCCACTTCGATGTCTGTCAGGCCCTCATCCTGGTAGGACCCAGAGACGGGAATACTCACCGCCAGGCCGCTACCTGTCGTGTCGGAGTAGACGAGGCTGTAGCTGAAGGACCATGTGTCTCCTGTTTCGATCTTGCTGGTTGACGGCAGGTATAGACGCGGAGTGGATAGAGTCATCAGCGTAGCACCTGGGCTCGCTGGCTCCCCTTCGATATCGATCGAGTAGGTGATGTTCATATTCCACTCACCCACGCTCAGGCCGCTGGTTCCTGCGTAATCGCAGTAGTGGTAGACGGTGCCTTCCCAGGCGGGTGAACCGGATACTTCCATGCTCTCGCGAGTTTTGTAAGCCGCTATTCCACTGGAAGAGGTTCCTTCACCGAGGCCTTGCTCGCTAGCCGTCGCTGTACCTGTACCGTGCAGATCACTGATGAAAGTCGAGGTGTAGGTCTTGGACCAACCGGAACGATGCACCGGGTTGTAGGGGTGTTCGCAGTCGGCATCTGCATCGGCATCGGCATCGGCATCGGCGTCTGCGTCTGCGTCGGCGTCTGCGTCGGCGTCGGCGTCGGCGTCTGCGTCTGCGTCTGCGTCAGCGTCTGCGTCGGCGTCTGCGTCCGCATCGGCGTCTGCGTCTGCGTCTGCGTCGGCATCGGCGTCAGCGTCGGCATCCGCATCAGCGTCAGCGTCAGCGTCTCCGCCTTCACAACCACCGGCGGCTTCGAATTGCATGAGGTATTGCTCACATACTGCATCACTCTCGCCATCTTCTTCGACGAGTTTCGCCCAGCCGGAGGCGTCATCATAGCTGGCCAGGCCCGAGATGGGGTTGGTCTCTTCGGTGCAGTAGCAAAGCGCTAGGGCGAGTTCGCCGCAGGCGTTGTCATATTCAAGCTCGCAGTCATCACTGCTCCCCGTGTCGCCTCCTTCGTCGCCTCCTTCGTCCCAGTATTCGTCGGCATCGCCTTCTTTTGTGGAATCTGAGCAGCCAAAACCAACGGAAAACAACAACAAGAAAACAGAGATTGCGCGCATGAGAACTCCTAGCGTCAGGAGTCTACGGTAAAGGCCATCTCGAGTACAGAGATAGTGTACATATTCCTTTAGATTCGGCGTTTGTGCTCGAGATCGACAAGACGCCGAGTCAAGAAGCCCCTATTGTTTGACGAGCAGTAAGGTGGAAAGGAAGTGCATGCCTCCGCAGTCCGCATTGCTGAACTCCACAGATCCACCTGCAGAGGCCGTAGCAGTGCCCCCAACA
>Ga0163180_10000164_pt1 | contig 36476 bp, 39 predicted proteins | sample AtlANTMetagenome_2_FD_109647 | JGI IMG/M metagenome (GOLD analysis project Ga0163180, IMG submission 109647) | Marine eukaryotic phytoplankton communities from the Atlantic Ocean - Atlantic ANT 4 Metagenome | ecosystem: Environmental > Aquatic > Marine > Oceanic | place: North Atlantic Ocean...
AAGGCAGAGGCTGCGCCCAAGGCAGAGGCTGCGCCCAAGGCAGAGGCTGCGCCCAAGGCAGAGGCTGCGCCCAAGGCAGAGGCTGCGCCCAAGGCAGAGGCTGCGCCTAAAGCGGAGACTCCGCCGGAAAGCACAACCGAAGTCACGAAACCATCCGACTCCACATCTCCTCCTGATGCCAAAGAGGGAGACGAGTGATGGCCTGGCTCGCGTTCTCCATCATTGCGCTGGTCATCTTGAACAGCGGCCTGAATGTGGTCAAATCGACGGATTTGGTCCACACCGTGTTCTGGTTGGCGCTCACGCTTCTCGGCACCGCCGCATTATTCGTCCATTTGGACGCAGAGTTCTTGGCCGCCGTTCAAGTTCTTCTCTATACCGGTGGCGTGGTCACCCTGATGCTCTTTGGTGTGATGCTGACCCGCCGTATCGATGGTGTCCGAATTCTTCATGAATCCGGTGACAAGGGTAGAGCTCTGGCATGCTCGCTTGCTGTTTTCGGTGCGATTGCCACCGCAATCTATCGTTCGAAACAGACGGCCCATGCCGTGGCCATGGACCTGCCCGACACCGAAATCCTGGGTCAATATTTTTTGCAGGAGATGGTACTTCCTTTTGAGCTCCTGTCGCTGCTTCTCCTCGCCGCCATGGTCGGCGCCATTGCCCTTGCGCGAAAGAAGGACGCATGACGGAGATATTCGCCACCCCACCCGGTCTTACCGCCTACCTATTGCTCGGAGCCATGCTCTTCAGCATCGGACTGTATGGAGTCCTGACTCGCAAAAACACGTTGGCGATTTTAGTCGCCATCGAGCTGATGGCGAATGCGGTCAACATCAACCTCGTGGCCTTCTCTCGCTTTAGCGGGAGTATCCAAGGTCAGAGTTTCGCTCTCTTTTCTATTGCCCTGACCGTGGCGGAGGTCGTTATCGGTCTCGCCATTGTGGTTCTTATGTATCGCTCTCACAAGAGCATTGAGGCGGACGCGCCCACAGCGCTCCGCGGCTAACCCATGCTAACTGCTGTCCTTTTCCCAATCATGCTCCCTCTGGCCTGCTTCTTCTTGCTGGCCTTGTGCTGGCCGTTGCGTCACAACGGGAAGCTTGCCGGAGCGGTTTCGAGCGCCGTCGCCATCGTGAGCTGCCTGAGTGCAGTCCGCTTACTGAATATGGTCGTCACGGGCGCAGTGGATGCGCAAGAAGGATACCGCCATACCGTTCCCTGGCTGGTGGCAAATGGGGAAACCATTGCCGAGGTCGGGGTGCACCTCGATGGCATCAGCGCCACCATGCTGGTGGTCATCACCCTGGTGGCCGCTTGTGTCCAGGTTTACTCCTTGGGCTACCTCGCCGACGAACCCCCAGAACATTTGGGCCGCTATTTCACCTGGCATTCCCTCTTCATCTTCGCCATGGGCGGCCTGGTCATCGCGCCGAACCTCCTCCAAGCCTTTATGTGCTGGGAATTGGTGGGCCTCTGCAGTTACCTGCTCATCGGCTACTACTGGACCAAGCCCGAAGCGGGTCACGCCGCAGTGAAGGCCTTCTGGGTCACCAAATTTGCCGACATGGGACTATTGGCTGGACTGTGCCTGCTCTATGCCACCACCGGTGGATTTGAGTGGACCAGCACCCTGGCCACATCCACAGCGACCACGATCGCGGCGCTCATCTTTATGGGTGTGATGGGCAAGTCGGCTCAGGTACCGCTGCATGTCTGGCTACCGAACGCCATGGAGGGTCCCACACCCGTCTCTGCATTGCTGCACGCCGCCACGATGGTGGCCGCCGGTGTATTCCTGGTCGTCAGAGCCTTCCCCATTTTCCTGCAAGCGCCCGACATACTCCTGGCGATGACATGGATTGGTGCCATTACCGCCTTCGTTGCGGCCTGCACTGCGGTGGTTCAAGACGACATCAAAAAGGTGCTGGCCTACTCGACCTGCTCACAGCTTGGATTCATGGTCGCCGCACTGGGTACAGGCTCGATCCTGGGTGGGTACTTTCACCTCACGACCCACGCCTTCTTTAAGGCACTGCTCTTCCTGGGTGCAGGCGCCGCCATTCATGCGGTGCACAGCAACAGCATCCACGACATGGGCGGACTCCTGAAGAAGACCCCGATATCGGCCGTGATGTTCATCATCGGTGCCGCAGCGCTGGCCGGCATCCCGGGCCTGAGCGGTTTCTTCTCGAAGGACATCATCCTCGAAGAAATGCTCCACGGCGGCCACATGGTGCCCCTCGGTCTTCTGCTGGTCTCTGCAGCACTGACCGCTTTTTATATGACCCGCGTGGTCGTCATCGCCTTCTTCGGCAAGCCTTCCGAAGCCGTCGAACACGCTCATGGCGCGCCGATTGTCATGGGGGCACCCATGGCTGCTCTCACCCTCCTTGCGGTTGCAGGCGGCTACATGAGTGGTCAACTGGGCGACCTTTGGGGTGGGCCGATTGCATTCCACCTTTCACCGGTTGGAATCACGGCCACAGGGCTGGGCTTGTCTGCCGTCGTTTACGGTGTACTGCTCTACGGAAAGGGCATCAACGGGCCCAGCTCAGCAGGGCTGCGCGACTTCATTTTATCTGGCCCCGTGGACCGCTTCTGGACGGCGACCTGGCGGCGAGGTCTACTGCCGACAGCAAAAAGCATCGCATGGACCGACCGATACGTCGTGGATGGCGCGGTCAACTGGTTTGGTTGGGCAGCGATTAAGGGTTCAGAAGCCCTGCGTCGGGTTCAGACTGGAAAGGCTCAGGACTACGCCGTCGCGGTGATTGTCGGTGTGCTCTTCTTCGTGCTCTACGGCGCGGTGGGAGGCTGAGATGGACGTCATCATGAACCTCCCCGTACTGTCCATCATCGTGCTGGCGCCATTGGCCGCAGCGCTATTGATGCTGTTCGTGCCCGGTGATTCGAAAGGAACCACACGCATTCTGGCCGTGGCCGGATCAACCGTGTCGCTGGTCGGCTCTCTCGTGGTGGCCATGGGCTACGACACCGAGAAAGGCGGATATCAATTCCGCGAAGGCTTTGACCTCGTACCGTCTCTGGGCATCCGCTACGATTTGGGTGTGGACGGTTGGGGCGTGAGCCTTCTTCTGCTCACAAGCCTCATCATCTTCGCCGGGTCCTTCGCCACTTGGACGCTCCGGAATCGCGATAAAGAATTTTATGTGCTCCTGCTGGCCCTGGTGGCCGGTGTCTTTGGCGTGTTTGTCAGCCTGGACCTGTTCGTCTTCTTCTTGTTCTACGAAATCGCTGTGCTTCCCATGTACCTGTTGATCGGGGTCTGGGGCAGCACCAAAAAGGTCGCAGAGGCCGGACCCTTCCGGTACTTGTTCCGAACCCTCGATATCGGTGGAAAAGAATACGCCGCCATGAAGCTCACCCTGATGCTTCTGCTCGGATCCGCCTTCATTCTGGCCGGTATTTTGGCCATGTATGTAGAACACGGTTCGACCACCTTCTCAATGTTGGCCTTGGAGCAAACCCAGTTCACCAGCGGTATGCAATGGTGGGCCTTCCCTGCCCTATGGATTGGATTCGGCACCCTTGCCGGCGTATTCCCCTTCCATACGTGGTCGCCCGATGGTCACGCCTCTGCACCCACTGCGGTGTCGATGCTCCATGCCGGTGTACTGATGAAGCTGGGTGCCTTTGGCATCATGCGCGTGGGTATGGTCATGTTGCCAGAAGGCGCGATGTGGTGGGCCGAAATCGTCGCCTGGGTGGCGGTGATCAACATTGTCTACGGGGCCCTGAGCGCCATGGGGCAAACCGACCTGAAGTACATCATCGCCTACAGCTCCGTCAGCCATATGGGTATCGTCATGCTCGGTGCCGCTACGCTGACGCCTGAGGGCTGGAACGGCGCGGTCTATCAGATGTTCGCTCACGGGCTGATGACGGGACTCTTCTTCGCCCTTGTGGGACTGATTTATGAACGCGCCCATAGCCGTGAGATTTTCCAAATGGGGGGCTTTGCCAAGAAGATGCCGGCGGTAGCTGTGTTCTTCACCCTGGCTTGCCTGAGTTCACTCGGCATGCCGGGGCTGGCCGGTTTCGTCGCCGAACTTCAGGTCTTTATCGGGACCTGGACCAGCCTCTTCAATGCCGGCGTCTTGTGGGCCTGTGCCGGTATCTTCGGTGCCTGGGTCACCGCCGTTTACGTGCTCCGCGGCACGCGAGCCATCTTCTGGGGCCAAGGTCCCGATATGGAGAAATACCCGGACCTGAAAGACGCCCACGGTGTGGAATGGGTGGCCCTCATTCTATTGGGTGGTTCCTTGATTCTGTTCGGGTCGAAGCCGGTTCTCATTCTCGACTTCATCGACATCTCGACCACTGAGTATCTGACCCCTATCGCCAATCGATTCCCATCATTCCGGGGGCCGTTCTAATGTTTGCGCCCTTACTGATTCCGATTGCGCTATTGGCTGTCACCTTGCTCGTGTTCTTTGCCGATATGGCGGTCCAAGGTGACAACCGTCGTGGGCTCGGTGCTCTGACGACCATGGGTCTTGTGGGTGTACTCGGCCTGACCTTTGTCGCTCCCGAGGGCGTCGTTTTTGACGGCGTCTACAGCCAAGATGCGTTCACGCTCTTCGTCCAACGGGTCGTGATTGTGGCCGGTATCATTGCGGCACTCGGCAGCATCGATCACGCCGACAGGATGTTCCCGAAGCGTCAGGGCGAATACTTCTTGATGCTCTTGTTCTCCCTCATCGGTATGGCGGTCCTCCCCGGTGCGCGCGAGCTGGTCACCATCGTGGTCGCTTTCGAGTTGATGGGCGTTCCGCTGTACGTCATGGCGGCCATGCACAAGAAATCCAAGGAAGGTGTAGAAGCCGCCTGGAAGCTGTACCTGACAGGTGCCGTGAGTTCAGCCGTGGTCTTATTTGGACTGAGCTATGTGCTGGGTTCGACCTCCACCACCATGCTGCCTGAGCTCGCTCGCGCACTGCCGACGCCACTGACCGTACTGGGCTTGATGCTGGTCGTCGGTGGAATGGGCTTCAAACTGGGCGCCGTCCCCTTCCACATGTGGGTACCGGACACCTATCAAGGCGCTCCCACACCCTTTGTGGCCTTCTTGAGCGTCGCACCCAAAGCCGCCGGCTTGGCCGTGATGGCTCGCCTTCTCTTGGAAGGGTTTGGCCACATGCGTCTGGTGTGGTGGCCCGCATTGCTGCTCATCTGCGTGGTCACAATGGTGCTTGGAAACCTGTTCGCGATTCCGCAAAAGAACGTCAAACGCCTTCTGGGCTATTCGGGCATTGCTCACATGGGCCTGCTCTTATTGGCCTTTGGCATCAGCACTCATGACGGCACCGCCGCCCTTCTGTTCTACCTTCTCGCCTATGTGTTCATGAATATGGGCGCCTTTTTGGTGGCCGACGTGGTGGGTCAATCGGGTTCCGACGACCTGAGCGCCTGGGCGGGCCTCAACAGCCGGTCACCAGCGCTCGCCTTTGCCATGCTCATGTTCTTGTTGAGCTTGGGCGGCATTCCCTTTGTGGCGGGCTTCTGGGCCAAGGTCTTCTTGTTTATCGCCGCCTGGAAAGCCGGGATGACAGCACTGGTCATCTTGGGTGCCATGCTCAGCGTGGTGGCCCTGTTCTACTACATGACTGTGGGTCGCAGCATCTACATTGCCAAAGCCAGCGAGGATGCGCCCAGCATTCCCGTGGGTCGCCCGACCGCCTGGGCGATTGGCATCTGTGTTGCCGGTATCATCGCCATGGGTGTGATGCCCAACACGGTGCTCGAGAGCGCTCAGTCGGCCGCGCGTGTCATCAGCGGAAAGGTCGAAGCCAAGCCCAAGGTAAAGCCAGGCCATAATGCCTTCATGAAACCCGAGATGCACCCAAAACACCCGTGACCGGGAACAACAGCAGGCTAACCTTTAGGGCCCGTTAGATACTCGAACACTGGTCACCTTCCAGTTGGTAGGCCTCGAACGGTACCTCCAAGGTGCAGTTGTTAAAATCGAGTTCGTCATCATTCTCGTCGACCATGACGGTAAATGCGCCCGACAACGTCCAGCAACCGTTTGGTTGCTTTTCGCCGGACCCTACACCGGACATCGTGAGCCGGGCCATCACATCGACGTCCACGAGACCTTCGCGTTCGGACAATGTGTCCTCGAAAATGACTTCCCCGCCCATCGTAAAAGCCCCTGAGTCATTGATGGTGCCCGAAAATTCATATCCTTCCTCACCCCCGAGAGGGAACAGGTAGGTCAACGCATCCTTGGTACCGTCAATCTTGAGAAGACCAGTGGCCCAATACACAACCCAAAAGTCTTCCGATTCCGCGTCTTCACCTTCACCTACGGTACAACCGGTCGCCGTTCCAGGGATCGTCTGGTATTTCCCTGTAAATCCAAACTTGGCTTCATCAACAGCGTCGTTTTCGGCTCGCTCACCGGTGTCGGTTGAACCACCGTATTCATCTCCCCAGTAGTCGGCCCCGCCTTCAGCGTCCTTACTGTTCGTGCAGGCCATCAACCCGGCCAGAAGCACGATCATCTCCGCGCGCATAAATCCTCCTGCAGCCCATAGTCTATCGCAAGACAAAAAAAACGGGCCGCCCACTGGACGGCCCGCTTGTTGGGTCACGTGGACCGATGGTACTTAGAGAACCCCACCGAATGCATCCAACGCTTCATCGGTCAGGTTGGTTCCGTCCAGTGGATTGACGAATGCACCTGCACAGTTCGCCAAGCCAGCCCATGAAGCCGGGCTGCAGAGGCTGTCCGAGCTTTCAAGCTCTTCGACACACTGCTTCGCGAAATACCGCGCCGTGTTGATATCGAAAGGAAGGTCCTGATCATAAAGGGCCTCAGACTTGCAGCTATCGGTAAAGCCCTTGACCACATCAAGGCAGGTGTCAATCGCCTCCGTTCGGTATTCCTCGTCATCTTCAAACTCGGGAGCGCAGCTGATCAGGTTCGCGCACAACTCATACGACACATCGTCGCAAAGTTCGTCTCCTGTCACCAAGATCGCGTTCCTGGCGGCATTGTAGGTCTTGTAAGCACTGATATCTTTCAACGCTTCGACCGGATCGCTCATGTCGAACTCTGCAACGGAATCCACGCCGCCGTAACCGACGATGCATTCCAGAGCAGGCGGGTGCCCCATTGCGGTCTGCTCAGCAGTGCCCGTCAGCCCCTTGCAACTCATATCGGCAACCGCTTCCGCACACGTGTTCGTCAGCAAGTTCTCGTCTGGAGTGAGATCGCCATCGTCCGCTTGTTTGCACTTGCCGTCCTCATCATAGGTGGCTTCCATGCAGCGCTCGGTCATATCAGCGACCGACAACGAACTGGTGCCATCGGCACATTCAACGCCCCAATCACAGAGGGATTCGCAGTAGCTCTTGTCGACGCCAGTGAGCTTATCGAGAAGTCCACATCCAGACATGCTGAAGAGCACCACACCCACGAGAGCGCCGGTTTTCATAAGGTTATTTGTCATCGTTTGTTCTCCTCCGGTTCCCCGGTCCGTAAAAATACTTTGGAAGTGTAAACCATACCGGCCCAGGACGCTCGCAGTCTTTGCCAACCCGCGTTAGCTCGAATCCATGCAACCGCACCTGACACCCCGAGATATTGGCTGGATTGAAGTCGTCACCGGCTGCATGTTCAGCGGAAAGACCGAAGAACTCATCCGCCGCCTCCGACGTGCCCAATACGCGCGCCAAAGCGTTGTGGTGTTTAAGCCGGGCATCGACCAACGCTATTCCGAAGACAGTGTCGGATCACACTCTGGTCAGCGGATGCGTTCATTCAATATCGAGCGCGCTGCCCAAATCAGGGAATTGGTTGGAGAGGCTCAAGTGGTCGGAGTGGATGAGGCGCAATTCCTCGATCCCGAACTGGTCGATGTGTGCGAAGAGTTGGCGAACGAAGGCCGACGCGTCATCGTGGCGGGTCTCGATATGGACTACCTGGGAAAACCATTCGAACCGATGCCACACCTCCTGGCTGTGGCCGAATACATCACCAAACAGTTGGCTATTTGTGTCGTGTGCGGAAACCCTGCCGACCGGTCGCAACGACTCGTCAACCGAGGCTCTCGAGTTTTGGTAGGCGAAACCGAAGCCTACGAAGCTCGCTGTCGACTCCACTGGGATCCGCACAACTTCGAGCACGAACAACAAACGCTGCTCATGGGCGCGAACCTCGCAGAGCAAGCCCCGGTTTAAAGGGGCACCGAGCCTACAACCAGATTTAGGGCCGGCGAGCAATAAGCTGGAACGGTCCGATGGCATCCGACACCTGGTCCTCGATTCCCGTTCCCAACTCCAGACCACCCACGTCGGACAGCACAATCGCCCATTCCGCAAAAGCGGCTGGCGGCTCGAACACACATGCCTCCAATGGATGCTCCTGGCCGCACGCTGGACATTTTAGAAAGCGCAAACCGCCGACCTTCCATTCGCGATGGGCCCGACCAAAGGCCTGAGCAATATTGTCCCCAGACTCCGGACACCGGACGCGAAAACCACCCGACTGGTTGGCATAGAGCAACAACCGTCCAGGCTGGTCCAACCAAATGCGACGGCATCCCCCATCGACGATGTCGTGAGACCGTGCGGTCCGCCCATTCGGATCCACTCCCCAACGTCGGAATAGCGTCTCCAACGCCGCCTCATCAAGCGGCTGGTCCAGCACCTTCGGCACAATGAGAAGATCCATACGGTGAGAGGCATGCGGCATACGGTTGTGTATCCCGGCTCAAGCGCTTAGGAGCGGCGGGTCCGAACCGGAGTTTTTATGTCCATCGATCAGATCACTCAGATCCTCGGCGAGCAAGCCGACGGCCTACTCAATCACCAGTGCACCACGATCTCTAAAGATCGCCTGCACCTGCCCGGCGAAGACTGGGTGGACCGCACCTTTGGTCCGTCCGATCGAAACATTCAAACTCTGTGCAGTCTTCAACGTCTTTTCGGCCATGGTCGACTGGGGGGCACAGGCTACGTGTCCATTCTTCCGGTAGACCAAGGTATCGAACATGCTGGCGGAGCGAGCTTCGCAAAGAACCCCGACTACTTCGACCCTGAAAACATCATCGAACTGGCCATTGAAGGCGGATGCAACGGTGTGGCGACCACTTACGGTGCACTCGGTGTCGTCGCTCGCAAATACGCTCACAAGATTCCTCTCATTCTGAAGTTGAACCACAACGAATTGCTCACCATGCCGAACACATTTGACCAGATCATGTTCGCCCAAATCGAGCAAGCCTGGGAGATGGGCTGTGCCGCCGTCGGTGCCACCATCTATTTCGGGTCCGAGGAGTCCGGTCGTCAGATTCAAGAAGTGTCTCAAGCCTTTGCCCACGCGCACGAACTGGGAATGGCCACCATCCTGTGGTGCTACCTTCGCAGCCCCGGATTCAAAAAGGACGGAACCGACTACCACGCGGCTGCCGACCTCACCGGTCAGGCCAACCACATCGGCGCCACCATTGAAGCCGACATCGTGAAGCAAAAGCTTCCGACCAACAACTACGGATACAAAGCGCTCAATGCTGGAGACTCCAGCTACGGCAAGCTCGACGAGCGCATCTACTCCGAACTGGCCAGCGACCATCCCATCGATCTTTGCCGCTACCAAGTGGCGAACGGGTTCATGGGGCGCATTGGACTCATCAATTCCGGCGGCGCTTCTGGAGACAACGACCTTCAGCAAGCCGTCCATACGGCCGTGATCAACAAAAGGGCCGGAGGCATGGGTCTCATCAGTGGCCGCAAAGCGTTCCAGAAACCCCGCGCAGAAGGCATCGCTCTATTGAATGCCATTCAAGACGTCTATCTCACAGACGGCGTCACCATCGCCTAGGCTACTCTTCTCCCAGAAGAGCGGCTTCCATCTGGGCTGCGGTCTGCAATTCACGTAGGGGCGTTTTTTGGCCCGCACGGCGCAGCACCGTTCTTTGGCCAAACAGGCCGCCGGACCACTCGATACACACCGCGTCACCGGCGATTTGGCCCTTCATCTGAATTCGAGGCCCGAACCCCAGAGGCTGGAGCGACAAACCCATCGCTGCGCCCTGTTCGCGCGCCGAAAAGGATTCATCCAACAACGTCCGCTGCCAGAGCCGATTCAAGACGTACTTCCCCCATACAGCCAGCACAAGCACCACTAGACCACCCAGTGCGCCCTGCACGACCGTGACGTCGATATAGGAAGCTATCCCTCGAGGTCCAAAACCAATCCCTCCTTCGCCAGCATGACTGTTGGCTCTCGATGTGCATCCCACCGGGCCGCCTCTGTGTCCAACATATCATCCGTAGCATCCGGACTGTGGTGAAAGAGTAGCACCCGTTTGACCGACGCCATTTGGGCCACTCGAACCGCATACTCAGGGTATGCATGCCCCCAAGAAAGCTTCTGATGGTACTCGTCCTGGTGAAAGGTAGTGTCCATGATCATCACGTCGGCACCCTCAACAAGCTTGAGCAATTCTTGTTCCATTTGCGTCGGTGATTCATCCGCCATCAATCCCTGACCCGGGTGTGCCAACGGTCCCGTGTCGGTGAGATAGCAAACACTCCGCCCATCACAACTCGCTCGATACCCCAACGTCCCTCCTGGATGAACCAGTCGCAGCGTTTGCATAGAATACGGGCCCACTTGAAACTCGCTCGCGGCAGGGACACCATAAAACTTCAATCGCCCGCCGATATCATCCAGCCGGAGGGGATGGAAAACACCATTCAGGTACGCCCCCACTTTTCGGCGTGCTTCGCCTTGAGAGTCCGCGGGGACACCCAAATGTACACGGCAGTTGGGATGGAAAATGGGATCAAAATACGGCAAGCCGATCAGATGGTCCATATGCGTGTGGCTGAGCGCCACATACACACGATCTTCTCCCGCCTCGACCAGTGATTTACCCAATAGCCGGGCGCCCGTTCCCATATCGAAAACCAAAGGTGGAGCGGATTCGGCCTGAACCAATACACAGGATGTGTGACCGCCGTATCGCGCCGTGGCGGCTCCTGAAGTCGGGATCGAGCCCCGCACACCCCAGAATGACACTTTCACGACTGGCCTACATGTAGTGACGGATGCCGATTTGGCCGTTCATAGACCAACCAGCGCCGTCGACAACGTAGATTGTGGGCGAGATTTCCATATACAAATCGAAGGGCATATCTCGCTTCATGAGACTGAAGCCGGCTGTGCCCCGAGGGCCAACAAGCCAACGCCCCGTATCCTCCGCAACGGTGTTGCCACCGATATGGACGCCCGGGCCAAAATGGACCTGAACACTGATTTCTGGATCGCCCACATCGAACGGTCGAAACTGGAACAGGTAATCCGCAGTGGCACCGATATCGTTGTATGCACCCAGCGCACCGCCAAACGAAAAGGCAAGCGCTGACCAATCTCCCAACCACAGCTTACCTGCCAGTCCAGTGGGTGCGCCCACGGCAATACCCAATCCCAAGGGACCTCCCGCATGCTCAACCGACACCGCCCCTTTGCGGCTCATGCCCGTCTCAGTCGGGGTCTGAGCATCGGCAGCCAGGGTTGCAAGGAGAAGGACCGGAATCATACGCGCCCAATCTGGCAAAGGTGGTGCGCGGTGCAGGAGTCGAACCTGCGGCCTCTGGCTCCGGAGGCCAGCGCTCTATCCAACTGAGCTAACCGCGCATGGTCCCCGCAGATATCACGTCCGGCCATCAGATCAAGGAGCGCTTTAGAGCTCGCCCGCCAACCAGGCCTGAACAGACGGTACAACCTCCCCCGTCCAAGCATCGGTTGTTCTCACACCGGCAAACTGTCGATACAGGGCACCCAGTACCGCCCAAAGCGCTTCGATGGCCTCCATTCGAGCCATCAAACGGTCTTGTTCGTCGCCATCATCCGGCAGGGCTGGCAGCACCATACCCCCGATATCGAGCCCTGTACCTTTCACCGTAAAGCCATACTCGCGATCGGCCCATTGGAGCCGAAGACGCACCTCTTTGATGACTTTGCCTGCCGCTAAGGCAGCCTTGGCTTCTGCGGCCCGTGCGGTATCCGCACCGGTCAGTACTGCTCGAGAGGCATCTTCCGAAGGCAAACGAAACGCCAATCGGTCGTCGACCCAAAGAACGATTTCTTCTCCGTCTACATCGATTCGGCCACCGCCTTTTTCCGACGCCCACCACAACCATGTGAAAAATTCCGTCGACAAATGAGGAAGAGAATCCGTCATTGACCACCTCCACCCATCAAGGTCATGCCCGCCGCAGCGAGAGGTTCCACGAGTTCCGGCGCATCCACCAAAAAGTCGAGAGGACTGAACGGTTCCAGGCCTATGCCAAATGAGTTCCGAACGAGCGTACGAAACCGGTCATTGACGCGATCGGATGTGTTCTCAAAAAGAAGCCAGCCCTCGGGTAAGTTCCAACAAAAGGGCACCACCTTCACGGTCGGCAATGTTCGGGCCAGAAGGTCGTTTTCGATGTTGAGCCGAATATCCGTGCGGACACTGGCGGGCGCCTTCGCTCGGCCATGCTCCTCACACCACGCTTCGATTCGCTTCTCGATCATCGCGCGTACCAGAGGTGTCGGAAGCGTTTTCTTATCGATGCGCATCCCGGCCATGACGTAGTGGGTGTACAACCACTTGTCCCGGTTCGAAAAATCCGTTTCCAGAAGGTTGTCCGCCCGGACCCAACCGACAGTCTCCTCTCCCTTGGAAATGGCGCTCTTCTCTCGAAAAGCATGATCCGTAAACGCTTGTTCAAAGCGATCACGAAAGTCATCCGGCAGCGGATCAATCACCCGATACCGGCGAAACGTCAGTCGTCCTTTAAGGAACCCCATCGAAAACCCTGAATGTTGGCAAGAGCGTGTCGAAACACAACAAGCTCAGCGTCATTTACACTGAGCCCAATCTCCCAACGTCCTATCCAGGAAACGGTCCCTTTGACCATGTCTCCTTCCAGGGTCTTGACACAGATTCTGCTCGCCGCATCCAACCAACCATAAAGTTTTCGGTCCGAAATGCAGTAGCGATCCTGTGGCTTAACGATGGTATCAGCGGTAGAAGCACTGCTTTCGCAAAATTGAATTGCATTGTGCATCTTCGCCGCATGTTCAAGATGAGATCCAAATTTAAACTCAAGCTTGTGTGCCGTCTCCATCGTTCCTGACGGTTTCATGTCATGGCCTAAGGGGATGAAGTCGACTTCATATTTCCGGGCGGATCGAATCCGGACGAATCGCACCTGTTGTCCATGCATCGCCATGAGCCTGGGACGACCATCCTTCGCAGCCTTGTCGAAAAAGCAACGGTTTCGATGCGTGGCTAAATGTTCTCGACGACGACGTCCATGCAACACCTTATCGATGCTGATCGCACCACGAACAATCTGGGTAGCTGTCGACCGATCCAAATGATGACGAAACATCAACCGATGCACTCGTCCCCAATCGAATAAGACCTCTATGGATTCTTCCACACCGACCCCAGATAAACCTGTCCTATGACAGGATACAAAGCAGTAGCAGACACCTCTTCGGTCGACGCCTAGTCAAACTGAAGTAATCCAAGTAAAAATGCGTATTTTCTCCAAATTACTCGTCATCATTCTGACCGCTTGCGGCCCTAAAAAGAGCCCTCAGTCCCCTGAGACTCCAGTCGACCCTACTCCCGTAGCGCTCGCGGCCGTCCACCCACTCCATGATGTGAAAGCATTCAATTGCTCGTCTGAGACCTGTCATATCGAAACGGCAACCGGTATTGAGGAGCTGCAGATCGACGCGATGACATTCAAAACATTGAAAGCCTCGCCGTCGCCTGCCGTCGAACCCTGGCCGGCAGCCGAACAAAGCAAGGATTTCAATACAGCCTGGAACACACAGGTCGCCAAAAAATGGAGAAGCCCTTTTCGTATCGATATCCCCGCACCCAGCGGCGGATTTTACCGAGCGACTCGGGGTTCAGGAGTGGGAGCCAGTCGAGTCGTCCGCTTGGGTGGTTCTGTGGTGACGGCGCGCCAGGGGCTCGAACCCGGTCCCATTTCATATCCTCGGAACCTGGCGCTTCACCCCACAGGTACCGAGGCGTACCACATCGTTTGGCCCAACCCCGACCTCATCGCATTCAATGCGCGCACCCTGCAAACGACCTGGCGAATCCGACTGGATGGCCCAGCACTCGGCTTATTCGTCAGTGAGAATGGTCGTTACCTGTTGGCAGAACTGGATGGAGAAGCACCAGAGCACCAATTGCTCGACTATGAACCGGGTGATCGGACACCGCCCGAGGGGGGGGATCCGTGGGCCGATCCCATGCTCCGTTGGCTGGAGCGTCCCTCAGCGAAACGGACCGTTCTCGTCGACCTCGCCTTGGGAGAGCCGGTCGCCATGGTCCCTGGCTCTGCCGTAGGCCTGTTGTTGATCAAGAACGGGGCGATTGTGGTCGCCAGTCAGGGCGTAGCCAAGGTCATCACAGCGCCTCGCTAACCCGCCGCCACCGTCAGAATGAGCGCGACAAGATTGTTCGTGCCATGAAAAATAATCGGTGCGCCCAAACCTCCGGTGCGTTCACGCAGCCATCCCGCAACTCCGCCAATGACCATAGTGGGAATGATCGCCCACGGGTCCGATGCATGAATCAAACCGAACAGCATACTGGTCATCAATACGCCCCAAACAACTCCAAAACGACTCACGCAAGGAGGCTGAATGAATCCGCGAAATAGCATTTCTTCAAATAGTGCCGCACCCACAATCCCGTAGGTTCCCGCCATGATCAATACGGCCATACTCGGCGTTTCCAGAATCCCTTGAACGATGGTTTGCGGTAGGGCTTCGAACCCCAAGGTCTCCATGAACAGCGTCCACCCATAGCCAAAACCCAGTACCGGAATCACCATCGCCACAGACAGCAGAGCCCCATCCATTTCGAGTGGCCCCCACCGAAATGCATCTCGACCCGCCTTATTCAGCGCGTAGAACAACGCCGAAACCATGCCCACAATGGTGGCCAAGATCATCCCCATCAAGACCCGAGGATTCTCCAAATCCATCCCCTGGGAGGGGTCATCAAGGGTAAAAATCATCGCGATGCTTGCGAGTCCCGACACAAATACGAGAATGGCGTAAGCCCCCACCCCTTCTCGAATTCCCCAGTTCGGCTCACTCATGACACAACCCTCCCAGACGCCGACAGCGTACGCCTGTTCATTTGTGGAGAACCAAACGACGATAAAAGCCGTGTTTGTCTTGAACGTGATTCGAAAAGCCCAATGCGCGGACTCGAATTCGCATCGCCGCCCATTCATCCTCGTTCATTCCATACCGGCGCCACCCGTTGAGAACAAAGCTATCGGGCGGTAGACCGAGTCGTTTTCCAATCCAGCCCTCCGGGACATGCTTTGAATCTTTGTCCGCTTCATACAGGTAGAATCGGCCTCCCGGCTTCAGCACTCGATAAATTTCCGACAGGATGGTCTCGGGTTCGGACCAATGATGGGCCGTCTGGACGGCTGAAACGACATCAAAGGTGGCATCGGGAAAGGCAATAAAAGACGCATCCATCTGCTGAATCGTAATGTTCGACGAATCCTGAGTATTCTTCTGGGCGGAAGCGACCATCCGAGGACTGTTGTCAATACCCACAGCATCGACCCCAGGATGTAGAGCCGCGACATGCACGCAGAGCCAACCTGGACCACAGCCGACGTCTAAAAAGGCGCCATTCTGGAGGTTTATCCCACCGGCAATGTGACGATAGGTGGGTTGATAATACCGGGCAGGACCCCACCGATAGAGCGTGTCCGATACTCGGCGCCGTATCCGCCTCAACATTATCATCCGAAGCACACTCTCACCGAAAAGGTCGTCATCATTCCGCGCCAATCAATGCGGCTGCTTCGGACAAAAAAGAACCCAACGAGCCCGCCGAGATCTCTCCCACGCGCGTGGCCTTCCGATAAATTTCAAGGTGGGCCGCCTCTACACTTTCTGGATCCCAGATGACCACGACATCCGCATGGTCTGTATCCGTCTGAACAGTCTCCCGGGCACGCCGAACCGAACCGGGCAGCTGGGTCAAAACCAGCCGTTTATCTGAAACCCACTGTCGAACTTGGCGATGGTCTGAGCTTTCTCGGCCGACCACAATAATTCTCAGGCGTCCGTTGATGAGTGCAGCATCGACAAATTTACGAGCTTCAGTTTGGAGGTCAAAACCCCCACAAATACTGCATCGGTCTGAAGCCACCACGAGTGGGCGCTTGCCTCCCGGGCACTCGCAATTTGAACAGACGCTCACCCAGGTCGTGGCCAGTTCTTCCTTCAGAGCTTCTGCATTCGACAAATCAATTTCACCGATGACCCGTTCAAGCCAGTCGGAATCCGCCAATAGCTGCGCCCGCTCATCGGGTGTTTCGAAACCCCACTCGGATAGTGTCTGGGCCACAGTCGACCGAGGCTGAGCCAATTCCAATTCCGCTTCAGCCAGCTTGCCCTTCAGCCGTTTGACCCGCTTTTTCAGGGTTTGAACCTTCGCCTCGGCGGCCGAGCGTTCTTCTTTAATATGCAGTAGCGCTCGCTCCAGTTCAGCAACCCGCTCTGAGTCTTTCTTTACCGCAGGCTTTTTTGGGGCACCTTTGGCCGCACTCTTTACTGCCACCTTTCGCTTGGATGCCTTCGGCTTTCGACCCTTGGTGTCATCCATGCGCGTCACGCCCATTCCTGACATCAAGGATTCAAAATCATTCGCCACTGTCATCTCCCCAAAGCTCGTAAAGTCCGTGCAGCAACTTACCTGTATCCAGTCCATTTGGGGGAATATGAATGAACCCAACATCCACTTCGAATTGCTCAAGAGCCTTGTAAAACCATCCATTACAGACAAAATTCCCAGCATCATCCCCGACTACAGCTCCCAAAACCTGTGCCATCGAGTTCACTGGCATCGTGGAGGTCAAGGTCATCGGCGAGTCGACGGCACATCCCGGATCCGTCTGGCCATCCACGTCCTCATGATCGGTCGCTATCGGTAACCGAGCCGTCCGCTCTACGGTCACGCGTTCTCGGGACATCGCCACCCCGATGCCGACAATGGCCACGGCCTGGGTCGACTCGAGCCACATTCGACAGACCTCAACGCTCCGGCTGTAGCTGACCGGCATCTCCCGCCCAAAAACACTGATATTCCCCAGGACACATCCATCCAGCGCATCCGCAATCGCAGCCGATGGATTATCAACGATGCCATCGAAAGCACCGAAGCCCGCCACAATGACGGTTTTCACGGTTAGTCAGGTGCCCCGGCGACCCTGACCAACAGTTCCTGCGCATGAATCATGGGGTAGGCCCGCACCGTCATGACGAAACCGACTCGCCCTGCGCGAACTTCATCCAAGCGTTCACCTCCAACAGGCGATTGAATGTATCCCAGGAGATGTCCTGGCTTCACCGCATCGCCGACCCGGACTTCGGACACAAAAAATCCGCCGCAACTCGCCCGGTGGGTCTCGACCTCAGCATGAGTGACGTCCGCTAAAACCTGCATCTCTCCCATTTCCATCTGCGCAGTGACACCCAGATGGCCCAACAGATTCGACAACCCATTGGCCATCGTCGTGGCATGTCGATTGTCCAATGTAATGCCTCGGCCACCCACCATATGGAGCGCCTTTCGTCCCGCTGCGCGCCAGGCACCAATCAAGCCCGTGGGCTCCAGCCGAATACCAGGCCGTCGCCAGACCACTGGCAATTTCATTGCCCGCGCCAACTCCAGCTCTTCTCCGCCCATGGGGGCACGAACTTGAGGAAGTTCTCGGACATGGGGTGCGCCGGAATGCACATCCACACAGACTTCCGCTTCGCTCGATTGAAAAATGGCGTGAGCAATGCGCTGGACAACGGAACCGTCTGGATCGCCTGGAAAGGTATGATTGATGTCTTGGTCATCATACGGCCAACGTTTCTGGGCCTGGTCAGCGCCAAAGGTGTTCACCAAGGGGAAGAGGTGCACGGTCCCTTTCGGGCGTTGCACTCGAAGCATCTTATTGAGCAGATTGACCGCGTGAATACCATTCAACTCGTTCCCATGCAGGCCCGCTACAATCGCCACAGATGGGCCTCCACTCCCATAGGTCAACCTGTGGAGTTCGTATCGCCCTCGATACGGCGCATCGATCGTGAAAATGACACTCATACTGTGACCACTCTCGCCACCATTGTGCCTGGATAAACCACGGGGTGTTCGCGAACAGCCATGACGCGCCCCTTCGTTGGGCTTTCAATCACCTGGAGCACCGTACCGTTTTCGGGATCGATAACCGTCCCCAAAGTGGCCCCTTTCTCCACTTCACTCCAAACCCCAAACTCAGGGAGAAAGAGTCCAGATCGTTCCGCCCGAACACGAAAAACCTGGGCATCAAGAACGGCCACCGGGCGGTGCATGGCAGCCCAGTGAAAGGGTAAATCTGCCTCAGCCAAAACACCCACTTGAGTCAACAGATGCAACACACCTTCCTGAAGGTCCTGCCCAACGGCATTGTTCAATCGGTTACCCGTACCGCCTTCCAACACAATCGTGCCCGGAAATTGGTGTGCAAAGGTTTGCGTGGCTGCAGGCCCTGGTTTCCGTGCCCAGACAAGCGCAACATTGGCACCCATCGCCAATTCTGCCGCTGCGGTGTCTCGCTCACGAACCTGAGCATGGATGACCTCCGAAAACGCTTCCCGCGCGCCCCGCAGTTCGATGACTTGGGTCGATCCTCGTATGTCCGTACACAGGGCATGGGCGACCCGGTCAGGCTGATGACCCGACTCTTTACCGGGAAATAAGCGATTGAGATCCACATCGAAGAAAGGCCACAGTCTTGTCCCCTGATGTGCGCCCAACGGATTGGCGCATGGGTACACATCGACGACACCGGTCAGTCGTTCTTCACACTGTTCGAGAACCTTCGCGACCTGGTGAGCGACCCGAATCCCCTCAGGCGCATCCCCTCGGATTCCGGCGACTATGGCAACCCGTGGCACACCTGGACCACCGCGGCCAAATCGCCAGCGAATGATTGCGAGTTCGTCCCCAGAGGGCAACTCCACCTGTATGACAGCGGACATCTCCGACACAATTGGATCCTACCCCAGGCGCACAAATCCCGCTATGTCGCGAACAGCCAAGCTCGCCCAGTAGCCGCTGCTTCATGCACAACACCGAGCCAAATATTTAAAAATCTATCCACACCCGCAGGATCCATTGGGGCATCTACAGCCGCCAAATCTGCCAAACCCAGCCAAACGGCTTGTTCTCTGGACCACTCCCGTTTGTGTTCACTGGTGACCGGGCCGCTTCCAAAGCGCTTCATACTCTTTCGGCACCACTCCATAAAACCATGACATAGAGTGTGGGCCGCCCGGCCGGGGTCTTCCCCGCCAATAATGGCCGCATCAAAGCGAGCCAGAGCATCTTCGAGACGGGCATCGGCCTCAAAGCGCCATCGTGCCATCTCCATCGCACTGGGTTGAGAGAGGCTCCGCTGCTCGTCGTCGACATTACAATCATCGGTCAACGACGAGCATTCCAGCCCGTCCACTTGATCGGGAATCAGCTTCAACAGGGATTGGGAAGGGGTGGGCATCAGCAGGGATTCCTGGGGGACAGGAGTAGCGGACGAGGCGGGGGAGCATCTCGATCGTCCCATGCTTGAATTGACGTGTCAATAGCAAACTTTACTCTTTTTGGTCGACGATGCCTCAGACGGGATAGACACTGAGCCCATGCTACTCTCCGTTATCATTCCAGCCTGGCAAGAAGCCAAGCGTATGCCAAAGACCATCGAGGGTGTCGAATGTCTGCGAGCAGCGCTTCCGTACCCCATTGAGGTCATCCTTGTGGACGATGGAAGCACCGATGGTACGGCCGATTTAGCGGCCGCTGCGGGCATGAAGGTGCTCCGCAGGCCTCACAAAGGAAAGGGCGCTGCTGTGCGTTCTGGCATGCTTGCAGCCAACGGCATGTACCGAATGATTGCCGATGCAGACTGGTCCATGCGGCCGGAGCAAGCGCTCTTAATGCTACCTCCAGTCCTCACGGGTCACGACATCGCGATTGCCAGTCGGGAACTGCCCGATTCGGTCCGGAAAGGTGAACCCCGGTGGCGCCATTTCGTCGGCCGTACATACAACAATCTGGTCCAACAAATTTTGCTGCCCGGTCTCTTGGACACCCAATGCGGTTTTAAAGTATTCAGAGCGGAGGCCGCTCGAGCCATCTTCAGCCGTTGCCACGAAGATGGTTGGGCATTCGATGTTGAAGTGTTGGCGCTAGCGCGTGAATATGGGCTCCGCGTCGTCGAGGTCCCCATCGACTGGACCCACGATAGCGACTCCAGAGTACGCCCACTCCTCGATGCACCCGGAATGCTCGCAGCTCTCTTTCGGATACGGTCCCGAATCCTGTTCGGCCCTCAAATAATGGCCGCGTATGATCCCCCCAGTCCGCACGATATGTATCCACGCTCATAATAGAGCGCATCACAGCCGCCTCTAGTCTCTGCCTTAGATGAGCCGGCCGTTCACAAAATGCGTTCACTCCAGCGAACGCTAGAACGAGCCAACGACCCCCACCATCGCACCATCTGGCGTGGGCATGAGTTGGAGCCCCACTCCCGTCACAATAAGGCCGGCACCCGCCCACCCTAAAATGTGTTGAGTCATCCGGAACTGCCGATACGCCTCATCGTCACCACAGATGGTCTTTCCACCGCTGTCCTCACACTCTCCCATCTTTGAAATGTACATTCCGACACTCAACAACCCCGCGACAGCACCGGCGGAGGCCACAGCTACAGGTATGGGCTTGAGCTGAAACGTACCCTTCGCTTTACCAGGCTCTTTCAAAGAGGGCGAGTCCAGCACAGTCACCGCAGCGGCGGGTTTCGGGGCGACGCGACCGGCCCAACCCACCACCAAATTGGCAGCTACAGCACCATCCCGCTCCAATTCATCTTGATCCGCACCACCGAGATGCGTCTCCAAATAGTAAGACAGTTCGCTAATGGTGACTTGACCATCAAAATTACGGTCTCCCTCTCCTTCCAACGCTGCCATCAATGTCGGAATCAGAAGACCTTGCTTCCCTCCACTTCCGGCCGACTTCGATGTCACGGTCAAACCCCAATCCGGCAAGTCGGGCCAATCGCTGGCTGATGGACCCATCAAAGCCACACCACCGACGCTCGTGTCATGAGCCACATCCATGACTACAACGATATTCTGGTCTGCCGTTCTGGGGCGCAACGCGGATGCAAATGCATCGATCGACAACCCCGTCCTCGACGGATCCGACAGTTTCGCGCCATGAGTCAAAAAGGCGGGCTCACCAATATCTCCACCCGCACCATGACTCGTCATCACCACCAAAAGCGTTCCAGAATCCGAGGTCCGGTCTACAGCCGCTTTGAGCGCAGACATGAGGCCGGCCCCAGTTCCCTGGGGGCCCAGAACCATGGATACATGCTCGTAGCCCGACCGCGAAATTAGTGCCTCAGCCAGAGCCCTGGAGTCGGACTCCCCTTGTACGAGTGCGGGCACGCCAGGTCCCGGCTGATCGATGCCTACAATCAGGGCTGACCGTACGACCTCACCAGGCTCGGCGGCCACGGCCGTGTGGGCGAACCCTGCTAGTAACAGTGACGCAACGCGGCGCATTCTACCTCCGTTGCGCAGCGTATCACGACCTTCAGCCGAGGTTCTTCAGTGCCAGGGAAACAACCGTCTTGTCGTCGCCGCCCATGTTTGCCGTGATGCCCCAATGAAGGTCGCCGTCGACTTGGTAGTCGCCGCACTTACCCTTCATTTGCCTAAAGATTTCGAGGGGTTGTTTGATGCCAGTCGCACCCACAGGGTGACCAAAGCCGATCAGGCCCCCACCGGTATTGACGGGCGTGGCACCATCGATTCCGGTCGCTCCTTCCTTGGTCAAGGCAGCGCCTTGGCCAGGAGCCGCAAGACCCAGCGCTTCAACCATCATCAATTCCGTGACCGTAAAGCAGTCATGAACCTCAGCGACATCGACATCTGCTGCCGAAATACCTGCGCTTGAGTACGCCTTCGCTGCCGCATTCGCTGTCGTTGTAAGCTGAGTCAGATCGCCATCGGTATACAAGCTCGCCACAGAGTGCCCGGTACCCGCAACCTCGACGCAATCCGATTCACTGAGACCCAACTTAGCCAAACCCGCTTCGCTCACCAGAACCAAAGCCGCAGCGCCATCACTGACCTGGGAGCAGTCGCTCATCTTGATGTACGGATGGAGCTCTTCGTTAGCCAAGAAACAAGGATTTCTTTCGTTGGTACTGCCCGCCACATCCAAAGACATCGATTTCGACTTCATGTGGGCCAGTGGATTCTTGTTGGCGTTACCGTACGCCTTCACAGCGACATGACCAATGTCCTCTTCGCTGACGCCGAATGCGTTGCGATACGCCTGGGTCCGACGCGCGAACAGCGCTGGAAAGGTAAAGTCGTCGATCTGACGCTGTCGACTGTAGTGAGATGCACGCGCTAGATAATCCGCGCCCACACGAGCCGATTGTGTCGTTTGGACTTCGACTCCACTCACCAGAACAGTATCTTCCCCGGCACGGATCGCGTCCACTCCAGCCAAAAATGCCAATCCACCAGAGGCACAAGCGCCTTCTAAGCGTGCCGATGGCTTGTTGGCAAAAGCCGGATGTGTTCCCGCCAAAGCGGCGCCCAAATGTCCCTGATTACAGAACAACTCGCCCACAAAGTTACCGATATACAAGCGGTCTACATCGGCAGGATTCAAGCCTGTGTCCGCGATCGCGCCATCGACAGCCGACTTGAGCATTTCATCCAACGTGGGGTTTTCCTTTACGCCGAAGTCAGGATGCCGCTTCCAGATGAAGTCAGGATGGCCCTTGCCAATGAACGGCGTCAAAGCACCGCCCGCGATAAATACACGACGACTATTGGACATGAGAAGACTCCTAAAAAAAGATGCGTCCGGCCCCTAACTGCTCGCGCACACGCCGTCTTCAAGGCTATGCTCTGATCGGAGGAAGAATGACCATCAGAGCCATCCCGTTAGCCGTATGGATCGTGTCCTGCGGTGGAGACCCAAATGGTGCATTCCCGTCTGGATCCGCGGACGATCAAAGCGAAGAGGATGCGGACGAAGGCAGCCCGTCCAACAGCTGTGGAGATACGTGGTCCACCGACAATGACAACGTCTCCACTCAACCCAACGACTGCCTATTGTGGTCCTCAAGGTCTGAGGACGAAATGAACTGGCACGATGCGGCCAGTTTGGCGGATGGGTTGAGAGGCGACTGCGGAAACGACTGTCCGGAGTCAGCAGGGGGCTACTGCTCAGATATGGGTCCCCAATGGCGTCTCCCCACCATCGATGAAATCACCGATGCAGCCAAAACCCAACCGGACATCGAGAATGTCGATGGCTGGTTGTGGAGTTGCGACACCGACTTCACAAATTCCCAAAACGCACTCACCGCCGATTTATCTCGGGCGGGAACCAAGTTTCAAAAACCCAAAGCGTCGAGCCAAGCATGGGTACGGTGCGTGTCTGACAACTGAATTGCTCCACACATGGTAAGGTTCGTCGCAAGGAGAATGGAACCCATATGCGTCTAATTCAACCCGTTTTAATGGCTGCGCTCGCTGGTTGCTCCTGGGTCTCGAAGTCCGACTTGGACGCCAGAATGTTGGAATTCGACAACGACGGTGACGGCGTCATCGCAAAAGATGACTGCGACGATAACAATCCGGACAGGTTCCCTGGAAACACCGATGCCTGGTACGACGGTATTGATAGCAACTGCGATGGCAAGGATGACTATGATGCCGACCAAGATGGCTACGTACGTGTGGGCGATAAAGGAAACACCACGGAAGATGTGCCCGGCACGGGCCTAAACCCGGGTGGGGACTGCCATGACGAACCCGAGCCGGACGGTGAGCCCTGCCCGGAAGACGCGACACTACTGGACGATGACGGCCGGATTCGCGGATGCATGGTGAACCCGAAAGCGTCGGACACCTGGTACGACGGAATCGATAGCAACTGCGACGGTAAAGACGACTACGATCAGGATGAGGATGGCTATGCAAGCAAGGCCCACAGCGACGTTTATGGCGAAACCCTGTATGCCGATGGGTCCGGTTCGCTGAATGACCAAGACTGCGATGACGAGAGATCCGACGTCCACCCCGGTGCTGATGATGCTCCGCTCGATGGCGAAGATTCCGACTGTGCGGGCAATGACGATTTCGACATCGACAATGACGGCTTTTACAGCGACGTTGCCCTATTCTATCAACCTACCGTTTATGCCGAAGACACCACAGGTACCGCACTCGAAGGCGACTGCGACGATGGCAATGCCTCCATGAACCCAAACGCAACCGACATTCCATATGACGGGATTGATAGCGACTGTATGGGTAATGACGACTACGACCAAGACCAAGACGGCTTTGTCAGAGACGTTGACATTGAAAAGCTGACTTATCCCATACCTGCCTCTGGCGATTTGCCTGGTGGCGACTGCAATGACGACCCTGCCGAGGACGGTTTCAATAAAAACCCAGCGGTAGTGGAAGTGCTCTCGAACACCACCGATCACGACTGTGATGGTGAACCCGACACATTTTGGATGACACCCTTATCAGACGCCGTGGGTTTCGACGGCGAAACATTGACTGAGTTTTCAGGGGTTCATCAACTGAGTTTCGCCGAAAACACGTCCGGTATCCATCTGATTGTAGGTGCGGAAGCCAATAGCATAAATACAAATGGAATCGTTCATCGCTTTAGCTTCTCGAGTTCCGATCCCTTGGCTGGTGTTGCCGACGAAAGTTACCTCTTGGAGGGCTCGTCCGTCCCATCCTCTCCGGTCACATTGTCCCCTACAGTGTCCACCTGGGTCGACGAGGAAGTATTGCTCAGCGCGACTGGGGCCACCTTCCCTTCCAGCGACCTCCGCACTCTATATATTCGGGGACGCGATGAAATCGTGGATAGAGAGATCAGTCTCGGTGGCGGTCCCTTCCTGGATGAAGTGGGTTTAGCAGAATGGAATCCGATGACATCCGTATCGATGCTTCGCGATGCCGATGGGAATCTGCATACCGTCGGATGTGACCCCATCACCGAAGTGGTCCAATACACCTTCGCCACCCCCGAGCAACTGAGCCTGGGTGAAGACACCTCCGCACGCGACTTTGATACCGTCTTTTTGATCGATCATTCCGCCACCATTTGTGCGTTGATCGAGCGCGACGGTCACATTGTGTTGCTCAACGATCATGAGGACATCTTGCGCGCACACACGATCGAACTCGACATCGAAACCGACACCTTTGGGCTCATCGAGGAACCCGAAAGCCCCATCGAAGACTTTCACAGTGACTGGATAGATTCAGACGTCGACGACACCAGTTTCGACCAACTCCTCATACCCCGACAGCGCCTTCCCGAAGACGAGGGATTTATGCTGCTGGTTGTCGATAATGAGGTGACCATCATCAATGACACATTCCATACTGTGGAAATCATCTCGGCGGACTCCACCATCCGTGACATCGATGCGGTTTTCAGCCCAGACAACACTCTGCACATCATCATTATTGACGACTCCGGAGTCGGCAGTCTGTATCAGCTACCATTAGACGGCACTGTGTCCGAGGCCACCCAGTTGGGCACGACTGGACTTCGTCAGGCCGCCATCTGGATTGATGAGGCCACAGCCAACACACTCCAAATCGTCGCCACAACCGATCCAGATGGAACCGTGGACCCCCTCATTTATGGCACCGCATATTTGACGCCCACCAGCGACTAGCGCATCACTCCGCGGAGGTCGTTTCGGGTTCGGCAACACCCCAAATTTTGTGAGTCACCCGCGTTTCTAAAGCATCATCATCAGCGGTAATGATGGTCAATGTGTTGGGTCCAGCTTGAACGGGTACATCCACGCTCCCCTCCAATTGACCGGTCCCTGCACCCGGCATCCAAGCATGCTTCTCACCGTTCCACCAAAGCGTCATGCTTTCAACTAAGCCGTCATCCTTGACTTGAACTGGAATGCTCAAAGACGAGGCGTCGGTTCGGACAGGAGTATCGACGTGAACTGTCGGCCTCACCAACGTGACGAGCTCCCCATCCAGGGGCACCGTGACGGGGAACTGGGTCAATAGTGGGAAGCGATCCGCACCAACGCGGACCTCCAGCGGTATCCCCTCGTCGGACACGCCTTCGAGCACTCGAACTTCAAGGTCAAACCGGCCTTCTTTTCCCGCAGCAAGCACAGGCAGAATTGCTTCTTGATTGATGATCTCAACACCCGAATCTTCTCGCCAACCCAATTTGAGTCGCATGCCTGTCAGGTTGATTTCTCCCCGGTTTTCCAACACCACTTCAATCCGGTGATGGTCGCCGTGAGGAGACAGCCGAACTTTTGCCGCCATCGGTGGAACATCATGCCCTTCGATATCAAGTGGCACCGGTTCCAATTCGACGGGGTCGAGTGCATCCGCCTCAAGGATGAGTAGAACATCATCTGAGCGGCTCGGTGACGAGGCCGGTATCGCAATCTCGACCGTGCCCCGTGCCGTTTCACCCGGCGGTATGAACCCTATGGGTATGGTGGCCGAACGCCATGGGCTTCGGGTATCGGTCTTGAGGCGAATGCGGGCCTGATACAGGGGGGCGGGACCATCATTACGTACCTCTGCATTGAGCTGAACTCGCTCGCCTGCTCGAGCCGTCCCCACCAGTTCCAAATTGACTGCGGCATCCAAAATTCCGGGTTGGTCGTCGGTGGCTCTCCAATCCAGATTGCGCAACAAGAATACGTCAGCAATTTTCTCTTCTGCCGACTGCTTGACGACGGTGGCCAATCGTTCGATAGCTTCCAATCCATCAGTCCGCGACGGGCCGCGACTTTCCAAAACCAACTGCCGCCCAAAGGTTTCCAAGGGGTCTGCGTTTTTGTCAAACTCACCTTGAGGCCTCCACCCCACTCGCTCGTCGACTTCAATAATGTAGGGCACGTCGCCGTCCCACTGCGGAGGAATCCAAGCTCCCGACCCATTGAAGACGATGCGACGCATGGCCAAGTCCGGAATGATGCCGGCTTCATGAACCACCTGACCATCCTGCAATCGGTATTCAGCTACTGTCATTTTGACTCGAACTCGGTCCTTGCCACCCCGAAGGGTGTACAGTTTTTGAACTGTTCCCTTTCCATATGACCGGCGTCCAACGATGACCGCCCGACCCAATCCAGCCAAAGCACCGGCTACGATCTCCGAAGCTGATGCCGACTTTTGATTCTGCATCACCACCAAAGGCAACCGCGAGTAATGCGGTTCATTTGCCGGCGGATGGGCCTTAATGCTCTTGACTAGATTCGGAACGGTAGCTCCGTTGCGGCCCTCCGTACGGACAATCTCGCCATCCGACACAAATAAATCCACGGTCTCCGCAGATTGAATCAAAGAACCCCCGGAGTTCGACCGCAAATCGAGCAAGATACCGTTGTAAGGCTGCCCCAACTTGGCTTGCTCTTCAAAAAATTCCAGGGCCTGAGCCGTCAGGCGAGCCGTTTGGTCAGAGAAATGATCAATCCGAATGATTCCCACACCCTTGTCCGTCAGCTCCCATTCCACATTGGGAATGTGAACTTCGGCGCGAGTAAAAACGAGGTCCAACTGCTGATCGGTTCCATCCGAAATCCGACGAACCACAGAGAGCACCACGTCACTTCCTTTCGGTCCACGGATACGATCGATCGCCTGTCTCATCGACATCCCAATCGTAGACACACCATCCACTCGGTGAATCGCATCTTCTTTCTGAAGTCCTCCGCGTTGAGCTGGAGAACCTTCAAAGACTCGCTCCGCCCATAAAACCCCATCTTCCAGGCGAAGCTCAGCCCCGATACCGGTCAATTTACCCTTGATACGCTCATCGAATCGCGCCAATCGGCTCTTCGCCATGACCACCGTGTGCCGATCTAAAGTCCGCATGACGCCCTGAGTCAACTCCACCCTCAAATCTGTGTCGTCGGGCAGGGGTGAAGCCAGGTTGGTAATCACCGAGTCGAGTTCACCCAAGCAGTCGACCAATGGAGCCAAACCCGCGGATTCATCCACGACGGGCAGTTCAACCTCAACCACTCGATCCGAGCGATAGTCTTGAATTTGTACGCCTGTCTCTGTTGGCGTGACGATGATCCAAGGAATCGACGACTCCGACTCTTCCGCTGCCGATATGCAGGCTTCCTTGATGTTCAGCTCTTCGATCCACAAGTATCGGTCTTCAAGATAATTGGCGGCACGCTGGAACATCGGTGCCGGCTCTGCGGCAACACTCAAGCGGCTGGTGAGGAGAAACAAGATGAACATCACTGACAGTCTGACACTCTCTGAGGAACACTGCCATGCTCAGATGGGTTAATCAGCGACGATGAACAGCGAACACCTCCGTCTTTTACTCGAATCCGTCCACCAGGGAACAGTCGACATCGATAGCGCCATGGCTGAAATTGGCTTGATGGATGGTCGAACCCTCGATGTCGCTCACGTCGACACGGGGCGCATGAAGCGAACAGGTCATCCCGAGGTCATCTTCGGTCAGGGTAAGGAGGCGCAAGACATTGTTGCGATCCTCAACCAACTCCACGCGGCTCAACAGCCGGGTTTGGTCACACGCCTTGATGATAGTAAAGCGGAAGCCATACAGGCCGAAATGCCCAGCGCTACCTGGCACCGTCGAGCCCGAGTCCTCCATCTCCCCTGCCCCGGACACGAACTGAAGCCCAACGTTCGCGGCGACATCGCTATCGTCTGCGCGGGGACCTCCGACCTTCCAGTAGCCGAAGAGGCCGCTGTCGTCGCAGAAGCATTCGGCCATCCCGTGCATCGCATCTGGGATGTTGGAGTGGCCGGCATTCATCGTGTCCTCGGGCACCAGGCAGTACTGCAATCGGCGAGCGCTATCGTTGTGGTCGCCGGCATGGAAGGGGCACTGGCCAGCGTCGTCGGTGGTTTAGTGTCCTGTCCGGTCATCGCCGTGCCCACCTCCGTTGGCTACGGCGCAAGCTTTAATGGGCTCGCCGCACTCCTTGGGATGCTGAATGCGTGCGCCACCGGTATCGCCGTCGTCAACATCGACAATGGTTTTGGCGCCGCCATGATGGCTATGCGTATCAACGAGATTCGTTCATGAGTCGCACTCTCTTTATCGACCCGATTGGCGGCATCGCCGGAGATATGCTCGCTGGAGCGCTCATCGAAGTCGGAGCCGACCTCGCAGAGATGCAAGCAGCACTCATCACACTCGGGATCCCCAACGTTCAGGTTCGGACGGAATCGGTCCACCGCGGCCCCTTTGTCGCCACCCATTTCCAGGTCGAAACCCAGCCTGAAGACCATCCACATCGGACTTGGGCTGACATCCAAAAGATGATTTCTTCCTGCGGACTCAGCGACGGTATAAAACGACGCGCACTGGCCATTTTCGAACGGATAGCTCAGGCGGAAGCCACCGTTCATGGGATCGATATCAAGGATGTCCACTTTCATGAAGTGGGAGCATGGGACTCCATAGCAGACATCGTGAGTGTCGCCGTGGGTCTCGAAGCGCTGAATATCGACCGCGTGGTCGCCGGTTCGCCCCCCTTATCGTCAGGCACCATCCACACTGCCCATGGTCAAATGCCCTTGCCCGCACCCGCCACGGTAAACCTACTGGAAGGGTGGCCCATCCGCGGCGGTCCTCACGGCAGAGAAAGCACCACGCCCACCGGTGCGGGAATCCTGGCCGCTCTCGCAGAACCGGGAAGCCTGCCAGATATGCGTATTCTGAAGTCCGGTATCGGGGCCGGAACTCGAAACCCCGAGGATCAACCCAACGTGACCCGTGCCATCCTCGGCGTTCCGTCCTCCGACGACACCACTCAAAACGTTTACATCCTCGAAGCGCAGATGGACGACCTGACCGGAGAGCACCTTCCCCCACTGATAGAAGCGCTGCTCCGAGCCGGTGCTCTGGATGCCTACGCCACACCTGTTCTCATGAAAAAGGGGCGTTCAGGATTGCTGGTCACCGCCCTCACCCAGCGACAGTGCAAGAGCGCCGTGACCGACGCGCTACTTCGGCATGGCTCCACCTTTGGAGTGCGAGAATCCGTCACCCACCGCACCATCCTTGAGCGTATCCATGAAACCGTGCAAACACCGTGGGGTCCTGTTCGCGTGAAGGTCGGTTCCTTGCAGGGAGAGATATTCCACGCCTCTCCAGAATATGAAGATGTTCAATCCATTGCCCTATCTGCCGGCCAACCGGCCCCCATTGTTCATGCTGCCGCCCTCCAGGCGTGGCGAAACTCACAGGAGTCGTAGATGATCCTCAAGATGGTGTTCCTATCCTTGTTCGCAGGTGGAATCGCACATGCAAAAACAGCCACCGAGATTATCGATCAAGCCCGAGATGTCCAGCGAGTCAACAATGGCATCCAGCAGGTCCAAATGGTGTTGGTGAGCCGAAACGGATCCGAACGCGAACGCCATTTCGAGATGAAGACTCGGAAAGATGGTGATCGGGTCCAAACGTATGTCCGCTTCTCCAAGCCCACCGATGTCGCGGGCACCCAACTCATCGTGATCGACCACCCGGATCGAAACGATGAGCAACTCCTTTACCTACCTGCACTCAAGCGCACGAACAGAATCGCCGGTAAAGCGCGAAAAGGCAGTTTCATGGGCAGTGACTTTGCGTACGAAGACCTCGAAGTCTCCGACGCCAAAGATGCCACCCACACCTTGATCTCCGAGGACGAAAACACCTGGGTTATCGACACCAAACCTGGTGCAGACTCCAGCTACGGACGTATTCGGGCCACGGTCTCCAAGTCTGACTACCTCCCTCGAAACGTGAAGTTTTTCGACGCGAAAGATCAGCACAAAAAGACACTGGAAATACTCAAAACAGCCACCGAAAATGGAACCATCATTCCCATTCACTCGGTGATGAAAAACGTGGCCAAAGGGACCTCTACCGAAATGAGGGTGTCCGAATGGCGCACGAATGTGCCCGCCAGCGAGATTCCAGAAGAGACCTTCACGGTTGGCTTTATGGAGCGAAACGGCTGATATGCTCCTTGCGTTTGCCATATCGGTATCTGCTCTGGCCGCCGATGCACCCGAAGTCGGAATCCAGATCACGCCTCTCGTCGCGGTCGACACCGCTCAGACACAAAACGAAGATCACTGGGAAAGCTGGACCTGGATTCGGGCCTCAGCCAAACAGAAAACTGAGAACGGACGTTGGTTCATCGCCATCAATGCGGATCACAACCTTCGTTCGGGTGAAGACACCGAAGGCCTATGGCATATGGCTGCCGGAGAGAGCGGTTGGGCGGGCTCGGTAGGGCCCACTCACCTTCGCGTGGGCGTGTTGAACGAACGATGGGGCAAACTCGACCTACTGCCCACCATAGATGTACTCAATCCCCGAGATTTGCGCGCAGGACCCCTGGCGACCATCGAGTCATCCCGCATACCGATCCCCATGATGACTATCCAAGCGGGCAACAGCACTGTCAGGGGGGAGGTCACCTACGCTCCGTTCCCAGAAGGCGACCATATCCAGATGACCGGAAGCGACTGGTCCGTGATTCGACCAGGAATGATCGAAAAAACCTTCGCGGGAATCCCGAATTGGGCGGGCGCCGACAACCCCTTTCTTGAAGGAACCATCAAAGAGCTTTCTACAGCGCTCACCGAACTCGAGCCCAGTACTCAACGCGCGCTCGGAGGCGCATTACAGCAAATCGGAAATCCTGAAAACTATGGTCACAAGGGAAATATATCCGGACGAATAGAAGTGGAGGGCCCGGGTATTGATGCCGCCCTCGTGGCCGCAAACATCCGTTCGCCCATGCCCGTGACAAAGCTTTCGAAGCGATACCGAGAAATGCTCTCCACAGGGTCCCTACCCGCATTCGACCAATTTGAAGACCTTGCTTCTGAGGACCCCATCACGTCTTCATGGCCACGAACCTGGATGACGGGTGCGGAGCTATCCACCGTACTCGGCCCCATTGGGGTTCGAGCAGAAGGAGGTTGGTGGTCCAAGCGAGTGGTCCAACAGACCTGGCTGGACAGTACAACCACGCCCTCTGTGTCATCGGGTTTAGGACTGGACTATGCCAGTGGCAGCATATTTTTTCTGGGCCTAGAGGGGCGTTGGCAACATCTTCTAGAGGCTGTCCCTCGCCCCTTCTTCACGCGAAAGGATGTGTTTGAAGTCGGCTCGACGCTTCGGCTCAGCGTGCTCAACGAGCGCCTTCAGATCCAGACGGCCGGATTGTTCAACCTGACCTTTGAAGAATGGCTGGCCCGACCAGAAATCCGATGGATCAGCTCGGACCATCTATCGGTCGGTATTGGTGCTGTATTAATAGATGGCCCTACCCCTCCACCCAAGGACCTGGTGACCACGCTGGCCTACACAGGCGGACCGTTGTCCTTGATGCGGGACAATGACAGCGTATTCTTCACCCTCCGGTGGACTCAATAATGCTGGCCTTCTGGGTTCTGCCTTTAGCCTTTGCCACCGGTATCCGCTTCGAAGAGGTGAACTGCCCCTATGGTGAGGGCACCGTGCGGAAGTATCACAAGGTGAGCGGCAACACACACGGGGGCTACGACTCGGATTTAGCCGTGTATTCCACTCGCGGACAATTTCGCGAATATGCGATTAGCACCTGTCCCAGCAACTACTTCAGCACAATGGGATCTGACTTGGACATGGTCGTTCCAGCATCGCGCTCGAAGGCGATCGATGCAGCGATAAAAGCATCGCGGCAAACGTGGGTAAATCCAGACGCGCCCGAAGTCTGGGAACGGTACGATACCGCTGCCCGGATCGCTCGCGCCCTTAACCGAGACTCCCTGACGGTCGCCGAGTTTTACCTCAACGCGTCATGGACGGCTCGAGACAAAGCTGTTGGCGTTTACGTGGGAGGTTTAAATGGCCCATCCGCTGCACGTGAAATTCTACAAGTCGGCCACCAGGAGTTGACCAAGAATCTCACCCCTGAGGCGACCAAAGTTCTGCTCTACAATTTGGCTCGAGTGGCCCATCGGGGCGGCTACAGCACCGCTCGAACGGTCCACCTGGACGCCTATCTGGACCTTCCGTCTCTGACCGACGCAGAGCGTTCCGCAGGGCTCAGACTCAAACGAATGGCCACCCATATCGAACCTGCACTTCAAACCCACGCCGTCCTTGCCCTCAAGGAGGCACTGGCAGTGGACGGTCCTCCGATCCCTCTGGCCAGGGCCCGTTACCAACTGGCTGACCTACAGCGGCGTTTGGGACAATTTGAAGCGGCTCGACGGGATTTCCATCTCGTCATAGCATCCGAAGATGCGCCCCAAGAACTCAAGGATATGGCCAAATTCCTATTGGAAGAGCTTAGCGATTGAGCCAGGTGGGCGCAGATAAGATAAGGACATCCGATGCAAATCGGTATGCTCATATCTAGCGCAACAGTGATCCGTCCGACCTGGACCACAGCGCACCTGGCACAGGCTGCCCTCCTCGCAGGGCACTCTGTACGCTTTCTTGAGCCCGGCAGCATGGAGGTCACCGTTCACGGGCGCGTTGTCGCACGCGCCCATGTCCTCGATACACCCGAATCCAGTCCTGCAGACTTGGCCAATAAATTGGCGGGACTTCACCTGGTCCGTCGGTATGTGGATGTGGGCAGCTTGGATCTGCTTGTCATGAGAGCCAACCCGTTCACGAGCACCGTACAAAATCTCGCGTTGATGGCCCAAGAACGCGGTGTTCGGGTAGTCAATGACCCCACTGGAATCGCGCGAACCCGTTCTAAATCGTGGCTGGCTTCACTCAGAGAAGTGCCCCATCCTCCCACTTTAGTGACCAACGATCACGACTCCGCGAGGCTCTTCGCTGAAGGGCAATCTCATGGTGTTGTACTCAAGCCAGCCTTGGGATCCGGGGGCAGAGGTGTTCAACACCTTCGCGACCCCAGTCGCATTGCCAATGCGATGAGAGACATCACTCGCACCCAGCCCGGCCCCATCGTCATTCAGGGCTATTTGCCCGACGCTGACCAAGGCGAAAAACGCATTTTTTGGGTCAACGGACACATCGTGGGCGGCTACCTCAGAAAGAGAGCCCCTGGTGCATTCCACCACAATCTACAGCGTGGCGGGCTCCCTGAACCCGTCGAAGTCACCGATGTGGACCGAGCCATCTGTAATGCGATCGGTCCCCACCTTCGGCGCAACGGAATCGTCCTGGCTGGACTCGACATCATTGGTGGTGCGTTAATCGAATGCAACACACTCAATCCAGGTGGTATCCACTACGCTGAATCTTTCTGCACCAAGGATGGCCCCTCAATTGCTGCACATGCGCTCCAATTGATTACAGGGACCTGGAACAACACCGAGGCCAAACACGCATGAGCCGTAGAACCGATAAAGACGATTATTCAACCGCGTTGGGAACCCTGACTCGTAAACAAGTTCAGGATGCCATTCGTCGAGGAAATTCGCTGATAGGAGCCGACCTTCGCGGGGTCGACCTTAACGGTATCAGCTTTGACAATGTCGACCTGACACGGGCGAAATTGGCAGATTCGAATCTAAGCCGTTGTTCCTTCAACGGTGCCAATCTGACTCACGCCAGCATGTGGCATGCGAACCTAAAGGATGCCTGCTTGGATCAGGCCACACTGGAAGGTACGGACTTAGACTTTGCCAACCTGGACGGATGCACGATCAAAGGTGCACGAGTCAAGAAAGCAATTTTTCCACTCAATCGCATCTCACTGGATGAAATCCTTGATGCGGTCAAGACCGGAAATCGGCTCCGCATGATCTCAACGGGCCACGACTAAACTCAGGACCCCTATGCTCGAGTCTGCCGATCTGATCCGCCGTTTCCATTCAGGAGATTCCGGCGTATTTGAGCGCGTTATCGAAGAGTACCAAGGGGACATCTACACGCTCTGCTTAAGAAGTTGTGGCGACACCAAACGCGCGGAAAGCCTCGCCGAGCAGATCTTTTTGGCGGCTCATCACGCCCTGTACCGGCTCGCTCCCGACACCGCTCTCCGTCAGTGGCTTTTGAGACTGTCCATAGATCTGCTCGAGAATGTGGAGCAGCCCGATAGTTTGGACGACCCACCCTCGGATCAGCAATCTGTGTTGGTGAACGATACCCTTCAACAGTTGGACACTCCCTTTCGGTTTGCAGTCATGCTTCGAGATGTCCTGGAACTCAGCGAGACGGACGTCGCAGACATCTTGAACCTCCCACTCGGCACCGTACGCAGTCGAATCCATAGAGGGCGGCTCACGATGGCCAGAAGCCTGGCAAAAGAGATGGAATAGTGGACAGTTTTTTCGCCAGAAATCGACTATCCGCCTATCTGGACCGAACTCTGCCGAAGCCAGAGGCCGAAGCCGTGGCCGAAGCCGTGGCAAGAGACATGGCTTTAAGCGCCGATTTACGCGCCATGAAGCAAGCGCTAACACTGCTGGAAGACCATGGACGCGCCCCCGCCCCCACGGGTTTCAAGGCTCGGACCATGACCGTAGTCGCTCAACAACCGGTTCCGGGAAGCCAAATCGCATGGCTCCAGCGCCGACTAGCTCGCGTGCCCACCGAGTGGGTCGCGGTGCTCGGTGCAGCTCTGATTGTTGTCGCCGCCCTCAGCACGGGCTCCCGTGAGGTGAAGGAGCAAACAGCACCGGCTGTGCAGTCGCAAAAGGTGCAACCATCGCCCCAAGCTGTGGCCATCGAAGCACCCGTAAAAGCCCAAGCCAAGCCGACACCCCTTCCTCCTACGGAAGTTCCCTCAGTGAAAGCGCCGGCTCCCACGCCTAAAGCGACGAAGTCTCTGTCCAACATTCCATTTGATCCGTCCACACCCATGGGTTTTCGGATTTTGCACGGCGGCGACCAAGTCCTCTACGACATCGCCACACTGGCCGATGAAACCGGCGGACGCCTGGTCAATGTTCATGGAAAACTTGTGACCCCACATTCCCTGAGCGAAGCCCGTAGTTTCACTCAAATCTATCTGATCACCCCTAAAGAGACCGCTGTAGCTGCGCACAAAAAGCTAATCCAACGCAGCGGTATGGATCCGTATCCACTCGATGGGCCCAGGCCTCCGTTAGATTCCGGTGAGGCCGTTTTCTTGATTGAAGCCCAACTCTAGCCACACGTCCGTAATCACTGGTCCAAATTAACCGGCAGCGTTCCGGGGTTGGTCAAACCCACCCAACTATTGGCCAGCTTTATTCCTCCTGGCGTCACAATGCCGGCACTCATGATCAGCTTGAATGCCTCTTCACTGCTCATGTCTATCTTTCGCAGGTCATTCGCGGGTATCAGCAG
>Ga0163180_10000165_pt1 | contig 36437 bp, 61 predicted proteins | sample AtlANTMetagenome_2_FD_109647 | JGI IMG/M metagenome (GOLD analysis project Ga0163180, IMG submission 109647) | Marine eukaryotic phytoplankton communities from the Atlantic Ocean - Atlantic ANT 4 Metagenome | ecosystem: Environmental > Aquatic > Marine > Oceanic | place: North Atlantic Ocean...
ATGGAGCAGGAGCGCCTTGAGATCGAAGCCTATGAAATGGAGCAGCTTGAGATTCAAGAAGACTCCGAGCGCTTCCGCTATGAAGAGATCGCCTCTTCCCTTGGCTTCTCAGAGTACAGCTAACCAAAAGACCAACGACCAACGGAGATAACCACCATGAAATGCCTTGAAACATTGCCAACCAGAAAAGAAGACCTCGCAGAGGGGACACCTAACCCCGAACTGATCATCGCTCTTAATAGGCAGATGAACGCTCAAGCGGAGCGCATTAAGGCGCTGCTCAGCCACATCGGACAGAACACCGAAATCGAAGAAATCGAAGACGAAGACGAATTAATCCTTGACGTAGCGTAAAGTGCGATATATAATAAAAGAGTAACCACCAAGACCACAACGGAAAAAAAATGACAACCTCAGTATTCATCGTCCTGACTCACACCGCCGAATTTCTCGGCGTATTCAATAACAAGAAAGACGCTTGCTATGCAGCAGTGAACAGAGGAAACTTTTACGATCTTGTTGAGAAGACAGACTTCGATCCCTCTTTTCGGCGCGGAAGACGAACAGTGTATCGCCGAGAAGGAGGAAAGGGAGAGGAAGGCTTCGTCGAAGTCGTCGAAGCAATCGTCGCGAGCGACGAGCAAGGAAACATGAACTTCTACATGTAAGAACAACCAACCCAACAACGGAGAAGAGATGAAAACCTATATCGTCACAGGACAAATTGCGTTCTCGTATAAATTTGAGATTGAAGCGGAAGACGAAGCCGAAGCGGGAGCAGAGGCAAACGAGCGAGCATCGAACGCTCTGCATAGCAACGACTGCTATCATCTGACCGAGATCCATCAGGAACAGGATGAGATCTACTCGGAAGAGGAAGAGGAAGAGGAAGTCGACTCAGAAGAAGAGGAAGAAGAGGAAGAGGAATCAGAACAAGAAAGCGAAGAGGAGAGCGGATAATGAAAACGACCTTTTACTATGTATGCGTCAAATACGACCCCCTTTTCGCGGAGGAGAACTTCGACCGATTTACAGCGAGCAAGTCGGAAGCGCTGAGGATTGCAAAAGAGCAGGCAAAAAACGCCCAAGAAAACACAGTGGTCGCCGTCTATCTCATGACCACCGCAGAGCTTCCAGCCAAGCGACTGATCGAAGCGGCTCTAACCCAGACAACGACCCGAAAAGGACCGCTCTGGCTTATCGGAAACCTCTGGAGTAAGACACAGCTTATCGCGGATAATGCCGATGGGATACTGAATCTCAAGCCTCACAAGATCAAGACCCATCCGAACAAGCCTGTCGTGTGGACATCGGAAGAGAAGCCGAAAGAAAAGCCGAACGATGACGGAGACGACGACATAACCATCAGGAGAAAGTGATGCGCTCAGACGACGAAAAGAAGCTCATAAAGAGGGGAAGAAAGGACTATATGCTCTCTCTGGTGGGTAAGCTCGCCCGATGCCTTCGGGACAACGTGAGAGCCGATATCATGGTCCAGACAGGCAGGGATCCAGACCTCAAGCTAAAGCTCACAAGCGCCGATCATTATGTGGGCTGGACTCCGTTTGAGCTTATCGAAAAGACCACAATACCAGCCCATCAGATGGACAGGTTCGACGCTTGCTGGAGGAATAACAGATATCAAGTCCTTTCCAGACTCATGCAGCCAACAGATGAGGACTTTGAATCCTCCATGCTCTGGCTGTCGATCAAGACTCTCCTCAATGAGCCCGTCCATGACTGGAGGGATCTCCAACGAATCAAGAACGACCTCGGAGGAACGTCCTGCACAGGGATCGAGATCTATCCTCCCAGCGCCAGCCTCGTCGATACATCGAACCAATATCATCTCTGGGTCATGAGACCTAACGTGACCATTCCCTTCGGCTACAAGACGAGAGACGTATTCCACACTCAGAAGGAGATCGAAGCTGAGTTTCCGAACTGCAAACAGCGCGACTTTAAGGAGCACCACAAGGACGAAGGGCTCGCGGATGTCGGGAAAGCTTGGAGGTATTACGAAAAAAATGAGGAATCCCCTTGACACCTAACGCATTATGTCTTATCCTTTAATTCATAAGCTTCTGTCGGGCGCCTCGCCCAACGGAAAGGGGGAACTATGGAAAAATCCCCAATACCTTTTCTCTATCAGTGGGATGACGGACTGAGAAGACGACAGCGGGGATTTTATAATATATAAGGCGCCACTTAAAACCACGCAAAATAAAATGCAGACCATGCATTCGATTAGATGTTTATTTTGATTTATTTTCACTCTTATCCTTGACTCTAACGTATTATGTGCTATCTTGTATGTGTAACCACAAAACACCAACGGAGAAACATCATGGCTAAATCAAAACTGACATCAAAGCAAAAAGCAGACATCTTTTATCAGGGCATCACCGACGCTCTCGTCGACGCAATCGAAAACGGCGCGACTTCATGGGTCAAGTGCTGGAACGGCGCCGATCTTAGCGAAGTCCCTCACAATCCCGTCACAGGCTCAACCTATAAAGGAATGAATACATTCTGGCTCTGGCTTATTGCTGGCGCTAAGGGCTACAGCGACAACCGCTGGGGAACCTTCAACAATATCCGCAAGCTTAACGGAAAAGGTGTCCGCAAAGGCGAGAAGGGAACCAAGGTCGCATTCTGGAAGCCCATCTTCAAAGAGAACGATGCTGGAGAGATGGAGCTTGTCACCTTCTACGTCAAGGAATGGACCGTCTTTAACTACGACCAAGCTGACGACATGCCCGAAGCGGACAAGTCCGAGCAGACGACTGGAGACCTCAACGAGGTAGCGCAGGCATACCTTGACGGTGAGAAGATAGAGGTAACCTTCGGCGGGAATAGAGCATGCTACAGCCCCACAGGAGACTACATCAAGATGCCACACCAGAGCGCTTTCACCTCTGACGCTGAATTCACTTCTACTCTCTTCCATGAGATCGCTCACAGCACAGGACACAAGAGCCGCCTCAACCGTCTGGAAGACGGCGCCTTCATGGGCTCCCACGCTTACTCTTTTGAAGAGCTTGTCGCCGAGTTCACCGCTGTTTTCATGTGCGCCCAGCTTGGCATCTTGGACCAGCATGACGCGACATTCAAGAACAGCGCTGCTTATCTCCACTCTTGGAGCAAGCGCCTTAAGGAGAACCCTGACTGGGCTCCTCGCGCCGCTCAGAAGGCACAGAAAGCATGTGAGAGAATCCTCTCTCACTCCGCAGAGAAAGAGGAAGAGGTCGCCGCATAGGCGCCTCCTCTGCCCCTTCGGGGGCTTTTTTCGGTTTCTATTCGATGCGCTGCTCGCCAATGCAAAAATAATCGATCTTTTTCCTTGACTATAATACAGAATGCGCTATTATTAAAGGGTAAGCAAAACAAAACAAAACAAAACGGAGTAACCAAAATGTTCAACACTTCCCTTCTCTCAGACCAAATCGCAGAATCAGCAATCGCCATTATTGACGATGGAAACCTCTGGAGCGAAGGCACCTGCACCATCATGGACATGTTCGCAGATGTCGAGGCTTACCTCCAGAACGATGATCAGATGATCTCACACAGCATCATCGACGCTCTCCTCGTTATGCTGATGGGTGAGTATGACGAGGACATGGACGGCTCCCTTCCTGAGTGGTATCTCCACAACGAAGGATACTACGACAGAGGCTAAACTCAGCCCCTTCGGGGGCTTTTTTTTTTGCCTCTATTCGACATGCTGCGCTCTATTGGGGAATAGTTTAAAATAATCCTTGACATAACCTATTATGTGTTATAAGATAAGAACATAACCAAGACGGAGAAAACAAATGACCCGCAAAGAAGCGAACGCAAACTCAGAAGTAAAGTACAGCCCCCGCAAGGAAAGCCGCAAGGCATTCCACAAGGCAACCCGACAAGCCTCTAAGAAGGCTCTCAAAGCCCACATCGGCTAAACCAACGGAGAAAACCAATGACCCGCAACCAAGTTCAAAACATGATCAATAACGGATGGAAGGTTCGCAACCTGAGACGATGCACCCGCAGCGCCAAGAACACGCGGCCCATCCAAGTCTGGATGAAGACATCTAACTAACCACACCACCGACCCCCTCTCCGAGAGGAGGGGGGAAAGGAGACCCACCATGAAGGCAGGCGACACCATTGTCATCGCTCCAACCAAGGGAGCAAACCAAAGGACAAAGAACAGGATCCGCGAGCATGGAAGCACCTTCAAAGTAATCAGCGCCCCTCAACCATGCTCCTGCTTTCAAGGGATGATCGGTGTTCTTCTTGACGCTCCAGACGGCTGGAGAGGAAGCCTTCAAGTCAGGCACATAAAAATAATCGATCTTTTTTCTTGACATATCTTATTGTGCGTTATAAGCTATCTATGTAAACAACCAACGGAGACCACCTCATGAACTATTCAATCAGAACTCAAGGCTTATACGGAAAAGCGACAAGACCTTCAAAAAATGGATACTGGACTATAACCTTCCGAGGAAGGCTCGCGGCTCAACTCTTCGGAACCGTCAGCGAGATGAAGCGAGAAGCGAAGAAGATCGTCAAGTCCTACGGATTAGAGTCGAAAGTCATTTTCACAAAGTACTAATCTTTTTCCTTGACATATCTCATAGTGCGCTATAAGTTACTTACATAACCACAGCGGAGAAGATCATGCTCAACCAAGCCGACATCACACTGACCAACCTCTTCAGCGCCGAAGAGTCAGAGGAACTTTTCAACTCTCTGGAGAAAGCGATCCAGTGGCAGCAGAAGACGATCAAGCTGTACGGAAAGACCTTTAACGTGCCGAGGCTCACTGCATGGTTTGGAACTGAAGGATATACCTACAGCGGGATTTTTCATCCAGCGACAGCCCTTCCCGCAGCAATCGAAAAGATCAAGACAGCAGTCGAAGCAGAAGCAGGGCAGACATTCAATTCCGTCCTCTGCAATTTGTATCTTGACGGATCTCATTCAGTATCATGGCACTCGGACGACGAACCAGAACTCGGCGCCGATCCTGTGATCGCTTCCGTCTCTCTTGGAGGCTCAAGAGCTTTCTCTATGAAACACAAGACCGACAAGAGCGACAAAGTTAAATTAGAGCTTGAAAGCGGATCTCTTCTCATAATGGGGAAAGGAACTCAGCCGAACTATCTCCACTCGGTCCCAAAGACAAAGAAGACCGTCGCTCCCCGAATAAATCTAACCTTCAGAACAATAGGACAACCATGAAAAATTGTATCATAGCACTCCCCTTTATCGACTTCCCAAGCGGAGACAGCTATCGACTTATCGAAGTCGGCGCCGATAGGCAGGGATTAGCGGATCTCTTCACTGCAATGTACAGCGGAGGATCTCCGCATGAAGGGACGAACAAGGTTAACATCCAGAAGCCCAAGAAAGACGCTATATCGCGCACCAAGGGACTTTTTGAGCGTCATGGTATGGAATGCCCCGACGACATGGTCTATATGACCTTAAACAGCAAATACGACCGATCTGAAGGAGAGAAGAACACGTTCGCCTCTGACCTTCTCCGAACCAACGACCGCAGACCTTCCGACCTTGAATTCCATGGAGCGGTTGCTCTGTTTTCCGAGAGCCTCTGGGAAGGCTGGGAAAAACAAAGCTTGTAATACCTGATACTGTAAAGGTTTTAATTCTTGTAATTCTTAAACACTAATCGGGTCTATGCTTAGCCAGCCAGTCCGCTCCAGACTCAAGCGTCCAATCCTCTCCGCCTTCTGCGTACCATACATAAAAGCCGAGATGAGGACTGACGACGATTTTTCCGTCGGTGTGTGTCCAGATAAATCCGATTCTGTTTCCCTCTGGAGACAGGATCTCGGTGGTCTTGTTTCCGAGGTATGGGTTTGTGAAGACCTCGCCTATCGTCCACTTTTGAGGGACGAGGCTTGTCGCCTTAGACGATCTCTTCTTCCGACTCATCCCTCATCTGCCTTGGTCAGTTTTCGCGCCATGTCTCGGAGCTTGGCTTCTTCTTCCATCTTCTTGATTGACTCCATTCCCTTCTCTATGAGAAGATGAGAATTTCTCTGAGCCAAAGAGACCGACTCGATCTGGATCTGGATAGCGTCGAAAGGGATCTTGTTAATCTGGCTCTCTACCTGCGAGATTTTCTCTGCAAGGTTGACCCTTATCGCTGTTCTCTCGTCGTTGTATGATGCGATCACCTTGTCATAGCGCTCCCTCATCTCCTCGATGTCGTCCTTCTGTTCTCCTCTCAGCTTTTCAAGCTGTGTCTGGAACTTGTCCACAAGAGCGTCAAAGCGCTTTTGCATACTTAAATGCTGCCATACAAGGAACGCAGCAAAGAGCCCCAGAGAACCATATTCCAGCAGGATCTCGGTTATTCCTCCTTCCATTTTCTCACCTCCCTATTCGGCTATATCTTACGCCAAAAAGCGGACAAGGGTTAGACGATTGTCCATATATGGAGCGCAGTCCATCAGTAATTTTCCCGTCTTCTTGCTCGACATCTGAAGTACTGAGAGACACCCGCGCCCTCGATCATCGGCGCTCCGTCGCATAGAAATTGCTCTCCTGTGTCGTCGTTCACAAAGATATCTCCAGCCTTCGGAGTGAATGAGCAGGTATAGGGAAGGATCACAGTGATCGTCTCTCCCTGCTCCGTTCCTGAGATCGGGTTCTTCCAGCTTGGGAGACCTCTGCTTATGGTTGCAGGATAGCAGGTCGCCAGAGATGTCCGAAACGGCGCCGAGCCTCCGTCTTCGGTCCTATAGTCCATCGTGACCGTCACACTGGACGACCATCCAGAGCAAGCCAATTGCGTGACGGTATCGAAGAGCTTGACCCCGACAGCGAGACCCTTCGTCCCAGAGCTATAGCTCTTCGGAGTTATGGTCTCTGTCTGAGCGCCTCCGTTAAGCGTCCCCGTTACGGTGACACTTCCCGCCTCATAAGGAGCTATAGCGATCTGAACCACAGCAGGAGTTATCGGGTTGCTGGTGACGGAGATCGTCGCCGCTGCTGCTTCGCTAATCGCCTTCGTTGACTGTCTCTTAATGGTTATCCTGTCTCTGGATATGGACGCGAGCATGTTCCCCCCTATGCGATGAAGATCCGCTTTTTCTTTTTCCGCTTGGGTTTCACTATAACTGGATCAGGCTTGCTTTCCAAAGCGACCACCTCTGGAGCTACAGGAGGAGGCTTAGAGACGACCTCTGGAGCCTTTTTCTTATTCGGAGGGGGAACGATAGGCGTTACCTCCGCGATAGCTTCACGCTGCCTTTTTGCGCGTCCTGTGACCCTGCTCGCTGCCCTTCTTATTCCAAGAGCGCCCTCAAAAGGATTCCGACGAGGAGGAGCTTTCTTAGGGAGAGCCTTGCTCGCAGACTGGGTCTCTTTTGGAACCTCTTGGACGACGTACCTGACCCGCTTTCTCTGATCATCCTGTGGAGCCATTGCGCGACTAACGCAAGCCGCGAGATCCTCGATGGAGCTTATGCAGGGAATAAGCGACGATGAAGCGCGCCCACCTCCGCCATTCTGGACATGAGTCAGGGGAGATTCAACAATATCCACCTTCATCGAGCGAGAGACCTTGTCCACAATTCCCGTCGCTGTGCTGGTCCACCTTCGCGCCGAGTCTAATTTCTTGGTGTCGTGGTACTCATAGTCTGGAAGCACGCAACAGACAGAGAACCCGAGCGCTTTAAGCTCTTGGATCAAAGCCTTGTATTGTAGCCCGAACCAAGTCCGAGATCCTCCGCCAAGAGCTTCCTGATAGCCGAGAGCGACAAAGATCGTCGTCTCTTCGTTTGGCTTGCTCCATCTCACAAGCTCGGAGCCCTGTTCTCTAACCTTGGAAAGAGCATCGGAGAGACCAGAGCTAACGATGGTCCGACCCCTCATTCGGAAGACGTTGTCTCCATGCTGGAGAACGCGATCAACAAAGCCGATCTGATCTTTTGGGTTGCCGCTGATCTCGTCAGCTATGTAGAGAAATCCTTTCATCTTAAACCTCCATCCATAGAGTGTTTTCTGGTTTCAGATACCAAGCGACGATCCGCTCGATTGTGTCATCCAAGCTCTTCGGTTTCCAGCCCATATCTTCCATCTTGGCGCCGCATAAGGCATATCGTAGGTCATGCCCTGATCTGCTGCTGTGGAAGTCTACAAGCTCATGTATGAGCGGCTTTCCAACCCTTTCGGAGATCATCTCTGCGAGGCTGAGATTGTCAATCTCCTTGGCTCCGACGATGTTGAACTTGTCCCCCCTTTCCAAAGTCTCATATCGAGCCATGAGAAAGAGGACCGCATCTGCGACGCAGTTCGCGTCGATATAGAAGCGGCTTCCTGCCTTGGTACAGGTTGGATCGGCATGGACAAAGATCTTCTCTCCCTTGTCGATCTTCCTGATACAAAGAGGAACGTACTTCTCTGGGTGCTGCCTGTATCCGATGACGTTCATCGTGTGAGTTATGTTAATAGGCATCCTGTAAGTGTTAGCGTATGCGAGGCATAGCTCCTCTGCTCCTGCCTTGGAGGCGCTGTATGGGTTGCCGCTGTTATATCGGTCCCATTCTTTATAGTCGACACCTTCTGGAGCCGTCCCGAACACCTCGTCGGTCGAAAAGTACAGCAGCCATTCCAGCGCTGGACAATGGTCCTTAGCGTAGTTCAAAAGGTTGCAAGTCCCGACGACATTATCCATAACGAATTCCATGGGGAACTGGATCGACCTGTCGACATGAGAACCAGCCGCGAGATGGAGGATATGCGTTATCTCTCCGATCTGAGCCCTCACCCTGTCATTAAGATCAGCTTTCAGATCATGGAAGACGATAGAAAGGCGCTTCCTATATTCTGGATTGTCCTCGACGATATGAGCGAGACGCTCAAGGCTTCCGCTTGTGTCCAGCCTGTCAAGGCTAACGACCTCGACGGTGGTCTTCCTCAATAAATGCTCTATGATATGGGATCCAATAAACCCCGCGCCACCTGTTACCAGAACTCTCATTAATCTCCTCCGTAAATATGAATTAAATTGGTGTCTATTGCTTTCCTGTAGGCTTTCCATACATCGACTTTCGTATATCTTAGACCAAGAGGGGACCGTCTTAACTGCTGCCATGCAGCGCCCCAGTTCTCAAGAAAAAATGGATATCGAAGAACAGTAACAGGAATGTTTTCTCTCGCGACTACTGAAAAGAAGCTCGCATATCCCTGCTCGATAAAGCTTCTCATGCGCTCCGCATCATTTGAGCCTCTGCCCTTTATGTCGCCCCATTCGCTCCATATCAGAGCATCTTTTGAGAGCCTGCTCCCTATCACCTGATCCGTATCGCGAACGCATAGATAGACATGGGAAACATCGACCTTCTGGACGACCTTGTCCATCTCAAAAAAGAACCTCGGATTCTTTACGATAGGCGGAAGGTCTGAGCGACCCAGTTCTTCCGTCGTACATAGCTCAAATCCTGCGCTTACGCTCTCATTGAAGTAGCAAGGTGGAACCTCACCCAGCTCGATCAAAAGACGCATCAGCGCCGACGTTCCGCTTCTTCCTGTCCCTGTAACTAATTCCATATATTTCTTACTCCGTCACCGACACCATAACACAGAACCCGATAGCGGTCCACAAAGTTTTTTTCATTTATTTTCCCCATCCCCTTGACATAACTTATTATGTGTTATAGAATATAAGTATAACCACAACGGAGAAACCAAAATGATTTTCAACCCAGCAAACACCGAAGACTTTAGCAAAGAAGAACTCCAGCACGTTGGAAAGAGAATCGCAGAGATCCGACGCACAGACCTCCCTATGGTTTACGACATTCTCCTCGCAGCAGATGCCGAGTTCACTCACTGGAGCGACAAGAGCGAGCTTCCTTCTGTTCTTATCACTGGCGTAGAAGAAAAAGACTTTTCCCCCATGGCATAAAATAACCATTGACATAACATAGATTGCGATATACTATAACTCAACGGAGAAAACCAATGACCACCAAGCTCGCAGAACAAAACATCCACCAAGCCCTCACAGCCCCTCTTTCCTACGCTATCGTAGCAGCAGCAGAAGGGAAGTCCGACAGGAACCGAGAGACCACCTTCACAATCTGGAACACCGCTCGCGGCTCACATATTACCTTTCGCGTCCGTCGCCCCAAGGGCTTCCGCACCATGCTCATCGACGCTATGGTCGGCACCTGCAACGAGACCGACTTTGAGTATGTCGGCTCCATGAATCGCGGACTCTGGATCAAGGCGAAAGAGGACATTAGCCCAGAAGCTGCCAAGGTTCTCAACGCTATCCAGTGGACCATGCCTCGCATAAAGTCCGAGAGCCTTCCATCTATCGTCGAGATACACCATAGCGGCTCTTGCTGCTGCTGTGGTCGCAAGCTGACCAACCCAGAGAGCCTCGACACAGGGATCGGACCTATCTGCGGAAAGCGACTTCTCAAGAACAAGAAAGGAGAAAAATAATTCGCACCACTGCGCTCTGTTTTTATTTATCCTCATCTTTTTTCTTGACATAACCTATTATGCGTTATAAGATATTAAGGTAAACCAAACAGGAGACACAAGATGACCACAAGAACAGTAGAAAACACAGTTGCAAACTTAAAAGAACGAGCCAACAAATTCGGCGCCAGAACTCTTGAATCCACCCGCGAAGACTTCGTCCTCATGGCTAACGGTGATCAGATGACAGAAGGCTGGACCTCTTGGCTCGGCGGGGTGAGCGAGGATTCTACCCTCCATGGGCTCGGTGGATTTCGACAGGCGCACTTTGAAAATTGCGAAGACAAATTTTTTCAAGATGTATGCGACGAGATGGGCTGGCGCGAATGGCGCGGAGCTTCATGCCCACTCGATCAAAAGGGAGCATAAAATGACTAACAATAAAACTATTGACCTGATATCATGCAAGGAAGAAGACCTTCTCCCATTTGAGGCGAATGAGTTTCGAGAAGCCGCAAAGTTGTCCCATAATGTCCGCGAGTTCTTAATCGATTCACACGAAAAGACTCTTGAAGATATCAAGGCAGAAAGGGAACACCTTGCGCGGCTGTTGCCGATCTCAGCATCGGACTGGTTCTTCGACAAGAACCGCATTCGTCAAGAGCGCGCAGATCTTCTCCTTGAACGTGCCGATCTATGGTGCAGGCTTCAAGTCCTTAAAGCTGTGAGAGATCCAGAACACTGGGCGAGAGTGTGATCCGCTATCTCAGGATCCGCGAGGATCGCCATGGGCGGACGATAGAGGCTATGGTCTGGGAAGATACTCCCCTCATAGAGGAAGCGCCCACAGAGACGGCTAAGAGGGACTTCTCGCCTTTTGTTATATTCCCGCTCCGCCTTGTCCTTTTCGGGTCTTTCGGCTATTTTGTTGGGACACAAATCGCGGGAGCAATATGAACATAATGGAGCAGCTAAAAGCGGCAGGGATAGAAGTCAAAAAAGCCGAGACTGTTTATCAGGGATGTTCTAAATTCCTGTCTTGGCGCGGCGTTATGGCTTGCCAATCGATCAGGGTGACCGAGGTATTCACCAAGGACTTTCTTGAGCAGTTCAGCAGGATCATAGAACTCGGAACGCACCGAGGAGGCTTCTCTCTCTTTCTGGCTGATCACTTCAGCGGGAACGTCTATTCTTTCGACCTCAAAAGACCAGATCACTACATGAAAGGAGTAGGAAGGAACCTAATGGGAGAAGTCCCCGAAAACCTCAAGCTATCCATTCTTGATATCTTATCAAGCGAAGGACAGAAGCAGATATCCGACCTTATAAAGGAAGAAGGGAGATCTCTCGTCCTGTGCGACGGGGGGAATAAAATGAAAGAGCTTGACCTCTTTTCCCCTCACCTCAAAGATCAAGATGTGATTATGCTCCACGATTACGAGCATTCAAAGGAAAGCCTGTCCGAGATCCGACAGCGCTCAGAATGGTTTTTCGATAGTGAGTCCTACAGAGTCAAGGCAGATCCGATCCTCCAGCGGGAAGGACTGGAAGAACATGAAAAATATGCTGACTTCTGCGAGGCTATCTGGGGATCGTTCATAAAAAAACCGAACGCATGAGGGGCAATTTGAAAATAGTTTAAAACTACCCCTTGACGCTAACGCAGAATGTGCTATCTTATGAATGTAACCACAACCGAAAACGGAGATCACAATGTTAGAACTTACCGCAAATCAGACAAAAGTGTTGGAGCACATCTACCGCACAGTCCAGAACAACGGGCGCCGAGTGCGAACCCGCAAGCAAGGCGAAGTAACCCGAACATTGAGGGATCTTGTCATTTTTGCGAGTAACCCGAAAAACTCTCGATACGTTCCACAGAATGTTTCAGACGAAGTCTGCATGAGTGCCGCCTCCAGCGTTGCTAACCATAAAGGACCATGGGAAGACAGCCTTCGCCGACCCCTTCAGTTAATCGCAAGCTGGAAGGCAGAAACCAATCGGATTCGCCGAGGAGAATAAAAAAAGAAAACTCCCCCGAATTTGTCGGGGGTTCGCATTGTCTAAGTGAGACACAAAAAGGAGAAAATATGAAACTGATTTTTATCAACGAACAAGGCATCGGGATCAAGGACTTCCAGACCTTCTGTGACATCCGCCGAAACTTGGCGCCTGAGAGCAGAAGCGAGAACGGGAGGATTCCCCTCGCTGAGGTTTACAGAGTCCCCTATAACGGGATGAAAGGGCGCCTCTCTGGAGGGACGGCTCAGGACTGGGAGGACAGATTCGGGAAGCATGTCTTCCAAGGGATCAAGCTGCTCCGAAACATTGCAGCGAACACCGAGATCAACCTCAAGAACCCGATCCTCTTGATCGATGAGGAAGCTCGCCTCTTCTTGGATAACGATGGCGCGACATACGTTAACGAATGGGCGACCCGCCTCTTCGGTTTCGGTCGAACGATCTACGGTGGAGTCGTCGTCATCGACGAGGACGACTTCGATAACAAACTTCCCTATGGGTCCGAGTACATCGGACAAGAGGGAGCGGAAGCGTGAGCGACTATCTCTCGCGAAAATACGAGATCTGGTGAGCGGTCGTCGTTGGTCATGGTCCGAAAGGATCCCGACCCGCTGGGAGTCTCCCAGTGTTCACCACCGACACCAAGGAAGAAGCGGAAGCCCTCATCGCTCTCGCCTGCCCTACGAATACAGCAGGACAGCACATAGCTCCAGAGCTTGCAGACGAGCAGAACATGGAGAACCTCCAAGCCTTCAGCGCTCGCCTTGAGAGGCTTTATAAAAAAATAAAATGGAGACCTATGCCCCGTTTAGGATGTTTCCCGAAAAATAGTTTAAAATAATCCTTGACGTATCATAAAATGCGTTATAGAATATAAGAGTAAGAAACAACCAACGGAGAAAAGACATGACCTCAACAACCGAATTCATCCTTAACGCCCTCGTCGAAACCGCTTTTGATGGCGTACCTACTTGGGAAGTCTGCATCTCAAAGCAAGAACTTGATCTCGTAAAGGCTCACAGCCAGATCGGCGCTCTTGAGCGAATGGGAGCCGTCATCGAAGATATCACAGTCGTCCCGACCCATATCGAAGATGTCTTGATGGTGACCTTTTCCGTCGACCTCTGCTCTCCATTCTAAGGAGATATAGAGAGAACTCTCCTCATCTCTTCCAAGGGGGTGAGGAGGCTCTCTCGCTCACTTTCCCACCATTCCCAAGACAGGGAGGGGGGAAGAGCCTTGAGATTGCTTCCTGCGCGGTTTTGAGCCATCTCCTTCGGGACGATGACACCAAGACCGAACTCTTCATCCAAGAGAAAAAGCCTGTGTGTCCCGTTGTACTCTCCAAGCTCGGCGCATAGCCTGATCCAAGCCTTCCAGACATCTCCTGTCCAGTGATAGTCGGTTGGCTCCTTGGTGGTCCAAGATTCTTGTGTCGGGAAGCAGTCATCCAGAACGATGATCCCTCCCTCGTTGAGGCAGTTGAGAGAGTTGATCGTATCAAGATAAGCAGCATCAGCCTGATGGAGACCGTCTACGAATACGAGATCAAAAGTCTTCTTGTTTCGCTTGAAGAACTGGTCGCTCTTGAGGAGAACCGTCGCCTCAGACATCGGATCGGGATCGACTCCGACCTTGTCGTCGACCTCGACCCTGTTAAATGTCTTCCCCGTCTGAACTCCGATCTCAAGGTAGCTCTTCGCTTCAAACCTTCTCGCGAGTAGATTAAGCAATTCGTGACGGGTCATTTCTTGGATGCTGCCTTCTTCGCTGGAGCTTTCTTCGCTGGAGCTTTTGCCTTCGGCGCCGCTTTCTTCGCTGGAGCCTTCTTCTTCGGCGGGTTTAAGAGCTTTTCAGCCCATTCCCTGTCTGCGCCCCTTGCATACTTGAAACCATGCCTAACGACCAATTCTCGGGTAATTCCGTCCGCGCCTTGATAGACATAGCTCTCGCCTGCGTCGACGACTTCGACTTCCCCGCTGTGTAGCTGGAAGAGAGATCCTTTTGCTCCCTTGCGTCTGTATACGATTTCCATTTTCTGCCTCCTATGCTTTCTTGTTTTCAAGACCAAGAGCGAAAACCCTTCGGTGCTTGCTGAGTATGCGAGAAGCCATAAGCGGAATGAATGTCCCGCTCGCACTGTCCACAGAATAGCTATACCCTGCGGTCCTCTCGCTTCTGAATCCCAAATGAGATTGTTGATTGAACAGGGAGACAGCTATCATGTTCCCCGCATACTTCAGATCGCTCGGAATGTCGGCTACTGCCCATCCAGCTTTATAGGTGATCTCGACGATGCCTCTCCCGTCTGGAAAAGTGACATACATCGGATCCAGCTTAATGATTCCGATATCCTTGTTAACCATGTAATCGCTTTCCCCTGTAGCGCCGATCCCTCCGTTCTCATACTGTAGCGCTCCGCCTATCGTCAAAGCGACGACACTGGTGACAGGAGTGTATTTAAGCGCCACTTCTGTCACAGGGAAGTTAACATCTATCTGCTCCGAATAGACCGTCTCGACAGCAGATTCCAGACCAAGCTCGTCCAGAACGATCTGTTCGACTACAGGCTGGAGATCCTCGATAGCTGAGTCGTATCGAGTAGACCCACAGGAGCCATCGCTCAGATTGAGCATTCTTCGGATCTGCTGCAAGTCGGAAAAATAGGGCATTACTTCTTAGCCTTCGCCTTCTTCTTCGGCGCTCTCTTCTTGACCTGTATCGCTGGTTCTGGCTCTGGCTCTGGTTCTGGCTCTGCATTAGCAGCAGCAAAGGCATCGGTGATCTCTGTAAATCCTCGATATCCAGCACTGGTCTTAGCTGTGTCCGTCCTTAGAAACAACGCATGGACCCTCTTGCCTTCCCAGTCGATGATCTTCGTCGTCGTAGTCTCCTCATAGGAGAAGATCTCATAGGTTGGTATATGAGCCAATAGCGTCGGGTTTATCATCACAAAATTGTAGTCGGACAGTTCTTCCATTCACGTTCTCCATTCTATCATAAAATACCATATCATGATATCAGCGCATAAGCAAAAAAAACCCCCTCACAGGGAGGGGGCTGATTGACTGCGCGGAAAGCTATCAGCCTGAGATGTTCAGAAGCAGAGAGCCGCCGAGAGTATTGGAAAGGACGTTCGTCATATCCGTATACATGTCGAACTGGTCGAACTGGGAGTCGGTCTTTGCCAGAGGCATGACAGTCGTCGGAGTCAGTTCGCTCAGGTATCCGTAGCGAGTATTAAGAACCATCAGACCAGTAGACGTTCCAGAGTTGTCCTTGATCATTCCGCTCGCTTCGACTGTCATGGTGTTGGGCATGGCAGTAGAGACGATGAGAGGAATTCCATCGTAGGTTCTGACGCGGAAGCCACCAGCAACCTCAGTCACGTCGTTAAAACGCTGCTGAGCTTGAAGCTGAGAGTTGATCTGTCGGATACCAGCAAAAGAGCCGAGAATGACGAGATCGCCTCGCTGAGATGAGCCCTTGACGAGATCGATAGCTTGATCGAGCTTAGCAAGAGACAGAGCAGCAGCGGAACCCGTTCCAGAGTTATTGACGACCTGAGCCAGAGATCCACCGTTATAGTTGATCAGAGTCAAGTAGCCGCTCGGAGCGTTTGCCATTGCACCACCGAAACCAGTTCCGAGGTTGGCATACATGATTCCTTGCTCAAGGACATTCGCGAAGTCTTCGGCTTTTGCAGCCATTTCCAGAGCGAGGATGTCAGCATAGGAACGACCTGTCGCCATCAGCTTTCTGGTGATCTTTCCGCGAGTCACAAGGGACTTATAGGGAAAGGTCGCCTGAGCGTAGGTTCCAGTGCCTTCGGTCACAGCGTCGGTATCAGCGAGCCATGATCCAGCGTTTGTCGCTGCGGTCCTGCGGTTGATATATTCAGCGTTACCAGTTCCAGCACGACGCGGGAGGACGGCTTGAAGACCGAACTCTCGGAGAGTCAGCATCTGAACGGTGCGGTTGATGAAGGTTTGCAAAAGCTCGGATCCAGCACCCGACACGTTCATGGCGCGCTCAAAACGCTCCTTGGTGCCTTGATCAGATCCGATCCAGTTTGATTGAGATGGGTACATATTGGTCTCCAATTATTGCCAGTTGTTTTCGTGGGGCTGGGAAAGAAGACCGTCCACCTCTGCGGCGCGGAGTCCAGCAGCGAGAAGATCTTTTAAAGCGTTGATTTGCATCTTGGAAACTTCAGTCTCTTCCGCGAGAGTCTCCTTGTGTCGTGCGACCAGAGCAGGAAGAGCAGCAGCACCGACTTCCTTAGCTCGGTTAACAAGACCGTCCAGAGCGCTTTCGGCGCCGACTGAGCCTCCTCGGACTTGGATGGTGGTGTGCCGACCTTGTCTGATGGGGGTCTCCATGACGCGGAGAAGCATGTCTTCGGTCTTCTGGAGTCGCTCTTGAAGCTTTACAACGTCAGCAGGGAGAGTCTTAGCTTCTTCCTTGTTAGCTGGACGGGTAGGCTCTGCGGAGCGCGTCTCTTGTTGGGTGTTTTCCAGCGCATCGAGCCGAGCCGTTATGGGGTCCAAGCCTGAGCGGAGGAGATCTGCGATCTTCTTGATGTCGTTCTCTGTCATGTCTTCTCCAGTAGAGTTTGATTCTGGCTGAGCTTGCGCTTTCGCGTCGTTCTCTATACCACTATGCTTTAGAGCCGACAATTTGTCAAGCTCAGGTGATGGGGTCTCCTCAATATATTGAGCAGTCGGGGTCGAGTCGGAAAGCTCCTCGGCAGTCGCCGCGCCCTTTAAGGCTGGAATTTCCTTGTCGAATTTCTTGTAATACTTGGCAAGAACAGAATGGGCGATCTCACGCTCTTCCTGCGTCAAGCCCTTAACTCCTCCTCTTGCTCCGTTAAGAGCAGCGAGAGCAGCGGCGCAAGCCTTAAAAAAGACGCGAAGCTCGCCGTCGTCCATCTTGGCAATTGGGAGCTTGTATGCTTCCTTTGTTTCCCAGTCCTTTCCATTGTCCATGTATAGGTGAGCGACTGCGTAGCGCTTCCAATTGTCGAGCCCTTCGCCGAGGACTTCGTCTTGTGCTGTGGTGTTCCATTCCCAGTCTTTGTCGACTTCAGCCAGAGGCATGTCGTCTCTGTACTTCATCACAGTCCTGTCCTCGGTCACCTCAAGCATCGGATTCCGCTCGTTGCTGTCATCTGGAAAAGCTTCCCCGTCTGGGTCTGCGTTCTGGTTGTCGTCGGCGCTTGCGTTAAGCTCGTCGAGAGGATCTGGTGTCCCCTCTTCGGAAGCTGGACCTCCTCCGTCATAGGGCTCAGCGATAATCGTTTCCTCGGTGTCGAGATAAGCTTTTCGCTCTTCGGTAGGCTCAGCATTAGTCCGCTCTTCGGCTTCGGCTTCGGTGCGCTCTTCTGCTGGGGCTTCGTCTTGACGTTCTTCCTGCATGGTGTTTCTCTCCTCGATAACGGGTGATTTTTCTAAGTCGAGAGCGCCGTCTACCTTGAACATAGAGAAGTCAGCGTCTTTCTCAAACCTTGCGACGATGCAGTCGTCCTCTTCGACGAGGCTGATTATGTGCCGCTTTATATCTGGCTTTCGCTCTTCAAGTTTTTCGATGGGCTCTTTTTTGACTTCGGCTTTCATTTCTTGGATCTTCGACCTGATCGAATGGGTCATCAGACCATAGCTGTCAGGATTGGCAGGTGCTCGCGTTACAGCAATATGATCAAGGGTGACAGACCGAACGACGATCCGCTCTATTTCTCCTGACATGTTCTCGATAACGTCGACTTTCTCAAACCATCCGCCGATAGATTGACCGATAGGCTCTCCTCTCTTGAGGCGCCTTATAAGCTTTCTGGAGACTTCCTCATCACCATATAGCCGAGAGCGTAGAATTAGCGTGTACTGCTTATCCGCTCTGTCTGCTGCATAAGCTACGTCGTCCGTCATGACGATGCTCGCGTCGTATGACCGACCGATAACCTCGTCCCACTCTGCGACTCCGCCATTCTTCCCCGCATGTGCTGGAAGGATAGGCACCCCTCTCTGCATCTGCTCGGACATTCCGACAAGAGCTTCATAGCTCATCTCTGTCCCATAAGAGTCGATAGACGTACTGGAAGCAATCCCTTCGATGTTGTAATACTTGGGAGGTCTTCCTCTTCCGTCTTCTCCCCGCTCTTCTTGAACTTCGGAGACAGCAAGGTTCTCAAGGGGAAACCATGCCCTATGGGCGCCGCTCATTGTGTACCTTGTCCGACCGTCCTCGATGGATTCAGAGGACAGGCATTTCATCTCTTCCGCCTTTCGGATAGCGGCTGTCTTCGGGATCTTCATAGTTGACCTCTTATTCTCTGTCTTGGCTTCAAGCTGCTGGACCTCTGCCATCATGTAGGACATAAGCTTAGACATGTCGTTCGCTGCTACGGTGATCTTGCTCTCTGCCCATGCTGGAGCATGCCCATAGTCCTTTATGATGTCCCGCAATTCGGCAGCAGAAAGACCGATAGCCTTTAGCTGGGTTAAGAGCATCTCCCGCTCTTTATCGGTCAGCTTGTTATCTTCATCGAGAAGACCTCTGCTGGCGATCTTGCTGTAAAAGATGTCCGTCAAAATACCGATCAGAACTTCATGCTCTGTCTTTTCTGGGGCTCTTTCATTCGGAGAAGCGGGAGGGGGCTCAAGCTGAGCGTCTCCATCTTCTTCCTCGTCAAATTTTTCGTCCTCAAATACTTCGGAGGCTCCGCCGTCAAGGCTTCGCTTTGCAACCTGATCCGCGACTATCTCTGTAATCTGAGAGCGGAACATGCTTTCGGGTATTTCAAGGCTGATCTTCATAATACAATTCCCTATGCGTTAGCATATAGCATATCTGAAAAAGTGATCACTCATTGGTCAATATATAGCTGAGACTTTTTTTCGTCAAATGCAATTTTTCCCTTGACAATAACACATTCTGTGATATCTTATAAGTGTAACAACGGAGAAAAAAATGTATTCACTCAAGTACTGGAACAATGAAAACTCAAGACCCGAACTCAGGGAAGGCATCCCTTACGCTCTCGCTTACGCTCTCGCAACCCGCGCAGGATACGCAAAAGCTCAAGTGATTTCCGAAGAAGGGATCGTCGAGTACGAGACCCGATGGGACACCTCTGGATGGGACGACTAAGATGGCTCGCTGTGGAAGGTGCGGTCTTTGGGAGAAGACTCCTCCAGACGAGAGAGAGCAGGTCTGGGCTGGAACATGCCTCTGGTATCACACAAGGCTGGAAAGCGACTTTGAATATGACGAGAGGAACTGTCCCGATTTCGTGGAGCGGATTCCTCCTCATGGAGCCTCATGGCATTTCGACCACAAGGTAAAGAGGGAGAACCTCGGAGACGCATACGAAAAAGCCAAGCAGAGCGACAGAAGAGCGATGATCGCTCTCGGCTTCTCTGTTACGGGTTTGATAATATCACTTAGCAAGCTCATAGCGGGGTAATCATGGCAATCGAAAAATTCATCTTCAAGGCTGGAGAGAGTAGGGGAGTCGACGAGTCTGGAGCAGAGATCTGGGGCTCGACTGCGACCACCTGCGACCCTGACTGGGTAACCCTTCCTCATGCTTTAGGAGGAGGGAGAGCAAACGTGATTAGGTCGACGCTTATGAATTGCCCCCATGGATGCCAGCAGAAGAGAACCGCTCTGGAGCTTGATAGGGTTTATCCTGTCGGAGACGGAGAGAAGAGCCTTGCTGTTATCGAATGTCCAGTCCATGGATTCCTCTGGGTGGCTCATGTCTCGGCAAGGGGAAAGATGGAATGATCGAAGTCCTGACCGAGAAAGGCATCAGACATCTGGAGCAGATGGAAGAAGCCGATCACAGGATCACCATTTTCGACCTTGAGGGCTTTATAAAGCTACAGGTGAAGGGAGAGCCATCGAAGCACTGGGAGGTCATAAGAGAAGCCGCACAGAGGGCATGGAGAGGAACTTCCAAGGGGAAGAGGAAGCTCCGATTCCTGTCCCTGTTCTCTGGTATTGAAGCGGCATCTGCCGCATGGCATCCGCTGGGCTGGGAATGTGCAGCAGTAAGCGAGATCGATCCGTATGCTTGCGAGGTATTGTCGCGGCGCCTTCCAGACTCACCAAACCTCGGAGACATCACACAGATAAAAAGGGAGGATCTCGATGCAGTGGGTCCAATTGACGTTATCGTGGGGGGATCCCCATGCCAGTCCTTCTCGGTCACAGGACTCCGAAAAGGTCTCCAAGACCACAGAGGATCTCTCATGTTCCACTATATACGAGTCATTGACATCGTTCGTCCTCGGTGGTTCGTCTGGGAAAATGTACAAGGTGCGCTCTCCTCCGATAAAGGGCGAGCCTTTGGAACCCTCATCGGGTCGCTGGGAGAATTCGGGTATGCTATGGGGTGGAGAGTGCTGGACGCTAAAAGCTTCGGTGTGCCTCAATCGAGAAAGAGAGTCTTCCTTGTCGGAACTACTACAGGACCATCGAAAGCTCACTCCGTCTTATTTGGGTCGAACCTTAGCCGCTGGAATGCTCAAGAGGATACCAAACAGACCAAAAGTCAAGCCGATACTCCTCCAAGCTCTGGAGACAGCCAGAGACAACGATCAACCCTTTGCATGGTCATCAACGGAAGCGGACACCCAAGACTACAGGGAGGCTCTGGCGATTGCGCTTGCTGCCTGCTGGCGACACGCGGATCGTCCATGAGGAACTGGATTATCCACCTAAGCGGAGGAGACCACGAAGACGCTCGCGTCGACTGCGTCCGACGGCTTTCTTCGGTCGAGATGGAAAGGATACAAGGCTTCCCTGACGGTTGGACAGATATTGAATGGAAAGGCTCAGGGTCGAAAGACATTCGTCGACAATTCGCTCTGGGTAACTCGATGGCTGTTCCTGTGGTGCGCTGGCTTGGAGAAGGTATCCAAGCGGCGATCTGTTGGCGCGGATAAACCATCGCAGAGCATTAAGCTCTAATTCCATTCTGTCTCTTCGATTTCGCATGGAGTGAGAACCTCCATGGATTTCGCGGACATCTCGTACTCTGGAGCTTTCCCGCTTGGTCTGCATCGCCACCACAAAACAGAGAGATCGCCGATGTCTTCGGAAAAAGGATCTGTCTTGTTAGACATTGTCTGGACAAGCTTCCTCGGCTCGATGGATTTGGTCGACCCGTTCTCGATCATCCGATTGAATACAGTACAGGACTCCACTGGGCTATTGTATGTCATCAGGATCCCGTCTTTTGTATACAGGACAGCAGAAAGGACATAATGGGCGCACTTCACACCCTCGGCTATAGCAGAGGCTTCCACTCCGAGATTCATCAGGCTCTCTATTGTCGCAGCCTCTGTCGGTGTAGCGTCTGAAGCGATTATCGCATCCCCTATCGAAAGCACAGCGTCGACGACCTTGGTCTCGCACAGGATGGAGATACACTCAGAAACTTCCTTCTGGGCTATGTCTTTAGGAGGATCTGCCATCGGCTTCGTTATCACCGTCCCATCTGGACGCTTGCAAAATGCGACAAAAGCTTTCCCTGTCCCCGTCATCTCGTTAACACCGTCCTCGGCGCCGCGAACCCATCGCGCAATTCGGAAGATGTCGTCTGCTGATTCGATTATCTCTGTGGACATGTCGCCTCCAAGTCTTTCGCCATTTCTGTATAGTAAAGATTTCGGGCTCGATCATGCTCATCGCAAAGGGCGGATAAGATCGCATCGTACATCTCGACCTCTTCCAGCCAGTCCCAGAACTCGTCGGGTCTCATGCTGCGTCGTTCCTTGTGGGTCACCGAGTAGACCTCGACAAACCCAAGGATCTCGGAGATCTCTGGTCCCTCTTCTGGTTCTAATCTTGTCGCGGGAAAACCCGTATCCAGACGAAAGCTTCCGCGAACCCTGTAGGTCTCGCCATCTTTAAGCTTCGCTTCGGTTATGACTGTGTATTGTGTTCCTCTTGCCATGTTGCTCCTTGGTTATCTTACATGAACATCATAACTCATAACGAGATAGAGTCAAGGGATTTTTTCCAAAATCTTCTCACAGCGCTCACCCCTCTCGATCCCCTCTTGGAAGATAGAAGCAGCGTCAAGATACTTAGCCATGATCGGATTCGGAAGCCAAGATAACGCAAAATGTCCAAGGATAAAACGCTTCTTCGGATCGGTCTCTTTCCACTCCTCAAACAAGAGCCAAGCCTGTCGACCTTGTAGCTCGTCATGCTCGTACATTAAACGCTTTACGTTATCAAGACCCTCTCTTAGACGGATCATTTCTGTCTTTAAGGACGACGAGATATCTTCCTTGGATTCCATCATCTTCCCAGATGATAGGTCAACACACAGCGACAGCGTCCTCCGCATGGAGTCCCCCCAGCAGGCATAACCGAAAGCTCTGAGACTGGGCGGCGCCCCATCGCGCCCTGAGTATTGCAAAAAGCGCAAGTCCTATTATCTCCGACAGCATTCCACTCCACCCACCAAACGGAAGCCGATGTCGCAAATATCGCGGCGCTGTCCCTGTTCGCGACCTCTACGAGGCGACCACTGAAGAGAGCGATCCGATACTCATTCTTAGCCCAGAGAAGATATATCAATGCAGCAGCAGCGGCAGCGTCAACCTTATAGAAGTCCTCAAGCTCATCCTCACCCTCGACCTCATAAGCAGGGATATCCCTGAGATGAATAGACCGAGCCTCTTGAAGCATGGAAGCCATTCCGACGCGGAGATCTTTCACAAGCCCATTAGACAGATAGCCCATCTGCTGCTCAAAATATGCGCGGCGCTGAGAAGAGAAGTCTATCGCCTGCGCTCCGCTTACCTCCTGAGCCCACTCCGAGCCAAGATCTCCAGCCTCTGAATATAGATCCTCGGTTACGTCTCCCCATCCATCGGTCAGGCTGAGAAGAACCTTAGCGAGATCCTCAGAAGCCTGAGCGACTGACAGCTTCTTAGAGAAGACCTTCTTAATGATCTTGAGAGACTTCTCACGATGCTCTCTATAGACTGGAAGAACCTTCTTGGCATAGCTGGACACCTGCTTCGCAAGCTTCGGAAGAGGAAGAGCTACGTCCCCCTTGAAGCGTCCCTCTGGTTGCCAGTCAGACGGAAGAGCCAGCGCTCTCATTAGAGCAGCCTCACGATCATCGTCGCTCATGTGAGAGGCGCTTTCTCTGCTTCTTATCGAGAGATAGGAAGCGCTTGAACAATCTGGAACCTTGCAGTTTTTATCTGTGCATTCTGAATGAGTCTCCGAACTTAGCTTTTTCATCTCATCGCGGACGAGGTCTTTCATATACTTCTGACCACGCGATCCGACGACAAGCCACTTTATTTGTGCAATAACTCCAGCTAAACGAAAATCTTCTTCATGGCGTGCAGCCCATGCCTCTCGTACCCTAACGGCTTTCTCATCGGTCTCGGTATTTATTCCGCTATTGATAACCCGCTTCAGTCTTCTGAACTGCTTCCCTCCGAGGATGTTCCCGCCCCTCTTCCAGATGGAAGGGTAGTCAAGTCTAATCATCTCGGCGAATTCGAGATCAAAGACATCATATTCCGAGTTCCTCAAAGAGACCTTTTTGTTATCTCCCGCCTTCGGGAAGTTGGTCGGATCAACATCTCCAACAGCACGATGAGCGTAGAAAGAAAACGCTTCGATCTCCTCAGCTTCGATCTCTTCTTCGTCGGCTATATCTGAAGGCTTGAACGGCTCAACGGGATCCCCTGCTGGCTCCGATTCCTTCTCGTCCTCCTTCGGCGCCTTTCCAAGACTGGACAGCGGTGAGGGCATTCCAGCGACCTCAAATGTCGGAACGTCTCCACCTTCCAGCGGAAGGAAGCCAAGGATCTCGCGGACCTCGTTCCGAGTCATGATCCCGTTTTTCACATAGATCTGCTGCATCTCTGCGAGCTTCTTCTGGTCATCAGGATCCGCCCTGCTCTCCCTGTCAAAGCGGAAGGTTATCCGAGAAGCGTACTCCTCGCCGATAAGGGCAGGAAGTATCTGAGCATTGATCTTCGCCTGCAATAGCTCAAGGATCGGAGTCACAAGATGGGAGGATGCGACATCCATCTGGACGGTCGCTGTCGCTCTCGGCATTCCGTCAGTCATCCCCATCTCAACAGGCATAACGCCAAAAGTACGATAGACCGAGCGCCTGATCGATTCGACAAGCTCCCGCATGGTGATCTCTTTCGGGTTCCGCTTTAACTGGAGCCACTGGGCTCCCGTACCCGCTGGATCTGGTGTCGTCATCACCCTGATCTTATGGTCCTGTCCTCTCAAGCGCTGAAGGTCCGCCTTAGCCTGCTCCGCTGCTTTTCCAGCTATGCCCGAAAGGATGAGAATGCCTTGAGGGATCTCGTCGGCATCGAGAGCTAACATCGCGTGTTCCGATGCTCGGAGAAGAGCTATGATCTCATTTACCAGCGATTCGGTCAGAGGCATCCCGACGGGGTTGGCAGTATTCGCGAACAAGGAAAAGAAAAGCATCTGATTCGGCTTAAACTCCACAGCCGTCGTCTTCTGTGGTCCATCATCCACTGGAAGCTGGAAAGCGTCACCGCTCTCATACATTGTCTGCTGATACATCAGAATGCGCCCATATTCGTCTGTGATAGGCGTTACACTGCTTCCCCTGATAGGAACAAGCTCCGCGAGCTTTCCGTCCTTGGAATAGACGATCTCGATGGCTCCAGCGTCAAAACACAGGACATCCGTTAGGAAGGCAGTCATAATCTCCTGCCATGTGTGTCCGTTCTTGTTGGGTCGCTCCAGAAACGTCTTGACCTTCTGGGAGATCTCCGCAAGCTCCGTATAGCCCTTGTCCTGTGGGCTAATGGATGGCTCCACAAGCCAGTCAAAAGTCGCCACCCTCCGAACGATGCTGTCGATAGAAGCTCGGACATCTGAACAGCGCCGATAGACTTCCCAGATCTGGGAGTCGGAAAGGATCCTGTCGGGTCTCCTGTAGTCGTCTGTCAGACCGCCAGTCGGCGCCTGATACATGTCCATGAAGTAATGGAGACCCTTCCGCTTCCGTATCTGGATGGGAGATGCCCATGTTCCTCGGCTGGGTTTTTCCTCTTTCCTTTTGACTATGGAAAGCGCTTGTCCTGTAAACTTCATAACCTACCTCGCAGAATGACTATAGCATAGTTGAGGAAGAGACGGCAAGGTCAGCACCCTTGCCGCCATTGGAAAATTAAGGAAGGATAAAGCCTGATAGCGGGGGCTGGTCTGTCCCGCTATCTGCCGAAAGGCTCTTAAACATTATAGCTTACCAGCGACCACCTCGGCAGGCTTTGCGGGACTTTTCCCGCTTGCGGTTCTTGGTTACGGTGCGGGTTCCGCCGCGCCATGAAACAAGGTCTCCACCATTGGCGAAGTGCTGCTCTCGCTCCACTCCGCGAGTCGCCTTGAGGCGCTTGAGCATTGCTTTCTTTTCTCGCTTGGTCATTGTTCTTCTCCGTTGGTTACACTTACATAGTATCACACTGTGCGTTAGTGTCAAGGAAAAAGATAGACTTTTTTTAATCGACCCACTGCTCTACAATTTGCCAACCTCGTCGCCGATCATCGTCCAGCCTTCTCTCTGTTTCGATCTGCTGAACATATAGAGATAATCCCCGACAGAGCGCGCCTCGACAAGGTCATAGAATGCCTCTGGCTTCTGGGAGTGCTTTCGCTTCTGAGCCTTGATAACGCTTGAGATCGAATTGACTGGACGCTTGAGAGCGGCGCCTCTTCCCCTCGTTCCGAAAAGGCAAAGCTCATGCTGTCCCCGAAAATAGTAGCCGAGACCGAAAGAAGGCTTGATCCAGCAAAGGTTCGTTATGTAACGGAAGCCCAGCGCATCGAATACGCGGAGACCGTCGGCAAGAAAATTGTTCGTCACCCAAAGATAGAAGTGAAGGTCTTCGCCTAGCTTAACTGTGTCCAGCCAGTCCCCCATGAGGTCGATCCCGTCGTCTGTTTTCAATAGCCGATAATGACGATCCGCTCCTCGCTTGATCCTTCCTCCGCCTTTCTCGTTCCATGGCGGATCTGCCACTATAGTCCTGATCACCAATTACCTCCTTACAACCATAATTATAATGCAGCCCGTAACCAGACCGACGACCACAAGCATAAGCAGAAACCAGATCTGATGAGCCATGAAGATCGCGTCCATTAACTCGGTCCATATATAGATAAGATCATCGACCATTCCGCAAGATGCCCATCCAAGCCTTTTGATTTTCAAGAACAAAGCTGTCCGTCAACCGCTTCGCTTTCATGTCCTCTATCCAGCGCCAAAGACCGTCTATGCTTACATCCTTGATCTTGACATCGGAGAAGATGCCAGAAGAGCCATTCTCGCGCAGGTAGACCCTGAGCGCGGCTATAGCCTCATAGTCCCCCTGCATACCGTTTAAATCCAGAGGACAGCCAAATACGGAGTAATGAGACCGCTCTATCTCGTCGGCTCCTGCCCAGTACTCGCAAAGGATGAAAACGCTGTTCGACGAATCATCCGAGAACGTATCCATCGAAAGACCCATCAGACAAGTGTAGTCCTCTCCGCCTACCATGTGCGGCTCAATGAAAGACCCGAAAGGCGTTAGATCAAACGCCTGATAGCCCCATAAAAGCATTCTAAGCTCTTCCCTGAGCATCTCTCTAATCTGCATAGCAAACCCCCTATAAAGCCTCGTATGAGCCCGTCATCTGAGCCATGTCGAAAGCTATCCGATCATAGACATCGGCGAAACGATAATGGTCAGGCGCGCTCCCTTCTGTCCAGATCACCCGAGATCTCTCGGTGTCAAGAACTCGGACAGGCGCTCGCATCTGTTCCAAGTAGCCGAGAACAGTGAACACGTCGGAAGGAATCAAACGCTTTCCATTCACGATCTCGTCAAAGGTTACGTCCATAACCTGAGTCCTGTCAACCGTTACGATCCGATCCCGCCAGTTAAGCTTTCGACCATAGCTCTCGCTTGAGACCTTGGCGTTAGGATGGAAACGGCAGAGCCACACCCGACAGTCTGTCTCGCGAGTCGCCCAGTCCCGTAGCTCCTGACACTTCCGCGTCTCTGGCATCGAGTCGATAACCATCGAGTCTATATTAAATCGGAGAATCAGATCTTGAAGCTCGGAGAAATGTCGGCAGGCGCCGATTAGAACCGACTTCCGAACGACCTCCTCGTCCCCTGTCTCTTCGTCGCGAACAATCTTGTGAGCGACCGAAATCGTATAGTTAAGAACGGAACCAACGTCAACGCCGCAAGACACCACGAGATCGTCATAAAAATCCCCGCCACCATAGTCCAAGACATCGCCTGTCGCAACAGCGCGAAGATGGTCTCCTGATAGTCTCGCTCCGCTGTATTCAAAGCCTTGCCCAAGTACGGAAGTGTAAAAGGTGGATAACCTGTTGATATCACCCTGAGCAAGCATCCATTCCTTGAATAGACCCGTCAGGCTGTCGCTCAGTACGTCCAATCGGCTGATCCTGTAGCTCCTTCGGTCTCGGCTACCATAGGAGGCGACCCACTCTCCAACCCTGTTCCGCTGGAAAGGCTGCTGGCACTTCCGACACACTGGACGGATCTCCCGCGTCAATTGGTCCCAGTTAGAAACATTCAGACCCCGAACCTCTGGATCCCTCGGAACATATTCCCCAGTATCATCATCCCGAATAACGACATTCTCAAACCAGTCCAAGTTCTGCCACTCTCCGCACCTCGGACACTGAGTCACCCAAAGACGCTGATCACCCTCGTCGAAAAGCTTGCAGATCCCGACATTCGGAAGAGTCGGGTTTCCAAGCCTGTAGATCTTCGGATCCTTCGACGCTCTCAGACGGTCGCGAGCTTTCGCGAGGTTCGCAGGATCGCACTGGTCAAGCTCGTCGATGATCAACGTGTCAGCAGAAAACTCGACGAAGTCTATCGTCGTATTGGAGCCGAGAAAAAGAAGCGAACCGCTTCCGAAACGCTTGAGCTTGTTGTTCCCTGTATCCCAGCGAGTCCCTTCCCTGTTCGATGGCAATAGCTCCCGATAGCCTTCCGACTGCAACAGAATCCGATTTATCCGCTGAGCTACAAAACGATCCCGAGCGCCAAAGGTCGGAAGAATATAGGCGACGATCTTCCCCTTCCAACCAGCATGATGCAACGCGAGACAGATGAAAAGCTCAGAGAGTCCCGTCTGCACACCCTTGCAGATGTCCGCACCTTGACCATCGGGAAGTTCCGCATATAACGCAGGCAAAAAAGGAAAATCCAAAAAGGACATAGCCTCGCCCCGAGTGTTCCTGTGGTGCGTCAACGCTTGACCAACCATCGGGAACATCGAGCAAGTCTCACCGAGCAAGCTCCTATATTCGTTCAACAAAAATTTTTCCCCTTGTCAAGACTTCGACCATAAGGTAACTATAACATAACGAGTTATGTAGGGAAGGCAAAACATGAAATGTCCAAAGTGCGAATCTAATTGGAATGTAAAAAACACAGCGGACAGTTCACAAACAGAAAGACAGGCTCTTATCTCAATCGTCGAACCCCTACTCGCTTGGTACGGGGGAGACTTCAGAGTCCGAGCGAGAGAATGCAGAGAATGCAAAGAACGAGGACACACCGTCGAAATATCCATCGAAGATCTCCTCGGAATGCTACAGCACGCAAGAACAGACCCAAAGCTACAAGCTGGAGCAGTCGAGGTCTGGTGTGACCTGCAAGCTATCGCACACTGTCAAAAGAAAACACCCATCTAAAACGTAAATTTGGACGGAAAAAATTCGCGGGGTAGGGGCAGAGGAGAAAGGGCTTTCTTCTAAAACGGCGCCCGAGGGGGGGGTAAACCTCCCCGAATTGGAGAGCCCCTCTCTGGTTGCAAAAAAATAATCTTTTTTGTTGACACTATCGCACTCTGTGTTATTATGTAGTTGTAAGACAACCAACCAAGGAGAACCACAATGGACCGTCTCGTAATCACAACCGACTCAAAAGGGCAGAAGATAGCTGTCCTCTTCGACCTCTCTAAAAGCTGGGGAGAAGTTAAGGCGAACAGCGCTGACCAAATGCAGACCAAGCTCTTCAGCGATCTTCTCTTCGCTCAGCTTAAAGACGCAACCGACAGCAAGGGCAACAGGGCGACCGCTGATGATATCAGCGAAGCTATGCGCTTGGAATGGGACAGCCTCAACACCGAACGCAAGGGAAGCGGAAAGGGCTGGGCTGTCAAGCTTGGCGACCACTTGCTCCACCACCGCACAAAGGGAACCATGTTCATGCAGGGTGTCGCTCTCGACACTCTCGTTATCGAAGCTGTAGAGTCGGCGCCTAAGAAGGTCCGAGGCTCCCGCAATGGCGTAACCCTTGCGCGTAAAGCTGTCCGCTCTCTTCTTCCTGTGGCTCTCTGGAAGATGGTCAACCTGACAGACGCGCAGATCTTCAGCGGCGCCGAAGCTGTGGAAAAGTGGAACGAGCTTCAAGGCGCATAGCCTTGCTCGGTCTTCTTATGACTTGCCCCCATGACCTACCCCCCCATGGTAGGCATGGGGAGCCTATGAACCAATCAATCACCAACAAAACCAAACGGAGAAGATATGAGGATACCGCAATCAGACAGGCATGAGATGGAAGAACAGATCTCAAAGCTTGAATCAATACGAGAACAGATGGAGACTGCTGTCGCCGACCTTATCCTTGAGATGAAGGACAGCGGGAACGCTACCACCATCCTCACCCTTGAGGAGCAATGGAACGACACCAGAGCCAAGCTCATGGGTCTCGCTCAGGCAGCGCAGGACAAAGCTCAGGAGAGCTATGATGAGAAGCAAGACGACCGAGTCGAAAGCATGATCGACAGTATCGAGGACTTTAAGTCGGAGATCGATGCGGAGGAATGGGGCATAACACTCGACGACATCGACGACGCTATCGACGCAGCGGTAAGCTATCCAGACGTTCCAGAGATGCCCTGCCTGTCTTCGGATCAGTACTGACGGACGAGGTATGCGCTCGGTGTTCCATGTGGAACACTGTAGCGCAGTACGTCGAACAGGAATTAAAATAATCTTTTTTGATCTTTCTCCTTGCGGCTAACGCATAGTGTGCTATTATATAAGTGTAAGACAAACCAACCCAACGGAGAAAACAATGATTTACCCAGTAGGAACCGAACTCATCAGCACCGACACCGACAGCAAGGGCAACAAGACCAAGACGCTCTGGAGAGTTGTGAAGGTCGAAGGAAACGTCATGACGATGGAAACTCTTCGCTGGAGCGGCAGTTATAACCAAGCTTGGAACGGTGGCGGCATCTCATACACCGAGACCCGCGAAGTCGTCATCAACGAGAACAACGAGACAGTGGAGTAAATCATGACCTACATTATCGACCCAGACTTCCAGTCCGAGTATCTTCTCGGACCCTCCATCCTCCTCCGAGTCGACTCCCGACTCGTTCGCGGTGGATACGTCTACACCTACGCGCCTATCGACATGGATGGAAGACCCATCATGCGCGAGGCATTTGAGGACTCATTCGGCGAGGTGATCCCCCGAAAATAAAATAATCTTTTTCCTTGCATGTATCGCATAGTGTGATACAATGTAAATGTAAGACAAACCACTAACCACAATCGGAGATCAAGATGTTCCCAGAAATGAATCCAGCGCTCGCCGCTCGCGAAGCCCTCCTCCTCGCCGCTGACGAAGCAGCAGAGAACCGAGAGGACAAAGCTCCTCTTCCTCAAGCTGTGATCGTGGATGAGCAGAAGGCTGAAGCCGCAGCCGCGCTCTTCGCTCTTCTTGAGCTTCCCTTCTAAGGGGAAGAGACTCCTCTCTCCCCGATGGGGGAGGGTGGATCTTTATCAGGTATCCTCATCTGTGTAGTGTGCTAAGTCAATCCTTGACGCATCCGCTGCCGTCGCTCAGTGCTGAAGTAATGAGGAAAGCGACATTTATATTCGATGGACTGCGCTCTAATGTCCGAATAAATAAAGGTTTTTTCAAAATACTCCTTGCATATATCGCATTATGTGGTATTATATAAGTGTAAGCAAAAACAAACGGAGTTAAAATGTTCAACCTCATCGACACCAACCTGACCGCAACCCAAATCATCGACAACAACACCATATTGAGCGAAGCACTCTTCGCAATGAACCAAGAGGGCGACGACTGCCTTGAGATGGTTCAAGACTACATCATCAAGAGCCTCGGTCTGGAAGACACCCAGAGCATCCGCGACCAGATCTCTTATGAGCTTGTCGAAGTAGCTGGCGAGTCTTTTGAGTACGAGACCGCTGAAGAGCGCGACGAACACATGGACGAGATCGCTTACGAGCTTCGCTCGGAAGACGCTTGGTATGCTACCGCTCGCGAGTTCAACCGCTGGAACGCATAAAGCGCCAAGCCCTTCGGGGCTTTTTTTTTGTTTTTTTTCGATTATTTTGTCGATTTCTCTTTACACTATCTCATTATATGTTATAATAAGAACATAACCAACAACGGAGAACCATCATGAAAAACCTTATCAGCCTCAACTCAAACAAATACATGGTCGTAATCATTCACGTTAACGACGTAGTCGAGAAAATCATCAATGTTCCGCATTATGATGCTGCTCAGCAATGGGTCTCAAAGGTTCGCAAATGCTCCCCGAAGATGATCGTCGTCCTCGACGAAGACGGAAACGACGAAACCCACATCTCTCGCGAAAGCGCCGAAGATCGCGGCGGCTTCATGTTCGGCGGAGGAAAGGCTTTCATGAGATGCGACGAGTCCGGTCGTACTTGGTGGACGAGCTAAAGACCTCAAGCCCTTCGGGGCTTTTTTTTTGGCTTATTTTAATTTAGTTCTTGACTATTAACGCATTGTGCGCTATTATATAATTGTAAGCAACGGAGCAACCAATGAAAAAATTCTTCCTCATCGACACCCAAGACGAAAACACAAGATTTTTCATTCGCGCCACCGTCAAGGTCGCCAACCAGACTATTCGCGACCTCCACGCTCAAGGCATCAAAGCCAATCTCCGAAGCTGCAAGAAAGCAAGCCAGAAGAGAGAAGCTCGCGAAGCACTCGCCGCCTAATCAACGTCCGCGCCGACGAGAGCGGCGCTTAACATAACACAATCACAGGAGAGGATAGAGAACATGTCATTAGAGGAATACTGCGCTCAGCGCCTTACGAGAGCCATCTATGGGCTCGCCGAGGAGATGACTGAGTATATCATATTGCTGGAGAAGGCTGAGCCTCCGCCATGGATGAAGAACGATCAAGGCGCTTGCAGGGTAGCCGCAGAACTGCCGCTCGGCATGCCTCTCAAGGCTGCCGTCGTTAGGTCTACATCATGGGGGGAGGAGCGGTCCTTCCTTAGCGTCAGAGCCGCTCCTGACCGCTTCGTCGAGGTCGACATCCTGACGTATCACAATCGGCTAACCTGCTTCGGCTCTCATAGCGGAGATGCCATTCTTGAGGAGAACTATGGGCGCCGCCGATGGCTCAAGGTCGCGAAGTTCGCAGAAGGCGCCGTCGTCGACATATTGATCGACCGCGATAACGGGATTGAGGATCCAGAGTATAATGGAGAAGACGAAGCCGAGGAGGAAAGCTTTCCCCTCTTGGAGGACCAATGACACCCGCGCCAACAATCAAAGACAAGGTCGAGATCGAGACCGCGAGACTGGAGATCATGGTCCAGTACCTCTCGGACAAGGAGCTTCGCAGACTGATCAGAGCCAACCTCCGCAAGAGCAACCACAGAGACGCTCTCACGCGAGGACACGCGAGGCTCTCTGTGAGCATAGCCACCAAGGAACTCGGCGACAGGCGCCGAGCCTGCTGAGGCTTAGGGAAGCATCCCGAACCTTCGACCGCTGCGGCTATGGACCAGACCTTCGCCAAGGTGACGAAAGAAGTGATGAAGATCTCCATTCATGAAGTCGATCTTCCGAATGATGTTCTCAATCTGCTCTCTCTCTGTTCCGCTGGTGCGAGAGATGGTCTCAATGACTACGCCAGTATCGACGAGGTGAAGGTTTCCGTCCTGATCGGTGATCTCCATAGTGCGAGAGTCAAGGTTCTTCTCAGAGAAGAAGCGACCGAGGAAAGATTCGCTGTGAAAGAATTTAGAAAAGTTGTTCATGATGATCTCCGTTGGTTATGTATGTATATTAACGCACTGTGTATTAGTGTCAAGGAGATAATGGAAAAAGATCAAAAAAAAATCCCCCGCCGAAGCGAGGGGCTGGAATCTCTAATCGAGTCTATACTGTGCGGCGCGGCTCGCGAAGATTGCGAAGATCGCTGAGCGGATGGTTCGCGGCACGCGAGGGGGGCAGCTTGCGGGGCGGTGCGCTCGGAGGAACTTGCGGAACTCGATGTCGCCTCCTTTTCTCGCGAGGTGCGCGAGAGGAGCGAACGAGGAAACGAGGTCGTTAGCGTTGAGCCCTCGGTCAGCGGCGAAAGCGCGGACGGTGTTGACTGCGAAGTCGTTAAGCTCTACGAGGTCGGCTGCGGTTGCGGTTGCGATGATTGCTGGGGTTCTCATGGTTTTCATTTTAGGTCTCCGTTGGTCTTGAAAGGGAAAGGGTATCATCCAGAAGAGCAGGTCTTATCGGCGCCTTCCAGAATGTCCCGCGCCCTTGCCTCATTTATATAGTATCACATAATGGGTTATAGTCAAGAGAAAAGATCAAAAAGATTAAATTAAAATGTAAAGAGTCGAGATCGGCGGGTTCGGGGTGATCAATCCCTCCCCCGCTTCTCTCTTGGTCGGTGTTCCCTTTATTGATATGGTAACGATCCGAGGCAGTTACCGTCCGCTTTCCTCGGCGCTTTTGCAAGATGTAGATTTAAAATAGGCGCGTTGGTGCGCCACCCCTCAAGCTTTATAGGAGCCTGACCACTGGGCTCCTTTTAAGGTAGGACCGTAACCTCCCGCGTATATTCTCCGAGATGGGTTTCGTGGACGGTTTCCTTTTCATTACGTTTTATGCCTGCCCCAGTAGCCGTAGCTTGAAGGAATCGAACCTCCCACGCAGGTCTGCAAAATAAAGTGTGACCGACAAACTAAATCATATATTAAAATCTCCACTCGCTGCCGTATTGGGCTTAACCCTTGGCGGCACTCAAGAGGCTCTGTGCCTCGGTGTACCTTGGCAGTGAGTGAACCTTTGCAAGAGAGGCGGGACTTGAACCCCCTCAGCGAGACTCGGAGAGTGTAAGCGAGAGGGACAGGATAATGACTCCCTGTCCCCTGCTCGCTTCAAGATGATCGGGGGTCGTTTTCATTCGGCAGGCTGGGGCAGCAAACGACACTAAGCATTAGCTTATTCATTAAATAAGCGACACGCGCTATCTTACTTCCGTCTCAAAGTACGGGGCGGCACCGAATCCGATCATCTCGGAAAATGTATATTAAAATCAGGAGCATGTCTCTTCTCCTTGGTTAGCAGGTCTTAGCGGCGACTTCGTTTCCTCCCTCGCCCTTGCCTCAATTACAATATGACACATTATGCGTTACCTGTCAAATAAATAATGCAAAATAAAATACTTTTTTTTGTAAACGCTGTCCTGCTCTGCAATAAATAATGAATTAAAATGAGGAGAGAGACCCGATCCGCCGACCAGATCTCTCTCCCTGTTGAACCCGCTCGCTTCCACATCGCGCAAAGGCGGGAGGGAATCGAACCCCCAGCAAGTCGGATCTCCGTTAGCGCTGGTGACACTTGGCGGAGAACTTAGAAGAGAGCGACAGCCGCTTAGCCTTATACTCGCTCTCCTTAGTCGTCAGGTTTACCAGACCATCAGACCATTCCAGCCGAGAGACGATCTCAGCCGAAACCAATAGAACAACAGTTCGCAGTCTATAAGGAAGACCAGCCCCCAGCATTATGCAGCTTGGACGCTCCGTATCGTGGATTGAACGGCAGCATTAAGCAGCTTGCGCGCATCGGCTCTGAAGAGAGCCAGCATTCTCCAAGAGACCCCCTATCGAAGGGGCATCTCTCGGACTTGGACGAAGTCCACGCCGAAGCGGACATCCTCAAGGATGAGGACGAGGTCTCCTCGGTCGACGACTCGGTCGACGGTCTCTTCTTTCAAGACCGAGCGAGCGAAAGCGAGTGCTTCGGACTTGTCCGCGAAAGCCGCAAGGACGGAAGAGCCTTCGCAGCGCTCTCCCTGTGAAACGATAAAGATGGACATTCGGTCTCCGTTGGTTGGATTGGTTGAAGGTTAAAAGGTTAGAATGGTATTAGTAAGCCGCTCCATTCTGGCGCTCGTTGGTCTCCTGCTGGAGCATCATCAACGATTTAGACTCTTTGCTCCGCGCCGTTGTCTGTGGCGCGCCTCGATCAGTTACTCGCCGAGGGTTCTCAGTCGGTGGATACACATGGTTCTCTCCGTTGTTGGTGGGTTAATGGCTGCATCGGTTCGGGTCTGGCGGGAAAAGGATGAGCTTGGGACATGAGTCGGCATAGCCGATCTGCTGGTTCTCTTCAGAGCCTTTGATACTGTGGGTCACCCGATGCAGCGATTAAAGCGTTCATAACGTATTCTCTCAAGTCAAATTTGATATCCATTGTCTTCGCGACGGACCATAACCCGTCATCGTCACTCATCGGACGATCCCTCGGGGTTTATGACTTAAGCCTTAGTCGGCGAGAGAACACGATATCAACGCTCTAATATCGCGAAGGGTGAGAGTCATCGGCAGTCTGAGCAACTCGTTTCTCAGGATTGGGGCTTGAAGCCCGACACGCTTTCTTTGAGTCTATCGTCTGTTAGACGGTGCGGCACCGATTCATCTCAAGGGGTATTTCTCTTCCCCTCTTAGTTGGCAGCTCTTATCAGGGACTTTCCAGTTGGTCTCTCCCCTCGGCTCAATTACAATATGACATGATAACGCATAATGCGCAAGTAAATAATTCAAAATAAGTTATCTTTTTTTGCTAATCG
>Ga0163180_10000166_pt1 | contig 36394 bp, 44 predicted proteins | sample AtlANTMetagenome_2_FD_109647 | JGI IMG/M metagenome (GOLD analysis project Ga0163180, IMG submission 109647) | Marine eukaryotic phytoplankton communities from the Atlantic Ocean - Atlantic ANT 4 Metagenome | ecosystem: Environmental > Aquatic > Marine > Oceanic | place: North Atlantic Ocean...
TTAAATCATCAAAGCTCATCGTTTGACTCGTCGTTTGATAAGGTGCGTCCTCTTCAAGAGCGGGCAATTCATCCCGTTTAGATACGATTGACATTTCTCTAACTTCTTGACTTTGCGCCATTTCGCGCCGCTTGCTAACGTTTGACTTTGGCGGAGGCGGCTCGGGAACGCCGCTGCAACTAACAGAGTCGTTTGGGCTTAGTTCGCAAGTTGGGACCCTTTGCGATCTCTGCGACCTCGAAGAACGTTTGCTAGTGACCGAAGGAAATTTGTACAAATCCGGTGGCAGCTTCACCCGCATTCGCATCTTTGTGCAGACGCGCGTCAAAATGAACTTGTGCGTATCAAATCTCTCTTGCGGACCAAATCTACTCATGTATTCCTTCGAAATAATGCTTTGATTCTTTGCGACTTCCGATATGTAAGAAATAAGAAAAGCGCTGATGGGCGGTGGCGTCTCGACGAGCTCTGTTAAGAGATCGCCAGTTGAAGGCTCAATTTCCAAGAGCCGTTCCTTCTCTTCGGCAATGACCGCGTCGGGCCACTTGTCGATATCCTTTAGTCCAATCTTCCAGCGATCGCTGTCTTCTCCGGCAACTTCGGCAAGTTCCCACAAGGTACTGTCCGTGTAATTCATCATCGTGGCTACCAACTGATCATGGGCTGAAAAGTGTGTCATTTTATTGACAAATAATTATATTTTTGAAAGAAAACCAACGCAGCTAGCTTGATGGAAAATCATTTGGAAAACATATTTACAATTTGCATCATATCTGGAATACTGACGCTAGCAAATCATCTGTCACAAGACGAAGAAGAAGAAGTAGCGCCAGTACTATTACAAAAAAAAGATAAATCTGAAGATGCTATTTCTTTCCAATTTCTACTCGAAGATGATGATGATGATGATGATGATGAATTAAAAGAATTTGTGGAGTTTAAATTTCAAAATAGTGATGTGCGCGACGACGAGTACATACGAGAACTAGAAACAGAAATTGAAAACCTTAAAAGAAGTATTTATGAAATGAAAACCCCCCAAAAAACAAAGCAACCCGTGGTACTGGCCCGTGGTCAATTTCCGCTTTATTCTGATTCGTCGGCGGACATGACCGAAATGTTCAAAGCTTACAACATTAGCACGTCCGCCCCGGGCTTCTCGGGCGACTTTTTGCAACTCGAAGAATATCTCAATACGTACCAAAACGTAAATTTTGGCAATTTTGACGAAGATTTATCACAATTCATTTCTCTTTGGCGAAGTGCCAATTCAACATCGAAAAGGTTTTGTAATACCTATACAATGCCAGCGTTTGGTGTATCTGACGCCATAGATCCACAACTTGGATCAATTAAGCGCGTGTATCCCACCCACTCCGACCTGTACTATTTGCGCCTGGCGTACAAACAATATCTCGCGTATCAACAATCAGGCGTTTCTGGTATTCCTAGAAACATTATTGGTTTTACGTTACCTTCTCCAGAAGCCCTTGGCAACGAGAGTTATTATCTTTTGACGGGTGCAATTACTTTTTCGGACTTTAGTTCGACGGGGGCAAATTCAATCCTCGCCGACCCTACCGCGCTCAACTTACTAAAATCTTTCGTTGCTGTCGTAATAAATAATGCATTTAGCACTCTTGATTTACAGAATTCGTGTTCTACGTTAACAAACTACATTAATCCAAGATTCGTGGCATCTGAAATCCAGTTTTTTAAAGTGTATGGTACCGACATATATTCAGAAACTGGTTTAACCCCGCCACCGTTAGTATTTGACCTTTCGCAACAACCAGCGGAGTGCACGGACGCCACACACGCAAATCTGTGCGCTGCAGGATTCCACGCCGGAAATGCAGGACTGACACTGATGTTCAGATTAGATTTTGGATTTGAATCGGTTACTGGAAACCTCGAAGACTCGTCTTCCGCAGATTCTATCATATCTAGTCTCGCGTCGCAAATTATTCAACAACAACTACTATTTGAAAACGAGGCGCTTCCAAAACCGTTTAGATTAGAAGTTGCCCAGCTTTTTTCTGATTTGTCTGCTTTAGATTCAAACCTTGAACTATTAAACCAAACGGAATACAGCAATTTGTCTTTGAACACATTTACAATACGACGAGATTTCAGTTACGTTGGCGTACAAAAACTGTTTTTGGGAGATAATTCCGTTCAAAACGTTCGCTGGGATAAGTGGGGCGAAGATAGATTTTGCTTTGAAAACCCCAAATTGTGCAAGACAATTGTTGCGGTTCCAAAGGTTGTACGTGCTCAAACAAGGCAAGTAAGACGCTTGCCGACAGAAACAATGGATTCTTGTCCAATGGAAATGAAAACTATCATAAGTAATCGAGAAAATGCGGTTATGTCCTTGACTCCGTCTACTTGGCTTAAACCGCAGAATTATAATTTCAGTGATAATACGTGGACAGATCAATATGGAAAGACATTCAATGGAGTACATAGTATGCCTAGCTCAAGCGTGTGCCCTTTGTATTCAAATCTGTGTCAAGAAGAGAGCTTTCAACTAGTTTTTGAATCAGGAAACGGTGCTGAGTTTCCAATTTATGCGCTTCGCGGGGGTAAAAACGATAAAATTGATCTTTCCCTCTTCTTCTTGCCTAGTATTACGTCAGGAGAATTCACGGTGTGTACCTTGAGTAGGTATACGAGTACAGATACCACTACGCAAAATCGCATTTGGGAAGGTGCAAATTCATATTTCTTCCACGGCCACGGAAAAGAGAATGGTAACGTTTTAGCGGGGGCAGTGCAGCATTCGATTTTGCCCACGTCTTCAGCTCCGGCTAGTAAACAACCTCTCACTAACCCAGAAAGGCAAATTAGCGAGCAGGCTACGGATTGGTTCGTGGTGTGTGCGAGTAGCGGTGGTACTGTTCCAACAAATGTCTTAGTAAATGGAGATTCGGTTGGCGTGGCACCCGGCGCAACGTTTGGAAATATCAACATATCAATTAACAAAACATTTGGACTTGAAAGTAATTTTGAAATTTCCGAGATTTTATACTTTGACAGAGCGCTTGAGTACCGGGAGCTTCTTACAGTCAGTCAGTATTTGCAATCTTTGTTAGGAGTTGTAAGCTCGTTGTACGGTTATTATTCTGAATACGTTCTTGCAAGAACAAACGTCGGAAATTGCGAGCAACACGATAGCGATATCCCCAGCCCAAGTAACGACCTTGAGTCCAACGTGCAAGAAATTGAAGAGCTTGAAGACTATGAATATGAACTCTTTGATACGAGTCCACATTGGACAACCAACGGAATCATTCCCTCTTTACGCCTAAACTTGAGTGCTGAAGAAAATAATAGCGTGTGGATATCTAAAGAACAAGACGCGGAATTGGTTCTTACTTTACCAACGATTATTACGTGTGGTGCTATTTCAATTCAAGGTTGGCTCAATGAAAGTACACAGGAGGAATTTGAAAACGGTTGGTATTGTGAAGAAATGACTGTTTCGTACAAGTTATCAAAAGATCAAGGTGGATACTCGGCGTTATTCAAGTTGTATAATACGAGTTCGAGTATAAACAGATTAGACTTTCCTTCTCAATTAAGATTTCAAGTCTTAAGAATAAAGATAGATAAATTTGTCGGAATCTATCCTGCTTTGCGTTTTGGGTTACATGTAATCAAACACGTAATTAAAGAAGCCTCGGAATCAAACAGTGAATCGGAAAGCATTGAAAATTTTCAAACTATACAAACTATACCATTTGAAGAATCTTATGTTGTAGGTATAGGATTTTCTGAACAAGAACCGGTATATTTAGTATTTGACCCGGCAAAACAGTTTGACTTGCTTTCTCCGGTTCCTTACAATCCTTATGAAATTCTCGAAACCTCGTCTACATTTGTTTTGGCGACATATCAGAACCAGAACGGTTGGTTGTACAAGAACAACCAAGGCACATATAGTTCTCTTGATAACGTCGATAACTTGGTTATTGTCGCTACAATGTCGTATTTAAATAACTACATCGTTTCTTCAATATCGTTGTTAGAGGGAATCAACTCAACAGTTTATGGTATGAAGTTGGGATATGAAAGTACCTCTAGTTTTTCTGTAGAAATAAATCCTATAGTAAATACTATGGCAATGCACGGTGCGGCAAAAATAAACGCAGGTAATCTTGTCATTCGATAATAAATCACGAGACCATATTGACAATCTCTTCAACCATAATAGCACCCCTTACGCGTGTTGTTTCTTTTCCTTCCTTGAACACAATAATAGTAGGAAGACTACTCACACTTAGCGTCTCGGCTAGCTCGGGAAATTCGTCCGAGTCAAGTTTTGCCACGCGCGCGGTTGAGCCCAACTGCTCGGCTGCTTTTTGCAGTTCAGGTGCCATCATCCGACATGGGCCGCACCACGTGGCGTGGACATCTAATATAAGAGGTGTACCACCGTGCTTGATTTCTAACTCGGCCTGGTCTTGGGTAAGTTCAGCTACTTTACCGGGCTTTATCGATCCCGAGCAACTAAAAGATGCCGCCTTTTTTAAGGCTTTGTCCAGAGCAGTAACAAATTCCTCCTTTTCTACAAAAGTGTTCCATTTGATATTGTGTTTATCCAGCTCCACTTTAATTTCTTTGATCTTCATTTTTCTCAACGACTCCAGATCTTCCATGTACTTTGAATTGTGTTAATTTTTTTTTTTGGATTATTCAACGTAATTGTAAATTATCCACCCAATTATCGTTAGAATACATGGACTGAGAATGCATATTACAGTTTTACAATGTTTAATTTCTAAATCTTTGTACCGCGTCGTCGCAATTGTTCTGCAATTTGGGCATCTCGTTGATCGCTCTCTCCACGCGTTCCGGCAATTTATACAAATTATGTAATTACAACATGGCAAAACAGTTAGTTGTTCCGAGGGGGTGTCTAAAAAACAAATTGGACATTCTATCGCGTTAACGTTTACAATAACGGTTTCATCCACAGTTTCATCCACAGTTTCAGCCACAGTTTCAGCCACAGTTTCAGCCACAGTTTCAGCCATTTTTAATGATGCACAAAAAAAGAGGCAAAAAATAAACCCCCGGCCATAATCCGGAGCGTTTGTTTGAAATTGTCTGAATTGTGATATTTAAACAAGCGCCTTGCCGCCGAGGCCCATGATGTATCTGAATACGTTGTATGAGTAGGCGAGGACGTAAATTGAGACGCGGTTGGACGAGAGATTCTCGCCGCCGTTGGCCGAGTTGTCGACGAAGAGCTGGTCGTCGAGCTGGAGCTTGATCTTGGTGGAATCGATGCGCGCAAGGTTGGCGAAACCGACGGCCTGAAGAGGATCGGGGCCTAGGGGCGATAGCGAGAACGAGAAGCAGTAGACGAACTTGCGGCCCGAGGCGGACGCGGCGTGCTTGCAGTGCATGGGAGGATTCTGGAGGTGCTGGAGCGCCATGAGCTTGCGGTGGTATGACTCGTGGAGCATGTTCGCGCCAATGGTGGCCGGGCCACCCGAGTTAAGGCGAAGGGAGTTGAGCTCGATGGAGCAAGCAAGGATGGCGGGAAGCGCCTGCATGGTGAGAGGCTCCGTGATGCCCCCCCAGTCGTACCAGTTGTTGCGGTAGGCAGTCTTGGCCGAGACGGCACCCTGCGACGACGAGGCGATGAGGTTGTGCATCGACTGGGCGACGACGAAGATCGCGGCAGTGGGGTGCGCAAAGGGTACCGAGATGTCAATCGTACCAGTGGAGGCCGAGGAATACTGAGTCTCCATGGCATCCCAGGTCGTGATGACGGTCTCGAAGGACGCGTCCGAGTAAAGGACCCGCTCATCGTCCGATAGGTACGCGAATGAAACGAGGACCTGCCAGAAGATGTCGTTGAAGGCGAGGGCGCTGACTGAGGAGGTCGACGACGTGACAAGCGCGAGGCGGCCAGCGGTGAGACCGGTTGAGGCCGAGGCGGCGGTTGAGACCGACTGGCCGTCACGGACAATTGTGGTGACGTCGTGGGCCTGGTCAGCGCTGCCGTCGCTGTCGATGAGCTGCGTGGTCGATGAGCCGTCGGCATAGCCGGCGACGCACTTCTCAAGCGACTGGGGCTGGATAGCGAGGCGCACCGAGTGGAACGAGAGGGTAATGAGAGAGAGCGCGTTGCCGCCCTTCTCGCCGGGGGGCGAGAGGAAGAACGCGAAGGGGAGGTCGAGGAAGTAAAGCTGCATCTTCTTCGACGCGTTAATTGACTCCTCTACGGTGTCAAAGTCACCCCAGGTCTCCTTCCAGACCCAGTGATCCGTGAGCTCCTTCCAGATGGCCATGACAGGCGTCGAGAGAGTGTCGACGACAGATGAACCAACGATGAGCTGAACCGACTTGAGGAGAGCGAGCGCGGGAACCCAGCGAGGAGTGCACGCGTACGAGAAGACCGAGGTGGCGGACGTGGGGTCAACGATGGCTTGTCCGCCCATCGCCGTGTATGCAGCCTGCTGCGTGGCGTCGTGAACAACCTCGTAGTACTGGCCAACGTTAGGCGCGTTGGTTGAAGCAACGGTGGGCTTGATTACGTTAGCAAGACCGGGGAGCGCTACGGAAATGTAGAGCGAGTAAACGACGTCGCCAACGCGGGGGATGTCAACGTTGGTGTACGAGCCAGCCGTGACGTTGAACGAATCGCAGGCGAGAGTCTCGAGAGCAAAGTGGGTGAGCTTCTTGAAAGTGCGGCGGAAAGCCGTGTGAGCATCAGGCGAGGACGCCGGAAGTTCCAAAGCATAGTTAGCGGTGCCGGTAGCGGCCAAATTAATTGTTCCACCTCCAGCTGAAGCCATAGTGTTGTTAGTGTGTTTTCCGTTATATATACAAAATATTTTTTTTTTGTCTACGTTGTGTGCCTCGTAACGCAGCTCTTACTTTTTTAACCCCCTATTTTCTAACTTAATTTCTAACTAATCTTACACGAAATAATATATTTGTCTAATAAATGTCAAACATGGAAAGTTTTGTCCTAAACCTCTGCTCTAATTACAACAAAGAGATTCAAAATAGAAGTAATTCAAAACTTCTTCTCGATATAGAAAATACTAATTTACCAAAACAAGTTTCGTCTATTCTTGTGAAAAGAAGTGATGCTATATGGGTGAGCGTTGAAGAGGAAGACGACTACGATGGCGAGTCAACGGTTTTGGGTGGGCTTTCTATGATAAATGACTGGAAACAGTATGTTACGAAATAATTAGCTCTAGGAAAAATTTACCGTTTTCCCATCCTCGAAGAGTAGCGTAATTGGGCGTACACTCCGAAGTTTTAACTATTCCGTTTATTTTTTGCTTCAACGACGTATAATCAAATGAATTTATGGTCTTGCTGTATCTAGGGTTGAGCCAAATTTTCTTCATTTCAACTGTTTTTGTCTTAGGTATGGTTTCTGCTTCGATAACTGCGTCCGGGTCGCCGTTACCAAACTTCGACGTCCACGCCCAAAACATGTGACAACTCAACTGTGTTGCATCCTCCATGCTTGCTACAAGTACTTCTCTTGAGTAAGTTTCCATGTCGGTGTCAGTGTCGGTAGGTTGCGACCACCGTTGAGCAATTTTGTAGCACTCTTTCTTGGAAATTAAAACGAGTTCCCTGGATGCATCTCCATATGTGTTCATCCGAGGAATCCCAGCCGTGTACTTCAAGGCACAGGTCGTATACGGTAAAAGAAAAAACAACTTCATGGCGAGGTTAGGTTAGGTTAGGTTAGGTTAGGTAGGTAGGTTACACTACTTTAAAATTAATATGGATAGTTACTTAAATAACATCAAGAAACTCCTAAAATATAGAAAGTATGAACTTCACCAACCCACAACGTCTCCTAACATTGGAATCTTTAATCTTATCGCCACTGGAATAGATTCTTGCTCAAAAAAGTTGTGCGTGTATTGGGCGCTAAGAGACGATAAGATTGGTGTCAAGGAAGTTAGGGTTCTCATCGACTCTATTATAAAAGAAGAAGATGTTAAAACTATACTGATTGTTACGCCAGAGCCCATCACTTCTTTTGCTCAGCGCGAGTGCTTAAGTCGCTCAAAGTCTAATTTCAAAGTTGAACTTTGGAATTTACACGAATTCTCATTCTGTGTTATGGAGCACATTTTCCAACCAAAAATGTCAATCATATCAAACAAAGAAAGGAAAAGATTATTTGGTGACAACACGGCTCATTTGCCCAAAATACTGATTACGGATCCAGTAATTAAATTTTTGGGAGGCAAAAAAAACCAAGTGGTACAGGTATCTAGACCCTTTCCAGATGGCAACTTTGTTGTAATTCACAGAGTTATAATTTAGTACCGCATTGTATTTACTCCCATTTTGCTAAAACCGTTACCTTCTCTAATTAGTCTGTTGGCCTCGCGTTCTGCTTCCAAGATTGTCGTGGGTCTACGCGAGGGGCCGTGTGGTTTTTGCGCTGTAACTTTAGACTGCTTACTGAGGCGGGTGACCCCTTTTTCGGGGGCCTTCTGGTATACAGCAGGTTGGGATCTGACATGAGAAGTTGGTGGAGTATTGCCACCTTTATTACTCATAACGCCATTTGGCGTAGCAGTTCGCGTAGAAAGAGTAGACATACCTTTGGTATCTTTGGGCTTGGGGTCGCTTGACAGCTCATTGACTTTCTTTCTAGTTAAGAAGAGAGACGTGCCACCGATTTGTTTGGCAGGCATTTTGTCGTTAAGCTCAATTTTAGGAATTGGTTTGTCAGTTTTTTGTTCCTGAATAGACAGCATTGGTGGTCCCCGCAAGAGCATGTCGGCTCCAACCCTCTGCTTAATCACACTCTCGCGTTCTCTCGCGTGGGATGTGTAAAGTTGCTGCGTCTTCATCTCCCATGTTTCGGGGAGGTCACTGCTTTTCGTCTGAATAGCTGAAACTTTTGTTGGCATTTGGATGTGTCGTTGTTATTAAGGATACATATTTTTATTTCACAAACATCCTAGTAATCCGCGTTTAACTTACATTGTTTCAAATGCTATCCAAAATAAATGATGTCTTCAGCCAGCTCCAGACGGATCGGAGAAGACCAGTTTGCAATTTTTAAAGAACTTGCCAACCCAGAACGCGTTGATATGACCCGAAAATTCCCCGAATCTCGGTCAGTAGTTAAAGAAAACGAGGAAGCAATACTTAATTCCATCCTAAACGACGATGCCTCCGATGCTTCTAAAGCAAGTATTGAAACTTTAAGAAAAAATGTTTTACCACCGGGGTTTATTGAAGAAGGAGCAGGTGAAGTGGAAGCAGAGTCGTTGTGTTCTAGTATTCCAGAAAGATCTACTAATCTGAGAAATTGGGTAAAAGCTAGCGAAGTAGCAAAGTCGCATGCTAGCAAGAAAACTGTCCAAGACAGTACTAATTTGGAACCAGATAAATCACTTTTACTGCATGAAATAAAACAGCTTCAGATGCTGAATCCCAAAACCGCCATTGTTACAAAAGAGTATTCGCTGGATGATTCTTACGAAACGCTTCAACTCGGGTTATTTCAAGCACGCCAGTCAGTTGAAATTGCTACGGGGGTTGCTAGCATGAAAGATATGCTCAAAGTTGGATGCACAGCCATAGAGTTTGGCGCTAATCGTTACGCAAAAAAGTGGGTTGATCTAAATGGGTGGTCTGCAGAAATAGCGAAAGATTTAAACGCAACCGACGCGTACAATGCTCCGCTTCAGCAAATTTACAGGAAGTACTGGCGGGGTGGAGGACAGATGAATCCATTTTTACAATTGCTCCTCTTAATTCTCGGCAGTGCCGCTGTATTTTCTGTAAAGAAAAAGATGTTTGGACCAAGCTTAACAACTACCCCTAGTGCACCTCCAATGCCTAATAATTCTGTTCCATTTGAAAACAGCAATCCCACTCCGCTAAACAGGCCAAAGATGAAAAAACCATCGATGATGACGCCCCCGCCAAATGTTCCTATTCCAAACTCCGCGGGGGACAAGGCTACTACAGAACCAATTTCTCAAGCTGCCGCAATCCCAACGGCTATGCCCCAACTTGATCCGGAAATGATCAAACAGTCAATGGCGGCAATGGCCCCGATGATGAAAGCTCTCGGTCCAATGATGATGAATATGTAATAGTTTTATTTGCGGATATATTGCAAGAGTTTTAAACTGGTTTCTTGTAAAGCAGCCACTTGCCTTTTAAGGATAGTGAGCTGTCTAGAATTAGAAAGAAGCATATAAAACATTACAAATACACCCAAGCACACTAGACAAAAGTAAATGTCATCTTTCCGAACCGACACTGTTAAAACTTCCCGTTTCTTCTTTACGGGGACAGGGGTTGGTATGGGGTTTGCTATATCCGACGCGCTTGCCTCGGTTGAATTGTCTTTGGGATTTGGAAGCAACTTAAGTTTTACAGGCTCTTTTGAATTGCTTGACTTAAACTGGATGTTGTCAAAGACAGAATGTATCGAGGCCATTGCACCACTTTATATTAATCTAGCTCAATAATTTTTTTCAATATTTTTTTGGTTTTTTATATTAACTCATGAAAGTTGCTTTTGTAACCGGGATTAACGGGCAGGATGGTTCTTATTTAGCAGAACTTTTACTAGAAAAAAACTATCTAGTCTGGGGTCTTATTCGAAGATCTTCAAATATAAACACCAAACGAATTGACCATCTTTATCAAAATTCAAATTTGCGTTTGATCTATGGTGACTTGAGCGACTTTTCTGGTCTCTCTCGTGTATTTAGAGAAATTGATACTATTAAAGTCCCAGTGGACGTTGTTGAAATATATAACCTCGCCGCCATGAGCCACGTCAAAGTCTCTTTTGATATTCCGGAATATACTGGCGATGTAGATGGACTTGGGGTTCTGCGATTGCTTGAACTGGTAAGAACATGCAGCTTTAAAGACAAGGTCAAATTCTACCAAGCGTCTACTTCAGAATTATACGGAAAAGTAATGCAAGTTCCGCAAAATGAAAAAACGCCGTTTTACCCGAGGTCTCCTTACGGTGTTGCAAAACTTTACGCTTATTGGATTACAAAGAACTATAGAGAATCCTACGGAATATTCGCCTGTAATGGTATTTTGTTTAATCACGAATCTCCACGTCGCGGGGAAACTTTTGTCACTCGAAAAATTACTCTCGGAATTGCTAATATTATAGCCAAAAAACAAAAGAAGTTGATCATGGGAAATTTGGACGCGAAACGGGACTGGGGACACTCAAAAGACTTTGTTTACGGAATGTGGCTTATGCTTCAGCGCGAAAGCCCTGAAGATTATGTTTTATCAACAGACGAGTTTCATAGCGTGAGAGAATTTATAGAAAAGGCGTTTAAAATTAAAAATATTACCATCGCGTGGGAGGGGTCTGGTATTGAGGAAAGGGGGGTCGATAGCAAAACTGGCGACGTCCTTGTAGAAATATCCGAAAAATACTTCAGGCCTTCTGAAGTTGATGAGCTCCTTGGAGATTCAACGAAGGCGAGGACAGAGCTTGGTTGGAAACCACAATACACGTTCGACGACCTCGTAAGAGAAATGGTCACGTGCGACTGTTAACAGCATAGACAAGCTTTTTTCCATTCTTGCGGCTACGAGAACCTTTTTTGTTCTTGACCAAAGACACAACCGGGTCCTCAATCTCTGAATCCTTTTCACGCAAAGTGTCCCCCGAAGTAAGCGCCAACAGCTTCTTCTTTTCTTTGCGACGGCGGGTCTTTCTTTTCTTCATCTGCCAACCCCCCGTATCTCCCGGCTCCGGGAGCAGAAAGTCGAAACAAATGTCCATAATAAGGACCTTCATACTTCTGTTTTACGCCACTCGCCAATAATGCTAGCGGGGTTAGGTTAGGTTAGGTTAGGTTTTGCGTGGTTAGGTTATGAAAAAGAAGAACATGCGCAAGCCCATGGCGCGTCGCCGCAGCGGTAAAAAGCACAAGAAGAACAAGAAAGAAGCGACGCGAGAGGAGGACACAGAATGCGACTTGCTCTGTGGAAACAAAGGTACTCTAACTCTAGCATGTTGCAACCAAACAAAAAGACTATGTGTCACTTGTTTCCAAAAGTTGATGTATGCTACAATTTTCCCCCAAAATCCATCCCACGCTACCTTTTCCCAACATGATGTCAAAATGAGCAATTTGGCGATTGTGAGTAGATGTCCGTTTTGTCGAACTGGATTGTTGCACGACGAACCAAAAGACTTCGAAAACGGAAACAAAGCAATTGTAAAAGCGATGATGCTAAGACCTCAAGAGTCTCCTGAAGTTTTTAAAACGCCAAATGGGGACACGTTGTGTTTTCTTGATTTAAAGCTAGAACATAAAGAACGCGACGCTGAAGAAAAGGTGGGAGAAGTACTCTTTAAGTTTTCTCCCAGCAAAGGACCAAAATCCGAATTAAAAGGCTGGATTTTCCCTGTATCTTAATCCACACTCGTTGAACTACACAGGACAACTGGACAGTGAATATCGCCACTCGCCTAGCAACCTACCTACTACACACCCAGCAATCGCCAACTATCGCCAACCTACTACACAGGACAACTGGACAGTGACCAGTCGCCAAATCCACACTCGCCAAAAATGCTAACGCGTGATTTAAGTGACAACTTGAGAATTCTCCGAGAGCAAGCCGAAAAAGCTGCTACGGATTATAAGATCCAACAGAAGCAAAATTACAATGGATGGCACGAACGGAATCTTTCTTCTTTAGGCTACACGGAAGAGATTTTTCGCGCGCGCTCCACCCCAAATTCCACCCAAAGTAAGCCCTGACCCCCCACCCCAACTAGCCAAAGTAAAAATTCTAAATTCGATTTTTTATTTCTGGGGGAGGGGAAACCGGGTCATAGGGGAAAACCGTAGTCATCAGGGCGCGAGGCGGCGTTCCCTGGTTTTTTGCGCCTCGCGTTCCGCCTTCTTCACGGCCTTGAGGGCCTCCTTCTCCGCCTTGGCCTCATCCTCTTTCTGCGCCAAGTACGGCGAGTACGAGACCTGTATCGAGTTAAAATAGCTGGTAGATGGGCTGTAATTGTAGATCCCGCAGCAAGTGAGGGGTTCATGTTTAATATTCACTCGTCGTTTAATATTCACTCGTCGGCTGTGACCGTCGTTCAGATTATGTACCTCAACTTCCATACCACGATGTTCGTCTTCCTCCCAAAAAACATTAACGTTGTACCAGGTCCCCTGTTTTATTTCATAAATTTCTACTTGCTCATCTTCTGCTTCTGCGTTGTGGTCAAACCAAATAATCTGGTAGCCGTTTTCACCATGCGGCCTTACACATAAGCCTCGTTTATTACGGCACCAATCATCCTCCAATAGGTTGGGGTCCAATTGCTCATTCTCACTTGGCCAAACACCATGGCCAAATTGGAAAAAAGCAAAGCCCTCTTCATTTGGATCTCCGGTATGGCTCGCAACCGGGTCGTGGTCCGTGAAGCAGAAATTATAATTGACTGAACGAAAGCACAACTGCTTATCTACAAGGAGTTTGCGCGAGTACGCAAACTCCTTGTAGAGTCCTGCACGTAAGTTGTAGCCAAGCCTTCCAACATGAGGGTGAGTATGGATTTGTATGCTAAGAGGCGACATAAAGGCGCCATAAGTATACCACTGTGAGAACAGACCAACGTGTTTTCCACACATCTCCCTAGTACTGAAATCCCCCTCAGACCAGCCAGCGGCCCGGTGAGACGGTGAGAAACTTGTCCACTCATCTAGGTTCGCCACGGGCTCATCTAGGTTCGCGCCCGTGGTCCGAATGGTTTTTGGCCACAGAGAGTCATCGCGGCCCGTGGTCCGAATGGCCTTGACAAAAGCAGTCATCGACGTGTGTAGCTGGAAGTAACTTAATTTACGCGCCAGGTTAAAGAAGACTGCTGGTAGCTGGTCACGGAATCGCCGCGAGAGTCTGCCAACCACACCAATAGAATTGAGCTGTAGGAAAGCAACCAGCGGCGCTGCGAGATCTCCTTGCCACATACCCGACAAATCGAGACTCGGAGCAGACATGGCCTCTGCATTGCGCTTTTGCTCCATGCTCAAGTGTGTGGAGATATTCACTGTCTACTATAGCGATAGCGTCTAGTAGCCGGCTATGTATCCTAGTCCTACGTAGTCCTAGCTAACTAGCATAGACGCTATAGTAGACAGTGAATATCCACCGCCACCTCCGCCACCGCCGCCGACAACGCCTACTACACGGAAGACAACTGGACAGTCGCCAGTCGCCAGTCGCCAGTCGCCTACTACACGGGAAACAACTGGACACCAGTCGCCAGTCTTTCCAAGCGTAGACGACACTCGTCGATGGCTCCCCCTGACGAAGCTGCGATTAAGATGAAGTCTAAAAAAATTGCCAAAAAATCCACAGTCACCAAATCCACCAAATCCACCAAACCCACCAAACCGAAGCAGTGCATTTGCATTTGCCTCAGCGAAGTAGGCATGCCGGCGCACGGAACTTACGTGACCAAGTGCTGCCAGCAACCAATGCACCGCAAATGCTTCTACAAACTCATCGATACAGCCTTACCAAAGAAATTTCGTCTTTATGGAAGTAATGATGATTCAATGTGGACAGAAAGCAATAGCACGGAAGTACCAGCAGGCACAAAGTGTCCGTTTTGTCGCAGCGGTGACTACGTCAGCCATGCGATAGGAAACGACTACCTGAGTGATATGCTAGTTTATTACTGGTTTGAGCTAGAAGCGCAGTTTGGCATAGACCACCCTCAACCTATCGTTGAGAAACTTTTGTCCAACGATAGCGCTACAAATGGTTCCGAGTTCCTTTATGAGGTCATACACTCTTCAGTAGAAGATCAATCGTCCCGGCTAGAAAAACTTTTTGAACGATCCCGAGAGCTAGCCCGAGAGCTACAGGAGCTACCCCCATCCCCCTAACAAAACAGAAAAGCAAGAGTTTTTACAAAAAATACGGTAATCGGGCCCAACAAAAAGCAGAAAACGTGAATACGAAAGCACGAAAGCCCCTCCGCTTGCCTTTGCCTACCCCTCCCCCGATTAAGACATGATGCTAGCTAGTAGTTAAGGGGGGATTAGGGGGGAGGATTAGCGGTAAGATCATGTTCTCTCGCGGCCCTATTCATCCTAGCTGTGGTTTCCTGGTCACAAGATATGTTTAAAGAGGTCTGTAGAGTAAATGCCAGTTCTGTTGAATAACCCGCTTTTAACATTTCTCCAAGAGGACTTATTGGTACACCCGATCCAAGGCCTTCGCCAAATGCATCATTGTTACAGATCACCTCAACCCACTTGTTTTCGAGTAAACTCCAATTCATTATTTTCCCACTTTCGTACTTGCATCTTGTGCGTCCACCCCACTTGTCGGTTAAATACTCCTTCCATTGCCTGCGCTTTCGTGGCTTTAAAGTGTTGATTTGCGCCATGAACTCGTCGTAGGTTTCTTTGTCAATACCAACACACATTTTAGGGGTTTGCTCTAACTCTTTCTCCTTGTTCTCTGCAGTGGCTGGTGTTCGTAAGCTGCCTTTTCTTTTTTCGCCCATGATGACGGCGGCGACGAAAGCTTTGAAGCAGGGTTGCTTTGAAGCAGGGTAGCTAGGTATATTGGCGACTGGCGACGATATATTATTCACTGTCCACTGTAGAGTCTGTCCTATGTACACCAGGATACAACTAGGATACATAGCTGGCTACTAGACGCTATCGCTATAGTGGACAGTGAATCCTCCATCAAGAAGTTAATGGAACTCCACCGTAAGACCATGAATGAAGAAGAAGAAGAAGAAGGGCAGAAGATGCCCATCGATAAACTTCTATCTACCACAATGGAACTCCACCGTAAGACCATGAATGAGCTGGGCATCGAAGAAGAAGAAGAACAAGAACAAGAAGGGCAGAAGATGCCCATCGATAAACTTCTATCTACCACAATGGAACTCCACCGTAAGACCATGAATGACATGGTAAATATAGTCCTTAGATATCACACTGGGATTCGCTGCCGCACGCTTGATTTGTGGGTTCCCACGACATACACGATAAAGCAATTGAAGAAGCACCTTTGCGAGAAGGTAGGTGTTGATGATCCTGACAAAGCACAAATGACTGATGACGACGGACAGAGCCTCGAAATAGAAGGCGCAGGAATCCTCAGCAAAATAAAAGACGCGGGGGGGTTTTTAGTTGTTCACCTCTTCCCTCACAAGTTTGGCAGAGTTCTTTTGACTAAACTCGTCAAGGTTTGATTATAGTCTTGTGACCTTGTTGCTTACCTACCCCTCCCCCGATTAAGACATGATGCTAGCTAGTAGTTATTCGGGGGTGGGGCTTTTGGGGTGGGCAGCTTGTTGTCGTCATCAAGCTGAATCGACTTCAGAATCGACTTCAGGCAAAAAAAAGTGGCCACCTTCTTCGCCGGAGAAGCCGAGTTTAACCAGTTCATCTGAATTACGGACCAGTGCAAACGTACATTCCGGTGGGAGGCGCGTGTGTAGCCCAGGGTCGATTCGCCCAATGGCGCCCGTCTCGGTGAAGATAAGTGCTAGATTTGGAGGGATTTCTTGGCCCTCCGGGATTCCCTCGGAATTTGGGTAACAGCGTCTCCTCTCCCACCAAATCTCGTTGAGCGCGTCGAAGAGGAAGGGGCGGTTTGACTCGTGCAGCACCAGGGCAAATCGCGCCTGGGGCTTAAGCTTGCAGCGGTGAAAAAGATACCGCAACGGGCCCCAGATTTTCACGTTCTTGTGAAATTGTTGGTTACCTCGTACATATGATGTCCCTGAAAATCCATCACCTAGAGTGGGTGATGCCTTTGTCTCAATCCAGCCACCCTCCTCGAGGACGAGATCTGAATGGGATTTGCTTGCCGCAGACGCAACCCACATGCGCGCCATCCACTGCGCAAGCTCCGTATTCCCGTTATTGCCCATGTCTACAATCTTAAGCTGGCGCCCATACTTAGGGCCTAAGTTGTCATCTATTCTGTCATCCGGCATGCCTTCCAGTGCTTCATAAAGCTTCATGACAAAATGTACTCCGTCCCAATTTGACAGTGGCTGGCCTTTCCTGTGAAAACCCATTTCTTCTGAGATCTGAATGGCAGCCAAATGTAGGGGCTCCGGGCTACGTAAAGCAGTCATCCAAAATGAGCTTTCACCGCAATCAATGCGCTTGAACTTGTTTTCCGCCGCCGTAATATCCACCGTGTTTCCGTAATCTACGTTGTGAAGAAGAACCTGCCTATGAATTATTGGCGGCGTATGATCCATCTCGTGAAATGATATGGCGGTGTGCTATATTCACTGTCCACTATACAGCCGCGTTAGTAGCCGGCTATGTATCCTAGTCCTACGTAGTCCTAGATAACTAGCATAGACGCTATAGTAGACAGTGACTAGCATAGACGCTATAGTAGACAGTGAGAATACCCACCGCCACCTCCGCCACCACCGACAACGCCTACTACACGAGACAGTGACCAGTCGCCTACTACACGGAAAGATCATGGCGAGTAAAAAAGCGACACTCGCTGACCGGCAGGCCTCTCATGATTTACTCTTCAAGTTGTGCAGGAAGGGGCCATATGGGCAGTATGTAGAAGATGGAAAATCATATAACAACAAGTGGAAAATTAAACAAATTTTAGAGGAGCACCCTCACTTAGTGAGTAATAAAGAGGCGATTCCGGGTGGCCCTGGTAAAACAGCGCTTCACGTAGCTGCAGAAACACAAACGCCCCACTGCGGTACTATTCGCATCCTTCTCGACAAGGGAGCCAAACCGACGTACACGGCCACCGACGGGACGCAGATCGTGTTGATGACCCACCCAAACGTCCAGTCGAACCACAAGAAAGCAATCCAGGAGTGGCAGGCTGTAGCTGACGAGCATATGGCGTGGGAGGTAATTGTAGATCTGATATCCACGCCACGTCGACCCGGCCCCAACGGCATTGAGTGGATGAAGAAGACTCAACGTGCTTGGTTTTTATCTTGTGGTCTAGATAAGTGTTTGAAGAAGTATCATCAGGCCTCGCTTCTAGAGTTTTGCATGGCTGCACGGCGTGGGTTTAAATCTATTAAGGCTTCGGGAAAATTTCCAGAACATTTAAAACAGATGATAATAAAAGCGGAGGACATGTGCGAGAATCCTCCGCTCGACGGATTGGCTCCGCTTGACGTATTGGAAATGATTGACAAGGAGCAAGTCACTACCAGCGTGGTGTTTGATACCGAAAGCCCCACAAAAAAGCAGAAAACGTGAATACGAAAGCCCGAAAACCCCCCTCCGCTTGCCTACCCCACCCCCGAATAACTAGGGAGGGGTAGGTAAGCGGATTTACCCCGAATAACTACTAGCAAGCATCATGTCTTAATTGGGGGAGGGGTCAGACTCAATTACCACCTATCCACCGTGTTCCGACTTGTCTAGCCAGCTATGTATATTAAACCTTGACCTAACTTCCTAGTACCTAGGTTAGGTTAGGTGTTAGGTTAAGAATGAAGACTGAAGAAGAACAAAGCGAAGAGGGTGAAGGGGTTCAATTAAATGATTTGATTGACGATGCGGCGGCTGCAGACGACGATAGTGAAGACGATGATATTAGCGGCGACGAAGAAGGTTCTCTTGTAGACTTTGTTGTTCCCGACGACGAGGAGATTGAATATTATACCACCCCGAAATCGACACCTATTCATACTCCCGTTGATTCACCCCTTGATCTCAAAGAAACCCTAGTCGGCACCCCGGTCCACACCCCGGTCCACACCCCGGTCCGCACCCCGGTCCGCACCCCGGTTGGCTCTCCCCCTTTTAAGCGGTCAAGGACTTGGGAAGAAGAATGTATTGAGTGGATGATTAAACGGGGGTACTAGGACTAGGCTAAGTTTGTTCTTCTAACGTACCAAATATCCAATCCCAGCACGTGAAAATGTGACCATAATTTTTGTTTCTTTTTTTGTGATGAACCCTGTGGTGTTTTGCGCTACAGATCCCTAATTTAGACGTTATTTTTTCCCACGGATGATCATAATGTGCATGTATCATAAACAAATGAAGAGAATACAAAGCTCCAAAGACTTGGTACGTAAAGCAATTAGCGTGGACAACCTGGGTTGAAACCAACAATGGTATTATGATCATCATTAACGAGTCGCACATGGATCCCTGAAAAGAATCAGTTGCGATAGGATGTACAAATTTGTGGTGCGGTATGTGGCATTTGAGGTGGTATTTGTGTTCAAGTCTATGAGACACGTATTGCATAAGGTCTTGTATTATTAATAATTTGTAGAGCTTGACTGGTTGTAAATATAGGTCTTCATCGTAGTAGGAAAAAGGCATTAATTGCAATTTCCAATACACTGTAAGAAAAAGGAATATTAAAGGAACGCCCTCACGCGAAAGCAAATGTCGTTGAATTTCTTGAATAGATGATTTGTTGTATATAAGAGCAAGGCTCTGCGTGGAAAATGCAAGGAGTAATCCATAAACTAACCCGTTCATGTTTTAATTAACCAAGAAATAAAATATTCTTTGACAAAAAGTGCCGATAAAAATCCTGCTGTTGTCGGTACTGCTATTTTTCTTTTCACAATTTTTAGCGTAGCATATAGCGCCGCGGCAAACACTAATTCTTCCCAAATATTCATACTAATTTTAATTTTCCATGAGTTCATACATTTAATTTTAAAGTCTCATATTAAAACAAGAAATAACAAAATGGCTCAGCAACTATCAAGAATCGACATGATAGCTCTCATAAAATCATTTTATGGGGATGTTGACAACAGCAAGTTTTCGTCAAAGACAGACGACATATTAAAAAAAATGCTTATGCGGATTGAAAATTTAGAAGATGGAGAGATGATGCCAACGATTGAAAGTCTAGATGAAGCGGAAGACGATATTGATGACGACGAAAACGACGAAGAGGGGAGTGTGGGTTCTTTAGTTGACTTTATTGTTGACGAGGAAGACGACGATGAAAAGGACGACGACCAGGAGAACGATGGTCGCAAAACCGAACTAGAAGAATTGAGTGAATTTGACTCCAAATGGGGAATAGGCAACGAGAGTAGCTACAAAGTTACCGGATCTGTGCGCAAATCGACAAGAACTAAAAAGGCACCTTTAAGATTTACGGAAGAATACGCCGAAGACATTTCCAAAGCTATGTTACTTGATATTCCAGCAGAAGAATTGCATGCTGCTCTCGGGTTAGTTTCCGATGAATCTGAAGCCGAAGGAGGTCTTGATAACAGCGAAGAAGACGACGGTGAATATGACGAGGACGACTCCGAAACTTCTTCTTCTGAATGTTCAAACGAATCGGAAGATGAATTTGAAGATGAAATTGAAGAAGAACCCCAGTCGAAAAAACTTAAACTGTTTACTCCAGATGGAATGCAAATCTAAAGCTGCGTTTAAGAGGAAGTAAAAATAAAAGCAGGTATACTTAAACAATGCCACCAAAGGCTAAAACAACTAAAACACGCACTCGTAAAAAGAAAGAACCTGAGCCCATTGAAGTTGAACTTGATAGAGCAGACGAGAAGTCAACAGAAGAAGTTGCTCCGGCTGCTGCGCCGGCGCCTGAGCCCGGGACTGAGGCCAACGTGGCTCCGGTTGTGTCCCCCCCCGAAACCCCGACAAGTGAAGCTCCCCTCCAAAGTGTAATTAATAGTCTTGCTGCACAAATTCATACTTTAGTAAACGAAGTAAAACGCCTCTCTGTTGAAAATTTGCAACTAAAAAATGCTGTACAAGGTGTGGCGACTGCTAATAATAACTTAGCTACCGACTACGAAAAATTTAAAGCGGAAAGTGCAGCAAATGACGCTGCAAAGATTACTGTTTCAACAGAGGCTCCTAATGATGTTAAAGAAGTATTTAACTCTGTTGAGGTGAACAACAGGCAGATTAGGTCAGAAATTAGCGAATTCAAAAAGAAGATGGAAGGTAAATTACAGCAACTTGAATCAAAAACTAAAGATGCGTCATTAGTTAAGATTACGCCTCCCCCAATCCCAACTGCTTTTCGAGCTCGTCGCTAACTTTTCTTACGGCATTTAACAGTATTTTTTTTTGTTTTGAATCATAAGAACATGGAATGGGTGAGATTTTTAATGTTCACAACGTTTCATTCCAAGTACATAGACGACTTGAAGAATTATATCATAAAGCAAAACACAAAAAAATAAGCACTGCAAGGTTTGTGTGTCACGTGACGCGTGGGATTCAATACAACAACAACATTTCAATGTTGTCTGCATGGGATATGTCACCCCAACAGTTGTCTTATGGGCAAGGAAACAAGCTTTGGGACGTGTCTCACTCTGACATTTGTAGTAACTTAAAGTGTTACGTGTGTGGATACCAACACCCAAGAAAGACGTGTCCTCTGGTTTGTTGCCATTTATGTGGTAATTATGGACACTCTCAGCAAATTTGCCCTCTTAGAAAAATAAATAAATTTGAAAGAAATTCGCTTAAAAACTGGAGAAATGGCCCATCAACTTCAGCTCAACGTTTCGACAGTGCCAAGAAGACGCCAAACGGCGCTAGAGCTCTTAAACTGCTCTTTGCAGTGTGACCCCGACGAAATTTTTGATTCTCCCGACGACATTTGGCCGGTGAAACTAACAAAGGACAAACGAAAGTCAACATATCTACGAACATTAGAAATATCAGTCTACAATGCTTTTGAATCCCCGGAAAAGTATGCGGATCAAATTCTAGACCTTTGCGAAGCATTAAAAAAGAAAAAGTTTTATGTCGTTCCCCCAGCTATTTTAGCTGTAGAAACCTCAGAACAGCTTTTTGATTGGAATCCTCCACAGGAACTCACTAAAGAGGAGATTGACGTGATAAATGCTGAACAGAATGCCGAGTCTTTGATTAAGTGCACTCGCTGTGGCGGGAGGGCTACCTGGAAGCAGCGACAAACTAGGTCTGCCGATGAACCGATGACACAATTTTGTAAATGCACCCGTTGTGGCAAAGAGTGGCGTCAATAATTCATTTTTTTGATTTGGGCATGAGAAAATATGTAATTACGCCGACAAAGATAATTGTGCCGAATATTATAGATATTCTAATAAGGTTATCTTCCCAACTTTCCTTGACAATTCCTTTTCCGACAGTAATAATCCCCGCAAGCTCGTATGTTAGTATTCCCGCGATTATAAGAGTTTTACTAGTGAACGTAAATGGGCTCAATCTTTCGTTTTGCTGTAATACTGTTAGAATTGCGACAGTAAGCACCATGGGAAAAGTAAACAGGAGTTCGCTACTTATAATTTGAAGCATCTTGAAACCATCTTGTCCAAAATCAATACCAGATCGAAAGGAAGTCCCAACTGCAAACATATCTGAGATGCTGTTGGACAAGCAGGTTGCCAGTGTTGCTGCTAGAACAGGCACCATGTTGTTTTCCACTAGAAACGTGCCCAAAAAAGCTGTGAAAACTGTGACTGCGCTAGACGTTACACCAAGAAGAATAGCATCGACATCTTTGTCTTTGCAGACAGAACTCATACGTGTTGCTATTACATCTCAACAAAATATCATGACCTTGGCCAAACTTAGCTTGTAAGCGTAGTTAAGCAGGTTAGGTTAAGGTTAGGTTAAGAACCTCGCCAATCGACTCGCTACCACAATGGATGTCCTCTCTTACGATAGTTTCTACTTTACACCCCCGCAAGCAACTAAAGCAATGCTCTATGATCACGAATTTTCACCTTACGTCTTCGTCAGCACCACAGAGGACCTCCCCTACATTAGTGATCTACGTAAGCTACTCAAACCTCACTGGTCCCAGTGCCACATTCTGATACGCTGGCGCAAAACAAAGACAGCTTCCGGAGACAAAACATATAAGATTGTGTTAGAGTTTAAGCGGAGGATCGATGCGGTCCAGTTTTATATGAACCCCGTGCTAGAATGTCGTTGTGAGAAATTAGACACTGGTTATTTTAATTATTTTACAGTAGACATAAGCTTTCACCTTAGTGTCGTTGAAGACAATGTGAAGCCTAAACTTAAGCCAAGAACACTCTACGACGTCCTTGGCACGACCCGCTACGCGACTACTGAAGATCTTAAGAAGCGATACCGCATGCTCGCGCTTAAAACCCACCCAGACCGCAACGACAAGGACAACGCGACGACGGAGATGATGCTCATCAACAACGCCTGGGACGTGCTCTCCAACCCCACTGCGCGCAAGCGCTACGACTTGTCCCTATGAAACAACGGCTGCAATGTCTCCAAGGTCATCCGACGCCACACTCTGAGACACAACCTGAGATCTCGGTGCACGCCTAATAGGCCTCACATCCCCGCCTCTTCCTGTAGTGGATGATTTCCCCGATAATAGGATGAGTAATAGAAATAATATAGATGCACCTAATATGATCCACATGAAACTCCACGGTTCATTTTTTGAGTCGGCCGCTACCCATTCCGTGTGGTTGTTATTTGGAAGATTAAGATTTAGTTCCGTTTTTGTATTTTCTGCGCCACGGTTTTCCCATAGACTTAACACAGACTGCGTGCTAATCTTTTTAACTGGCTCTTTAAGGTCTTGAGGGGTTGTTGATTTCAGTGTCTCGTTAATAGATTTGTAAGACTTTCCATTTTCGGGCAAAGGAAGATTAGTTTGCATGCCTGCGTATTGCCTCTCAAAAAAATCCATCTTTTGTTAATACAAATTAAAAAAAGGTTGCGTTTATCTTATGTGATAAATTTTTAGACATATCACAAACAGACATGGCTGAAATTGTTCAAAAAGCAGAGGCACCCAACCCCCCCACAAACCCGTTACACATTCAACAATATGCATTGGATTCGTTCCATCATTTGTTTGTGCAATTTTTAGATGCCCTTGCCGAAACATTTGAAGACACCGCCCTTGGTTCTCTTGTTAGAGAGCAAAAGCTCAAGTACGATATGGCCATCACACATTGCTTTAATAGCGACAAAAAAATAGAAAAACAAAGAGAGATCATGAAAGTTTATCATACTCAAATGAAGCCCCACTTTAACGCAGTCAACGACAATAATCTCGATTTTGCGGGAGAAGTAGACATTTTAAAGGAAATTAATATGGAGAAGATACTTGTACAAGCAGATGTGGAGACAAAGGAAACGATTTTGGAGTACCTTAAGAACATGAATCAAAGTGCTATTATGTATAGCGTGTACGACAATATTCCAACCGGTCTTTTGTCAAGTATTGGAAATGTAGCGCAAAACATGCAAGATCCAACACAATTAGACATGGCCTCAGTCAGCCAAAGTCTTATGAGTGAGGTAAACCAAAACGATATTCAGAAGTTTGCGATGAACATGGTTGAAAATCAGAGCGCTCTTCAAGATTTGTGCACTCTAGCCGCATCTTCTCTGAAACAACAACAAAACCAAAACCAAAAACAATAATCTTGTTATATAAAAATGGAGATTACGCTACCTAAGTGGGATCAAGTCTCAAAAAAGGTATCAGAAATAAATCCCGAAAACCCACACATCATCTACGCTTTAATGGTTCTATTCATTCTGTTTGTGTTGTATCTAGTCCCAGGAATTGTTCTGAAATTCGCAATCGTCGTTGGGAGTGCTCTTGGATTATATTTGCTAAAATCTAACATTATTGATGAGACGGACACGCCTTTATCCCAAACTAGATCAGATGTTCCAACTATTGCTGACCTTGTGAATCAAGACGTTAATCCCAGAACTAAATTGTACAACAATCAGCACACAGGGGATAGAAAACTAATTTCAAAAGAAACAAACCACCCGTCAAAATTCCTTTCTGGGTTTCATGTAGTACAACCTCCAATGAAGTCAACGTCTTTGATGCGCAAGTCTCAAGTATCTTCGCAGCGACGCAGGGGTTTTCACGAAAAAATAATTGAATCTAAAAACCCTGTTGAGCCATGGAATACTAAAGAAAGTCTGTCTGACTTGGTTGTCTCACAAGCTAAGAATTCTCAAAAAATTCAATCGTAGTACTGATGAGTATTCACATATATCCACTCGTCTGGTGAGCACTGGCTCCCCGTGTCGTTGTACGTGTCGTCGTAATGGTCCTCGTAACTTAACCGCCATTCATCGCACATTTCCTTAGTATTTTTTTTTATCCATTTATCCAATTTCAACCAGGACATTATAGATATCAACCAGCAACTGATGGTCTCTATCAGTTGCATTTTTCTGTAAAACACTTTTGTAATAACTCCAAGCATTTAGACGCAATTGAAATACCATTTTCGTCTGTAGCCACAAGCAAAAACTCACTTTTGTTGTTTAGTTGGCTTATATACGCGTCTAGTTCTTCTATAGATTCTCTGTGTGTGCTATTACTCCACTTCCAGGGCTCTGCCTTCTTCTTCCGCCTCGTTCTGATTGGCATGTTCTACATGTATCATACTTAAAAAAATGGACATTATAAACGGATCTAACACTTGTAGCGACATTGAGTAGTCTTGACGCGGCTGCATTTTTTTGTAAGTATAACCCAAAAATATATTGGGGGCTAAACACGCGCTCAAAGGTGATCTCCGAGCTCAAGCGCAACCCCTGACATGAAGACGCCCACTGCAAAGATACACGCCACCTTTGTTACAGCAAGCAAAGAATATGTCATTATGCTGTCACCCTCTGTGTCAAATACTGGTATAGCGAAGGCTAACCCTAGGAGTAAACCTGTTATGCAAATCTTTGCTGCTCTGCTGCTCCTATTTCGTTCACCTTTCGTTATTGTGCTCAACAAAACACCAAACGCAAACACCGATGATACGACGGACATGAACGTGTTTTTTATTTCGTGTTGCTGTTTTGATGCATTGTCTAGATCAGATGCGGGGGTATGTGATATCAAAAGCGTATCGAAAATAAACATGGCCATGACCCAGAGGTTAACAATCCACATTATCTTGCTTTTCATAAGTTTTCCTTCGTTCCACTCCTTGGACAATACTAGTATCGAAATACTGGGCCAAGCGGCAGCGCCCAGAAGAAGAGAATAGAGTTGCACAACTTTTATTTTCGACAATTTATCCTCCTTGACAGAGTCAAAATCTTTAGCCAAACGACCAGAAATATAACCCACCGATGCTAAACTCGCAAGGACTACTATTCCCGATGACATTTCTTTTTAATACGAAATATTATATCTGATTTATGCGTTGAATCAGTTTTGATACAACGTCACCTCCGCCTTTTAATTGTCCATTGTTTTCATTCTCACGCCTTCTTTCTTCATCTATGATGATTTGATCAACCATATCGAGTCTTCTAGAAAGATCGTCTCTCTGTAATTCGAGGGTTGCCAGTTTGCCTTTTAGTGTTGCATTCAGAACAGCAAGCTCTCTTTTTTCCTCTTTCAACTTTCTTTTCTCAACTTCAATCCTTGACATCTCATCTGAGATCTGTTTATTCTCCACTTCGTGGGTTGATTTCAGTGTTTTGTGATCATTAACGAGCTTTGATATCTCTTTTTCTTTCTGTTCAATTTTGCTCTTGAGCTCTTTGATTTCTTCTTGTTGCGTGGTGGTCGCATCGTTGGCCGCGACCTTCGCAAGATGCGCCAGCTGTGCTTCACCACTGATGTTAATAGGGGCTTCATGAACCTCTGCCACGGGAGTGGCAATCTGAGGAAGTGTTAGACATTCTCTTAGGACTTCTTCAATTTCGCCATCCGGAGTTTTACACAATTTCTGTCGAAAATTCTCATTTCGGAGGCAATCCAAAAATGCGTTGTTAACCGGGTAGTCAATTTCTTGCTCTAAACGCGCAATCGTCTTTCGTTTAATCTGAGGAAATCGACGCGGATAATAGGCTTTAATATTTTCAAGTATTTTTACCACGGAATCGCCATTCTTCTCAATGGTGGCTCGTTCTTTGGCCAGTTTAGGCTTAAATAACAAACCAAGCCGTTTATTTTCAAATGGGTTAGCTTTTCGTCGACGCCTTCCTCCGCCTTCGAGTATTGCAGCATTTTCTTTGATCTGCAATAATTGTTTTTTTACTCTGTCAAACTTACTCATTTATTCTCCTCAACAAAATATTCTCTCACTCTTTTCTACCGATTTCTTGATGACAATAGACATTTTGTCATCCGGAGTCCAAGCATTCCATTGATCCTGAACGGCGTTCATAGCCAAAACAATGGGGTGATCTGTTGTAGCTTTTGTCCATTCTTCTTCCGTGTCTTCTTCATCCTCAGTAGCCTCGTCTTGTTCGTCTTGTTCATAGGTGTTTGGGTCTTCCATTTCCATTTCTTCTTTTAAAGCCGCAAACTCCTCGTGGACCTTCTCATCAAGAGTATTATCATCCCAAAACCCCCCAGACGGGAGGGCGTGTTTCTTTAAACCAAGTATTATATCCCTAGCACTAACTACATTTCTACCAGCCTCTTTAGTATAAATTGCCGCGTCTTCTAAAGCTTTTTTTGAAAGTATGACTAAAAGAGACATGATTACTGTCTTTTGATCGTCGTTTAATTCAAGACCGGGTTCTTGTACTAAATCAAAGCCGGTTCTCATCGGAAACGCAGCCATTTATCCTTACATAAGAATTAAATTATTAGAACTCGTCCTTAAACGCGTGATCTACATCATCCTCATTGTCTAAGGAAAACTGGGAAGAGAAATCTGACATACTATTCTCATCGTCTGACAAAGACTCCTCTTCTTCCGAGTCACCCTCGTCGTCTGATTGTAGCAAACTTGTACTTTCTTCTATTGTGCTGCTATCCTTTCGAGAATCGAGCTGGGACTCAAGAGCATAGACCGTGGATTCAACTTCTGATTGTTTCGAATGCTTCGAATAGTCATAGGGTAAAGATCTACTCGTCTGCGACACCGCTTTTGGCTTTTTTCTCTTTTCAACTTTGCTGATATCATCGACGTTCAATGGCATAAGAAGCGACGCACAAAAGGAAAGGAGCAGCGCCGGTAGTTTTAAAAGCAGTTTAATCTTTTTTTCGTCTAAATATAACTCAACTTGAGACATGCTTCCTGAGACGCTTTCAAAAGCTAAGAGTTCTTGCGTGTATTTCCCTTTCCCCATCGTAATTCGCAGCTGTAGCATCGGTGTAAAATCATATTCCCCCGTCTTGTCGTGTATCTTAACAGAGTACTCGTCGTGGGTTTCAACCAATTTAGTTGAAATTCTTCCAGTCGTATCAATGTGTACACATTCCATGTTTTTAATTTGAAAGTTTTTGTTAGACTTAGGTTAGGTTGAAAATGAGTAATTACCTTGTCAAACAAAACTTGCAAGAAAAGCTTAGCCTGCACCAAGATGAAATTCAAACAATTGCCACCTTGGTGCAGAGATACAGGAAAAATACCGACTCAGAGTTAGAAATGCGATTCGGTTGTGTCGTACAAAATGAAAGCGGAAAGGCAGTCTTCAGAAGTGGTGTGCAAAAAACCTTTTTTGACAGATGTTTGAGAAACTGCGAGTCGTATGCGCATTGGAAAGACGTCGAAGATTGGCGCCTCTCTCGAGATATCTTTTGCAATAAAACTCGCAGTCGTACTTACTTTGATCAGGACGGCAACGAGGAAAAAACTGAGGTTATACAAAAGAGACGCCTCAAAAAAGAAGACTTTGAACTAGGAGGCGCTGCAGAATTTACAGATAATCCAGAAAACTGTCGATTTTGTCTCTCCTCAGAATCCCAAGGAAGAGTTGAAGACGTCTACAACTGTTCCCTCTGCAAGGTAAAGTTGCGAAAATGTTTTTTAACAGAATCGGGGTGGTCTTTTGAATTTAGCAAAGATTGGACATATCAAAACACAGAAGACGCTGCAAACTGGATGACGGATGAAGATTTTGTTTACAACATTGAAATTGAACTTGCTGACCGATCATATCTGTGCAATCAAGACAAACACATCGCTTCTTCCCTGCTGCTAAAATCGCTAGACTTTGTTCCGGGATGCCACGTCTGTGTTTAAAAATATTGCAAATGTACAACAACATGAAGTATACTGAGTATGTTATCATAGTGGCTGGTGGGCTGACATCTACTTCTCTCATACCCCAGGTAATTACAAGTATTAAAACACCCATTTCTGAACAACAAGAGTTGAATAACACTTTCTTATTCATGTACATCGTGGGCCAGGTGCTCTGGATGTTCTACGCAGTCGAACTGTACATCGATACTGAGGGCGAACGTGGACTAGTGTCCATAATTTGGACGTTTGTAGCGTTTACTCTAATGCTACTTATTATTCTATTTAGAAACTTTCAATCTTTACACAAAAAAATAGCTTGAACATCCCCGTCTTGTCGTGTATCTAATGAAAATGATTTGGAATAACATATTCCAAGAAATATTGTAGCCTATCGTGCATATAATGCACAGAACCCCCAATGAGTAGTCGAATAATAAGATTCATAATAATTGTCATATAAGAGATTTTAGTGGAATCTTTTTTATCATTAATGTCGACGCCTGTTTGAGCAATTTCATTAACATTGTTACCCATCATATCTATAAAACTATTTACATGCTTAGCGTCTTCAACAGATAATTGAGTAATTTCAGTAAGAACTTGAGTTGATGCTGATTTTTTAATTTTTTCAATGGAATCTTGAAACTCAGAAGACTTTATAAGATTCGGCGCGGATTTAATTTTCCTGAGAAATTTCATGGTCTGTGAGAAACGTCTTTTTTTTTGGTGGTTAAATTGCTTCCCCTTCGATAAAATTTACGTCACCAGACAGTGTCACACAAGTCTCTTTTTCAGAGTCGGACCTCCGAAACCAAAGAGTTTCGTTTGACGGTTGGATTACCAGTGATTCAAGTTTTAAGTTATCAGAAAAACACATGGAAATGTCGTAAACCGATGGAAACGGTGATAGTAGCATTAAAATTGATCTTCTAGAAATTAGCATCATTAGTCGATGGGTCTGTGAGGAACGTCTATTTTTTTGGGGGTATCTAGGTTTCGCTTGAGAGTCGTATGAAAAAGCCAGCTCAAGCCAAAAGCCACACACGCCGGAGCTCGCATGGTGCTTGTGATAAAAGATAAAGAAACCAGTGTCAAAGAGGCTTTAAGCGTTGTATCGCTCCTCTTTAGAGCATCCTTGCAGTGTTTGCAGTGTTGCGTGTGATATTTCCAATGATCCACCAACTCGTGTCTGGAAAGTTTAGTTAATTCTACGCCTTTGCTAGAACTTCCGGGAAACAAGGTTGCCACGTCGTACTTTTTAAACCAACCTCGAAAAGAAAGGGGGCCTATGTCTGATGTAGTTTTGAAAGTTTCGTTGTAGTCAGTAGATCTGAGAGTAAGTTCCAAGTCGCGGAGCCAAATATCCGTGTCTAAAAACTTGTTTATAAAGATATGGGACAAGACGTGTGTCTTGAGTGGAATCGGGGGTACCATAAATACTCTCGAGAGACCTTCTTCTACGGGAACAGCAAATATTACGAGCTTCATTTTACCATCAACCTTGTAATTGAATGCACATGGGCGTGTAAACGAGAGCTGGCCCTTGCGTTCCTTGCCTCGAATTTGGTCCTCAAAATTTAGGCTCAAGCCAAGATAGTTATTATTGACCAACTTCATTGGTATTGGACAACCATCTTCTCTCGTTGCTTGCAGGCCATGGTGAGCAAATGGGATATGCGCGGGGTCCATTAAGTTTTCCATTAAAATATCAAACGAGTATGGTAGTTCGCGCACAAACATCGTTCTGCCTTTTGCGTTTTTTAGTTCGTCAAAATACTTGCTTGGATGTACCGAAGAATCATGAATCTCAAAGTGTTCATCTTCGAAAAACCCCCAGAGCATGTCGTCTAAAACCTCTGTTTTGATCGTTTTTAGCGTTTTTACCTGGTCGACCGCCTCACCCTCGGGTAATTGGGGTATTCTGGCACAGTTCCCCCCGTTGTCGAAAGCCCAGCCGTGATAAGGACACTCAATGCATCCCTCCTCGTTGACGCGTCCCTGCGAAAGCGGCGCAAGTCTGTGCATGCATACGTCTTCCTGTACATGCCACCCGTCGTCGTTTCTCCACACGACGTAGTCCTCCTTGCATATCTTCACCTGATACGGGTGGTGGGGAACACTTGAAAGAGCCGCTACGGGGAGCCACAAAAGCATTTGATCTTTAGAATTCCAAACTTTTTAAAACCTTAGCCTTTTAACCTGACCCTAACCTAACCTACCTAATAACCTAAACTTCTAACCTAACCTAACCTAAGACAAGCAGTCCCGCCAGGGCACTCCACAGCCGAAAGAACAGGACTATGGCAAAACACCCCCGCGGTGAAGACCAGGTTTCGCCAGCGACTAAAAAACAAAAAGTACAAGAGCTATCAGAAGCGCTGAATCTTGAAATTAACAAGCAGGCAGAAGATAACAAAAAGTTACGAGAACAGATAGAAGAGCTAACAGAAGAGCTGAACCTTGCTCACTCCATTGCAAAAGTCGCTAAAGACACATTAAAATATACAACAGACGAGCTTGTGTGTCCAATTACTCATGAACTACCGATTGATCCAGTGATAGCTTTAGACGGAAGAATTTACGAAAGATCAGCCATTAAGACGTGGTTTAAAAGTAAAGACACAAGCCCGTGCACGAACAGAAAAATAGGCAAATTGTATGTACGGGCTCCACACGTCAAAAATGTCATCAAAAAGATTATCTTAACCGGTGTTGTAAACATGGATGAAGCTCAGTTTGTCAATATGTTTGTCTTTGGCCGCAATGCGACGCTGCCCGTCTCGCAATGCTTGAAGCCAAACTCTCGCAATGCTTGAAGCCAAACGGCGCTATGATATCAAAAAAATCAGATTATTATTATTATTAAGCGTTAGACTCCTTAGTCCAATTATTGAGGGGTTGATTGAAAGAATCATCGTCTTTAAACATGCCAGCCATTTGGTCCATGCCCGGCGTGAGCACGGGCCGTTGCGCCTCGAGGAGGTCGGGCTCGGGCGCGATGACGTCCTTCTCGCGCAGCACGGACTTGAGCTCCTTGGTCTTCTGTTGCGCGCGTTGGGGGATTCGCATGAGGTTGTTTAGTCCGCTATCGAGGAATTTGACGTGATTCAAGTCGCTATTTTTACAACCTTCTTGGTTTGGGAAGTGCCACTCGTCGAGTCCAATAATCTCGCAGTCTAGCGCGATGGAGGGGCTTAAGGTATTCGTAATATAAATTTCCGCGTCGCTCTCCTCGTCGAATGCGGCGTAGACGTGAAGTACGGGTTCGGCGGACTCCTTGGCCGCGTAGGCGATCACCACAGCTTTGCTCTTAAGGGGGTTAAAGACAGGCCTCGCCTCCGGTGCGCCCACAGCCGTCAACTCAGGCGCCACGACGGGTGGTGCATTTTCCTTGTGTTCTTCTACACCGACTTCGCCCAGGCGCTTTGACGAAATTGTCTGCGTATATTCCACGCGTTTTTTGATAATTTCTTCCTGACCCCTGTGGTAATCCTTTTCAAACTCAAGGGCTATAAGAATTTTGGCCTTTTCTTCTTCACAAGAGCACATGGCCTCGCTGATGCAGGTGGCCTTGTGCGTAGGTACGACGACGACGTCTTCCGAGTCGTTAGCTTCAAGTTTGCTTTGTGCAAATTCAAGAGCGTTCTCTTGGGACCCGAAGAGGCCTAAAACCTTAAACGCAGCTTCCGTGGCCATGGGCTTGCGTTTTCTGTGTGCCATTTTTAACACTACAAACTTTTGGCCCTCGACATTGAGCGGAAATTCTTTGGACGTGTCGATTTTTCGAGCTCCTCGGGCTAAGTCTTTGTCGGTAAGCTTTTCCATCGCGTGTTGTAGCTGCATACTTTTTTTAGCCGTTAAAAATAAACGAAGGCCTAGCCAACAATCATACGAAGCGGTGGAAGTTTGTTGTTTATACGCAAGTGCATCCAATAGGACCAACCCACGACGGTGATTGCCGTGCTTAATAGTACACTGTGGCTCTTGGAAATCACATACGACTTTTGACATTGAAATATGAGAAATAAGATGGATATTAGCGCTAACGTCAAAACTATATGTGGCCACGTCTTTTTGGTGTAATGCCACGTTTTCGAAGTAAACAAGTCGACGTCTTCGTAGTGAACTGTGAGGCCTTGTTGAATTATAATTTCAGACATGTCCATGTTTCCGGGGGCGTGGAAGATACATGGAAATTCTTCCGTCTTGGTGTTGTAGAGACGGGTGCTATTTTGGACAATTTTAAGGTCTTCGTGGTTTTTGATGCTAATATGACTGTTAAAGGGTCTAATCAGTTGGTTGTAGAAGATGGTAGAATCGTAATCTATAGATATTTCTCCGGGGTGCATTTTTGAATACAACACAAGCTGTGATTGGTCATTTGCGTCGGAAATGCCAGATGCCCTGACGTAATTTAGAATTGTACGAAGCACACTCTTTACGGCACGCGCGTAACCCATGTACATTCCAGAATTGATACTACAATTGTAATCACAGCCTTTAACCCTAGGATTCATCATCACTTCTTGGTACATGACGTTAATGATTGGATTGGCGACGCCGTTTTCCCCAGAAACTAAGAAATCAACATCAAGCTGTTTAAACTTATTTTCGATTTCCTCTGGACCAGCGAGAAATATGACGTCGTAAGCGTCGGTAAACAGTACAACTTCTTCGTCACTTACGTCGTCAAGTGCCTCAAGCATCATAGAAAACTTCCAAAGGAACCCTTGCCATTCTTCCCCAAACCCCAAAATTGTAAGATTAATTCCGTGTTTGTTGCTTGATTCCATAAATTCTCTAAAGTATCCCGCGACGTGAGTCGCGACGCCAAAAGCTTTCATTACTCTTTTTTGTAAAGACTTATAAGAAAGCGTGACAAAAAAACGCAAAATGAAAAGCACTGCGCTAAAATCTGCGTTGGCTGTATATGCTTCCTATGCTACGAGAAATGATTCTTGTAAACCACCCACTTGCAATGTCCCAATTGTTCACATGCAATATCCTGAGCTTTTTGAAGCATTTGCTTGGGACGCGGACTGCGTGTGCAAAGAAAAATGTATTTACAAAGCGCAACAAACTCCATCGTATGATAAATTTGCTTACAGTACTTACATTAGTTTTCTAGATGCGCAAAGAAGAACCACGGAGGGCGGGGGGGATCACACGAAATAATTGGTTTCCACGCTGTGCGCAATTGCTCTCGGTGACGCGGGTTGAAGGAGGTCGCCCCTTTAAACATCTGATTCATACACGTCACATTGGACACGTTCCAATTGTTGAGCGGCTGGTTGAAAGAGCTTGCGCCTTTAAACATAAAGCTCATATTGGTCACATTAGAAACGTCCCAATTATTGAGCGGCTGGTTGAACGAGCGTGCGTCTAGAAACATAGAGGTCATTTTCTCCACGTTGGACACGTTTTGGAAGAGGGGTTGGTTGAAGGATTTTGCGTTTGAAAACATAGATCTCATGTTCGTCACTTTGGACACGTCCCAATTGTTCAGGGGCTGGTTGAAAGACCTTGCGTCTTGAAACATACGGTGCATAGTCGTCACTTTGGACACGTTCCAATCATTGAGCGGTTGATTGAAACGGGTTGCAGAATAAAACATCCATCTCATGTTTGTCACATTTGACACGTTCCAATCATTGAGCGGTTGATTGAAGGTTGAGCGATAAAACATCCCTGCCATATACTTCACGTTGGACACGTCCCATTTGTCGAGCGGCTGGTTGAAGTACATTGCTTCGTAAAACATAGATCTCATGTTCGTCACTTTGGACACAATCCAGTTGTTGAGCGGCTGGTTGAAGGAGCTTGCGTTAGTAAACATACCTTCCATATCCTCCACTTTGGACACGTCCCACTCGTCGAGCGGCTGATTGAAGGAGCTTGCGCCTGCAAACATTTGATGCATATTCCTCACATTGGACACGTTCCAACTGTTGAGCGGCTGGTTGAAGGAAGTTGCGTTAAGAAACACCCAGCCCATATTAGTCACTTTTGACACGTTCCACTCGTCGAGCGGCTGGTTGAAGGAGCTTGCGTCCCAAAACATACTATGCATAGTCTTTACATTGGACACGTTCCAATTGTTGAGCGGCTGGTTGAAGGATTCTGCGCCATTAAACATAAAGCACATATTAGTCACTTTGGACACGTTCCAATCGTCGAGCGGCTGGTTGAAGGAGGTTGCGCCTGCAAACATAGATTCCATATTGGTCACATTAGAAACGTCCCAATTGTTGAGCGGCTCGTTGAAATCTTCTGGGATGACAAACAAATTTTGCATATCAGTCACTCTTGAAGTGTCCCAGTTGCTAATCTCGCCGTATTTTGCCACAACTCCTTGTTTCCTATCTCCGCCAAAGAGATAATCCTGAACCGCTTGGCGGATTGTTTCGTTTGTCAAGGCGAGTCGAATTTTTGGACGAATGTTATCTCTTAAAATTTCATGCGGAACGCGGTTTGCAATTTCCTTGGCTTCGTCTTGGGTTATGGCTCCCCCGCGAAGTTGCCCCACGCCCAACTTTTGAAGAATGTTATTAGCTTCGTCGGCGGTAAGATACTCATCCGCCTCTAGATGCGCAAAGAAGAACCACGGATTTCGGAGGGGATCACACCCCTCATCATAGGAGGTTGCTGGGTTCCACGCTGTGTGCAATTGCTCTCGGTGACGGAGGTTGAAGGAGGTCGCCCCTTTAAACATTTGATTCATACACGTCACATTGGACACGTCCCAATCGTCGAGCGGCTGGTTGAAGGAGGTTGCGCCTTCAAACATATAAGCCATATTAGTCACATTGGACACGTTCCAATCATTGAGCGGCTGGTTGAAGGATATTGCCTCTTTAAACATCAATCTCATATTCTTCACTTTGGACACGTTTTGGAAGAGCGGCTGGTTGAAGGAGGTTGCGCCTTTAAACATACGGTGCATCCACCTCACTTTGGACACGTTCCAATCATTGAGCGGCTGGTTGAAGGAGCTTGCGTCTTTAAACATCCATCGCATATCCGTCACTTTGGACACGTTCCAATTGTTGAGGGGCTGGTTGAAGGATCTTGCGCCATTAAACATACCGTACATATTCGTCACTTTGGAAACGTCCCAATCGTCGAGCGGCTGGTTGAAGGAGGTTGCGCCTGCAAACAGAAATTGCATATTGGTCACATTAGAAACGTCCCAATTGTTGAGCGGCTCGTTGAACCATTCTGCGTCATCCCAATTATAAAACAATCTTTGCATATCAGTCACTCTTGAAGTGTCCCAGTTGCTAATCTCGCCGTATTTTGCCACAACTCTTTGTTTCCTATCTCCGCCAAAGAGATAATCCCGAACCGCTCGGCGGATCGTTTCGTTTGTCAAGGCGAGTCGAATTTTTGGACGAATGTTATCTCTTAAAATTTCATGCGGAA
>Ga0163180_10000167_pt1 | contig 36368 bp, 26 predicted proteins | sample AtlANTMetagenome_2_FD_109647 | JGI IMG/M metagenome (GOLD analysis project Ga0163180, IMG submission 109647) | Marine eukaryotic phytoplankton communities from the Atlantic Ocean - Atlantic ANT 4 Metagenome | ecosystem: Environmental > Aquatic > Marine > Oceanic | place: North Atlantic Ocean...
AACCTTCTACAAACTTGCACTCATGTCTGCAGGTTTCCAAGCATTCATGAATCAACTGCATGAGTGGGGATGTGATGAGACTAGCGACGGGGTAAAGTGGGTTGATGCCGATTACTCCGAAGTTCAGTCTATGTTCAATGAAATGAAAGTTACCACCGATTTTCATCACTGGAAGTCAGCACTAGTACACTTTTAGAAGTGTCCACCAAATCCCCCACAGTGGGGATTTTTTGCTATTATTAAAGAGTCAATCAATGGAGCACTTATGCTTTTTGAAATCATTTCAGACAATGTGGATTTTATGTTCACCGATGTCGAAGAGATAGGCAGCAGCGATGTTTCAATTTGTGTGGATCGCATCATTCGTGATTACACCCCATATACTGAGCAGTTCGCATCAACTCCGACCCGTCAAGTCATCCGTCGCATGGTCAACACTGCGATCAGTAGTTTAGAGGATTTGCATGAGTGTCAGGTGCTTGAGTATGCCAACTGTTAAAGTGTCCACTAAATCCCCATTCGTGGGGATTTTTTAGTATTATTAAAGAGTCAAAGGAATTTTACCATGATTGACCCCCGTTTTGAAGACGAAGCAATTTCCCTACTAATGGAAGAGGCATTGTCTGAAACTACCGAAGACACAAAATTCGATGTTGAAAAATACATTGAAAATTCAGACTTCGATTGGTAACAAATGAACCGTTACCCAACTGTAAACCCCATTGATTTTCACATGAATTCTTATCCAGCATCTATCTACTCTGAAATTGAAACATTTTGTAATGAGAATGAGTTCACAGTGGATTACTTCCTAAGTGAGTTCGCTCAACAAGAAGACCAGTTACAGAGACCGTTTAGAGCATACAGAGGAAGATCACCACTGAACGACTGTTAAAGACAGTTCACAAAGTGACCACTAAACCCCCCACTGGGGGTTTTTTATTGCTATATTATAAGAGTAAACATCGGAATCAATTCCTATGCCTGTTAAGTCAACACCTGTTTCAACTCAAGCAACTGCCCCTAAAGCACCACGCAAGAGAAGGACACGCAAGACTTCAACAACTGCAAAAGCAACCAAAGCAGTTAAAAAAACAACAGTTGCACCCAAGGTCACAGTGACCACAATCAAATCAGGCAAGGTCGTTGCTAAAAAAACAACACTCAAAAGACCTTCAACCGCACGTTTGATCTCTGCTGATCGCTACCTTAAGGATATTCAAACAAGGTGGGCAATCCACAATTTTGAAATCCAAGAACTCTTAAACGATTTCGTGAAGGGTTTTGAGGCAGTAAGACCCTATCACGCACAGTTGGTAAAATTAGTCTCTAAGTAGACCAGTTACCAAACTGACCACTAAACCCCCCAAAGGGGTTTTTTTATTGGTATTATATAAAAGTAATCAACAAAAGGAGCATTAATGCAACTTCGTCAAATCGCTTCCAACATGACACAGTTGGATCTTGCAGATGGCACTTCAGTTCTTTTCTCATATAGAACACCCGTTGCCGCTTTGACTGATAACGGATATTACAGAACTTCTCAGAAGTGGTCCGTCACAACATCCCGTCATATCAATAAGTGGTTAGATGGGGTGCTTGCAAAGGAGCAACCTCAAGCATACTTCGACAGTTTATGTGCAGGTTTCTAAACTGACCACCAAACCCCCGAAAGGGGGTCTTTTATTGGTATTATAAAAGAGTGGAGGCAAGGCGATCATTCGTGATTTAATCTCAGACTGCCAGACTGAGTTGCCCCCACACCCAAACTTTTTTCCCGATTTTGATGACAAAAAACATTCACCTTGAGCACCCCGAAGACAGCATCCTTGACGGAACCCTTTCTGTCTTGGGTGCTTTTTTAAATGTCATTCGTCTTTCAGTTAAGATTGACGGAGCACCTGCCATAGTGTGGGGTACTAACCCTGCCACTGGTAATTTCTTTGTAGGCACAAAATCAGTTTTCAATAAAAGGAAGATCCGCATTTGTGAGACTGTGGATGACATTCGTGCATGGTATGGAGGCACACCCCTTGAGATCATATTAGGATCATGCCTCTGTAACCTGCCACACACGGACAGAATTTTTCAAGGTGATTTCATCGGGTTCGGGGGTGAGTGTGATTACACCCCTAACACTATTACCTATTCGTTCAGTCAACCTGTGGCAGAGGAAATAATTGTGGCACCGCATACAGAGTATTTGGCAACCGATGATCTAAGGAATGCCACAGCATTACCGATAAAATCCTTTAGTGATTTTCCTGCCACCAACCCTGACGGATCTTATTTCGTGAAGTGGATCATGCCAAGAGCGTTCGGAGATTTCGCAGGGTTAGATGATAGCATAGCGGAGGCACAGTTGCTGGCACGTGGGGTGATCTTCCCAACTGCTAAGGGTGCTGCCACTGTCAAGCGTTTGCTCAATGAGCACATTCGTGAAGGCATGGAAGTAGATCCGACTGAGTGGGAAAATCCTGCACTGATCCGTTTATGGTTGGCAGTTAAGCAAATAAAAGAAGATGCTCTCTTCTTATCTTACCACAGTGGCGGACCTGCTGCCTACATTGCTGGCAAACGCATAGACTCTGAAGGGTACGTGATGCACACACCTGGTGGATCATGGAAATTAGTTGACCGTGAAGAGTTCAGTTATGCCAACTTCAAAATGGGAGTGGGTGCGTAGGGCAGTCATTCGTTCGTGATTTGGACAGTCCCCCCGTTGATGGGGGGGTTGTTTATAAAATCGAAGGAACCCCTAGTCTACAAAGTGTTACCCAAGCTAGATCAATGATTCACTCATAAGTAAAAATTTTTCCGCTACTATATAATGCGAAATAGGTTGATCATCAGTATGAAAAAAATTTCTGATAATATTTTCGGCACAATAGAGATCGATCCAGTTACATCCGAATATAAAATAGTAATACCAGAGACAATTATTAATGAGATGGGATGGTATGAAGAAACTGTGATACAATGGTCTATAGATGATAAGGATGTTATTTTAAAAGATGCAGATGAATAAAACCTATCACGTTTATCTAAAAGACGAAGTATTATTCAAAGATTTAAACGAAGAGGAGTTTGGTGTTATATGGGGTAGGTTGTTTCATTCATATTATAGAGAAGAGTTATCATATTCACTAATAGAAGATACGGATAATACTAAAGAGTTAGACTTAGAACCTTCATATTGACAATATACATAATCTGATGTAATATAGAATAGTAATTACAAGTTATTATGGCCAAAGGATTTACGGTTAAAGCAAATGCTCCGAAAAAGAGTGATGCACCTGAATGGGATTATGATAAAGCAAAAGAATTAGTTAGAGGGAAGACTGTTGTTTTCTGTCTACCTGGTAGAGGAGTATCATACACATTCCTAAAGAGTTTTGTACAATTATGTTTTGACTTAGTACAGAACGGATCAAGTATACAGATATCTCAGGATTACAGTTCTATGGTGAACTTCGCAAGATGTAAGTGTCTTGGTGCGAATGTTCTTCGTGGACCTGATCAATTACCTTGGGATGGTAAGTTACCTTATGATTATCAACTATGGATTGATAGTGATATTGTATTCAATACCGAGAAGTTCTATCAAATTGTACTGATGGATCAAGATATTGCTGCTGGTTGGTATTGCACCGAAGACGGTAAAACCACCTCGGTTGCTCACTGGTTAGAAGAAGAAGACTTCCGTAATAGTGGTGGTGTTATGAATCACGAAACTATTGAAAGTATTTCTAAGCGTAAGAAGCCTTTCACCGTTGATTATACTGGTTTCGGTTGGTTATTAATTAAGAAAGGTGTATTTGAGCACAAAGAAATGCCTTACCCTTGGTTCGCACCTAAAATGCAGGTATTCGAGTCAGGCGAAGTGCAGGATATGTGCGGCGAAGACGTATCTTTCTGCCTTGATGCGAAAGAAGCAGGGTTTGAAATCTGGTGCGACCCTCGTGTAAGAGTTGGTCACGAGAAGATGAGGGTGATTTAATGGCTGATAAGTACTCTATTCTTTTAAATGGGTATCCTTTATTTTCTGATTTAACACAATTTGAGTACTTTGAGCGTATGGAAGACCTATCTATAGAGTTCTATCAGACTGGGCAACCCAGACCTGATGAACTCACCACTGAAATTACACAAGAAACAGACTAAACAATGGCAAAATCAAAAACTGGTGCATGGGGAAGAGAAGAAATTGAACCAACACCGAAAAAAACTCGTCAAGGTAATGGAAAGCACACAAAATATGCTGCTACCTCCCGTAACTCGGCTCGTAAAAAGTACAGAGGACAGGGTTAATGAGTGAAGACGCTAATCGTATTGCATCTGCACTCGAAAGAATTGCTACTGCCCTTGAGAAAGGGGCTCACATAAATATTGATCATGGTCACATTGAACACATAGATCATGTTGATGCTATCGATAATATCCAACATGGAGATGTCGATGTTCACAATCACGCTTTTTAAACATGCCAAAACAAGAAACTATCAAATATACCATCAGACAAGATGGTAATGTAACCGAAGAAGTTATTAACGTTGCAGGAAATGCATGTGTAGACTTAACAGAAGATATAGAATTAGAATTAGGTGATTTAGATAAACAAACATATACTACTGATTATTATAATATTGATTTAAATCAAAACATCACAATTAATACGGAGACTGGCGATGTCTCATTTTAGTACAATTAAAACTAAAATAAGGAAAAAACCCCAATTAGTTGAGGCATTAGAACTCCTTCAATACGATGTTAAAGAGGATCAGGAACTTAAAGTTACTGGTTCTCATGGTATTAAGCATGAAACTGTAACTGCCGAAGTTGCTATTTCTAATGATATTGGGTTTAGATTGAACCCAATGAACAATGAATACGAATTAGTTGCTGATCTTGAGACTTGGAACCAAAATATTACGGTTGAAAGGTTCATTGATAAGGTTACACAGCAATATGCACGTATGACAATTTACGATTCTGTTAAAAAACAGGGTTTTGAGGTTGCTGAAGAGTGGGAAATGGACGATAATTCAATAGAAATTACGGTAAATAGATGGGTTTGAAGTAATTATTAATATTTCATATAAATAACCGTAAGAAAACCCATGTTCTTATGGCAGTTAAGAGAATATCTAAGGCTTTTAAAGATATTAGCCTATCTTTTGAGCCACATCCAGTAACAAAAGACATTACTGTAATAAAAAATGCTAATGCAATTAAGCGTTCTATCAGGAATATAGTGCAAACTATTCCTGGTGAGCGTTTTTTTAATCCAATTTTAGGTTCAGATGTTCGATCTAGTCTTTTTGAGTTCGTTGATTTTGGTACAGCGTCCGTAATTCAGAAGGAAATAATAACTGCAATAGAGAATTTTGAACCAAGAGTATATAATATTGAGGTAGAAGCAATTGCTATACCAGATAATAATGAATTTGAAGTGAATATATATTTTGATATCATAGGACAAGAGTTTCCGACACAAGAATTCACATTTATGCTTGAAGCAACACGATAATAATGCCTTTTACCAAGTTTTCAAATCTAGATTTTGATCAAATTAAGACCTCAATCAAAGATTATCTCCGTGCTAACTCAGATTTTACGGATTTTGATTATGAAGGATCTAATTTTTCAGTCTTAATTGATACTTTAGCATACAATACTTACATTACTGCATTCAATGCAAACATGGTTGTAAATGAATCTTTCTTAGATTCTGCAGTATTACGTGAGAATGTTGTATCATTGGCAAGAAATATAGGTTATGTACCACGCTCTAGGACTGCTGCAAGGGCACAGGTGTACTTTCCAGTCTATATTGATGCAACTACCTATTCTACGACTTCATTGACCTTAAAGGCGGGCTTAGTGTGCGTAGCGAGTTCTGCTGATGAAGCATTCACATTTGCTATCTCAGAAGATATTACAACAACAGTTAATAATGGTATTGCAAACTTTGGATCAATATCTGATCCGATTACAGTATATCAAGGTACATATATTACTCAATCATTCCAAGTTGATGGATCATTAGATCAAAGATTCTTATTAGAAAATGCATTTATTGATAGTTCAACCATAGTTGTATATGTAAAAGGTCCATCTGATCCAGGTATGGGCAAACAATATTCGTTAGTTGATAATATTGTTGGTGTTAATAAAGATTCTGAAACATATTTGATTCAAGAAGTACAAGACCAAAAATATGAATTATTATTTGGTGATGGAGTATTTGGTAAGAAATTAGAGGATGGTACAGAAATAACAGTGGGTTATATTATTAGTGATGGTAAAGCAGGTAATGGTCCATCTAAGTTTACCTATACTGGAACAATTCGTGATACTCTTAGTAATATTATTCCTCCACAATCATTACCAATTGTTAGTACAACTGCACCTGCTGCTAATGGCGGTGAGATTGAGTCTATTGACTCAGTTAAGTATTTTGCCCCTAGACTGTATTCCGCACAGCACAGGGCGGTTACAGGTAGGGATTATGAAGCAATAATAGGAAAAGTATACCCAAATACCGAAAGTGTGTCTGTTGTGGGTGGTGAGGAGTTAGATCCTCCACAATTTGGAACGGTTTTAATAACTATTAAACCAAAAAATGGTGAATATGTGTCTGACTTTGATAAACAGTTAATATTGGCAGATTTAAAGAACTATTCTCTTGCAGGAATTAATCAAAAAATAGTAGACCTTAAATTACTATATGTTGAACTTGATTCATATGTTTATTTTGATACTGCAAAAGTTTCTAGTGTTGATAGATTAAAAACTAGAATTACTGATGGTTTAACTGTTTATTCTGATTCAACTGATATTAATAAATTTGGTGGTAGATTTAAGTATAGTAAAGCACTGAATATTATTGATAATATTGATAGTGCTATTACTTCTAATATTACAAGAGTTAAGATTAGAAGAAATTTGAAAGCAATATTAAATTCTTATGCTCAATATGAATTATGTTTTGGTAATAAATTTAATATTAATGCTCAAGGACGTAATATTAAGAGTACAGGGTTTAAAATAGAAGGTGAAATTGAAACAGTTTATATAACTGATATACCAAATAAAGATGCTAATGGCAATTTAGATGGATCTGGAAAAGGTGTTTTATCAATCGTTAAATTAGATGTAAATGTAGATGAAGCGACTGTTGTTGTTAAATCTGCAGGAACAGTCGATTATGATAAAGGTGAGGTTATGTTAACTACAACTAATATTACCTCAACAGTAGCAAATAATAATATTGTTGAAATTCAAGCATTCCCAGATTCTAATGATGTTATAGGTCTTAAGGATTTATACCTCGATTTTAGCATCTCAGATACTACAATAAATATGGTTAAAGATACCATTACATCGGGTGAAAAGATATCAGGTGTTGGATTTAAAGCAACTTCTAGTTACTCAAACGGAGATTTAATAAGAACATGATAGGCACTGGAATTGATGCTAGAGTACAAGTACAGCAGATAATTGAAAATCAGCTACCAGAATTTCTTATTTCAGAAAATCCGAAAGTTGGTGATTTTTTAAAACAATATTATATCTCTCAGGAACATAGAGGTGGTCCTACTGACCTTGTAGATAATTTAGATCAGTATATAAAATTAGATAATTTAACACCAGAAGTTATTGTTGGAATAACAACTCTTTCTGTTGGTATAGGAACTACTGCATCTGTTAGTGACATTACTGTTACTAGTACTAAAGGATTTCCAAATAAAGATGGATTATTTAAAATTAATAATGAGATATTCACATATAGTGGATTAACAACTAATACATTTACTGGTGTTACTCGTGGATTTAGTGGAATTACTTCATATAGACAAGATAATAATCCAAATGAATTAGTTTTTACAACTACAACACCTACAACACATGCATCCGATTCGACTGTTATAAACTTAAGTGCCCATTTTTTAAAGGAATTTTATAATAAAATAAAATTTACTTTTACTCCTGGGTTAGAAGATACTGATTTTGTTCCAAATTTAGATGTTAGTAATTATATAAAACAGTCTACTTCTCTTTATAGGTCAAAAGGTACTGAAGAATCATTTAAAATATTATTTTCTGCATTGTATGGTGTAGATCCTAAAATTATTGATTTAGAAGAATTTTTAGTTAAACCATCATCATCTGAATTTATTAGAAGAGAACTTATTGTTGCAGAAAGAATTTCTGGAGATCCTAATAAATTAGTTGGTCAAACCATTAAAAGTTCAGTAGATTCAGCAACTCAAGGATCTGTATCTGAAGTTGAAGTCTTTAGTAGGTCTTTTGGTAGAACTGGAATTAGTACATACTATAAAATAAATTTATTTGTTGGGTATGGTAATGAAGCAATTGAAGGTAATTTCACAATTCCTGGTAAAACTAAAGTTATAGGGAATGTATCTGTTGGTTCTTCTGTTATAACAGTAGATTCTACCGTTGGTTTTGGTCATACGGGAACAGTAATATGTGGTATTAATACTGCAGTAAATTATACAGATAAAACTGTCAATCAATTCTTAGGTTGTACTGGTATTACATCAGCAATTAAATCTACTGATAAATTAAGATCTGATGAAGTTGTTTTTGGTTATGAAAATGGAGATATTACCAAAGAAGTTAAATTAAGAATTACTGGTGTAATTGATAGTTTTGTTCCTATTTCAAATATTAATTCTTCTTCTGTAGGTGAAAAAATAAGTGTTAGAAATCTAGGTGAAAGTATTCCTAATCCACCATTAGCAAATAATCCTTCCAACAAAGAAATATTTGCCAATTCTTGGGTTTATAATACATCATCTACATATGAAATTGATTCTGTTTCTGGATCAGCATATGTTCTTAACTCACCTACTGATAAATCAAGTTTAAAGAAAGGTGATAAGGTAGAAGTTATCTATAGAGCAGATTATACACCTAGTGCTACTGCTATTGTTAAAGAAATTGCTCTTAATAATCCTAAAGAAGTAAAATTAGATAATTTAACATTTGTTGGTATTCGTACTGAAGGTTTTATAGAAAAATATGATCATGATTTAAGAAGAGTTTTAAATAAATCAACTAGTTCTGGAACAGAAATTAAATATGGAAATAATGTTTTAACTTCTGATATACAGAATGTTTATAATGATGTTGATAAAGACTTTTATGTAGCATCAAGTTCATTACCTTCATATGATATTGTTGAAAAGATTTCTAGTTCTAGTATTCCAGAAGCTATTGGAACAGAAAATAATGATCTTTCTGGTAATGCAGGAACTGTATTACAAGGATATGATACTGATTTAAATACGTATTCTATTATTTCATTCCCATCCGAAGTTCCATTTATTACTGGAGATGAAGTAGTTTATAAACCAGAAGAGAATGGAATAGTTGGTTTAGTTACAGGTGCTAAGTATAATGTAAGAGTATTGGATGATCCAAAACAAATAAAATTGTATAGGTCTTTAGCATTTGTTGTAACTGACGAACCTATTAGATTTTCAGAACCTGTTGGACTTGGATCAACTGCTGTACATGAATTTACGTTAGCATCTCATGCAGATAGACTAATTGGTCCAGAGAAAGTTCTTAAAAAATTCCCGATAGTAGCAGATATTAAAACTGGTGAGGGTGCTGAAACTATTCCTGGATCAACTGGAATGTTGGTTAATGGTGTAGAAATATTAAATTATAAGTCTGATGATAAGATATATTGTGGACCTATTTCTAAATTAAATGTATTGAATGGTGGATATAACTATGATGTTCTTAATATACCATCAATTACTCTTACTGGTCCTTCAACTACATTAACTGCTGGTGCAGGAACAACTGCATTAATTCAACCAGTTATTAGTGGTATTGTTAGTTCTATAACTATAGACCCACAAAATTTTGATATTAAATCTGTTAAAACTGTTACTATTAGTGGTGGTAATGGTGATGGTGCTGTATTAAAACCCTTTCTTAGTAAGAGATATCGTGAATTAGAATTTTTTGGTCGTGCTACTTTCCTTCCAGGTGATGGTGGAGTTGATGTACAAAATGATCAAATATTATTTAAAAATCAGCATAATTTATATAATGGACAACCTCTTGTTTATGATGCTAATGGTAATAACCCCATTGGTGCAAGTACATATCAAGGAAGCAATTCATATACAGGTGGAACTGCTGGTATCTCAAGTATTTTGGTTGAGGGAAGTGTATATTATCCATCAGTAGTTGGACCTAGTTCAGTTAGATTATATGAAACATTAGATGATTATAAGTCAGGAATTAATACAGTAGGATTAACAACATTTAATTGTAGTGGTCTTCATAAATTTAGACTTTATGAACCAGAAATGACTTTAGCATCTGTTAAAGTCATTAATCCAGGTAGTGGATATCAGAATAGAAAATTATATGTAAAACCAGTAGGAATTTCTACAATTAATTCAACAGTTACATTTGAAAATCATGGATTTAAAAATGGTGATAGAATTGTATATTCTGCATCAGGAACAACAATATCTGGATTAACAACTACTACAGGAGTTACTAAAACAGCACAATATTATCAAGTTATTAAATTAGATAATGATACATTTAGATTAACCAATGCTGGAATTGCTGGAACATCAACTTCTGCTTATATACGTAAAAAATATGTTTATTTAAACAGTGTTGGTACAGGACTACATTGTTTTGCATATCCACCAGTAGAAATTAATATTGATGTTGAATATGTTGGTGTATCAACTAATTCCACTGGTATTATTACTAATCCTGTAGGACTAGTAACTCTTACTCCTAAAGTTCGTGGAGAAATTGTTCAGACTTATGTGTATGAAGGTGGAACTGGTTATGGATCCACTATTCTTAATTTTGAGAAAAAACCTTTAGTATCTGTAAAGGTTGGTGAAAAGGGTAAATTAAAACCAATTATTAGTAACGGACAAATAACTGCTGTTGAAATACAGAACCAAGGTAAAGACTATACTTCACCACCAGATTTAGAAGTTATTGGTTTTGGAACTGCTATAGGAGCTAAATTAAGATCAATTGTTGAAAATGGTGTAATTACTAAAGTTGTAATAATTAAACCTGGTGTTGGTTATGCAGATTCAACAACAAGTATTGAAGTTACTGCACCTGGATATGGATCTATTTTAGATCCAGATGTTAGAGGTTTACAAGTTAATAACTTTAATAGATTTGGAAATGAAATATTATCACCATCAGAACTTAACTCTGATCAACTAAAATATAGTGTGGTTGGATATTCAACTAATATTCAAGTTGCTTTTGGTGATACAGGAGCACAACATTCTCCTATTATTGGATGGTCATATGATGGAAATCCAATTTATGGTCCTTATGGATACGATGATCCTACTGATACAAACTCATCAGCAAGTTTAGTTACTGTTGGATATGCTGCTAGTGCCTCAATGGTTTATGATAGACCAATAGGATTTGGTACAGGATTCTTCGTAAAAGATTATTTCTGGGATGGATCTGGAAATTTAGATGAAAATAATGGAAGATTTGGTAAAACTCCAGAATATCCTAATGGTACATATGCATATTTCGCAGGTCTTGCTGTTAATCCAAGTAATAATCAATTAGAAACAAAATTCCCATATTTTATTGGAGATACTTATAGATCTAATCCAGTTGATGAGAATTTCTCAATTAATCAAAATAATTTTGATTTTAATAATTCAAATCTAATTAGAAATACATTCCCACATAAAGTAGCAGATAAGGCAGCAGATAATGATTTCCTTGTAGAATCTAACGAATTAGTTGATCAGGCTGCACTTATAGAATCAGTTACTAAAGGTTCTGTAGAATCATTTGATATTATTAATCCAGGTATTGGATATACTGTTGGTCAGTCTGCTATATTTGATAATACTGGTACTAAGGGTGGTGGAATAGATGTTACCGTCAATAGAGTTATAGGTAAAGCTATTATTGATGTTAATACTACAGTACAAACTGAACAGGATGTTGTTTTTGTTTGGGATAATGAAAATCAAATATCAGGATATATTTCAACATCACATACATTTAAAACTAATGACAATATAGCAGTTTCAGGTGTATCTACTTATGTTGAAAATCTTACAGATACTCATAAGATAGGAGTACAGACTGGAGTAACTGTCCTCTATAAAGATGTTCCTGCTAATTCAAATTCTGGTATTGTTACTGATATACAAGTTTCTTCAATACCAAAAATAGTTTCTATTGGTAGTAGTATTGGTATAGGAACAGAAAAATTCCTAGTATTACAAACATTTCCTAATAGAAATGTAATAAGAGTTAAAAGAGGTGTTGTTGGAGCAGCACATACTGCATCTAGTGCAATAGATTTAATTCCACAACATTTTACACTCCCAGTTAAGAGTAGTTATTTTGAATCAAGAGTAAATAAAAAAATATGGTTTAATCCTGTACAATCAGTTGGTGTTGGAACTGAAGTTGGAATAGGAACTGATGTAAATATGACAACAGAAGGATTTACTAGAAGTGTAAATGTTCCTTCTCAGAGCATATACTTACCAAACCATCCATTTGAAACAAATCAAGCAGTAACATTTAGTAAGCCTGGTCCTGGGTTAGCATTAACTGTAACAGATAATGATGGAGGACCATATTATAATATTCCTTATCTAGGAAATAGTCAAACACTTTATGTTGTTAATAAGTCAAAAGATCATATTGGACTTACTACTCAGGTTGGATTAGGAACAACAGGAAGTCTATTCTTTGTATATAATGCAAGTGATGATAATAATTATGCATTAGAATCTCAGTATATACAGGTAACTGCTAAAGCACAGAAAATAACTGCTCAAGTTGCTGTTTCAACTGCACATAATTTAGTAAATAAAGATTCTGTTAGATTAAGTATTAAACCTGGTCAATCAGGAATCAATACAGTAAAATATAATGTAGAACGTAATAAATTATTAATTAATTCAATTGGATTTAATACTACAGGAATTAATACAACTACAAATACTATAACTCTTAGTAACCATAAATTAAAAACTGGTGAGAAAGTTTTTTATAGTGGTAATGTTGCTGCTACAGGATTAACAACTAATACATCTTATTTTGTTTATAGAATAGATGATGATTCTATTCATCTTGGTGAAACTTTATATGATGTAGTTAATTATCCACCAAATGCTGTAAATATAACTGATTTTGGTGGTTCTACTCAAGAATTAGCATTAATTAATCCACAAATAGAAGTTCTTAAAAATAATGATTTAGTATTTGATTTAAATCATAGTTCTCTTAATGGTTATGAATTAAAGTTATTCTACGATAATGATTTTAAAAACGAATTTGTATCTACTGGAAGTACTGAAAGTTTTACATTAACTGGAACTGGAACAACAATTACAACATACAAGTATCATAAGGATAATCCATCAATAATACATTATTCTATCGAAAAATCTGGATTTATAAGTACTGCTGATATAGATGTTGAAAATAGATCAGAAATAGTATATGTTGATAGTACATATACATCAGATTATGAGGTATTTGGAGTAGGAACAACTACATTTAATGTATCTGTACGAAAAGTACCAGAAAAACTATCATATACAGCAGCAGGTATAGGTGTAGGTACTATAACATATTCTACAGATTCAAAATTAGCAGATGGTGGTATTGACAGTTTAAAACTTAATTTTGGTGGATTTGGATATCAATCATTACCTACTTTTACAGGTATGGGTTCCACAACTGGTCAAGATGCTCAAATTGTACCTAAATCCAAGATTATTAATGTTATTGACGATGTTTCAATTCTTGATCCTGGATTTGAATATCCATCAGATAAAACTTTAAGACCAGAAGCTTCAATTTCACCAACAATAACTGTAAGAGATTCTGATACAATTGATAATATAGAAGTAGAATTTGGTGGACAAAATTATATAAGTGCTCCAGATTTAATTGTTGTTGATCCTGAGACAAGAACAGAAGTAACTACTGGTGCTATTGAACCAATAATGCAAGGATCATCTATTGAATCTGTTAATATAATTACCAATGCAGTAGGATTAAAACCATCAGAGCATTTAGTTTTTGCAATTAATAATACAAATGGGTTCACTATTGATACGGTAGTTGGACCAAGTACTGATACTGCAACTGGTATATTAACATGTGTTTTGAGAACACCAATTCTTGGTTTCTCTACTAATCCAGCACCTCTTTCTATTGGTGATATAATTTATGTTGAAGGTTTACAAAAACATAGTACATTAGGAGATGGATTTAACTCTTCAGATCTTGGATATAAGTTCCTTACAGTTGCAGGATATACTCAAGCAAATGCTCAAGGTAATACTGAAATACAAATTGATTATACAAATATTACTACAGTTACAGGTATTGCTAAAACTTCACAGCAAGGATATGCTTCTATAATTAAATATACTGATTATCCAAGATTTAAAGTAACACAATCACAGGCACAGTTTAAGGTTGGTGAAAAGGTTGTTGTATTAGTTAATGGTGCATATATTGATGAGGATTTAACTATTGCTGAAAGTGATGGTGATAATTTAAAAGTATATGGTAAGTATAAGTTATTTGTAAATGATACCTTAAGAGGTGCTATTAGTGGAACAGTAGCTACTATTAATACAATTGTTTATAATAATGGAAGATTTGATATTAATTATTCTCTAAAAAATAATAAAGGTTGGTCTGATAGTATTGGTAGATTAAATGAAGATTTCCAAGTATTACCAGATAATGATTATTTCCAGAATTTATCATATAGTATTCAAAGTCCAATTACATACGATGAATTCATAAATCCAGTTAATCGTTTGGTTCATACTAGTGGATTGAAGAATTTTGCAGATACTGGAATAACATCTACTACTCAAGCTGGTGTTTCTACAGCTACTACTTCTGCAGAAATAGTTCGTGATTTAATAAATGAAGAAAGAGTAGATACTGTTAATATTCTTGATTTTGTTCTTGATACTGATGTAGTTGGTAATAAGTCTAAGTACATAAAATTTGGTAATTTAAAATTAGCAGATTATATAAAAAATAAGAGTAATAGAGTTTTAACTATTGATGATTTTAGTGATGAATTCTCAAATTCAGAAACTAATTTAAGTGGATTTAGTCAAGAAAATGTTTATGAAGATTTTGCAAGATTCTTAGTTCAAGTTAAAAATCCAAATAGTAATGATACTCAAGTTACTGAATTAGTTGTTTATAGAACTGGTGATGATACAATTACCTTTGAAAAGGGTAATGTATTTAATGGACCTCAAGAACATGCAACAATAAAGGGTGTAGATAAATTAATTAGAATAACACCAGATAATATATTTACTGATGACCTTGATATTAAGGTTATAAAGAGTGCTATTACAAGTAATATAGCAGGTATATCAACTAGATCTGTTGGATTTGCTCAATTAACTTCTTCAAATAGAGTTGTTGGTGTAGGTACAACTGTACAAATTACTGCTAATACTCTTGACAAGATTGAATCTTATTTTGCTGCAGTAGAAATTCAAGATAATGTTACTAAAGAAAAGAATTTTGTTGAATTATTTGTAACCCATGATGGAACAAATTCATATATTTCTCAATATTATGCTGATAGTGGAATAACAAGTTCTATATCTGGTAATTTTATTGGTACATTTACTTCAGATATTAGTTCTAATATTTTATCGTTTAGTCATTCTAATGATTCTTCAAATGAAATTAGTGTTAGATCTAGAATTGTTGGATTTGGTACTACAGCAGCTGGTATAGGAACACATCACTTTAATAATGCTGGTCAAACTGCAGGAACCGAAAGAAGTGCAAGATATGAATCTAAGTATTTCAATATTACTAATTCTAATGCAAGTAGTTCTTATGGTAATAGTGTTGGTATTGATACTTCATTATTTACTAGTGTTAAGAGTGTTGTAAGAGTTTCTTGTGGAACAACTAGTGCATTACACCAGACATTAATGATGTTTGATGGTGTAGATACTTATTTGAGTCAATACCCATTTGTTTCAATTGGAACTACTACTGGAATAGGTACATTTATAACTTCTAGATCTGGTGGAAAGACATTCTTGAAATTCAAACCAGATGCTGCCTTTAATGGATCAAGTATTGAAGTTCAACAATTTGATGAATTAATTTATACTCAAAGTGATCGTTTTAATACATCACCTGATCTAATATATGGAGGTGCTAGTGATTCTGTATCATTATTATCATATAATGCTATTAATGGTGATAGGTCAACTAAAACTGAATTTGATATTCTGCATGATGGTGTTCCTATCTTTGAAAAGACATTTGATCCTTCAGATACTGCCATATTAAATCCAGCAACAGGAGAATTTAGCATTAGCGATCACTTCTTTATGACTGGTGAGAAATTAATCTATACTCCAGGATCTACCTTTAGTGGTATTGGTAGTACTGCAATGCAGCATGTTTCTGGAACAAACTTACCAACTGAAGTATATGCTATAAGAGTTGATAGAGAAAGCTTTAAAATTGCTACAACAGCAGCAAATGCAAATGTTGGAACAGCAGTAACTATCTTAAGTCTTGGATCTGGAAACTCTCATAAATTTGAGATGGCTAAGAAGATGGAGAAGAGTTTACTCTCTATTGATGGAATAATTCAGTCTCCAATAATGTGGAGTCCTATTAACACCACAATAACAAATAATGGTGCTCATATTTCTACATCTAGAACAATTTTTGAAGTTGCTGGTATTTCAACAATAATACCTACAGATATTGTAAAAATTGATGATGAATACATGAAGATTGTTTCTGTTGGAATAGGAACAACGGCTCTAGGTCCAATAGATGGTGGTGGAACTGCAAAATTACTAGAAGTTACAAGAGGATTTATTGGTAGTGCAGCAACTGCACATGCAAACGGTGCTGCTCTTAGAATTTACAAGGGTTCTTATAATGTTGTTGGAAGTAAGATTCACTTTACTGAAGCACCATTAGGAACTAACTTAACTCAATTAAATGAATTTAATCTTGAATATGCTAGAGCAACATTTAATGGAAGAGTATTCTTAAGGAATAATTATACAACCAATGAAATATTTGATGATATATCTAATGAATTTACTGGAATTGGTCAGACATTTGAAGTAACAAAAGAAGGTGTTGGAATTGGATCAACTGCATTAACAACTGGTGATGCTATGAATCTGATTAATGGTATATTCCAGGTTCCAACTACTGATAATAATGTTGGAAATAATTATAATTTTGTTGGAATAGGAACTACACAAACTGATATTATATTTACTGGTATTACTTCTACTGATGGTAGTGTAATTAAGAGTGATATAGACATTAATTCCAATCAACTTCCCAGAGGAGGAATGCTTGTTTCTGTAGGATCTACAGGTGGATTAGGTGTAGCACCTTTACATGGTGCTATTGTACACCCAGTAATTGGAGCAGGAAAGTCTATTTCGGAGATAGTTGGTATTCCGACAATAGGAAATGCAATTGGTATCACCACAGCGTCATATGATAACCTTACAGGAAATCTAGAAATAACTACAGATAAACCACATAACTTCAGACCTTCTCAGGAAGTAGTAACTTTGGTTGGTTTGGAATTTACATGTAGTGGTACATATAATGTTAGCGATGCAATTTATAATGCTGTTACTGGTGATTTAACATTAACCATTGGAGAACACGATCTTCAAGTAGGTGAAAAGGTTGGAATTGGTACTACTTCTTTAGTATTCCAGTGTAGTCAAGATAATTATGGTAGTGAGCATAGATATCCTCGTCATGGAGTTGACCCTATTGCTGGTATTGGAACTCCTATTACTGATATAACAAGCGTCAATATCACTATTAAAGTAGGTGTTGGTACTGATTCACTTCACAAATATGTAAGTGGTGGTGTTGTTAATTATGGAAGTCAGTATGTTGGTGTAACAACTACTATATTCCCTGATGCTGTAAATGACAGACCATTCTCTATTGTAGAAACATTAACCGATAAGACATTTGTAGCAAATGTTGGTACAAGTACAGTTAGACATAATTACGTTGGTTCAGGAACTGCATATCCATATTATAGTGATTTAAATTGGGGTTCTGGATATTATGGTAATGTTGCTATTGGTGTAACTGATGATGTATATGAGCATAAGTTTGTAAGTGCTGGTGTTGGATCTATTACTGCTAATGCAGGTGGACCATTTACTGCTATTAATGCAGTGTATCAGTCACACACTGGAAATCTAACATTAACTATTCCTGGTCATGGATTAACTGTATCAAATACAGTTGGTTTTGATACTGGATTCTTGGTAATGAGTTGTTCTAGAGATAACTTTAAGACAAATCATTCGTATCCACGTACAACTGACCCTGCTAATGCAGCAACTCTAGCAATATCTTCTGTAAGTACTGATACTATTACTGTTGGTGTAGGAAGTGCTGGTGGTGGTGGATATGGTGCAGTTGTAACTGCAAGTATTCCATATAACACACATTTCTTTGAAGGTGCTGATGCTAATGCAGTTAATGTTACTGGTGGAAGTCAATTAACACCTACTGATGCAACATATGAACCAGCAACTGGTATTCTTACTATAACATTTGGATCTAATCATGGATTAACTAACTCTAATACAGTAACTCTTGATAATAATTCATTTAAGTTCTCATGTAATCAGGATAATCGTAAGAGTATTCACACATATCCTAGAACAACTGATCCTGCTTCTGGTTCAACATTAGCAATTACAGTTCCAGCAACGAATAAAATCTCTGTTAATGTTGGACAATCACCAACTGGAACTGGTGGTGCTCTACAATTTGCTATTGGTGCTGGTGGTACTGGATATGTTAATCCACATATTACTATTCCACAACCAGCATATGATAATCTTGAAATAACAGGTGTTTCTAGAAGAGGTATTGGGAATACTACTGATACAGGAACAGGTCAATTAATTACTGTTGCAGTTTCACCAACTGATAATGCTACAGGAATAGGATCTACTTCTTGGACTGTTTCCGATTTTGATCTTGTTAGAAATGGACATTCATTCTTAGTTGGAGATGTATTTAAACCAGTTGGTTTAGTAACTAGTAGATATTCAAATTCATCATCACTTATAACTGATTTTGAACTTACTGTTACCGAAACATTTACTGATCAATTTGCATGTTGGAATTTTGGTCAATTTGATTATATTGACTCTATAAAAGATCTACAAAATGGAACTAGAACAAGATTCCCATTAATGTATAATTCACAATTAGTGAGTTTTGAAATAGATGGTGAAGATGCTGATTCTGCATTAGTAGATATGAATTCATTATTACTAATCATTATAGATGGTGTAATACAGAATCCTGGTGAAGCGTATAACTTTGAAGGAGGAACAACATTTACCTTTACAGAAGCACCTACAGTCAATGATCATGTTTCAATATTCTTCTATAGAGGAACTGCTGGTGATGACAGTCAAATATTTACTGTAAAAGAAACTGTTAAGAAGGGAGATCTTCTAAGAATTAAGAAGGTTGGTATTCATACAGAACAAGAATATAGAGTACTTTCTGGTATTACTACATCAGATACTATAGAAACAGAAATATATTCTGGATTAGGTGTTGATGAAAATAACTTTAAACCAATGTCTTGGAATAGACAGAAGTATGATAGAGTTATCAATGGTGAAATTGTTTATAAGTCTAGAGATTCTATTGAACCATATGTTTATCCAACAGCAAGGATTATTGGTGATATTAATACAACTCAATCAGAAATTTTTGTAGATAACGCACAATTCTTCAATTATGAAGAAAATGAGTCATCTATTGTTATTACTGATCAAGTAAGTGCTGTAATAATACCAGATTCTATTGATCCTGTTGCTGCTGGTATAACTGCTGTAGTTTCTGCTGCAGGAACAATAACATCCCTATCAATTACTAATGGTGGTGTTGGATATGGAACAGCAACTGTATCAATTGGTGCTCCATCTCATATTGGAGTTGGTATAGGATCTACTGCTACAGCAACTCTTACATTAACTAATGGAGTAATAACTGATACTTTAATAGTAAATCCTGGACTTGGATATACCCAATCAAGTCCACCATCTGTTATTGCATCTTTCCCATCATGGAATAGAGAAAAAATTGAATCTATTGATATTATTCAAGGTGTAACTGGTATAGTAACTGGTATTACGACAAGTGCTCCAACATCTGGTAAATTAGCACTTGAATTTAGTTTAAAGAAACCTGGTAATTCTAGTTGGAGTGGAATAGCAGTTGGACAACCAATTTATATCTATGATACTACTGTTGGAACAGGACTAACATCTATTGCTAAATCTAAGAATAATAATGATACAGTTGGAATAGGAACTTTATTTGTAGATAATATCTATCAAATACAACAGTTTAGTGCTAGTGGTAATACTGGTTTAGTTACTTGTTACGTCCACACAAATACAAGTCATGTTGGTTTAGGATCTACTGCACCAACAAATAAAATTCTTGGTAGATTCTCATGGGGTAGACTTGCTGGAATAGCTAGAACTACCGTAAACCCAGTTTCTATTGGTGTTACTGGATTAACTGTTGGATTAACAACAGGATCTGGAATAGGTACATTCCCACCAATTCAACGTCGTGATTATGGTTGGAATAATAGTGGTGCATTAAAACCAGATCTTGGGTAGTATAAATACATAAAAAATATGAAATAAATGGCTGCAATTGTAACCGATCAATTTAGAATTCAGAACGCAAATAATTTTGTAGAGTCTATAGACAATGCTGCAAATTCTTATTATGTGTTCTTGGGTCTGCCTAACCCTGCTCCAGCTACTGTTGGATTTGGTAGAAGTGGTGCAGATTTAGCTGCTTATAATTCTAATATTCCAGATCCTAGAGATACTATTAATAATATTAATCATACATCAGATACTATGATGTTTGGTAAAAAAGTTAATAGTGCAAATATTAGAAGATTAATTAAAAAAAGAATATGGAAAACGGGAACTACGTATGAAATGTATCGTCATGATTACGGTGTTGATGCAAAGTCTCCTTTAACACAATCAGCAAGATTATATGATTCCAATTATTATGTAATGAATAAAGATTATAATGTTTATCTTTGTATTGATAATGGATCTTCTGGAATTAATACTACAGGAAATGCCTCAAAGGATGAACCAGTATTTACTGATGTAGAACCAAGTAAGGCAGGAGAAAGTGGTGATGGATATATTTGGAAATATCTATTCAGTGTTCCTCCTAGTGATATTATAAAATTTGATTCTACTGATTATATTTCTGTACCTAATAGTTGGTTAACTACTGATACTGCTCAAATAAAAGCAGTAAGAGATAATGGTGATTCTACTAACAATAATAATCAAATTAAAAAGGTTTATATTGATAAGCAAGGTAGTGGATATTCAGTAAATCAATCTGGTTTAGAAGTGAATATCATTGGTGATGGTACTGGTGGAAAGGTTGTTGTTGATACTGATAGTACTGGTAAAATAACAAGTGCTGTTGTTTCATCTGGTGGTCAAGGGTATACCTATGGAATGGTTGATTTAGGAACTATTAATGCTGGTGTTTCAACTGCAAATGCAGCAAAATTAATTCCTATTATTCCACCATCTAGAGGTCATGGATATGATATTTATAGTGAATTAGGGACAGATAAAGTTCTTATTTACAGTCGTTTTGATGACACTACTAAAGACTTTCCAGTAGATGCAAAGTTTGCACAAATCGGTATAGTAAAAAATCCAACTCAAACTGGATCTGCTGCTACATTTGTTGAACCTCAATATTCTTCATTATCTGGAATTAAATTTTCTAATGTTTCTGGTACTGTTCCTACTCCAGGTACTATAATTCGACAAACAGTTGCTAATGGTACTGCTCAAGGATATGCCGCATCATATGATGATGAAACTATGGTCTTGAAATATTTTCAAGATAGATCATTATATTTTAATTCAACTACAGATGATCAGCAAGATTATGTTGGTGTATCAACTAACTCACAGGTACTTCTATTTAATTCTTCTGCTTCTGATCCAATAACAACAACTCTTGGTTTTTCTGGAGTAGTTGATACTTCATTTACTGAGAGTAAAGTAACAACAACAGGAAATAAAGTTATTGATCTAGCTACATCCTTTACAATAGGGTTATCTTCACCTGAGATAAATAAAGGGTCGGGTGATATCCTCTACCTAGATAATAGGCCGTTAATAGCACGTAATTCTAGACAGAAAGAAGACATCAAAATTATCTTGGAATTCTAAAAAATGCCACAGAAAACTAATTTAAATATAAGCCCATATTTTGACGACTTTGATAAGGCGAATAATTTTTATAAAGTCTTATTCAAACCAGGGTTTCCAGTTCAGGCAAGAGAATTAACAACTCTACAAACGATCTTGCAAGATCAAGTAGCATCTTTTGGTAGTCATATGTTCAAAGAGGGATCAATGGTGATCCCAGGAAATATTGCATATGATCCTGAATATTATTCAATTAAATTGAATGATGAGCATTTGGGTGTTCCTATTTCATTATACATTCAAGATTTAGTAGGAAAACGATTAAAAGGACAAAATTCTGGTACTATCGTAGTTGTTGATAAAGCAGAACTTGCTTCTGATGGTACAGATATAACACATGCAACATTATTCATAAAATATTTAAGTGGTCAATCTGATGCTAATGGTGGAGCATTGGATGATGGTGAGGCATTATTAACACAAGAAACTTTTGCTTATGGTAATACTGTATTTAATGAAGGGGATAGTGTAGTTACTCTTATTTCTTTAGATGCTTCTGCAGTTGGTTGTGCAGCAGCAGTAGAAAATGGTGTTTATTTTATTAGAGGTTCGTTTGTAAATGTTTCTGCTGACAAAATAGTTCTAGATCCATATAGCAATACACCATCTTATAGAGTAGGATTGAGTATAAATGAAGAATTGATAACTTCTAGAGATAATGATTCTTTATATGATAATGCTAAAGGATTTTCTAACTATGCAGCACCAGGTGCTGATAGATTAAAAATATCTACTGTTTTATCTAAAAAAGCGTTAACAGATAAGAACGATAAGACTTTTGTTGAGATACTTAGACTAAATGAAGGTGAGATACGTAAACTTGAAAATAAACCACAATATAACTTAATTAGAGACTACTTTGCTAGTAGAACATTTGATGAGTCTGGAGACTATACAGTAAACGGATTTGGTATTCAGGTAGCTAATTCATTAAATGATGGATTATCTAATGAAGGTGTATTTTCTGCAGGATCTACAACAGATGAAGGAAATGTTCCTACTGATGATTTAATGGCAGTTAAAGTGTCTAGTGGAAAAGCATATGTTAGAGGATATGATACTTATAAACCAGGAACTACTGTAGTAGATGTAGATAAACCAAGAGATATAAAGAAAATAGAGGGATCATTAGTTCCTTTAGAGTTAGGAAATAAAATAAAAGTCAATAATGTACAGGGAACACCTTTCATAGGTTTAAATAATAGTCACACTGTTGACTTATGTGTTGAAAGAAGAGGTGGTGGAACTGCTGCTGCAGCTTCTGGATTGGTAATTGGAAAGGCAAGAGCTTATTCATTTAGTTTAAGTGATGCTCCATATACAAATGCTGGTTCGGAATGGGATATGTACTGCTTTGATGTTCAGACATATACTAATGTTGTTCTAAATGCTAGTTGTACTAATGCTGAATTACCAGCATCTTCTTATATTGAAGGTTTGCATAGTGGTGCTACTGGTTATGCAGTAGCAGCAGGTGCTGCTACAGATACTGTAATATCAATAGATCAAACTTCTGGAACATTTCTTTCTGGTGAACCAATTAGGATAAATGGTTCAGATGTAGTACAAAGAACACTTAAATCTGTTAAGATTTATGGAATACAGGATGTTAAATCTGTATATCAGAATGCTGGTGGATCTGGTGGTATAGTAGATACAAATACTGTTGATTTTGCGGCAGATACTGTATTACAAAGGGTTATTCCAAAAGGATTTAATGTTACAGATCAATTAGTAATTAATTCTACTGGTATTACTAGTTGTGCAGGACATAATTTTGCTGGTATTAAGTCTGATACTATTATTAGATACCAAAGAGCAAATTCAGCTGATGAAGTTTTTAATAGAGTAAAATGGGTATCTCCTGATGGATTAACAATGGATCTTGACGCAGTAGCTTCAGTTGCTGGTGTTTGTAATGGTGCTGTCCCTGCTACTGGGCAAGAAACATCATCATTTAGTATAGGAAGACCTGGTGTTGTCAATAATGAAAATGCTGGATTATATGCACCATTAAGTTCTAGTAATGTATCTGATATAGATTTAGCTGGTTCTACTTTACTTGTATCCAAACAAATTACTGGGGAAGGTGCTAGTAATGTTGGTTTAATGGAAATACCTATATCATCTACAGGAATTTCTAGTGCTTTCTATGAAAATTATGACTCGGAAAGATATTCAGTTCATTATTCTGATGGAACTATTGAAGATTTAACTTCAGATCAGTTTAGTTTAAATGCTGATGGAACTTTAGTATCTCTTACTGGATTAACAGTAAATGCTGCTAATGTTGTTGTTAATACAACAGTTAAGAAAAAGGATATTAAGAGTAAGCAAAAAAATTATGTTAGAGGTCAAAAAATAACTATTGATAAATGTGTTTCTGCAGCATCTACTACTGGAACTGGATTAACACAAAATAATTTCTATGGTCTAAGGGTTGATGATAAAGTAATTTCTTTAAACGTACCTGATGTAGCAGAAGTGGTTGGTATATTTGAATCATTAGATACTAATGTTCCAATATTAGATAAACTTTCATTTGTAACTGGATTAGGTTTAGATACAAATGCAATTTTAGGTGAAAAAATAGTTGGTTCAGATAGTAAGGCAATTGCTCAAGTAACTACAAGATCATCTGCAACTGAAGTTGAAATATGCTATTTAACACCAGAAAGATTCCAGATAGGTGAATCAGTAACATTTAAAGAATCTAATATTATTACAAATTTACAAGATAAAACACCTGGTAGTTATTTAAATATAACTGAAAGATTTAGTTTAAATAAAGGTCAAAAAGAACAATATTATGATTACTCAACAATTGTTAGAAATGGTGGATTCTCAGCACCATCTAGAAAGATAACAGTTGTATATAATTGTTATCAAGTTCCAGCTAATGATACTGGTGATGTATATACTATTGATTCATATGCTAAGGAGCAATTTGATAATCATATTCCAATATTAAAAAATGATGTTAGAGCTTCTGATACTCTTGATTTTAGACCAAGAGTTGCTGAGTGGACTATAACCACTGCATCTCCATTTTCATATGGTCTTAGAAACTTTGGAACTGCTGGATCAAATCCAACATTGATTGTTAGTCCTAATGAAAGTTCTTTATTAGGTTATAGTTTCTATCTACCTAGAATTGATAAAGTAATTCTTGATAAGCAAGAAAGACTTTCTGTAGTTAAAGGTGTATCTTCAGTAGATCCTAAATCTCCTACTAATGTTGAAGATGCAATGACACTTGCAACTATTGAACTTCCAGCATATCTTTATGATCCCGATGATGCATATGTTCGTCTTGTTGATAATAGACGGTATACAATGCGAGATATTGGTCATCTAGAAGATAGAATAGATGTTTTAGAAACAGTAACATCATTAAGTCTTTTAGAACTTGATACAAAAACTCTTCAAGTTCAAGATGCTGATGGACTTAGTAGATTTAAAACTGGATTCTTTGTAGATGACTTTAAAGATACTGATCTTATAGACACAGGAAATAGAGATAATAAGTGTGATGTTAATGTAAGATTAAAAGAATTAACTACTCCTAATGATTTCTTTGCTATCAAACCAGAACTAGCATTAAATCCATCTATAAATTCTGATACTGCTGATTTCTCAGCTAATTTAGAGTTATTAGATTCTAATGTAAGAAAGACTGGTGATATGTTAACTTTAGATTATAAGGAAGTTGAATTACTTGATCAACCACTAGCATCTAGAGTTGAAAATGTAAACCCATTTAATATTATTGAATTTACTGGTCTTGTAACACTTAATCCTGCTTCAGATAGTTGGGTAAGAAATGTTTTTATTGCTAATGGAGAAAGAACTGTATTGGGTGATACTGAAGGATCATTTGTTACAGAAATTAGAAATGGTAGTAGACCAGATGAACATATTCGTTCAAGAAATGTAGGATTTGAGGCAAATGGTCTTCAACCATTTACTAGATATTATCCATTCTTTGATAGTACATCTGGGATTGATATTATTCCTAAATTGATAGAAATCTCAATGGGTTCTGGTGTTTTTGAGTCAGGAGAAACAGTAGAAGGATTCCTTGATGGACAAAGAGTAATTACATTCAGAATTTGCCAACCTAATCATAAAGCAGGAGATATAAGTGCTCCAGATATTACATTCTTAGGTAATCCATATAATACTTCTGTTAATCTATCAAGTGCATATTCTGCTTCAGCTAGTGTACTGAATGTTGATATTGCATCATTGCGTGAAGATGCTCAAGGAAGATTCTTTGGATATATTACTAGTCAGATAAGTTTACTTGGAGTTACAAGTGGTGCTCAAGCAACTGTTAGTGATATTAGATTAGTTACTGATACTTATGGAGATATTTACGGATCATTCTTCTTTAGAGATCCATTAGCATCTCCACCACCTCCACTTAGATTTAGAAATGGTAGTAGGACATTTAAACTATCTTCTAGCGAAACTAATTCTCTTGCATTACCAGGATCTCCATCTATAAGTAGTGGAGAAACAGTTTATACAACTAGTGGTGTAGTTGATGAGTTCTTACAAGAAACTATTAGTATAAGAAATCCACCCCCACCACCAATCCCCATCATTAATAATATTACCAATGTTACTAATGAAATAACAGAAGTTAATAATATTACTAATGTTACTCAGGTTTTACGAAGAGACCCATTAGCACAAACATTTGTTGTTGAAGGTGAAAATGGTGTATTCTTATCTTCTGTAGATCTATTCTTTGCTAGTAAGGATACTCAAGAGAAAGTTCATATTGAAATAAGAACTACTGAGTTGGGAACACCAACCGATAGGATGATTGTGGATTATGCTTTAGTATCACTAGAACCAACTCAAGTTAATGTTTCTGATGATTCTTCTGTTGCAACAAGAGTAACATTCCCATCACCAATATATTTACCACCAGAAGAGACTTATGCAGTAGTTATTCTTGCACCAACAACGAATAATTATGAAATGTGGATCGCTGAAATGGGTGAACCAACAATTGATACATTTAGTCTTCCAAATACAGAAAGTGTAATTATTTCTAAACAGTATCTTGGTGGTAGTTTATTTAAATCTCAGAACGGATCTATTTGGTCTGCAAATCAATTCCAAGATCTTAAGTTTACACTCAATAAGTGTCAGTTTACTTCTGCTACAGGTAGTGCATATTTCTATAATCCTAAACTTAATGATACTACTGGTCAGATACCAGGATTATTACCTAATCCAGTAAGATGTTTACCAAGAAAATTAAAGGTTCCTTTTGCAGCTACTTCAAATGCTTACTTATTATCTTTATTAAGTGTTGGGAGAAAAGTTAGTGAAGGTGCTGGTGGTGTAAATCACACAGGACCAACTGGTTATATTGAACAAGTTGGACATCCAGCATCAACTGGTACTACAAACGTAGATATTACTGCAGTTGGTGTTGGTTATTCAACTGGTCAATTTAGTAGTGTTCCTCTTTATAATATAACGGGTAATGGTAGTGGAGCACAAGCAATTGTTATCGCTAGCTCTGATGGAGAAGTGACCACAGTTAATATTACTACAGCAGGTACAGGTTATGTTAAAGGTGATGTTTTGGGTATTACAACCTCAAATATGACTAAAGGTTCAGGTGCTAAAGTTACTTTAAAAGATGTTACTGCTAGTATCGATACCTTATACCTAACTGATTGTCAGGGTGAAGAATTTACTAGTGGTGCTAAATTAGTATATTATGATGATGCTGGTGTTGCAGTATCTTGTGCAAATACTGCAATTGCAGGTGCTAGTTCTGTAGTTAGTGATCTTTATGAGGGTGATGTATTTGAGTTAGAACTTTATAGTCATGGTATGCATTCTGATACAAATGAAGTTGTAATATCTGGTCTTGAACCTGATACTATTCCAACAAAATTAGTAGTAGATGTAGCATCTACAGATAATACTATTAATGTTGGATCTGCTGCTACTGGTACATTTGCAAACTTTGAAGGTATAACAACTTCATTTGGTTATTTGCAGATAGGACAGGAAGTTATGTTCTACAATAGTATTAATGGTAATGGTGTTATTGGTGTTTCAACTAGAGGTATTAATGGTACTGTTGCTCAAAATCATAAGGTAGACGATCTTGTTTACAGATATGAATTAAATGGTGCTTCTTTAGTTGGTATTAATACAACACATAGTCTTGCACCTCTTCCTGCTCTAGTAAGAAATTCTAAAGATATTGATAAACTTTATCTTAAAGCAGGTAGAAATGGTACTAATGATTCCAGAATGACTGGTGATCAACAAATGAGTTTTGTTACTGAAAATACTGTTGGTGGACCTAGAGGTTTCTCATCTAAGAATATACAGTTTAATTCTGTTGCCCCAGTGTTTAATGTATTGACTCCTGGTGAAACTAATCTTTCTACACAAATAAGAACCACATCTGGTACAAGTGCTGGTGGAATTGAAGCATCATTTGAGGATCAAGGTTATGAAAATATTGAATTAAATCAACCTAATAGATTATCAACAACTAGAATCGTTTGTTCTGAAATTAATGAGTTATCTAAACTAAGTGATTTACCTAAGAATAGATCACTTACATTAAGTATGAGACTTTCTACTGAGAATGCAGATCTATCACCAATAGTAGATACTCAGAATGGTACGATAGTATTCCAAAGGAATAAATTGAACAATCCAGTTTCAAATTATACTAATCAATCTATTGCTAATGTTGATGCTGGTGATTCTCATGCTGCAATTTATATTTCAAATCAAATAGATTTGAAACAACCAGCAAGATCACTTAAGGTATTAGTTGCTGCACATAGACCTGCTTCCTCTGACTTCAGGGTTCTTTATAAACTCACAAGACCAGACTCAAGTGAAATTGATCAAGGATATGAGTTATTCCCTGGATATGCTAATATGACTGATGCTGATGGTGATGGATTTGGAGATACTATTATTAGTGATCAATTGAATAATGGTTTACCAGATGCAGTTGTGAATCCAAATCGTGATAATGAATTCTCAGAATATCAGTTTACTGCTGATGATCTTGAAGAATTTACTGGATTCAAAATCAAGATTGTATCTAGTGGAAGTGATGAAGCAAATCCACCAAGATTTAAAGATTTAAGAGCTCTAGCATTAGCATAATGATACCAGTTGAAGGACACAAAAATCTTTATAGAGATAAGTCTGGTGCAATAGTAAATACTGATATATCTGGGTATAATCAATATATCCAGATGAGGTCTTCTAAACGTACTCAGAAAGAAGAATTAGACAAGATGAGGCAGGATATTGATGAAATAAAGTCCATGCTAAAACAGATAACAAAAATAGTATAAATATATTCTAGATCCCCTTAGTATTATAATAAATGGCTGCTGTTTATGTTAGTAATCTAGTTATCAATACTGGAGCAACATTTGAACAAACATTTACTCTAGAAGATAGTGAGTCTGCTGCTCTATTGGATTTGACTGGTTATTCAGTTAAATCAACTATGAGGAAGCATCCTACTAGCAAAGCTAAAATTGTTTTTGATGCCTCTATTCCAAATCCAACTACAGGTGTAATTAAAGTAGGTTTAACATCTACTGCAAGTGCAGGTATAAAAGGAGGAAGATATGTGTACGATATTTTAGTTACTGACACTGCAAATACGGTAACTAGAGTAGTTGAAGGATCTGTAATGGTTAGAGCTGGAGTAACTACGCATGGGTGATAATTATGCCTATTAGAGTAAGAGTTGGTCAAGCACCAGCAGTTAAAGTTGTTTCATCCTTATCAGGATCAAAAACTATTAACTTGACTGGATTAAATGATGTAAGTGCTAATAACCCACAAAATGGTATGGTGTTGGTTTACAACTCCACTTTATCTAAATGGGAAGGAACATTATCATTAACACCTGGTGTAACACAGAATCTAGATATCAACGGAGGTAGCTTTTAATGGCCAGTATTATACGAGTAAAAAGATCGACGGGTACTGCCGCACCAGGGTCTCTTAACTACGGTGAAGTTGCAAACACTGTTGGTGTAGGTACTCATGGTAATAAAGGTGGTAGAACGTTTATTGGTGATAATTCCTCTAATCCACAAGAAATTGGCGGTAGATATTATACAGACTTATTAAGTATTGCTCCAGGTTTGGTTGCTGGACAAAATAACCCAACAACAGCAACTAATGGATTTGTTGCTGTCTTGGATTCAAACCGTAAGGTTGACCAATGGAATGTAGATAATTTAACTTTTGATGCTAACACAATATCTTCTACTAATACTGATGGTGATATTACTATAGATCCCAATGGAAGTGGTGAGATAGTAGTTCCAGATGATACTTTCTTTACTTTTGGTACTAGTAAAGATGCTAAGATAGAATATGATGAAGATGGTACAGATAGAGTACAGGTAACTGGTGCTCCTTGGACATTTGCTAGTGAAGTCCAATTTACTGGAGTAACTACTACTGGTGGTGATTTATATGTTGGTGGTGATTTATATGTTGGTGATGATGTAAATCTTGACGAAGCAACTGTTCGTAATTTAAGAGTTACTGGTATAAGTACTTTTGAAGGAAATCAAAAACATCTTGATAATGTTGTTTCTAGTTGGGGTACTGGAGAAGATCTTCAGATAAAACATGCAAGTGGTAATAGTCATATTCAAGATCTTGGAGCAGGTGAACTTAGAATAGATTCAAATACTTTAAGAATTAGAAATGCTTCTGGTGGTGCAACACAGGCAGTATTTAATGAAGGAAGTTCAGTAAATTTATATTTTAATAATGCAGATAAGTTACAAACCCGTGTTGACGGAGTTAATGTTACTGGAACAACCGAAACTGATGCATTATTAGTTACTGGTGTATCAACTTACCAAGGACAATCAAACTTCACTGGTAAGATGGTTGTTACTGGTGGAGTTGAGATTGATAATATTGGTATTTCATCCAATATTATTGCTACCAGATCTGGTGCAGGAAATCAATTATATATTGACCCATATCCAGATGGTCTAAGTAATGAAGGTACTGTTATCATTAAAGGTGACTTACAGGTTGATGGTACTCAAACTACTGTTAACTCTACATCAGTTACTTCAAATGAGACTATCTTTAAGTTAGGTGATGTAACAAGTAGTAGAACCGTTACAACAACAGTTGGTAGTGGTGTTTCTGCAATCGTTCTTGATAGTCTTACTGGTATTAATACTGGTGATACTTTAACTCATGCTTCATTACCTGGAGCAGGTAGAACTACGGTTCATTCTTATAATACTGGTTCTAAAACAGTTTATATTGATGGTACAACTACTGCTGGTATTTCAACTGCAGTTCAAATAACCATTACTCATGCGTATGATACAAATACTGATCGTGGTATTTCATACAACTACAATACTGGTATTGGTACAGCAAATACTAAACTTGGATTCTTTGGATATGATGATTCTACTGGTAAGTGGACATTTATTCCAGATGCAACAGATACCAATAGTACTATAAGTGGTACTAAAGGTTACCTAGATATTAAAGGTATTTACTATCAATCTGGTGATTTTTCTACCAGTGGAGTGGTATACTTTGATAATACTGGATTACAAAAATCCACAGTAGCACCTGCTTCTGGTATTAGTACATCAAATTACGTTTTAACAACAACTGCTGCTGGTACACCAACTTGGACTGATACCCTAGACGGGGGAACTTTTTAATTAACTAACTATGGCTAATCAAACTGACGTTGACATTAATGTTTTGATTCAGATTTATAATGCTAAATTAGCACAACTCTCAAATCAGAATGTCTTATTAGAGGCAAAAGTACAAACTCTAACCCAAGATTTCTTGGATGAGAAAAATGACCTTCTCGCAAGTCTAAAAGAATTGCAAGAAAAACATGACAATTTACTAGAAGACTTAGAAGAAGATGAAACCAGCAAATAGACAAGACTTTATAGAATATTGTTTAAGGAAGCTGGGTGCTCCTGTACTAGAGATAAATGTTGATGATGAACAGATAGAAGATGCTGTTGATGACGGCATTCAGATGTTTAATGAGAGGCATTTTGATGGTGTTGAGAGAATGTATCTCAAATACCGAATAAGTCAGGATGATCTTGATAGAGGTAGAGCAAGAAATGATAGTGGTAGTACAAATAGTGCAGGTATAGTTACTACTGTAGGTACATCTAGTACAATAACTGGATATGGAGCTACAACTAGTAATTGGTATGAAACATCTAATTTCATACAGGTTCCAGATTCTGTAGTTGGTGTAGAAAAAATATTTAAGTTTGATTCCAGTTCTATATCTTCTGGAATGTTTAGTATTAAATATCAGTTATTTTTAAATGATTTATATTATTTCAATTCTGTTGAATTGATGCAATATGCAATGACTAAGACTTATTTGGAAGATATTGATTTCTTATTAACACCAGATAAGCAAATAAGATTTAATAAAAGACAGGGTAGATTATATTTGGATATGGATTGGGGTGCTCAAACTTTAGATAATTACTTAGTTCTTGATTGTTTTAGAGCATTAGATCCTGAAGACTTTAATCAAATTTATAATGATATATTCTTGAAGGAGTATGTTACTTTATTGATTAAACGTCAATGGGGACAGAATATGATTAAATTTAAAGGAGTTAAACTTCCTGGTGGAATTGAAATGAATGGTAGAGAAATATATGATGATGCAGAAAGAGCATTGGAATCTTTTAGAGAAAGATTCAAACTTGAGTATGAGTTACCACCACTGGACTTTATAGGATAACATGGCTTTAAATTCGTATTTTTTACAAGGTGCAGATAGTGAACAAAGACTTGTTCAAGATTTAATCAACGAACAGTTGAGGACTTTTGGTGTTGAGGTGACTTATATACCAAGAAAATTTGTTAATAGACAAACTGTTATTGAAGAAGTTCAAACTTCTAAATTTGATGATAATTTTCAGTTAGAAGTCTATGTTAATAACTATGAAGGATATGGTGGTCAGGCTGATATTATGACCAAGTTTGGTATGAGTATAGTTAGGGACGAATTAAGTGTAACAATATCAAGAGAAAGATTTGAAGATTTTATTGGTGCTTTTTTGGTTGCTCTTCCTGATGAAGAAGTTATAGTAGATAGTAGACCAAAAGAAGGAGATTTAATCTTTTTCCCATTAGGTGGTAGATTATTTGAAATTAAATTTGTTGAGCATGAAGATCCTTTCTATCAGTTAGGTAATACTTATGTTTATCAATTAAAATGTGAACTCTTTGAATATGAGAATGAGGTTATTGATACTTCTATTGAGGAGATTGATGAAATTGTAGAAGATGAAGGATTTATTACAACACTTAAGGTAACTGGGGCAGGAACTAATGCTGCTGCAACTGCAGTATTATCTCAACCATCTGGTTATATAAGAGAACTTAGATTACTTCAAGATGGTAATGGTTATACAACAACTCCAACAGTTGCTATTTCAACTACAGGTAATGCATCAGGACAAGATGCTAGTGCTGTTGCAATTACCACTGTCAGGCAAGGTGTCCATTCTATTGAAAGAATTGTATTGACTGATGCTGGATCTGGATACACTTCACCCCCTACAGTTACAATTGTTGGTGGTAATGGAAGTGGAGCAACTGCGGATGCAATAATAGAAACATCTCAGAGGGGTGTTAAGAGTCTTACACTTACTAATCAGGGTGCTGGATATCCAACTCCTCCTATAGTGACTATTGCTGGACCAGGAGGTGCTGGAACTACTGCTACTGCTGAAGCAGTTGTTAATGCTGATAATGTACTTACATCTTTAAGAATTACAGATCCAGGTCAAGGATATACATCTGTTCCTAATGTTGTTATTGCTGCACCTGCAACTTCTGGAGTTGGTACATTCTACTTCAATGAGGTTGTTCATGGACAACAATCAGGAACTGACGCAAGAGTTAAAGATTGGGATGAAGATACTGGAACTCTTAAAATATCTCAAGTTGGTATAGGAACTACAGTTGCTGGATTCTATCCAGGTGAGACAGTTATTGGTACATCATCAACGATTACTGGAGAATTTGCTCAGTATGTTGTTGATGAATGGGACAATAGAGATATATATGATGAGTTTGATTCTAATGATGAATTTGAAGATGAAGCAGATTCGTTAATAGACTTTACAGAATCCAATCCATTCGGTGTATACTAATGTTAGGTACTTATTTTTATCATCAAGTATTAAGAAAGACAGTCGTTGCCTTTGGTACGATATTTAATGATATTCGCATACGACATAAATCTTCTACTAGTGCTCCTGGTGGTGAAATAAGAGTTCCATTGGCTTATGGTCCAATGCAGAAATTCTTAGCAAGATTGGAACAAAATCCAGATTTGAATAGAGCAGTTCAAATTACATTACCAAGAATGTCATTTGAGATGACTAATATTACATATGATGCAACAAGAAAGTCTGGTATAACTCAAGTATTCAAAGCAATTGATGATAACAATAAAATGAGAAGGGTTTATATGCCCGTTCCATATAACGTAGGATTTGAATTAAATATTTTAACTAAATTAAATGATGACGCATTACAGATTGTAGAACAGATACTTCCATATTTTCAACCATCTTTCAATATAACTATTGATTTAGTTGATTCAATTAATGAAAAGAGAGATGTACCAATCGTTTTGGATAATATTTCATTCCAAGATGACTACGAAGGAGATTTTTCAACTAGAAGAGCATTAATATATACACTTAATTTTAGTGCTAAGACTCATCTATTCGGTCCAGTTGCTGATACACCTGAAGGTCTTATTAAAAAGGTTCAGATCGATTATGCTGCAGATACAGCACTTACAGCAAAAAGAGAAGTCAGATACACTGCTACACCTGAAGCAAGACAGGATTATAATGATGATAATACTGCTACCTTACGTGAAGCATTAACTAAGACTAAGACTAGATTTGCTGTAAATGATTCTACTAACTTTGCAGTTAATAATAGAATTATTATTGGTAGTGAGATTATGTTGGTTAAAGAAAAACCTGATAACTTGACACTTGTTGTTTCTAGAGGTTATGATGGTACTACTAAGACAACACATTTGGAAAATACATCAATTGACGTATTAACTGCAGCAGATAATTTATTAGTTGATATGGATGATAACTTTGGATTCAATGAAACTACTACTTTCTATACTGATGGTAGAACTTATAGTCCAACTCAACAAGCTGACGTTTAATAAAAATTATGGATAATTATGATTCTATCGATGAGGCATTAAATACTACTAATGCTATTGATGTGAGTACAACTCCAGAAGGTGGTTGTGCTAAGAGAAAAGATCAGATTAGAAATGTTAGTGGTGATATTGATAAAGACTATGATTATACTCGTGCAAATTTATATTCTTTAATTGAGAAAGGACAAGAATCTCTTAATGGTATATTAGAACTTGCAGGTGAAAGTGCAAGTCCAAGAGCATATGAAGTTGCTGGTCAAATTATCAAGTCAGTTGCTGATACTACTGATAAGTTAATGGAACTTCAAAAGAAAGTTAAAGATATTGATGAGGATAAGAATAAAGCTCCAAGTAATGTTACAAATAATGCACTATTTGTAGGATCTACATCCGAGTTATCCAAAATGCTTAAGCAAGGATTATTAGATAACGATACATCTAATAAGTAAATTTTATTATGTCTCAGGAAGAAGTTTATCTTGGTAATCCCAATTTAAAAAAAGCGAATACACAACATGATTTTACAGAAGAGCAAATCATTGAATTTATTAAATGTAAGAAGGATCCAGTATATTTTGCTAATAATTATATAAAGATTGTTTCTTTGGATGAAGGATTAACTCAATTCCATCCATATGATTTTCAGGAGAAGTTAATTAGAAACTTCCATG
>Ga0163180_10000168_pt1 | contig 36359 bp, 29 predicted proteins | sample AtlANTMetagenome_2_FD_109647 | JGI IMG/M metagenome (GOLD analysis project Ga0163180, IMG submission 109647) | Marine eukaryotic phytoplankton communities from the Atlantic Ocean - Atlantic ANT 4 Metagenome | ecosystem: Environmental > Aquatic > Marine > Oceanic | place: North Atlantic Ocean...
AAATCGTAGAACGGGAAGCCTTCACCGGCTTCGAAGAAATGATGGTGGGTGTCGACAATACGCCGTTCAGGTTCAAGAGTTTCTTCAACAACCTGTGCCAACCACGGTTCACGAACTTTCAACGGCATAGCAAGCTCCCTCGACTATGTATTTCATTGATGAGTCTTAGGCTGGCTTCGGTCCGATGTGCCCACTGCATTCTCAGTTTTTTTCCGGCGGTTCCATTGGCGAGTGTACGTGCGTTCGTTCAACTGTCCGCGTGCTGCGACGCACGCCAGTCTTCTTCGGAAACCGAGTACGTGTACTCATCGCTCGAAGCGCCTTTGAAGAAGTCAGCCTCCTGGGTGGTCGCGGTCCGTGTCAGTCCGAGGGACTCGACGAGCCGAATGGAGCCGGTATTGCGGGTGTCGATCTCGGCATAGAGGCTGGGCATAGGATGCGTTGTAAACAGGTGTGTGATGACGCAGGTTGCCATCTCCCGGGCGTAGCCCTGTCTCCAGAATGATGGAAACACGACGTAGGCGAATGCGCCCGCTTGGCCCTTTGGAAGGGTCGCCTGAAAGGTGCCGATCGGCGTCATCGAATCACGAAGAAACACAATCCAGTTGAGCCACCGTTCTTCACCATCCGGGCTGCGGCCCTTTTCCAAGAAGTCGTAGCGCTTCTGTAAGGCCTCCGCCGTGGGCGGGTCGTCTGGAAGGTAGGTGTAGATCGCTGGGTCTTGCAGCGGTCCGAGAACGAGCGTGGCGTGGGTTGATCGAAGCGGCTCGAGTCGCAGACGGTCGCTGATCAGATTCGCCAAGTTCACCTCGATGGACACATAGAACCGTTGTTGGGTAGTGACTCTAACGAGTTGTTTTTAATCGTTTTAAAAAGCTGTCGGCTCAGTCGTGTGCGATGACGTATTCGGCCCCTTCAGGCGCTTTCAAAAAGGCCTACTCGATGGTCCATCGATACCGACATTTTTGTCGCTCACCCCGCTGGTATTGGTTGTTCTCAGGGGGGAGTGCATGGGTGGTGCCAGCGATCAGGAATACTGATCTTTGAACACCCGAATGGGTCCCAGAGTGATCGCGAAGAGGATGACATAGAACACCGCCAGAGCCGCTGGAGGAAACATTTCCAACAGTTCGGGGGTCTGCGTGGCCACTGCGGTCATCCCAATGACATGAGCGGCGATACTCAAATATGCGCCGCGCTTCTGGCGTTTGAAAAACCACCACAATCCCAGCCAGCCTACGACCATCGCCACAATGTGCAGGATCATTTGGGAGAAGGTCACTTCGACACTCATGTCTCCGGAGCCGAGGACCCCTGTGGATAGGGCGCGTATATTGTCGAATGTGGGCTGAGCCATCATCAGAAACAGCAATACGAGGGCGATCCAGTGGACAGTCTTGAAGGACTTTGATGGTGTGGCGGTTTCAGTCATGGTTGCTCCTTTGAGAATCTGTATCCATGGAAGGTAGGCCGAGGCAAACCTGGCTGGGTATCTTTCAAATTATCGTCGCAACACCATAACGCCGGGTCCATTCTCTCGGTGCTTTGTCCCCGCTCATGCCCTGCGGACGGGGCTGGGATCACACTTTCTCCCACGATGAGATGGGACCATCGACCATCTGGAATAGGGGATGAGTCTCGATGGTCCGGGCATCCGGAAGCTGCCGACTGCGCTCGTTGTCTCGGATGTTGAGTTTCTGTTTCAGGTGCTCTCGCTCGAAGGCCAACTGACCCGACGTCACATCCATTTTGGCGTCTTCTGGCCTCGTTCCAAGCTTGGTTCGATCAAAGCGGAACCCGCGTCTGTCGGCTTCATCGGCGACATGGTGGAGATAACAGTCGATGGAAGGGGTCGGAATTGGAGTGGCTCGAAACCGTTCAAGCTGAGGGTGGTTTCGGTATCCGCGAGTCTCGCCCATCAAGACTTTGCGCGCGAGAAGCCCTTCCCGCCAAAGGGCGACCAGGCCTTTTGAGTCCAGGTGCTTTGGGTGTACCGACCACAATCTCACAGGGGACCACTCACACATTGAACCGTAGTTTAATCATTCTCGTAAGTGACTGTTATTACAGATTTTCACAGGCCATCGTCCCCGTTTGTTACCGTTTAATATGGGGCGGTAGTTTGCGTGTGGGAATCGGAGTCAGCTTGGCTTTCTCCCCACCTGCAGTGACTCGATAGGCGCGCTTACCGGGCACCGAGCATACCGACTCCACCAACTGGGTTCCCCGGTAGAGAACGCCACAGCTGTCTTCTACGGCAATCCCGGGCGGGAGGGTTCCGTTGGAGATGCTCTCTTCGTAGATCATCTTGCGGTCCGGTTCCCCGTCGTAGTGGGGGCAATGACTCTCCGGGAGAAAGCCCAGCCCATCACTGAGTACACGAAGAGGGCGCCCCCATGAGTCGGTGATGGAGCCGCTGAACCAGCACAGTGATCCTGCGCTGAGGCCACAGAGAATGGTTCCTTTTTCCCAGGCCTGTCGAAGGGTTTTATCAATGCCGTGGGCCCGCCAGACGAGCAGCATCTGAAAGGAGTTGCCTCCCCCCACGTAGATCACGTCCTGATGGAGCAGATGCTCGTGAGGATCCGCCTGGTTGTAGCGCGTCAGGCTCAAGTGGGAGTGTTCCGTCCCCAAGGTCCCTATGGCGGCGTGAAAGCGCTCGATGTACTCCTCGGCATCGCCGCTGGCAGTGGGAAGAAAGCAGACCTTGGGTCGCTCCTTTCCAGTCAGGGCCAGGATGTATTGATCGAGGGCCAGGTTGTCCGGCTCCATCGAGAACCCACCGCCGCCCATGGCGAAGATGGTTCGATGATCTGGAGGCGGGTCAGACATTGAACCGAAATGTAATCTGTTTCGTAACTATCTGTAAATCCACGACTTTCAAAATCATCCTCACCGTTTGTCACCATATTTCCGCTGGAACAAGCCGTCATCCTCGTTTGTCACAGATGAATAGCCCAATTGGAAACGACACCATCTGGGCCGGTCAACTGCCCATGGCTGACCGCAGCATCAATTTTGGCTCTGACCATTTCCAATTCATCTTCTGGGGCATTGAACTCAACGACCAGGCGATGATGCCCACTCGGGTCGGGGCTAATCGTAGAAAAATGGGGCCAGCGACATGGCCCCTCGTGATCCCAATGCCCACAGAGAGCGACCGTTACCGCACCTCCGGGTGCACGTTCATCGTATCCGAGCTCGAACCGAATTCGGTACTCGCAGCGATGAGAGAAGGTACATTGAGTCACTTGTAGAAGCCCTACACATTGAACCGGAAGTGCATGACGTCGCCGTCCTTAACCTCGTAGGCCTTTCCTTCGATGCGGAGCTTGCCGACACCCTTCAATGCGGTCTCACTTCCGTGCTCAAGCAAGTCCGGAATCGCGTAGACCTCGGCCTTGATGAAGCCGCGCTCGAAGTCGGTGTGAATGACTCCGGCACACTGGGGCGCTTTCCACCCGCCGCGGAATGTCCAGGCGCGAATTTCTTTGGGGCCCGCAGTGAAATAGGTGTGCAGGCCGAGCAGGCCGTAGGTTTCGCGAGCGAGTCGGTTGAGTCCGGGCTCTTCGAGTCCGAGGTCTTCTAAGAATGCCGATTTATCGTCGTCGTCCAGCTCCGATATCTCCGCTTCGACCTGACCACAGATCACCACCACTCCGGCATTCTCCGCCTCTGCCCGAGCGCGTACGGCAGAGACAAAGGCGTTCGTGCCGTCGAGTCCACCCTCATCCACATTGCACACATAGAGCACGGGTTTGGCAGTGATGAGCTGAGCATCCTTGACGCTCAGCTTCTCTTCGTCCGTCCAGTCGCCGGACCGTGCGGGCTTACCGGACTCTAAGATGGCCACCAGCTTTTCAGTGACACCGAGGTGCAGTTGTGCTTCTTTGTCGCCGCCCTTGGCCGCTTTCGCAAAGCGCTTGATTCGCTTCTCGCAGCTGTCGAGATCGGCAAAGATGAGTTCGGTATCGATGGTGTCGATGTCCCGGTCAGGGTCCACTGAACCGTCGACGTGAATCACGTCTGCATCGTCGAAACATCGGACCACGTGGAGCACGGCATCCACGCTGCGAATGTGACCCAGAAACTGGTTGCCCAAGCCTTCACCCTTACTTGCCCCTCGAACCAGACCCGCAATGTCGAGAATCTCGACGGTCGCCGGGATGACCTGCTGGCTGTTGATGACCCCCTGGAGCATGTCGAGTCGCTTGTCGGGCACCGGTACGATGCCCGTGTTGGGCTCGATGGTGCAGAAGGGGTAGTTCGCACTCTCCGCTCCCGCCGCAGTGAGGGCGTTGAAGAGGGTGCTTTTGCCCACGTTGGGCAGTCCGACGATTCCAGCTTGAAGTGCCATGGTGGCCTCCTTTGAATCGCCAGCTATCTCCGCAGAAGGCCCAAGGCCAACCGCCTGCATCGAATGCGAGTTTTATGGGCTTATTTCGCAGCCATTCGGAGGTGCTCAGGGAGCGCCTCTTCCAAGATGTCCGCCCAAGTTTCGAAATAGCGAATGGCGTGCGAACGGTCGTAGTGGGACACTCCAGTGGGAGCAGGTCCCATCCGGCGAAGGACTGCCGGGTTGCTGAGTCTTTCGATGTCGTGGATGTCTTCATGGTTCAGACCCAGTGCCATCAAGGCACCCAGAATGTGATCCATCTCTAAACCTGTCGACCCACAGTATTCCCGGGCCTGCTCTCCCCAGTCACCGGCGCGGGCTAACGCGGCCTCGTGAATGGCCTTCGGACTTTTATGCGTCACCGTCTGCGCCAGATGTCCACAGTTGCACAGGCCAAAATTCGCCCATTTGTAGTCGCTGCCCTTGCGCAGCCGCTCGGCCGTTTCACGGAGGGCGTCGATAAGGCCGGGGTGAGGTGCTGCCATAAGACAGGTGTACCTCAAGTCGGGTCTTGATGCACCCGTGTCGTGTCAGGACTCTATGAACGACTGGCGCGAAGCTCGAGGTCCACTGTGCATGGGGATACCTCAAAGACCGGACACAATCCATCCTCGCCGCGAGCATCGCTGATCTCGATACTCGCTGTTCCCTCGGCGGTATCGGAGTTCACCGGAGTCAGGTCCACATCCACCGTCATGGTCACGACGCAGTCGCCGTAGGGGATTTGACCCAATTCCACTGCACTCATGACCGACCCTCTGATTTCGTAAGTTCGGCCATCCGGAGAATCGACACTAACAGGCATTTCGACGAAGGGTTTACGGAGGTCGATGGTGTAAACCTCGGGAAGATCTTCAAATCCTGGAATGTAGATTTGATACTCGAATGCATGAGGAACATCGGGGCCCTCAGGCATAAATAGAGCTTCGAAGGCACCGCCTAAACAGCCATCTTTGATGTCCAAAGTCTCAAAGTCGAAGTTGCCGCCCGTCCAGCCACTGATGTCTGGAAGTTCTCCGGTGTCGGATTCACCGGTGTCGGAGTCGCTTGGATCCGAGTCGCTCGGATCCAAGTCGCTGGAGTCTCCCGCAGGGCCTTCGCCTTCGAGTACGGTCACCTTGCTATCCGAACTGTCGCAAGCCAATATGAGCATCAGGGTCCACATGGCGGCCGTCTATCTTTTTTCGGGCGACCTGCCGAGAAGTCCGGCATCGGTGATCGCCCCTACGATCCCTTTCGCCAATGCGGAATGGCCCCTGGCTGTCGGATGGACCGTGTCGAGCAAGGCTTGGTTTCCGGTCAATCGTGCGGCTCTGATGGCATCCATTCCATTCACCAGCACGGCATCCTGTTCGGCCGCTACGTCTCCCATGACAGCTCGATAATCCACAAGCCGCGTGCCCGGTTCCCCAGGCTCTGGTTGCCCAAAAAACGGAGACGATTCGAAGTCGACGTCTGTGATGGGCACCACGAAGACCATCGATCCTCCGGCCGATTTCTGGTCATCAGCCAAGCCGCGCAAGCAATCCCCATATTCATCGACAGTGAGGTTCGACCCACCTTGGCGGATTCGCCAGCGGAGCGATGCGTAGGAGATCAGTCGCCCAATACCGAGCTTCGCCAAGGGTCCGAGCTGCGTTGCGGCGATGACCCTGTCATGGCCGCTGGCCCTCCGGTAATCGGAGTGTTGATTGTAGGAGATCAGGATGTCGGGCTGAAACTGTGTGCGGATGCGTTCAACCCACAATCGCGATTGCCAACAGGTGTAGCCGGGGACACCTCCATTTTGGACATCTACTGCCGAACCCAACAGTCCCGAGATTTGAGCAGCGAGCGTCTCCGAGTCTTGAACACCATCGCCAAAAACGGATGAGTCGCCAATGGTGAGAATCTTGATGGTGGCTGAATTCTTGAGGTCGGGAGACCGCAGTCCGATCCGGTTGATGGCCGCACTCTGGCCGCGCCAGGACATGGTTTGCCCGGCAGGAAGTATCCATCCAAGTTGGTCATCATGAGCAAACCCATCGTGCCGCTCGACCGGTTCGGATACGAAGACGCGTCCCGAAATCTCAAGCATACCGACGGTGAGCAGAAGGCTTCCCAGCGCCAGAGCGACACGAGATTTGATGGGGGATGGCATAGACGTGCCTTAGTGGACGGTAAGCATTGCTGAGAGCATCGCTGAAAGCATAGCGGATAGCTTCAGTCTGTCGACTTTGGCGTTGTGCCGTGTGTCGACTGGAATCGACTCGACCCGGTACGCCGAGGCGCCGGCTTGGCTTTGGATGACTTCCTGCCAGTTCTCGGGCGGGTCTGTGAGTTCGACAGCCAGTGCCGGATGTCCGTTCACCTCCACAAGTCCTGCCTTTCTGACATAGGGCAGTGCCTCTACCGCCCCCTCGACGGCCAACGGCCACAGCCCTCCGACAGATTCTCCCATCCGGCCGACGAGCCACAACTGGCCGACATCATCCAGACAACCCACATCCCCGGTACGGTGCCAGATAGTGCCATGGTCATGCACTTTGTGATCGGCCTCCGCCTCCGGGTTGTCGACATATCCTGGGTTGACATGCGAACCACTCACCCAGATTTCGCCCCATCGACTGGAGGCCTCGATGGGTTCAATACGGATTTGAATGGCAGAAACCGGTGTCCCCACCAGAGCGCCTAAATGGGCCTGGGAAACCAGCGAGTCTCGGCAAGCTCGGGCATCCAAAACGGCGATGGGTTCGGCTTCTGTGCTCCCGTACACCACATGCAAACGGGTGTTGGGCAAAAGGGTGGCCAAGTCATCCACCAAGCTGGCTGGAACCCGTGCGCCTCCGGTGTAGATGTGCTTCAGGGCGGGTAGGGTGCGTTGAGTCTTCTTGAGGTGGTCTGCCAATTGTCGAAAGAAAGCGGGAGAGCCGGAAGTGCTGGTCACACCGTATTTCATCATCTGATTCACCACGGGCTCAGCATCGACCTCACCCACGGTTTTGAGGTCTGCGTCCGCAATGACACAGGTGGCGCCGCTGGCCAGAGAATGGAGCAGAAACACGGGTAAAGTCGGAAGGTCCACATCGCCCGACTGAAAGGGCATGTGGTCGTGCAAGACCCGGTGCTGATTCCACAAGAAGTCGTGGGAACGGGCGATGGCCTTGGGGTGTCCGGTCGTGCCACTGGTGAAAGTCAGCAAGGCGGGTGCGCTATCCGAACCGACTGGTATCCGTTCACCCTTTAGGCGCTGTAATCGGGTGTGGAAAAGGGGCGTGAATCCCGTCGACACATACACCTTCAGTCCCCGCAGTGCCTTGACCTTCAAGCGAAGGAGGTGAGCCTTCGGGATACCGATCAATCCATCGGGTTTATATCGGCTCAAAATGCTCTGAACATCGGCGGCCGGGTCGATCAGCGTAGCCGTCGCACCGATGTGAAAGATGGCCAGGAGTGCGACGTAAAGGTCGATACTCATGGGTATCAAAAGGACGATGCGGTCACCTCCGCGAATCCCCAATCGGTGCAGCCCACCGGCGACACGTCCGACCTCGCTCGCCAGTTCGCGGTAGCTCAGTTCTTGTCCATCGGGTCCGATGAGGGCGATGTCATCCGTTTTGGGTAAGTGATGGACGATGTTGGCCATCACAGGGCCTTTTCATACAGTGCGTACCGACGGAAGACGGTTCCGGCATGTTTGGATATCGATTGGCTGTGGCTACCCGTCCACATCAAAGCATGGATTCCGCCGGCGACCCAGCCAAGTTCATGGGCCACGCGATGACACATACCGACCAACCCGCTGCCGATTCCAGCTTGCCGGTATTTCGGTAAGACGGCCAATGTTTTGATGATGAACGCTTTCTGTTCGGGGTGGAGCCGATCCGGAATGGAAAAGCAGAACCCAGCCGCTTCTCCCGATGGGTCGTAGGCTGTCAGCACCATACGAGGATCAAGAAGGGGCTCAATCGGTGAGTATAAGGCCTGAAATTCAGGGAAGGGGAGGGGCGTATAAGCAAACGCCGCAGTGAAAGCAGTGGTCGATATCCCGTAGAAGCACGCCAGCGCAGATTGAAAGTCGCGATGGGCATCCAGCGGCCTGATGTCCCATCCAGCATTCATGAGCGTGGATGCACGTTCGGCAGCGGAGGCGGCTTGCTCCAAATTATCGGCCAAGGCTGAGGCGTAATGGGCGCATGGTGTGTAGCCACGAGCTTTCCATACATCAGGGGTGAAGGAAGGTTCTCCCAAGAATGAAGGCCGCCCATTGGATTCAATGATGGCGCGATAGCTGTGCCAAGTCGAGGGCCCAAGAGGACCGCGAGCATGGGTGCATCCGTGAGACTTTAGCCATGCTTCCGCGGCGGCTATCTCTTCGTCAGTCCCATCCTCAATGCTTCCGTAAGGAGCCAGACCCGGATGAATGTGGGCCCGGATCCCATCCGGGGCCGATGCCATCACTACACCACTGCCCAGGCCACCGCTCCGGCCAGTAGCGTAGCGACCATACGGCGTCCCGCCATGTGGACATTGGTCAGAGCCAAAAAGGCGACAAAGCCGGCGGCTGTCGCCACTCCAATCGTCGAGAAGGGCACATCGTGTTGATAGGCCATGACCGGGAGCAACGGGGTCAGGGCCCCCGAAATGATGAGCGGCGCAGCGGGCCAGCCTCTGACCTTCGCCATGCGATTCAGGGCAATGGCTCCACTGGCTGTCAGCGTGGCGAGGTAGGGGACGAACAGACTGGGGTCCCCAAAGTGCCCGAAGGTCAGGACGACGATCATGGCCCCCACGGTGGTCGGGAAGACCTCGTCGAGATCCGCTTTGATCTCAGCCTCTCTGGGCATGGTGGCCATATAGAGGACGTAGAAGGCCACCAAAGGCAGGAGCCAGGGCAATCCACCGAGAGCCCAAGACAAGGTGACGACGACAAACACCGTAATGGCGCCCGCAGTGGTGAGCGCTGCGGCTCGAAACGACACCATGACGACAAACAGTCCCAGCAACATGCCTTCGACCCAGCCGGACAAATCACGGAGGCCTAAGCGGAGGGTTCGATCGAGGACTAAGAAACAGGTGTAGGGGATAAAGAGGTTGTCGGCTCCTCGAACGCTAATGGCTTCGGTAGCTGTCGACATGATGGCGGCGACTAATGCGACAATCAACATGGCGGGCCATCCCGGTCGTCCGGCGATGGCCAGACCCACTAAGCAGATGGCCATCGCCAAAGCGAAAAAGCCCATGCTGCCTTCGAGGGTTCGCTTGTTGTCATAAACCTTGTACGGGTTCTCCCCAATGCTCTGCCCAACGATCGCTGCTGCGGTATCGGCCAGAGCGAGCACGGCGATCGGTACACAAAAGAGCAAGGGGTCGCCGTCGGCCAGCCAAAAAGTTCCTAAAACAGCGATGGGATAGTAGTAGGCACCACTGGTTCGGCGCTCGACATCGTGGATACTCGACAGCAACCCGGTCCGTTTTCCGACTACCAACAGCACTCCGAAGCTGGTGCTCAACAGCGCGACGGACCATGGGCTGGTCAGTAGCCAGGGAAAGGTCATCACGACGAGACCCGCAAAGAGGTGTGTGAACTTTCGGGTCATTTCGACGGCCACACCAAACGACCGGTGGAGCACTTCACCGATGGCGAACAGCCCCAGTATGGCTGCGCTGATGACGAAAATCATCGGTAGATCATGCATTATCGCGCCCAGCATCAATTCAACCTCCGGTTGACTGTATCGCACCTCGGATTTCCGTTGGTGTGACGACAGAGTGACACTCGCTCTTCAATCCTTCCAGGTGGGACTTTGGTGCTGTAGATTGCCGGCATGCTATGGATTCTACCGATAATTTTCGCTTGCAGTTCGTCGTCTACCGAAAGCGCCCCTTCGGACCGGCCGGACCTGTCCGTCGAGCCAACGGAGCAGACGGAGGCAGAACAAGAAGATCAGTCCCCCGATTCGGTCGTCAGTGATGCGATGCCTGTTTTGTTTGTGGACTATCCCCGGCGAGCCACATTCGACTTGAGCGGGTCCGGGCTCGTGGAAGGTCGAGTGGAGGCGGATGGGGTTTCGATTGATACCCTGACAGTGAACGGTGATACGGTTTCGGTCGATAACGATGGCCACTTCAAGTTGCCGGTAGGGTGGAAACCCGGAATCCAGATTCTGGGCACTCGTGTGGAGTCTTCGAATGGAGAACGGGCGACGGACGGTCGCGCGTTCCATGCCGGCCCCGTTCACGAGCCGAGTTCTTGGATTGAGTCCGCCATCCTTATGGAGATCGATCACGAGATTCTCGATGATGATGATGCGGATCCAGATGATATTGCCGGCCTTTTGGAATTGGCCCTCGAGGACCCCACGCTGGTGGAGTCCATTATCGGGATGCCTTTCGATATGGTGGATGCCATCGTCACCCCGACGCGGGTGGAATATGGCCGGGCACGGATTGACCTTGCTCCCACAGATGGCGCTTTGGATGCGGTCATTAGCGTGGATGGAATCGAACTCGACTATCTACTCGATGGCGCGGGCTTATTGTCTTGGTTCTCCACGAATGGTGTCGCGTCCGCGAACGGCGTCGATATTGGCCTGACCCTGACGGTGGAGTCAGCAGGCGGAGTCGTTCGCTGCGAAGCCTCGGATATGAGTGTTTTGATCGATGGATTGGAGTACGACATCCACTACGTTCCAGATTTTCTGGAGGGTATGACATCCGGTGTGGCTGAGAGCTTCATTGAAGAGACCATCATCGAAATTGTTCGCGAACGCCTCATTCCCGAAATTGAAGCTCTACTGTCTGGCTTTGCTGTGGGGGCTTCATTCGACACGGACCTGAATTTTGATTTGCGCCTGGCCGAGGTCAGTGTGGTCGAGGAAGGTATTCGGTTCGAAGTGGATGCCCGGATTGATGCGATAGCGCCGATGGCTTTACCCCCCAAAGCGGGTTCGATGGCAACAGACGGTGATGCTCCCGAATGGCCCACAGACAAGGTTGAGCCATTCTGGGCGGCCGTCGATGATGATTTGATGAATCAACTTGCTTTCGCCTTCTGGCACACTGGGGCGCTGCGAGAGATCGAGTTTGATGCAGCACTCCTCGGTGCAATTTCCGGTGGTCCCCTGCCAGCGCCGTTGGGCCCCTCCGATACGGTGGTCATGTCGCTTGACCTTCCACCAGTCCTGACCCCGACGCAACAAGAAGGGTGGGCAGCTCAAATCGCCATCGGCGAGTGGCAAATCGAGTTCAATAGGAAGGATGGCGAAGTCTTACGGTTTTCTGTGAGTGCTCGTTCCCATTTTCATACCGAAGTCGCTGATGACGGTGCTATCGAATTCACAGTGGATGCGCGTCCGGCTCATATCGAACAAGCTGTCGGTGTTCTGGAAGCGCCCGAGGGGCTAGACCCTGGCGACTTGGCGGCTTTGGTACGGTTGCTCACCCCGCCGATTTTGGGGAAAGCGAGTAACTTCGTCCCCGACTTGCCCATTCCTGAAATTGCCCTGGATGAATTTCTTTCGACTCCAGCTACGGAAGGAAAGAATGTTCGTGTATCAGAATCTTCCGTGAGTTTGGAAGAGAACGGTTGGTTGCTGGTCGAAGCGGATATCGAAGTCTATTAGGGCGCCGCTATCGTTGACCGGCCTGAGTATTCATAAGCTTCACAGCTTTGTTGTACGCGCGTTTAGCGTCGTCTTGTTTTCCTTGTTTACTCAGCACGTTGGCCCAGAGCATCCAACAGCCAGGGTAGGTTTTGTCCTGCTGCATACAGCGCTGAGTCTCGACCGCGGCTTCGTCGATACGGGTTAGATTGAACAGTGCCTGTGCCTTCGAATGCATGGTCAAGGCATTGGGCTTCTCGATCGCTGCGATAGCCTCGAGTTGGACGAGTTGATCCTCGTAGCGTCGTTGTTCAGCCAGCACTTCCACCAAGGTTCGCCGAGCCGGAATGGCGGGGGCGTGAAGCCGTATCTCTTCGTTCAGGAATTGTTCGGCTTCATTGGTTTCTCCTGCGGCGCGTTTCATCAAGGCGAGACTGTGGTTGACGAAAGGTTGGTTCGGATTTTCGGCGAGGACGCCCATCAGGATGTCTTGCGCTTCGTCTGAATTCCCCCTCATCACCCGGATGATTCCATCAAATGTACGAACGGAGAGGTCCTCTGGAAAATGCTCTTTGGCCTTTTGGACCGCGGACTCCAAGCTTGGAATTTGCCCTGCAAGAAACAGGCTATTCAATAGACCGCGCCAGGAATCCGACAGGTAGGGGTCGATTTCGACGATGGACTGAAAGACTTGTGCAGCGTCGGACGTCCTGCCTGATCGCAACAGAATGTTGGCAATGAGGCCTTTGTGGTTGGTCGACGGGTGATCCGCATCGAGTTCGACGGCGGCTTTGTAGGCGGCCTCCAGTTTTCCGGTCTGCATCAACAGATTGGCCTTCATGGCGCGCATATTCACAAAGGAGGGGGTGGTGTCCAGAATCTTATCGACTTGTTCCTGAGCCTCATCAAGGCGTCCCGACTGGAGGAGAGACCGCGCCTTTTCTACTTCTTTGAGCATTGGCAGTTGTGTCACCGGGTCTGGCAAGCCCTCCGTGGGCATGTCCTCGTCGATGGTTGTTGTGATGTAGCCCAGCGCGGCCAACTGCTCGAGCCGCTCCTCACTCAGTTCTGCTCTCCCGGCTGTATTTTCATCGGTCACCATCGACTCTGTTCGGGTCATCAAGTCTGCTTTGTGGCTGTCGAGAATGGACGCATGGCTTTTGGCCAGGTTGCTCTTTTCGGGAAGGTCCCAAGCCTCATAAAGCTCGGGTGTGGTCGAATCGATCAGCTTGTGGGTGTCGGTGACCCAGGCTTTTTGAGGCGCCCAACCGTAATGCCGGTATGCATACAGGCTTTCCACGTAAACGTTGCGACCTTCAAGAGGTTCGGCGCCTTCGCCGTTGGGTTTTAGCCACGGGGTCAGATCAATGCCGTCCAAGCCCTTGGGAATATCCAGTCCTGCCAATGCGAGCGCGGTTGGAAATACATCGACAATGCTGGTGGGAAAGTCGACGCGTTGGCCGCCCCCGTCCCGTTTTGGAGGTACAACGATGAATGGAATGCGGGTTGTTGAGTTGTACAACAATGTTCCGTGGAGACTTTCTCCATGCGAACCCCGACCCTCACCGTGGTCGGAGAGGATAAAAATCCAGGTGTTCTCCATGGCCCCCATACTCGTGAGTTCGTCCAAGAATCCTTGTACTTGGGCATCTGTCCAGGCAATTTCGCCCAAATAGGGCCGCTTGCTGAACTGACTTTTGTAGGGCTCGGGGGGTTCATAAGGGTGATGAATATCGAAAAGGTGAATCCAGCTGAAGTAAGGCTGGTCCGACTTGTGGTCTGATTTGAACCAGTTCAAGGCATCCGAAAGCACTTCGGTCGCTGGCCGCTCGACTCGCCATCGGTTTTGTTCTTTCTCTCGGCTTTTGCCCATCTCGTCGTAGTAACTGTCAAAGCCCTGCGCGAATCCCCAGTGGTGCGAAGTGACCTCTGCACCCACACTGGCCATGGTCTGGTATCCACCGGATTTCAGCCGTTCAGCTAGCGTGTCGGCCCCCTCATCCAGAAAAAAGTCGCCGTTGTCCTGAACACCATGCCGAGGAGGCAGCAGACTGGTCCATAGGGAGGAGTGAGCGGGAATGGTGAGTGGCGTCACGGTGTAGGCTCGCGTGAAGCGATAGCCTTGGTCTGAAAGCGTATCGAGATGCGGACTGGGCTTTTTTGCGTTGCCGTAGCTACCCAAAGCATCTGCACGAAGCGTGTCGAGTGTGAATACTAAGATATTGGGCGGCGATGAACCGACGGGTCCAATGCCTTCACATGACAAAGCGAAGATGAGGGGCAAAGCGCGCAAGCGGGATCCAGATGTTTAGCTTCGTAGGAGTGCTCGAATAGCATCCACATCTGCCGGCGCCACAACGGGTGCATTGGCTCTTTGAATCTGGATGCCGTCCAGTGAACCCGTGTGGTAACCCACCACAACGTCGGGGTCCTTCAGCAGGTTTCCAGTCAGGACGCCGACAACGTGAGCGTCGGATTCGATGACGCCTTCCGAAACGAGACGCTGTAAGCCGGCGACGGTGGCACATGAGGCGGGCTCGGCGCCAATGCCAGCGGCATCGACCCGGGCTTTGGCGTCCATGATTTGGTCGTCCGTGACTTGCGTGACGACCCCCTTGAGGGCGGTCAGCCCGCGCATGGATTTTCTCCAGGACACCGGCGCTCCAATCTTGATGGCCGTCGCGATGGTATCGGCCCGCATCGGACTCACATCCCGCTGATCGGTCCAAGCCGTGTACAGAGGATTAGCTCCAGCAGCCTGTACGACAGCCATTCTGGGCAGGCGGTCTATCAGGCCGATCGCGTGCAATTCCAAGAGGCCTTTAGCGATGGCTGTGTTGTTTCCGAGGTTTCCCCCGGGCAATATGATCCAGTCGGGTGCTTTCCATTCGAGATCCTGCATGATTTCGTATCCGATGGCTTTCTGACCCTCGATTCGAAAAGGATTGACCGAATTCAACAGGTAAATGTCTTCCTCTTCGCAGAGGGTTTGCACCAGAGCCATGGCGTCATCAAAGTCGCCAGCGATCTGAATTGTCTTCGCTCCATAGGCGAGGGCTTGGGAAAGCTTCCCATAGGCAATCTTCCCTTCGGGAATGAACACTACGGCGCCCATTCCGCATCTGGCGGCGTATGAGGCCATCGATGCGCTGGTGTTTCCAGTCGAAGCACAGGCGACCTGCTTCATGCCGAGGTGTCTCGCGACCGAGATGCCGGCAGTCATTCCGCGGTCTTTGAAAGAACCTGTTGGGTTTTCACCTTCGTGCTTCAGCCACAGATTGGGTAGACCCACGGAGTGGCCTACAGACCGTGCCTCATAAAGGTGAGTGTTTCCTTCTCCGCGGGTGACGACACACTCTTCAAGTACCTCATCTCCCATGGGAAAGATGAGCTCACGAAAACGCCAAACTCCAGACCGATCGAGCGGATTGTTGGAATTGCGTCTGGCATCGAAGTCGGCAGTGCTGAGGGAGAGTTCGTTAAAGTCGTGGAGGACGTCAAGCGTTCCATTGCAGTCGCAGCGATAGCGTCGGTCCAAGCCAGGGTAGGTTTTGCTACAGCGGACGCAGGATAGAACGAATTTCATACCATCAACCGCCTGGCGCCTGGACAATTGGCTGGACTGATGTGTGCGGTCGCTTTCGTACCTGTTTCCTCGATGGCGGCTTTCATGGTGAGTGCAGTCGACAATGCGCTTCGCTCGGATCGGCACAGTGCAAAAAGGCTGGGTCCAGCACCACTGATCGAGGCACCCAGAGCACCGGTGCTTAAGGCGGCATCCAATGCATCTTGTCCACCTGGTATGAGGCCGATTCGTGCGGGAGTCACAACGGGATCCTCAAGACTCCGCGATAGCAGGCTCAGATCACCGGAGTAGCAGGCGCTGACCAGGCTCGCGACTTGGGCGGAACTGGCCACCATGGTGGTGAGCGGAACCTGTTCAGGCAGTACCGCTCGGGCCTCGCGTGTGGGCAGTTCGGAGTCCGGGGTGACCACTACGACACTCAACCCATCCGGGATCGGCAATCGCACGACGTCAAGAGGATTGGTGCTTCGAATAAGGATGAGACCACCGAGCAGTGCGGGAGCCACATTATCGGCGTGTCGCCCGGCTACGGCAGCCTCCGCTTCTATACAAGGGGCAATGAGATCGAGCTTTCTCAGTGGCGATCCGAGCAGCTGATTTGTGGCGAAGGCTGCCGCTACTGCGCTGGATGCCGAACTTCCGAGGCCCGAGCACAGGGGAAGCCCTTTTGTGAGCTCGATGGATAAGCCGATTTGAATCCCGGCAGCTTTGAGTGTTTCTTTGGCTGCAATGGCCGCTGTGTTTTGAGTCGGGTCGAGTGGGAGTCTTCCGTCGTCGCCATGAATGGCGGCGATGTGTACACCGGTCTTTGTGGTCCGCTCTACGGTGACAGTGTCGCCCATACCATCAATCGCTAAACCGATGACATCGAAGCCCGGACCGAGGTTCGCGACAGTGGCGGGGGCGAAGGCTTTGGCCGTCATGGTTGGCGCCTCTCTGCTGCGATTCGAAGGATGTCACCGAGGACGCCCATGGCTGTGACATCGATTCCCGCTCCGGGTCCCGTGATGACCAATGGCCGGTCATTGTAGCGTTCGGACGTAAACACGATCATGTTGTCGCTGCCTTGCAAGCCGCCCAGTGGCGAATCTTTCGGAACTGCGATGGGGCCGACCTGGATGGTGGCTTCCGTGACCTTGGCGACAAAACGCAGCACGTTGCCTTCTTCGCGGGCTTGGGACACTTTGTTGCTGAACTCCTCGTCGAGTGTTTCGAGATGAGCAAAGAGTTCGGGGAGGGGAAGACCGGATTTGTCACTATCGACCAGCCCCACCAGTTCAACGGGTTTTTGTGCGCTGGGAAAACCCGCCAAACGCGACAGAATGGTGGCCTTGCGGGCGACGTCTACACCCGACAGGTCGGCCACAGGGTCGGGCTCGGTGTACCCCAACTCAACCGCAGTTTTGACTGCCTCAGAGAAGCGTGTGCCGGTCTCAAGTTCGCTCATCAGGTAGCCCAACGTCCCGGATAAACATCCTTGAGCGGTGTGGAGGCTGTCACCTGTGGCAAGCAGCATTTCCAAGGTGTCGATTACGGGGAGGCCCGCTCCGACGGTGGCTTCCGCACGGATGATTCGGCCATGGGCGTCGGCCGTTTGCCGAAGACTTTTGTAGACGTTGGGGTCGTCGGCCAGCGGCTTTTTATTGGCTGTGGCGACGTCGCAACCCCGAGCGAGCGCTGCGAGAAAAGCCTCGTAGGCATCGGAAGAATCGGACACATCAACCAGAATAGGTCGGGAGAGGCGATAGGCGAGGGCGGCCTCGACCATCTGGGCCGGGCCATTGGCCGTGTGGCCGCCTTCCAGGTCACGCAGCTTTCCACCGGATGCCTTGTGTGTGGTGATGGTCCCGAGTTCCGCGATGCTCAAGCCCGCCGGTTTAAGGACAAACCCACTTCGGTCGGCCACCGCGACAATTCTTGCTTTGAGTCCGAACCGTTCGAAAACATGGGCGTGTCGTACCAGCACCTGATCGATCAAGGCTCGGCCAATCGCGCCACAGCCCAAGAGCATGATGTCCAATCCATCGGGGCGGTCGGTTCCGGTATCGATACGGTGGAGTCCGAAGGCATCGTGCAGTGTTCTGACGGCCAGCGGAATCTCGGACTCTGTGACGGCCAGCGAAATGTTGAGTTCGCTTGAACCTTGAGCGATGGCCAGAATGTTGACGCTGGCTTCGCCAAGGGAGCCAAAGACCCGGCCGGCCACTCCCGGACTATGCGCCATGCCCAGTCCGACACAGGCGACCAATCCGACACTGGGCTCGACGACAATCTCTTCAATGTTTCCGTGACTCAGGTCGGTTCGGAATTCTGCTTTGAGAGCCGCAGCCGCTTGGCGAGACTCTGCGGCGGGTACCACCAGAGTGATGGATGACTCTGAGCTGGATTGGCTGATCATTGTGACAGATATTTGCTTCTCGGCGAGACAATGGAAGACTCGAGCGGCGACACCGGGGACGCCGGACATGCCTTTGCCTTCGATGCTGACCATCGCTTGCCCTTTGACCGCCGAGATGGCTTTGACCGGATGGGAACCGGGTGTGTATCGATCATTCACCACGGTTCCGACGGCGTCGGCATTAAAGCTGTTGCGTGTCCGTACGGGAATGCGCTGGCGGGTGACGGGTATCATCGTCCTTTGGTGCAGAACTTTGGCGCCGTAAAAACTCAATTCGGCGGCCTCTCGATAGTTCAGTTGGTCCACACAGCGGGCCCCTGGGACGACGCGTGGATCGGCGCTGTAAACACCGTCTACATCCGTCCAAATCGTGACCTCATCGGCTGAAATTGCCCCTGCTATCAAGGTGGCGGTGTAGTCGGACCCGCCTCGCCCTAAGGTGGTGGTGGCCCCATCCGGTGCGAGACCGCAGAAGCCTGTCACGACAGGGGTTTGTCCCGCCTCGAGGTGGGGGAGGAGGGCTGCCTTAATCGTGCGATCCGCCACAACACTGAGAGGGTTGGCTTCTCCAAAATTGGCATCCGTTTCTAAGAACGTGTCGGCATCGAGTGCGACTGGGTTTAGTCCTTCGCCCGCCAGAGCGAGAGTCAAAAGCCGGATGCTCATCTTCTCGCCGGTTGCGACGATGCGGTCATGGGTTCTGGCAGTCAGTTCGCCAATGAGAACGACGGCCCCCAACATCTCTTGCAGTTCGTCGCAGATCTGACCGATTTCGTCACGCATCTCGTCGGCCAACTCACCGCCATTCGGGGCAAGCAGTGACAAGGCTTCCATATGGCGCTTTCGGATCGATTCGATGGCTTCGGTCGTGGTCTTTCTATCTCCGGCCAGACTGGCATCTGCCGCTGCGATGAGCGCATCTGTGACTCGGGTCATGGCCGATGCGACCACGACAATCTGAGCGTGTTCGGTCGCCGAACGAATCAACCGCGCATCCGCTTGCATTCGGTGGGCATCTCCCACCGAGGTACCGCCGAACTTGTGCACCTCTACTCTTGACATGCCTATGGCGTAAGCCCGTTGAGAGGGGTGTGCCACTCCGGTTTGCTAGAACCGCATCGATATGCCCGTACGGATGTTCGAAGCGGCCTTTAGGCCTCCAAGCGAACTGGAGTTGGGTCCGTTGATATGTGTGGTCGCGACTGTAATTTCAGCGGTATCTGCATGTAGAAATGTGACGCCGAAATTGACGAGGTGGCCGTCCAAGTCAGTGGCAACGTTTGTGTCTAAGCGGATGATTGGGGTCACATTCCAGCGCAGTCCGACCAGCCCATAGTCGTTGACGTCATCTTGAGACCGTTCGGTGACGAAGCCGTGTAACCATTGGGCGACCACTCGCACGGGGCCGAAGGGTCGGTCAGCCCCGGCGATCCATTTGAATACTGGGCGCCCATCTTGAGTTTCGGTTTGAGGAATCGGGTCGGGTGCGCTTTCGATCGCCCCAAGTCTTTCCAGGTCTTCCAACTGACGTTTGCTGGGTTTGACGGTGGTGCGTTGTCCAATGCTGACCGCCATTTCAGCCCAAGCGGTGATATCGGCCGGAAGTTGGCTTCTGGCAGTGAAACCGTAGGTGTGGACCCTTGGATAGGCCAGCGGCACACCGACATCCACTCTATTTTGCTTGGTTTGGTAGCCGAGCAGTCGCAGTTCACCGGCGACTTGGGGAAGGCTGTCTCGTCCTGAATGCCAGGACAGAGTGAAGTCGCCCACGGATGGAGTCCACCGGACTTGGGCCGCCATGGATGCGTTCTCAATGGTGTTTATGGGAATGTCAGGCCGGGACTCCAGTTGACCGAGTTCCATTTCTTGTCCTCCGGTAAAGCGTTCGTCGAAAATGTCTTTTGCGCTGGACATGAGGTCGACGTCTACCGATGGTAAGGCTGCGGGGACGAAGAATGGGACGAAAACACCGGTAATCGAGAGGGTTTCGGTGTGGGCGGTAAATACGCCGGACAGGGTGCTCAATCTCTGATCCAGCTGAGTCGGGTCTTCGAGGTTTAAAGGGTTGACTGTATCGACAACACTGACTCCCTGAGCCACACCCCATGCGATGCGTTGAACCCCCATTCGGAGTTCGGTGTGGTCTGAGCGAGCCGACACCCAAGCATCCCGGAATCGGAGTGACCAGGGTGTTTGTTTTGTGGTCGAGCCCAATCCGTAGCCGCTGCCGGGACCGTGGAATCGTAAATCGACCTCTGCCTTTGCGCTGACTTGGTCGTTGGGTTTGGCGGAAACCCACGGGCTCACCACCGCCGTGTCATTAAAGTGGATCCATTGGCACGACTGAGGGCCGCCGGTACACCCGTGGATGCCTGCTCTTGCGGTGGCCGAGATTTGAGCGCCCCAATTGGTGTCGGAGGCGAGTGCGCCGGATGTGCTAGCCAACAGCGGTAGCCACAGTGGACCCATGAAGTCCTACTCTGAGGAGCGACGAGCGGTGAAGTCCAGCATCATTTCGCAGTTTTTCTCGAAGGTGCAGTTGAGACCGCTTGAGTCGTTGAACATCAAGGTGGCCTGTGCCGTTAGGTTGTCGTTATCGACAATTTGCAGCGTGGCGTTGATGCTGAGGTCCACAAAGCAAGAATCGTCATTGAATAGCGGGATGTCTTCCTGGCTTCCGCCGTCCATTTGGATTTGGCCGGTGGTATCCCCTTGAACCACGGTGACTTCCATACTGGAAAAGGGATCTTGAAGGTCAATGTTGTATGTGACGCGGGTTTCCATGTCGTCCCAGCCCGGAATCTCGATCAGGTGTTCCCAGTCTGTGGGTGTGCCGTCGCCTTCGGGCATGAGCAGGGTCGAAAACGCACCGTCACCACAGTTGTCCTCGACGCCTGTGGATGTCATCTGGAAGTAGCCACCCGTGAATTCGGCTGGGGGGATGGAACTGCCTCCACCGTCTCCACCGTCTCCAGCGGAAGCGCCGGTATCGCCGTTGGATGAGGTACTGGAGTATTCTTTCAGCGCGCAACCGCTGACAAGGAGTCCACAAATAAGGAATCGGGTCATTGAGCCCTCCAAAATGCCTTACTGGCGTTCGAGCTGTGTCACACTGAATATGGCATCATCGATACCAGAGCCTACATTAATTTGTATTATTTGTGCCTTGGTAATTCGATTCCGCTTGGTATCCGTCACCTGAATTTGATGCGGAATCTTGGCTTGTCCTACCTGGCGAATATCCGACATCTCCAAGGTGCGCTTGGGGGTGCCAGACTTGTCCATGTGTTCCACTCGGCGAATCACAGCATCGGCGTCGACCCACAGGTGGGTAGGGGGCGTGGACTTATCGGTATTGTGTCGCAATTTGAGATGCGTCAGTGTGTCTTCAGTACCCTCGATGGACGCGGAATAGGTGTCGGTGTAGGTGAGTCTCGAGAGGTCTTCAATCGCGAAGTCAGTGCCCATGAACGCATCGGCGCGCTTGGAGCCCACGACCCGTCTGGCCGGCGGATATTGGGGCAGGAATAGATGGGTGGTTTCACCGGGGGTGACAAGCAGCCCGATTCCGGCGAGGCGGGCAGGGGCGATCATACGAACCAGTCGGCGATCATCACCTTTTTGCCAGATTTCAATGGTACGCGGGTGGGTTCGACCTCGGGCATCTGTCACCTGTACTTCAAGCAACAGGTGTGCATCTTCCACACGAGCGGTATCGTCGATCCGTTCAAGCCATGAATGCCCTTGGTTATCGGCGTGGGCGATGGGCAGGAACATAGAGCAAAGCAGTGCGACAAACATCCTCTGTTCATCGCATGTGTGGCCGTGTGTGATCAAGCTAGGGCGAGTGCTGTTTCGAAAGTGTCACAGCCTGTGGTTCTCTCGGGGCATTTGGCTGGCTTCACGAGATGCCCGTGGACTACTGGGGCGTTATCGGCCAGAGGCGTATTGGAGAAGTCGGTGTTCATTTTGATGTTGGTCATGGCCTGTGGTCCCAAAAAACCTGCGGAGACGGAACCTGTTCCCGATGTATCGTTGGCCAGCCCAGTTGTTCCTGCGCTTGAGGCACCGATGTACGGGGCGCGTACGACACTGCCCAAGGATGACCTCGTGGCTCAAGTGGCTTTGGGTATGGTGTGGGACGAGGCGCTTTCGGGTGCGTCTGCAGCGCTTGCCCTGTCGGATGCTGTGCCATCTCTTGAGGCCGCTCAACATGCAGCGCATCGGGCGGGATACCCCTATCCAGTTCGGGTGGTGTCATCGGGCTCCGTTGCTGCTGGAAGGCATCCGGATGCGCTGTTGCGCACATTGCATAAGGTGATGGAAAAGACGGACAGTCTTGGTCTCTCTCGCGTTCGAGTGGGCTTAAATGACCGGTGGGTGGCGTTGATATCGAGACCAATGGACAGCTTGGATTCTTTCCATCGGGAGCAGCCCTTGGGTGCTGAAATAAAGATTAAGACGGCGGGTGCGGGCACTTGGATGGCTGTATCGCCTTCTGGTTCCGTGAAGAGCGGTCAGATTCCTGCATCTTTAAAGTTGGAAGAAGAGGGTGAATGGTGGCTTGAAGTGGATGGTGTCGGAGACACTGTTGCTGCCATTCCGATTTTTGTTGGAATGGCCACTCCCCCGAGTCCGCTGATTGAACTTCCCGGTGAGACCTTTGCGGGCCCCGTTGCCGCTGCGGATGAAGCCATGCTTTTGGTCTCGTCTATCCGAGAGGCATTTTCTATGCCGAGCCTTCGAGATGATGGAACCTTGGAGACCTTGGCGCAATACCCATTGAATCTACTTCTGTCTGAACAGTGGGACCGCACCACAGGATTGGGTCGCTTGCAGGCTGCCGGATTTCTTGGGGGTCCAGTCGGGCAGGTGCAATGCCAGGGTGTGACCGTTGCGGCTTGTGTGGACACGATGCTTCGGTCGGGAAGAGAGCGTGAATGGCTCCTGAATCCGGCATTCCGCATTGGCGGAGCTGCGGCACAAGTCTCTACAGATGGTGTGACCATTGTGGTCAATATGGCGAGCGAATGACGTTTGGCCTCATCCTGTTTCTGGCCTGTGCGTCCACTCCAGACAAACCCGCTGCGGAATCGACTAGTGCTGCGGTACACCGTATCGAGTCGGGCAAGCTGAAACGCGTAAAGACGGTGGGATATCGGCCTATCGATCCTCCCACCGAGGATGCCTCGTGGTTGTTGAGTTCTCTTCCCCAAGGTCAGTGGGATGCTGCTTTGGCGGGTGCAGCGGGGGAGTTGGTTTCGACGTTGCGCAGCCCGATTCGGATGATGAGCCCTCAGGCGATGGCCACGGCCACCGCTCGTTCGGGGTTTCCTGGAGCGGCTCGTTTCGGAAAGACTGTGACCAACGGGTCTTACCCGAGCAATTTGGTGGACCCCATCTTTAAGGCCGCAAGGGGGCGAGCGGTGGATGTGGGCATGGCCAAGCGGGATTTTGCGGATGGGCAAGTTTTGTGGGTGCTGGGTTGGGCGCCTCATATTGCCGATATTGACCCGATGCCCAGGACAGTTGCATTGGACTCCGGGTTGACAGTTCGGATCGATCGAATCGACAAAGGGGATGCGAGATTGTTCGTGGCTCCACCGGACTCGGAGGTTCGAGAACTCTCGATGACGAGTGGCGTTGCCCGCTGGGTCGATGGTTTTGATGTGCCGGGTGAATATCGATTTGAAGTCGTGGCAGAAGACAAGGGGATGGGCGAGGTGGCCATGCTTTTCAGCGTATTCGCCGATATGCCGCCTCGGCGCATGCCCAATGCCCCTCTACCGCCGGATGGGGCTCCCGATCCCAGAGAGGCGGAAGCCTATTTGTTGGATGCACTCAATACCCTTCGGGCTGAACATGGATTGCGGCCCGTGGAGCCGTTTCGCCTGTTTGATGGTCTGACCCGTGAGCATTCGGCATTGATGGGCCACTTGGGGATGGTCGCACACGATTTGCCTGGGCATGGAACCGTAGCCAAACGAGCTGCTGCATTCGCCCATCCTCGAGCGGAGCACTTCCAGAATGTTGCGGGTGCGCCGACCGCCAAAGATGCACTACGAATGGTCGAGTTGAGCCCGGCGCATTTAAAGAACTTGTTGTGTGCTCAGTGCACGCATGTCTCCATTGGAGCTTCATTGGAGCCGGTTCTGGACCGAATCCCGCGTCTCTTCGTCACATGGGAGTTGTTGGCCTTTCCGCAAGGGATGCCCCGTGAAATCGACGACTACAATCGGTAGGCCCACCGAGTGAATTACCCCATTGGGGGTTTAGAAGACTGCGGATGCGCCCAAACCTGCGGAACCATCTGCGGTGAAGTAGGGTGCAAGGGAGACCGAAATCGATGGGTTAGGCTCATAGTCGGCGCGTCCGACCATGCTGCGTTTAAACGCATTCTCTTTGTGCTGTTTGCTGGCCGTCAGGATGGCACCAATGGTGCATGCGAGTGAGCCGATACTCATACCGATAATCGGCCCGAGGTGCTCTTGAGTGGGCTCACTGCCGCTGTCATATCCATGCTGGTCAAGGTACACGACCAGTCCGGCACCCAGGCCTGCCGATGCAGCTTGTAAACCCCAGGATGTGTAGCCCCAGGCTGGTGAGAGCTGAACCCCGCGTTCAACGATGCTTCGGCGCTGACGCAAGCTAGACCCAGCCATGGTTGCCATCGATGCGCTTGTCAACAAGTCGCCGCCGGCTTGCACCATTCGTTGGTTTGAAAAGCTACCCCCTAAACTGACCGCGATTCCCCCTAAAAGGGCATAATTAGACGCTTTGTAGGCCGTTTCTGATCGCTTATCGACTCGTTCCCAGTCTTGCGAGGCCAGGGCTGAAGTGGAAAGGAATGTGAGTAAAAGGGGAAGGAGTCGCACTCTGGGTATCCTCATTGCGATGGCTTCAGATAATCGCGAAGGGCTTCTGTTCGCGGTTTTGGATGGAGGGCCTTGAGTGCAGTGGGGACGTCGGTTCCCGTACGGATGATTTTGGTTTTTAGGAGTTCCCCAACCTTTGGGTTCCCGATTGGGTCGCCGAGTTGTTCTTGGATAGCCGCCCACATCCAGGCGCTCGTCATCGCGCTGAATAAATAGTTTTGGCTGTATGCGGGGTAGGTCCAGAGAATCGCGCTCAGAAGTGCGCTATCGTACGAACGCCCGTCTTCTGTCACGGGTGCGGGTGCGGATCCAGTCAGTGCTGCGCGTTGTTCTGCGGCGTACCGGGTGATGGCTTCAAGGTTGTTCGGGTCTTCGTACAGACGCTGCTCTACTTTCGTCTGAATGATGCTGCCTGCGATGCTTCGCGCCACCGATCGGACGCGCCATTCGGCCAGGTCATTCCGCATTTCCTTGGGCAGTTCGGGCACGTAGCGGGCGTGGAACCCGGGTTCATAGGCGAGGCGTTCAAAGAACTGAGCGAAACCTTCAAACCAGGGTGGAGTGGGTTCCCATAGCGGTGGACTGGATGCTGATGGCTCGTCGATGGCTTGCCACCAAACCGCGTGTCCACCCTCATGAGCGATGGCTTCGTATTGCCACATGGTCCACCGGCGGTCATTGGTCATCACGATGGCGACAGCGTTGGGAGGGCGAACGGGAAAACCGTAGACGCCGGAGCGGGTGTATCGGCTCGGACCGCTGTAGACTTGCCACCCCTCCGTGGTGATGCCCATGTCTTTAAAGGCCGTCTTTACCCGTTCCTCAGCGAGGTCGGCATCAAAATAAGAGTCGGCTTTGTCTCGTCCTTTTTCGAGTCCCAGGCTCCGACGTAGCATCATCTTATTAGCGAAGTTGTTTTCGATACCATGGGTCTTGGCCGCATCGGCTATTTGCTGTTCTTCCCCTTTAGCTATCGGGGACACGATGTCTGTGAGTTCAGCCGCGATGGTTTCAACGTCTTTGGGTGTGAGGCCTTGGCTGGCCAGTCCCAGTTCCCAATAGTTATCGAAACCGGCTCGCTTGGCGACCGTATTGCGGAGCTTCACCAATGCTTGAAGGTCTGCGCCGACAATCCGCATGCGGTGCTCGATGTAGCTTGAGGCCAAATCCTGTCGGTCAGCCTCGGAGAGGTCATCAGCAGTCTTGCTGGCCTGTCTCCACCCTCCATTGAGCGGAACCTCGGTTTTCCCATCTGGACTGGACCAAGTGGCTTCCACACCGTTCAGTTCATCCAGACGACTCAGAAGGCGTGTCTCCTCCTTTTTCTCATCTTTCGTCCAGCTGCTGGCAATAAGTTTGTGCCTTAAATAGCCATCGCGCTTGGCGATTAGAGTGGGTTCGGTGAGTTCAGTACTGTTCTCCATGGCCTCATTAAAAATGCGGGACTTAAAGAATGCTGTTCGGGCATTCTCTGCCGCGACTTTTCGTTTTCGGGCCTCCCGGTTTCTCACGTTTCGTGTTGAATCTCGATCGGCTTGCGCGAGATTGATCATGACTTTGGTGTACCGCTTGTCCGCATCGACCATGGGATCGTCTGTTCCCCCACACCCCAAAGCAAAGACTGTTAGCAACGTCACTGTTGAGCGTAGCAATCCCATCGTTATTCTCCTTCCGAAAGACCTTAGCACTGGGTTTGGTTGGTCGGGTCATCGGGCTTTGACCAGCAGAGTTGATCGTCGTTGCGCACGCTATTCACGCGGTTGCTGACGGGCTGCGAGGAGATCGCATTGTCGTCAGCTGACTTGAGCAAAGGTGTCAATCGGTGTGGATCGGTGAGGCTTTCATCCAGCCAGGTATCGACGTTTTTTCCGCTCAGTAATACGGGCATCCGATGATGAAACGGCTTCATGGTGGTGTTGGCTGCCGTGGTCAGAATGGTTGCGGTATATACCACTTCACCTTCGGCGTTGACCCACCTGGACCAGAGGCCAGCAAAGCAGAACGGGGTGTTCAGTTTGGGTCTGAATAAGGTGGGCGATCGACCCTCTTTTGTTTTGCGCCATTCGTAGAAACCGTCAGCTGGCACGACACAGCGCTGGTGTCGCGCCGGTTTAGAGAAAGAACGCTTTTCGAAAACTGTCTCTGCACGAGCGTTGATCAGTTTCGAGCCACCACTCAGGTCTTTTGCCCATGGGGGTACAAGTCCCCATCGCATATGCTGTGCAATGTTTCCCTCTCTCGCTGGTCGAACCGTCAAGATCGACTGTGTAGGGGCAAGGTTGTAGCGGGGCTCTACATGTACGCTGGCCACCAACCCGAATAGCTCGACGAGGGTTTTCGAGTCGCTGGTTTGGGCGAATCGTCCGCACATGGAGACATCTTATCGGAGGTACTACCAAGCTGGGAATAGAGTGGGCCAACAATACAGTCTCAGAACTGCTATTGTCGCAGCCATGCTTTTTTCGTGGATAGTTCTGGGGGGTCTGTCGTTCGCGTCATCCGATGCACAGGTCCTGGTGCCAGATGGGATGGATGAGGCGGTGCCCTCACGCGCTTACGACATTCTTGCGCTGAATCTCGACTTGGCACTCGATTTCCCAGACCGCTCTGTTGGAGGCACTGCCAAGTACACCATTCAGCAGTTTAGAGCGGGCGACTTTATCCTCGATCAAGTGGATCTTGATATTCAGTCTGTGACCGTAGATGGTGAAGAGGTACCGTGGCGCACTCCTGGCAATACCTTGGTCATTAATATTCCGGACCGCATTCAACCCCAAGGTCAGGCAGAAGTGGCCATCGCTTATGAGGCGACCCCTCGAAGTGGGATGCACTTTAGAGACGTGGGACGCGGGTCACCCGATGCATACCCGGAGGTCTGGACACAAGGGCAGAAGAATGACAATCGATATTGGTTCCCAGCTTGGGACCATCCGAATGATCGATTCGACTACACGGGCAACATCACGGGGCCAGCCGGTTGGAAGATAATGACCAATTCGGGCACCAATCTACCTGCTTATCTCGTGATGGTCGCTGGGGGTCCTTACCAAGAGCTTGGGGGCCCAGAGAACCGAGTTTGGGTGGGCCCAAAAACATCGCGTAAAGCGATGGAGCGGGTGTGGTCTTCGGTGCCGGATATGTTGAGCCATTTCCATGAGCGAACGGGCTTAGAATACCCATGGGATGGCTACACCCAAGTATTTGTTCAACGGTTCATGTACGGGGGGATGGAGAATACGTCGGCTACAATCAATACCGACAACGTGATCACGGACGCCGATGTTGACTTGACCCGTGACTGGATTCAAAGCCTTATTGCTCATGAGTTGGCTCACCAATGGTACGGCGATTGGTTGACCTGCCGAAGTTGGCGTGACCTGTGGCTAAATGAAGGTTTTGCATCGTTCTTCGGCGATGATTGGATGGCGCATCGTGATGGTCCGGAACGATGGGCTTATGAAGTGCTTCGGTATTTCAAATGGAGCCAAACTGAAAAGCCTTTAGCGGGACGGTTTTTCCACGGTGAGGACGCTGCTGCAAACCACAACGTCTATTCGAAGGGTGCGTCGGTCTTGCAAATGCTCAGAGTCATGCTCGGGGAAGATGTGTTTTGGGCAGGTATTCGCGACTACACTCAGTCCAACCCCAAGTCTTTAGTCCGTACTATTGATCTGCAGTCGGCGATGGAAAGAGCCAGTGGTCGTGAATTGGATTGGTTCTTTCAACAGTGGGTAGAGTTGCCTCACGTTCCTCGCTTGACGGTCTCTCGTGAGTGGTCAGAAGGCACCTTGACCGTCACCGTCAGGCAGGCAGTGAGCGATGACCGACCCGCGTATACGGTACCGTTTGCTATCGAAGTTCCGGGCGCTGTGGGCGATGGTTTGTATCGGGGTGTGTTGAAGGATCAGAAAGTACAGTTGCATGTCAAAGTGGAACAAGAGCCAAGCTATGTGGCCTTCGATCCGGAAGCGGGGATACTCGCTGATCTCGACGATACCCAGGAGCCGGAGGCGTGGGCCGCTCAACTGAACTCCGAGTATCCGGCCGCTGTTTTTCGAGCGCTCACGGCCTTGTCCGAGACGGAGTTGAGTGACCCCATTTCTTTGGTGCTCGGTGATACGGGACGTCACTACTTGATCCGGGAGGCCGCAGCACAAGCGTTGGGTCGTCAGCGCAATGTGGATGCTGTACGACCCTTTGCTGCCGACCGCCATGACCGTGTGCGGAAGGCCGCCGTCCGTGCCCTTGGAAATGGTCTAGATGGTCGAGACCTGCCGCTACTGGAGCGGCGCCTCAGAAGCGATCCGAATGCGGATGTCCGAGTGGAGGCTTTGTGGGCCATCGCGCAATTGGCGCCGGCAAGAAGTGCGCAGTTGGCCAGGCGGCTCCTGAGCGGATCCGATGTCGACTTAGCCCGAGCGTCGACATCGATACTGGGCGACCATGGACGTTTATCAGATGTCGATATTTTGGTGAGTTTCAAGGTGCGGAAAAAGACGAGGACCGGAGGGCTGAGAAAGGCAGCAGAACTGATCCGATCAGCCGAAGCGGGGCCTGCTCAAGATGCAGCTATGGCCAAGATGACGACTGTACTCATCGGAATGCTGGATGATCTTGATCTCAGGGCACGTCAGACGGCCGTAAGCTTGCTTCGTTCGGTAGGGGACAGGCGAGCCATTCCTCACCTTGAAGCGTTTCGTCGAGTCGAGACGGTGGCCAGTATTGCGAAGAATGCCCGTTCTGCGGTTGAAGATATTCGGTCTCGTCAGAACAAAGTCGAGCCTTTGGCGGCAGAAAATAAACATGAGGCTCAGATGAAAGATCTGGAGTCGCGCATTGAGGAGTTGGAGAAACGCATTCAGGCCTATGAAGACAAACACTGATTTTTTTTGGTGGCTTGTGAAAGGAATCGGATGGGTTCTGCGTTGAAGGGGTGAATCCTGACTGGAGGTACCCATGATTCGCTCTCGATTTTTCTCGCTTTCTATGTTGACCGTATTGGCTTTGAGTGGCTGCGGGGCTCATTCACCCAGTATGGGAACAGATTCGCACAGCTTCAATGGTAATAAAGAAGACGGTTCCGCTGCCGATCGGGTCGAAGAAGGGGAACCGATGGTGACCGCTGAATATCTACCCGGGCCACCGGCAGTGTCGGGTAGGAAGATGCGGAAAGCCAAGCCAACTGTCCGAGGCAGTAGTGGCTATGGGATGGGGATGGGACAGATCTACCGTCCACCGGATCGGCCTGTGGAGCGTCCATCCTCGTATGAGGAGTACACCGACCATGGTGTGAACCCTTTTACGATGGTGTCGAAGGATGCGTTGTCCACTTTTTCGATTGATGTCGATACCGCGAGCTACACGATGGCCCGTCGAAAGCTCAAGCAAGGGGTGTTGCCTGCTTGGGAAGGCGTGCGGGTTGAAGAGTTCATCAACTTCTTCGATTACGACTACACCGCTCCCGAACAGGGCCCTTTTGCTGTTCATATGGAATCCATGCCCGACCCGTTTAGACAGGGACATCACATCATGCGTGTGGGGGTTCAGGCCAAAGAATACGAGCCAGAGGACCGACCGCCTCTTCATCTGACCTTTCTTGTCGATGTGTCTGGATCCATGTCTTCAAGGGATAAGCTTGGCCTCGCCAAAGAGTCTATGCATACGATGGTCGACAATCTCAATGCGGGCGACACGATTGCACTGGCTACGTATGCTGGGCGTACAGCGAAGGTTCTGGAGCCAACGGAAGCGACGGAACGAACCCGAATTCATAAGGCCATTGATCAGCTTCGGTCGGGTGGCTCTACGGCGATGTCATCTGGAATTGATTTGGCTTACGACATGGCTGATGAGGCATTTGAGAAGGGTGCTGAAAACCGGGTCATCATTCTTAGCGATGGCGATGCCAACGTGGGTGCTCGCTCTTGGGAGACCATGCTGAAGCAAATCAAGGGCCATGCCAATCAAGGTATTACTCTGTCTACGATTGGATATGGTCAGGGGAACTATCGAGACACTCTGATGGAGCAGTTGGCAAACAAGGGGGATGGGAACAACTACTACGTCGATACGCAGAAGGAGTCGGACCGACTGTTTGGCGAGAAGATCGGTGGCACGCTCATTACCGTGGCTCGGGACACTAAGATTCAGGTTGAATTTAATAAGGAATCGGTCAAGGCCTATCGCTTGCTTGGTTATGAAAACCGGGACATTGCGGACAAGGATTTCCGCAATGACAGAGTCGATGCTGGGGAGGTTGGGTCGGGTCACAGTGTGACCGCTCTTTACGAGGTCTTACTGGCTGATGAGGTGACCGATGACTTGGCTACGGTTCGGGTGCGCTGGGAAGAGCCGGGTGCGGACAAGAAGGCTTCAGAAGAGCAATTCAGTTTCACCTCACAGAACTTCGCCAAACGTGCGGAGCGAGCCAGTGACAGTATGAGGCTCGCCTACGGTGCAGCCACGTTGGCTGAGGTGCTTCGACAGAGCCCTCATGCTGCCGAAGTCGATTTGGTAGAATTGGGTGCGCTGGTGGATTCAGCTTCTGGCAGTAAAGAGGCCAGAGAACTGTCTCGCCTCATCGCGACGGCGGATCGTCTGGGTGCGATGGATAAGCAGGCAGAATGGGTTGCTGAACGATAGCGATGAAGCGACTGAGGGGCGGTGCGAGGGTGGGCTTCCATTCTCGCACCTGCTTTTTATCGAGAGCTATTCAAGCCTTATGTTTTGTTTGGCTTTGAAAGGGTCTCGAACATTTCGCGGACCTGATAACGGTCAGCACGGGCCATTCGATCCATGGCTGTTCGGGGGTGAATATTGAAAAACCCGGATATGGCGTAGGGCAGGTGGTACCCCCAGCGGAGTTCATTGCGCATGGAGGCAAATTCTTCCACGAGGTCGAGAATGGGCCGTGCATCGTAGCGGGGATTGTCCAAATAGAAGAGCAGCAACTCGAGAGGGCAGTTGCCTGCTGCTCGTCCGATTCCATGTAGCGTTGCATCCACGAAGTCGACACCTTCATCGATTGCGGCAATGGAGTTGGCAAAGGCCTGCTGTTGGTTGTTGTGAAAATGAACCCCGACCTTGATGGATTCACCCAGGTAGTTCATGTATTTATGAACGAGATAGCGCACATGGTAAGGATACAGAGCGCCGAAAGAGTCGACTATCGCCACATTGTGAATACCCGACCCCGCCAGCTGTTGGAGAAACTCGTCGACATCGTTGGGGCCGAGAGTGGATACAGCCATGACGTTCATGAATGTTTCGTAGCCACACTCTAAACAATGCTCAAGCAAGCGTAGAGCCTCATCCATCTGATGCGCGTAGGTCGCGATGCGAATGGCGTTGATGGATGAATCGGCGGCTGGAATAATTTCCTGGGTAGTTATCCGTCCCACATCGACCATGGCCGCAATCTTAAGGGGACCGCTGTTCACGACTTCTTGAAGGTCTGCCTCCTCACAGAAACGCCATGGTCCGACGGAGTCCGGGTCGACCAAGCCGCTTTGGGTCTTGTAGCCGATCTCCATATAGTCGATGCCGCTTTCCGCCAGGGCCTCGAAAACCCGGCGTACAACACCATGATCGAAATTCCACTGGTTACAAATACCGCCATCCCGAATCGTGCAATCGAGCACCTTGATTCGTCGGCGCCGGTCTGTCACCAAACCATCAGGGCAGCATTTGACGCGGCTATCCAGTCCCATGGGTTCTCCCGTTCAGGCCTACTAGGCCGGAGAAGCCATGTTGGCCACTCGTTTAGAATTGGATTTCGGCTTCTGTGTTCCTTGTGATTCCCATTGTTCCGGGAAAACCCAGGAAGGCTTGACGTTCTGCCGCAATACTGCTGGACGCGAAGCGGATGGAATATGTCGTGACACCGTCTGTATCTGTCACCACCACGCTCGCGTTCACACCTTCATCGGTTGGGGTCCACTCCGTCAATACAACGGATTGCGAAGTGGAGCGCAATACAGTCAAATGATGGTGGGACCCAGGACCGACGGCATTGCTGACAATCAGTTGGTTGACCCAACTCGGGGATGTGTGGGTGATATCGCTGACCAACTGATCTGAGGTCAAGCTTCCACCGGATGCAGCATCGACCACCCAGCTACTACCATCGGAACTGGTCACCGTGGCCGCGATTCCACCGATAGAGAATGCGCCATAGTCGCTGTGAAATCTTCTGTAGTGTGTCAGTGAGCTGCTGTGACGAAGGTTGTCGAAAATAAAGGTGATGCCATTGTCGAGGATGACCCAGTATCGACCCAATCGCTCGAGACCGAGTGGCTGCCATCCGAGGTCCGTATTGAAACCGTCTGGGTACATGTCCGAAAATTCGGCGCCGACAACAGTGATCCGACCTTTAGTGTCTCGAAATTCAAAGTTGGAAGTCGCGTTTACCAGTGTGCTGACCGGCCCGTAAGACAGACTCCATTCGCCGAGTTGTCCGACCTGGCTGAGGTCTCCGACATCGGAATAAAAGCTTCCGGAAGGCCACCAGTCTTCCCGCTCAGTGGCTGTCCAGCCGCGGTTGATGGGGACCTCGGTACCAAATGTATAGGTGTTTTCCAATTGGGTTCGTTTGGGAATTTGGTCTCGACCCGTGGTGATGACGGGGATTCCATTGGGGTACCACCCAAAGCTACCCGCATCGGGGTGCAGGTGCTGCATATCGAGATCGGCGCCAGCGCTTGTGCCGCTGGAAACCTCATCCCAAACTGTGGCGCTGACGGGGGGGCCAGCTCTAAGAATCATGCTGCTAGCCCCACTGGAAAAGCCATTATGCCAGGTCACTGTGCCCCAATCTGCGAAATGGTGGCTGGGAGCCATGGCACCACCGGGGGCCGTGGCTTCCGTCTCGGGATCACACCACAACATCTGGAGCCATATGGTCGCTCCGCGAGCGCCATCTCCCGCAGTCGATAGGTACTGATTGGCTTGCCAGGTAGCCAAGTGGTCGGTTGCATGCTGGTCAATGAAGCAGGCGTGTTCGACGGGCCCTGCGTACCATTCGCCGGTACCATCGCCAGTAGCCATTTGGCTCATCTGATCCGGGACTGCTGTCCTCACCACGGCTTCGCTTCGTTCGTCTAGCCAAGGCAAGTCTTGAAAGTCCAATCCGAAGTGGCGATCGACCAAGAATAGACTCTTATACACACTATCGAGAGCGTCGCTGCCCAGGCCTGGCCCCTCGGGCCAACTGCCGTCGTTTATCTTTGAAAGGCCATCCACAGTGTTTTCTGTAAACAGTATGGATCGGTCCAACCATGCTTCGGCAGGTTCGTGGAGGTGCTCCAGTGTGAGGCCGGCGACGAGCAGGGTGAGGTTTGCCTGCTGTGCATCGCGACCACTCCATTGATTGGCCCAACTCGGTGCAGCGGCTCCCGTCAGGATGGCATTGAGTTGGCTGCCTTGGGTGATGATTGTCGACACAAAGGTATTTCGAAGAGGCGGAGGCAGTTCGTCATAAAGCCAGTCGAAAGCGATGCAGAAGTTTTGGAGTGTCTTCAGCGACCCGGTGGAGATGGGAGGAAGCTCTCCGGTTCCCCAGATGTCGAGGGCTGAGACTCGGATCATCCATTCGACAATCTGCGCTCGCATTTCTTCGTCGGATGTGAACAGGGTAAACAGCGCCAGGTTGGGCAAGGGTTGAGTTAACGCTTCCCATTCGTCATCTGTCGTGGGAGGGAGGACTCCTTCACCAAGAGGGATGAGCGCGGGGTCTCTGTATGTGGCGACATAGCTGTCCCATTCGGTGACAATGTCGATGCGGTCGGTGTCGTAAATACGAGCTTGCAGTCGAGGAAAGTCAGGGCGTGAGAAAAAGATTCTAGGATGATCTTCTGAGATACCGGTGGGGGGTGTAGGAGTATCGCCACTGTCATCTGTGGGTGGCGTATAGCTTCCCGTGTCCTCGGGCGTGCCGGTATCGTCGGTGGGAAGGGGTGAAGAGGGACCTTCCTCCTCCTCATCACCATCGCCGGTGTTGGTCATTTTTCCACCACATCCGATGGAAAATAAAACTGCGAATAAGAGGGTGTGTGTGTTCATGGGCAGCATGGTACCAAGTCAACGGAAGTCTCTGCTGATCAAATTCGCGGATGCCGATGAATTTATAGGGGTGAACCGGATGGCCAGAAGACTGACGGAGTTCCCATCACGCTGAACTTTTGCGGTGATCTCGAGCAGGTTGTGTTGAACAATGATCTGGCGCTGTTGGTCGAAGGTTCTGGGTTTGATGACCACATTGAGGAGCCCTGTTTCATCTTCAAGAGTCATGAAGACGACGCCTTTGCCTGTATTGGGTCGCTGCCTGTGAGCGACCATGCCGGCCACTTTGATGGTCCGGCCTCCGGAGATATTCATGACGTCCACTGCACGTATGAAGCCCTCCTCGTCCAGTCGCTTTCGTTCCATACCGATGGGATGGTGACTCAGGCTGAATCCTTGGCTCAGGTAATCGTCGCGGAGTTCATCGGTGGCATGGGGTTGTGGGAGGGAAACCGAGTCTGTGCGTTGTAAGCCTCGGAATAGAGGCAAATCGTACAAGCCCTGTACGGACCACAGTGCCTGACGACGGTTTGTGGTCAGAGCGTGGAGGGCATTGGCGCGAGCCAATAAGGCAAGGTCGCCACGATTCAGCTCGGCTCTTTGTTGGAGGTCTGCGATGGTGGTGAAGGCTTCGGAGTGTCGGGCTGCTTCAATGCGTAGCCCAGCTTCTTGTTTAAAACCTTTGAGTTGTCGCAGACCCATTCGTAGGGCCCATTCGTCGTTCTCATCGCGTTCGAGAATATTGTCGTAGCAGCTGTGTTGAACATCGACCGGACGAATGGAAACACCATGCCGGCGTGCGTCATCGATCAGTGAACGTGGAGCATAAAAACCCATGGGTTGGCTGTTGAGTAGGGCGGTGCAGAAGGCTGCTGGGTAGTGGCATTTGAGCCATGCCGACACATAGACCAGTCGAGCAAAACTCGCGGCGTGTGACTCAGGGAATCCATATTCGCCGAAACCGCGTATTTGGTCTGATATTTGTTCGGCATAAGCATCTGAAATGCCGTTTTTTCGCATGCCATCAATGAGTTTTTGAGCCAGCGGTCCGAGTGTCCCGCGCTTTCTCCATGCGCTCATGGCTCGCCGCAGTTCATCCGCTTCGCCGGGAGTGAATCCACCGACTGCGACGGCCATCGCCATGACTTGTTCTTGGAATATGGGTACGCCGAGTGTCCGGGCAAGGATGGGTTCTAGCTTGGGGTGTGCATAGGTGACAGCCTCTTCGCCGCGACGGCGCTTCAAATAGGGGTGCACCATTCCCCCTTGTATGGGGCCTGGCCTAACGATGGAGACTTGGATGACCAGGTCGTAAAAGCACCGCGGTTTGAGCCGAGGCAGCATGGACATCTGTGCCCGACTTTCAATTTGAAAGACGCCGATGGTGTCTGCCTGAGCCAACATGTCGTAGACCGCCGGATCTTCGGATGGTGTGCTGGCAAGACAAAGGCTGCGACCCCAG